>Ga0136560_1001672_pt1 | contig 11411 bp, 13 predicted proteins | sample AntRauMeHopE1497_FD_104925 | JGI IMG/M metagenome (GOLD analysis project Ga0136560, IMG submission 104925) | Saline lake microbial communities from Rauer Islands, Antarctica - Metagenome Hop E1 #497 | ecosystem: Environmental > Aquatic > Non-marine Saline and Alkaline > Saline | place...
AATAATATGGTTTTTAAGAGCGTTAGCTGCTATATTTATCGTGTAGACAATAGATAAGCACATTAAGCATAAACATGAATTTAACCTAAAAAGAACCACATGGCACCCCAAGAAAAAGTACAAGTGTATCATAATGATTTCTTCAGCGGTATCATCCGACTGACCAAAAAGTTATTTATGATTTAAATTTCTTTAAAAGAAATATTCTAAAAGAGCGACCTCCCCAAGTCGCTCTTTTTTTTTGACTGGAAAGAAACGGATAGCAAATATAGGTATGCCACCTACGCGTATGATTATGGGCGTGGTACACCTAAGGGACAACTGTAATTAGTACACAGTAGGGCAAAAAGCCAAAAAGAACCAGACGAGAAATTTATCATATAGGCAACACGCAACCTAATTGAAAAATCAGCATCTACCCTAAAAGGATAGCGAGTAATTCTATTGGCGTAAAAGATAGTCGTGGCCAGCGATATTTTGGATTGAAAAAAAATATGACTTTACTAGGTAAATTCCTAATAATTATGAGGATAGTATAACCTTACTTTGGCGTCTTGCCCACTGGTGGACAAGCGCTACTCCGAATTTCTGCATACTTCTATTGAAAATTTTAGCGTACCGTTTTAAAACTTCGCATCTAAAATCGCATGTTCGATTGTTAGTATTTTGAAGAGACCTTGTGGTGTATTATAAGAAAAAAGTTGAATTTAAAAATTTACAGAGCATGAAAAAATTATTAGTTTTTTATGTGCTGGCCGTGTTGATAATTTATAGTTGCAGTAACGAAAATCTTTCCGTGGACGACCCCCAAGAGGCAATTTTGGGAAAATGGGAACTCACCAATTTAGGAACTGGCCCCCAAGCACCACCCAATGATGGCAGAGGCAGCTATACAGAATACCTTCCTGATAGTTTATTGCGGAATAAAAATAAAGGAGAGGGCGGGTCCCTCTATGCAAATTACTGGTTCAAGGATTCCCTCCTCTTTAAAAAAGTGACCTACCTCGATGCCATCGATAAGGATACAATCATATTTATGGAACGCTATAAATATGAATTTATAAACAGAAATCGCCTAATGCTTAACTGGCAAATTAACGCAACCTCGCCAACATCTATTTATAAACGCATAAAATAAGAATAATGAAAAGAACAACTACCTTCATATTCGCATTTGATAATTTTTTTGCAATGCTATCCCAGAACGTGGCGGACGAGGCTATAATCAGTAAAAACGAAAAAGGCATCGTATCCGCAGTTGAGTTTTCAAATGTTGTGGACAGAGCCAAGATACCCTCTTCGCAGAATGAATTCTTTGAACACTATTTGAAAGTCACTTTCAACGATGTTTTTCAGAAAGCATCCCACCAATTAAAAAGAAAAAATATTGTCCACGACCACTTTTACCACTTTTATTAAGGCATAAAAGTAGATGGGGCTAATAACAGAAATAGAAGAGTAACCTAAGTTTAACTAAAAATAAAGTACCTAAAAAAACACCCGTTCTTTTGTATTTTGAACCAAGAATATAGAATATGCCCCAACGGAATTCATGCATTTTATGAAGTAGTAGCATCTGGTGATTCAGGCAATTTCTACTCCTTTAAGATTCTCAATTAACCTACTCTTTGTATTGCAGCTCTAGCACTTGGTTGTGGCTGCGTATCTCTACGGGGTAATTATCAAGGTTGTATGTATAGGAGGTGCGGCAGGGATTGCAGGCCCAATATATTGAACCCGTATAATCCATATTACCGCTTTCAATAATGTTGTTTCTGCTCCAAGAGGAGGGCTGCTTAAGAAAGTTGGGCAGGCCATATTGGTAGTTTTTTGCGCTATCATACTTAAAAAAGGATTCCAGAGTTATAGCGCCATCTTTTCCATAAAAGTCTATTTTTACAATATTGCCATTTTCCCAAGAATATTTTTCAATCGATGAAGTCGTCTCTGTGTCCGGGGAAACCAATTTCCTCTCTGAGAGGTTGCCCTCGCCACCATACATATAATCGTACCAGAAATCTAAGACAAAATCACTGTCACCACCTTGGGAGAGGGTATAGATTTGTGCTACTTGTCCCGAGGCAGTATAGACTAAGGAATCTTTTGAACGATAGCTTCGGGTTCGGTCGAGAAATAGAGGATGCCTACCGGTCTTTCGTTTGTATATACAAGTTCGATTTTCCTCTCAAGCGGGGTATTATCCCGAACTTCCGAGAGTAGTCCCTCTGAATCATAGATAAAGTATTCCGTCCAAGTACGGTTTCCCTCTGCATATTGGATGCCGACCAGGTTGGTGCCCCGGGTTTCTACAATGCCGTCATCGGTACAGCCCAACAGTAGCGCTACCAAGGGTAAAACAATCATGTTTATTTTTTTCATCGGTCACATTACTTTGAAAATAACAGCATTGAAATATAAAATTTTACTGTATAACTTGATAATTCTTAAAAAGAATACTGCGTTGGCCGCAGCGCTACCGGGCTTGAATTTGTATTTGAGTTTGAGTTTGAGTTTGAGTTTGTGTTTGAATTTGTATTTGAGTTTGAGCTTGACACTTGAACTTGACACTTGAACTTGCCTTCGTCCTACTTCCTCCCAAAATCCGCAGGCACTTCTCCCCAAGCTTTGGTTTCCCATTTTACGATGGGCGTATTGTATTGGTTCTTCTTCAGCCAGTCTACCGCACGGCGTATTAAATCGAACAAATCTTTGTTCTTCGCTGTTTCCGGTAATTTTGTGTTGCAGTTTTTCTTCCGTACCCAGCTCATAGCGGTACGGGAATCGGTGTAGATAATGCGGTCGCTATTACGCTCTTTTAAAAATGCAAGTCCGTGTACGATGGCCAAAAATTCCCCGATGTTGTTGGTGCCTTGTGGGAAAGGCCCTTGTTTGAACAATTTTTTCCCCGTTTTGGTGTCCACCCCTTGGTATTCCATAATGCCAGGATTACCACTAGAGGCCGCATCCACGGAAATGGAATGGTAGTTGGGCTGCCCAATGCTCAACAATTCTTGTGGTGAGAGTGAGGATTCCCCTTTTTTCTTTCCTTTAAAATCGGCATAACTGCCATTAAAAGCTTTTTGGGCCAGGGCAAAGTTCTCAAAGGATTTGTATTCCGCCCCTTCGTATCCATCTACCGCTTTTTTGCAGTCCGCCCACGTTTTATGGATGCCCGGTTGCTTGCCTTTCCAAACCACATAAAATTTTCCTTTTTTTGCCATTACTACAAAGGTAAATCAAAACTATTTTTTACTCCTCGTCGGGAGGGGTCAGAAACGCTTTTTTAGTTTTTCCGGGGGAGAAATTTTTAACCATTCTCTAGAGGGGTCAATATCTCCCAAGGCTACAACGTCGAAGCTCTACGTTTACCCCTCCTCGGGAGGGGTCAGAAATGATTTTTCATCATTTGTGGGGGAGGACAATAACTTCTCGATGACTCTAGGGAAACAGTGATATTCCAGTTGTTGTACCTTCTTGCCTATGGTTTCTGCGCTATCTTCGGGGAGTAGCTTTGTTTTGGCCTGATGGATAATAGCGCCCTCATCATAGTTTTCGTTCACATAATGTATGGTAATGCCCGTTTCTTCATCCTTATTTTCTTTGACCGCTTTATGAACGTTCATGCCATACATCCCTTTTCCTCCATACTTAGGCAATAGCGCCGGATGTATATTAATAATTTGATCGGGAAATGCCCGGATGAGGTTCTTCGGTATTTTCCAAAGGAAACCTGCCAAAACTATAAGGTCCGGATGTAAGGATTTTACTATTTTTAGCACACAGTCGCTCTCCGTAAACGCTTGTCTGTTAAAGCACAATGAGCTAATTTTTAACCGATCGCATCTATCCAAAACTTGGGCATCCCTTTTGTTGGTGAGCACAGCGGCGATGCTCACGTTTGGGTCGCGTTCAAAATAGTTGGCAATGTTTTCTACATTGGAGCCAGAACCGGAGGCAAGTAAGACAATTTGTTTGGGTTTCAAAAGAAATGGATTTAATGTGGGGGCATACAGGTCTTATATCTCAATATAAGGAAACAAATATAATGTCCCGCCATTGTTTATGGTAGCTGTCCGGTGTTCAAATACCTTGCTGGACAACTGCAAATTGTACTGGAACAAAATATTTATTAGCGTAAAATTACTACTCTTGTCTTTAATTTTATTAAATTACCACACATTTTGACGACAAAACGTGTTATTAGACCAAAGTTTTTTATTTTTGCCATCAATTTAAATTTTTAAAACCAATATTATTATGTCAGACATTGCATCAAGAGTTAAAGCTATCATCGTTGATAAATTAGGAGTTGATGAAAACGAAGTGGTTACGGAAGCTAGCTTTACTAACGATTTAGGGGCAGATTCTTTGGATACTGTCGAGTTGATTATGGAATTCGAAAAAGAATTTGATATTCAAATCCCGGATGACCAAGCTGAGAACATCGCTACAGTTGGCCAAGCGATTAGCTATATAGAAGAAGCGAAGTAATTTATGATTTTTCATAGATAGAATTTTAAATTATCCATGTGGCACATGCTCCGCATGGATATTTTTTTTTAATTTACATTCGTTTATAGGTTAAACATAAAAAAAGTTCAATGCAATTAAAGCGAGTTGTGGTTACCGGATTGGGGGCACTTACCCCAATTGGTAATAATATTGAGGAGTATTGGAACGGTCTTGTGAACGGTAAAAGCGGCTCTGCGCCCATTACGTACTACGATACGGAAAAATTCAAGGTAAAATTCGCCTGTGAACTAAAAAATTACAACATAGATGATCATTTTGATAGAAAGGAAGGCCGTAAGCTAGATAAGTTTGCCCAATACGCCCTTATTGCTTCCGATGAGGCCATTTTGGATTCCAAACTGGATCTGGACAAGATCGATAAATTCCGTGTCGGGGTTATTTGGGGCGCCGGTATCGGCGGACTGGAAACGTTTCAGAACGAGATGTTGAACTTCGCCGCTGGTGACGGAACACCGCGCTTCAATCCATTCTTCATCCCAAAAATGATAGCGGATATCGCTCCCGGAAATATTTCGATAAAACATGGTTTTATGGGGCCTAACTATACAACGGTATCTGCCTGTGCATCTGCGGCAAATGCCATGATCGATGCGCTCAACTATATTCGTTTGGGACATTGTGATGTAATCGTTACAGGAGGTAGCGAAGCCGCGGTAACTATTGCGGGCATGGGCGGTTTTGGTGCCATGCATGCCCTATCTACAAGAAATGACAGACCGGAGACGGCCTCTAGGCCATTTGATGCCACAAGGGACGGTTTTGTTCTGGGCGAAGGTGCAGGCGCCTTGATATTGGAAGAATATGAGCACGCCAAGGCCAGGGGAGCCAAAATTTATGCAGAGGTTGCCGGTGGCGGATTGTCCAGTGATGCCTACCATATGACCGCGCCGCATCCAGACGGTATAGGGGTAGTTCGGGTAATGCAGAACTGTCTGCGTGATGCCGGGATGAAACTTGAAGAGGTAGATACCATAAACACGCATGGCACGTCTACACCGCTGGGAGATGTGGCGGAACTTAAGGCGATATCCGAAGTATTTGGCGCGCATGCCAAGAACATCAATATCAACTCCACCAAATCCATGACGGGACATTTGTTGGGAGCAGCGGGAGCTATTGAGGCCATTGCGTCTATATTGTCCATGGAACACGGTATTGTGCCACCTACCATAAACCACAGTACGGTAGATGAAAATATAGACCCTAGCTTAAACCTTACCTTGAACAAGGCGCAAAAAAGGGAAGTGAACGTGGCCATGAGCAACACTTTCGGTTTTGGCGGACACAACGCCTGCGTCGTTTTCAAGAAAATAAGTTAGTATCGTTTATGGAATTCCCTAAAAATATATTCAATTCCCATTCAAAGGCGGATGGGGATTTTTTTTTAGGGATAAAAGAAATATTGGGGTTTAAGCCCAAAGATCTTTCGGTCTATAAAAAAGCTTTTTTGCATCGTTCCATGAATAAAAGGGACGAAAGCGGAAATCCGATGAACTATGAGCGTTTGGAGTTTCTAGGCGATTCCATGTTAGGTACCATCATATCAAAATACCTATATGGTAAAGTGCCCGACGGCGATGAGGGCTACCTGACAAAAATGCGGAGCAAAGTGGTAAGCCGTGAGCATTTGAACGAACTTGGCAAAGATCTGAAGCTTATAAAATATGTGGAAAGTAGGATACCCAAAACCCATTTTGGCGAGAACATCCATGGCAACGTGTTTGAAGCTTTGGTAGGGGCCATTTACTTGGATAGGGGCTATGCATATTGTGAAAAGTTCATAAAAAAAAGGGTCATTGAACCCTATGTGGATATAGAGCAGTTAGAGGGCAGGGTGATTAGTTACAAGAGCTTGGTCATAGAATGGTGCCAAAAGCAAAAGAAGACCTTTGACTTTGATGTGTACGAGGATACGGGGAACGATTCCTTAAAACATTTTGCCGTTAAATTGAGTATAGCGGGGACTATTGTGGCAAAAGCAAGGGCCACTTCCAAAAAGAAGGCGGAGGAGCGCGCCTCTAAAAGGGCATTTTTTGCGCTTCAGGACAAAATAAAGAGGGAAAAATAATAGTATGGCAATAAAACGCCAACGTTTTCGTAACTTTTAATACCGCTTAAGCCCACTTGTTTTTAGGCTTTATTCGTGAATAGTTCTATATTTACGCCCTTTGTGTATCTATGGCAGCAGTCTACAAAATAAACGAGGATTTTTACGATGATTCATATCTTTTGATTGCTATACACAGCACACTGGAAGACCATACCTTAGCGTACCGGTTGAACCAAGTGCTCAAAGCAAACTTTAAAAGGGCCAGGAACGATTTTGACCTTGCCGAAAACAGTTCGTTCGCTTGGTTTGAGTGGCTGGATGAATTCCACGACAGGTATTGGGTTCTTATCTCAAACGTAAGTGCCAAAAAAGAGCTACTGGTCAATACTGATTTGTTTCAGAACGAAACAGTATATAGCACACCACGGCTAATCCCGGAACATAAAGATGTAGATTATTTTCTAAAAATAGAGGAGGATCAAAGTACGGAGACCGAGGAAATAATAAAAATGCTTACCGATATGCCGAAAGTGATGACGGCCTATACAGTAGGGACAGATAAATTAAAATCAAGGAAAAATTTAATATTTTAAGTATGCCAACTAAAAAAAAGACAAAAATAGTAGCCACACTAGGACCGGCTACAAGTAGTAAAGATGTGCTAAGAAGCATGATTTTAGCAGGGGTAGATGTCTTTAGAATCAATTTTTCCCATGCGGATTATGCAGATGTCAAGGAACGGGTTGCCATGATTCGTGAATTGAACGAGGAGCTGGAGACCTATACATCGATTTTGGCGGATTTACAAGGCCCCAAGTTAAGGGTAGGCGTCATGGCCGGAGAAGTGGTGGTAAGTCCCGGAGATGAAATAATATTTGTTACCGGTATCCCTTTTGAGGGTACCGCGGAGCGTGTTTATATGAACTACAAGGAGTTTCCAAGGGATGTAAAACCTGGTGAGCGCATACTCTTGGACGATGGAAAACTGATGTTCGAGGTGATTGCTACCAATGGGGAAAACGAGGTAAAGGCCAAAGTGATACAAGGAGGTCCCTTAAAATCGAAAAAGGGAGTGAACCTTCCAAATACAAACATTTCCCTACCGGCCCTTACGGTAAAGGATATCAAGGATGCCGAATATGCTATTTCTTTGGAGGTGGATTGGATCGCGCTTTCCTTTGTGAGGTTCAGTCAGGACCTTATCGATCTGCAAAACATTATCAGCAAGCATTCCAAGTACAAGATTCCTATTATTGCCAAAATCGAGAAGCCGGAAGCGGTGGAGAACATAGATAAAATTGTTGCGTACTGCGATGGTTTAATGGTAGCGCGCGGAGATTTGGGCGTCGAGGTACCCGCACACGAAGTTCCGTTGATACAAAAGCAATTGGTACTGCGGGCAAAAAAGGCAAGAATACCTGTAATCATCGCTACCCAGATGATGGAGACCATGATCACCAGTCTTACCCCTACACGGGCAGAGGTTAATGATGTGGCCAACTCCGTAATGGACGGTGCAGATGCGGTAATGCTCTCCGGGGAAACCTCGGTAGGCAATTATCCGGTGCAGGTTATTGAAAAAATGGCCAGTATTTTGGTAAGTGTGGAAGGAAGTGACCTTATTAAAGTGCCCCATGAGCCTCCACACGTTAAAACTAAGCGATATATCACAAAGGCCGTTTGTTACCACGCCGCACTTATGGCCAACGAAATAAAGGCCAAAGCAATTTCAACATTGACCAATAGTGGGTACACCGCTTTTCAAATTTCGGCCTGGCGACCTAGCGCACACATATTGGTGTTTACCTCAAACAAAAGAATACTTACCCAACTTAATTTGCTGTGGGGCGTTAAGGCCTTCTATTACGATAAATTTGTTTCTACGGACGAAACCATAGAGGACCTAAACAGAATTGCATGTAAAAAAGGGTTTTTAGAAGTAGGGGATATGCTGATCAGTTTGGCCGCAATGCCCATAAAGGACAAGGGAATGGTAAATACCCTAAGAGTGTCCGAAATTGAACGCAGTAATTTTTAAATAAAGGACAACTATTCTCCCATTACCAAAGTCTGGCAATTCCTGCCCTCTATTCCCCGTCCCTAAAGGGTGAGAGTGCAGAAGTCGTCTTGGTTCCCTTTAGGGCTAGGGCAAAACAAAAGGATTTCTGGACAGGGGTGAATAGTTAAAATAAAGGACACCTAAAATAGAAAAACCCGCAAGCTGCGGGTTTTTTAGGTTTTGGACCGTTTACTTCCTAGGCCACTTCGCGCTCAAATGCTATGAAATTGACTACTTTTCCCGTGTTATCCAAAACGGGTTGGCCGTATATCCAACACTTATAGGTTGAACCGTCCTTTCTGTAGTTCACTACCGTGGTTTCAAAAGACTTTCCTTCTTTTATTGCGGTTGATATTACTTTTAACGAAGTTCTACAGGTTTTTTCCCCTTGAAACATTTTTGGTTTGTTCCCAACAATCTGTTCGGGCTTGTACCCGTTCATGTTCCAAATATTCTTGGTGGCGTATACGATGTTCAATGTGGCGTCCGTTACAAGAATGACGTGCCCTTTCTCTTGCAACTCTTGCTTAAATACTTTTTTGTTGAAAGCCCAAGAATTTTCCTTTGCCAATTTGGAAAGTGAAGTTATATCCTGTATGTCGTTGCAGACCTTATCAAAATTCATAGCGTAAAAATCCCAGCTGGAAAGGGGTAGGGTGTTTATTTTTAATGTTTTATAAAACTTTCTTACAGCATCATCGTAATTTCCAATTTCCAGCATAATTTAAGGGTTTTAATAATCTTTTACTCTGTCGATATGTATTTGTTTTTATCGTTCAGACTTGTCTGCCCGCAAGTAGGTGTAATTCGCCGCTAACAATTCGGTTGTTGTCCGATGTTCGTTATAGCTTATTTCATAGCATCGGCAAAATTATTAAAACCAAAGCTGTAGTTCAAATTAATAGCAATCATTAACAGTCTTGTTTAATAATTGGCAGGGATAAATTTCTCAATAGAATGTAAAGGATGAACAAGAATGTGCACTAACCCCTATAAAATTGGCCCTACTTAAGCCTTTTGCCTATGTGTTACCAGTATTTCAACGGTACATTGGGTTCCCTTTTTGGGTCGCCAGCAATGGAAAAAATCCTAAAATTGGGTGGCCTATCGCTTAGGGTAAGATGGGGATGGGGCGGAATTACGTGCTAACCAATGGGTTTCTACCATCCTTTCACGGCCTGTTTCTTGCTAAGTTGGGTAGTGCGCTTGGCCGGATTTCTTTTAACAGGGCGTTTAGGTGTAAATGATGGTATTTTATTTATTAGAACCCCATCTAATTTAAAAATCGAACTTTAATTGCACTAAAATGGCTTCTTGGTTCGTCTTGGTTTTTTCCTTTTTGTCCGTGTTTAAATTGGCGAGTGAAATACCCAATAAACGAACGGAATTTTGAAGTTCTTCTTGATACAACAATTCCTTGGCCGTTTCTAGAATAAGGTCCTTATCGGCAATATAGTACGGCAAGGTCTTGCTGCGGGTATTTAGCGTAAAGTCGCTATACTTTATCTTTAGGGTAATGGTTTTCCCTGCGATATCGGTTTTTTTTAATCGGCGTTCCAGTTCTTCGGCTATCTGGCCCAAGCGTTCCAGCATAAAAATTTCGCTGCTTAGATTTTCGTTAAAAGTACGTTCCGCACCAACAGATTTTGGAATTCGATGCGGCTTCACCTCGCTTTGGTGGATGCCCCGAACCACGTCATAATAATACCGACCGCTTTTTCCGAAGTGTTCCCCTAAAAAGTCGACCGACTTTGTTTTTAAATCCTTTCCGGTAAAAATTCCCAGTTGGTACATTTTTTCGGCCGTAACTTTTCCGACACCGTAAAATTTTCGGATATCCAAGTCCTCCAAAAATTGAAATACCTCCTCCGGGTTTACGGTTTTTTGTCCGTTGGGCTTGTTGACGTCGCTGGCAACCTTGGCGATGAATTTATTTATTGAAATCCCCGCCGACGCATCAAGGCCCGTAACCTCGAAAATACGTTGGCGTATTTCCTTGGCAATTAAAGTTGCTGAAGGATTTCCCTTTTTGTTGATGGTTACATCCAAATAAGCCTCGTCTAAGGATAGGGGTTCTACCAAATCCGTATATTCAAAGAAAACGGATCGTATCTTTTGTGAGATTTCCTTGTACCTGTCAAACCGCGCCTTTACGAAAATAAGTTCTGGGCAATTGCGTTTGGCCAACACACTGCTCATGGCACTCCGGACACCAAATTTTCTGGCCTCGTAACTAGCGGCCGCCACAACCCCGCGTTGCGAACTTCCGCCCACAGCAATGGGTTTTCCCCTAAGCTCAGGGTTGTCCAGTTGCTCTACGGAAGCATAAAAGGCATCCATATCTACATGGATTATCTTTCTTTGTGGTATGTCCGCTGTTTTCTCCATGCTAACCTTGCAAAGTTAGGGTTCTGTTTTGGCTTAAATCGCTTCTAGAATAATAAAATAGCGTTCGTCTGTGTAGATGCTATATCCAGCCTTTTTTAAGTTTTGATGAGGATTTTGCCAAATGGAAGGAATGCTGCCAACCTTGGCGTACTTTGTCCCTTTGGACTTTGAAGCGATAATCCCGGAGAGATGAATTTCCTTTGCGCCGATCGGACGCAAGTCGCATTGAATCTAAGGGGCACCTACCCCGAGAAGGGCGTTATAATGAATCTCCACTGGTCAAGATGTAACAAATCACTGCAACATAATGCAGTATAAAGTAGCTTGACCCCAAGTTTGTAGCGATTATGCCGCCAAAACCCCGTCCTTTTCAATCAAAGG
>Ga0136560_1001673_pt1 | contig 11406 bp, 3 predicted proteins | sample AntRauMeHopE1497_FD_104925 | JGI IMG/M metagenome (GOLD analysis project Ga0136560, IMG submission 104925) | Saline lake microbial communities from Rauer Islands, Antarctica - Metagenome Hop E1 #497 | ecosystem: Environmental > Aquatic > Non-marine Saline and Alkaline > Saline | place...
GGCGGAGGCGGAAGCGGAGGCGGAGGCGGAGGCGGAGGCGGAGGCGGAGGCGGAGGCGGAGGCGGAGGCGGAGGCGGAGGCGGAGGCGGAGGCGGAGGCGCGCCGCGCGGCGAGCTTTGCCACAATGAGGACGAGGACCAACACCCGCGACGGCTCTGCCGCACCGGCAGAGCCGGAGCTGTCGGACGCGCTGCGCAGGGCTCTGCTCGACGAGGAGTGTGTCGGCGGGCTGGCGTCGTCGGCTCTGCCGGCATCGGCACTGTCCGCTGCGGTTTCGCTCGACGCGGTGACGTCGGCGGCGGAGGATGACAACGGCATCGTCGGGCCCGACCTGGTGAGCGACGAGACCATCACTCTGTGGGGGCTTCTCGGGCTGTGGCGGCCGGGGCTGGCAGAGGCGGGGGACGCCGGGGTCAGGGTCGAGGCCTTCGAGGCTCTGCTTGGGGGAAACCGCCCGAAGTGGGCGGACGCCGGGATCGAGAGGCTGGCTCTGCCTGCGCTGGGCGCGGCGGCGGGTCTGCTGGTCGGGCGCGGGGGCTCTGCCGGGGCGGGGGAGGGTGCCGAGGGGTCGGCGGCCGCCGTGCCGACCGGCCCGGGCGGCTCTGCCGTCCGCGGCTCTGCCACGCGTGAGGGTGTCGTGGTGCGTGGGGTGTCGTCGTCGTCGGCCCTGGAGGCGGTGCGTGGGCGGTGGCGGGCGGCGATAGGCAGGAAGCAGGCCGAGGAGGCGAGGGCGGCGGCGGCGGCCGATTGGCCGGCGGGTGGGGCGGCGTCGGGTCCGACGTCGCTCTGGGGCTCTGTCGGCCGGGTCGCGCTGACCGTCCCGGCCGACGGCTCTGCCGGGGAGGCGGCTCTGCAGGGTCCGGGGCCGGGCGGGGTCCGCCGGCTCTCGCGGCACGTCACGTGCGCCCTGTCGCGTCTCGTCGCGACGGTCAGGCGGCACCGCGACCCGTCCGTCACGACGAGCGTCGCGGGGGCCATCGGCGCCATCGCGCGGCGCTACGGGGCGGGGGCCCTTGCCGTGCACTGGCCCCCAGTGCGGGGCGACGACTGGCCCCCGGGGGGCGCCGCGCCGCTGCAGCTGGAGCTGCTGTCGCAGGTCGACGGCCGGAGGGTGGCGGCTGTCGACGCCAAGGCCGTCGCCCGCGCGGGGGGACGCGACCTAACGGACACCAACCCTTCGCCGTCGCTGATGCCGAGTCTTTCGCCCGTCGGCGTCGACGTCCCCGTCGCCTCTGCCCAGATGACGTCGTGGACGTCCACGGTGGGGCGAAACCGCGGCAGGGCCGTGGGGGGGGTCCTCCCGCCCATGCGCCTTGAGGCGGCCGCGGATTCCGGCGCCGTCACGATGGGGTCGCTCGCGGGCCCGGCGCGGGCTGCCCAGACGGGGGCGGCGGCCCGCTCGCGAGGGGAGCTGTCGACGAGAGCGTCAGAGGCGGCGGCGTCCACGGCCGCAGCCACAGAGGCGGCAGCCGAGAGGTCCGAAGTCGTCAGCACCGCCGACGTCGCCGCCCTGCGCACGGCGGCTCTGCCGCGCCTGGGCGTGGCTCTGCGTCATCGATCGATCAACCCCCGCTGGGAGCGGCCCCCGGCCGACGCCGCGGGAAGCTCTGCCGGCACCGGCTCTGCCGGCCGCGTGTACGCATCGGACGTCGTGCCTCTCGTGGAGTCGCTCATCGACCGCCACCCGGCGCTGGAGTGGCCGTGGCGGCACGACAGCCGCCTCCGCAGCTGCTACGTGACGGTGGTCGTCAGCCACCTGTTCGCCCGGGCGCGGGGCCCCGGGTGCGTGTGGATGACTCGCCGGCAGCTTCGAGCCAGCGGGCTCTACCAGGTCCTCCGGCGGTTTCGCAGCCAGCGTCTCTCGGGCCTGGTGCCGTTCGACCCGCGGTACGCCGCCTGCCACGTCATCCGCTTCGAGCGACTGGACCGGTCTGGCGACGGGGCCGTGGCGGTCTCGGCGCTCCTGGCGCCGGGCTGGCGGGAGGCATCGAGGGCCCCGGCGATGCCTGCGCGTCCCTCGATGCCTCTGGAGTCGCTCAGGGAGCTCTCAGAGATGGAATGGGCGAGAGAGCCGGCGCGAGCCGGCGCGAGGGGCGCCGGGGCCGGTGCTGGCGACGCCGTGACGGCGGTCGCCGGCTTTGGCGGGGAGTCGCTCGGCGACGCGTCGCTCTGGCCGTCGGTGACGAGCTCTGCCGGGTCGAGGTCCGACCGGAAGGCTCTGCCGGGGCAGGCGTCCGACCGGCAGCTGGGTGTTGGTCGATCGACCGGGAGCGCCGGGCCGGGCCGCGGCGGCGGCCGCGGGGTTGGCGACGCGGCGACACGGGCGGCGGCGGCGGCGGCCCGGGGGTCGGGCATGACACCCGGCAGTGCCAGCTCGGTGATGTCGGAGTCCGACGGCGGCAGTTTCGCGTCGCGTCGCGCCGGCAGCGACGCCGGGGCCCGGCCAGACCACGTCGCCGTCGCCGGCTCCGCCCCCGGGCTGGCAACGACACCCAAGGCCGGGAGCGACGGCTCCGGCCGCGGCGGCCGCCCCCCCTCCCCGCTCGTCGCCGCGCAGATCGCGTCTCTCAGCCAGGGCCGCTGGGAACCCACTCTCCGCATGGGGGACGCGGGAGTGTTGGTCACCGACGTCGCCCACACCTACGACATGGCCCCGTCGGGACCACCACTCCTCGTCCCCAGGGCCGTGGCGGAGCGCATCATGAGCGGCGACGCCGGCTACACCCCGGCCTCGGGCGTCGCCGGAGTGGTGGTCTTCGAGGACTTCGTGGTGCTGTCTCTCGCGCAGGCCGATCGCATGAGGACGACGTCGGCGCAGTTCTGGTGCAGAGCCCTCGACGCCGACGGTGACGGCGTCGTCGGCGAGGACGACGTCCGGACGGCGTGCAGATCCGCCGCCGCCGACGTCGACCGGCTCTACCCGCCGGGGTGCGTGCACCGGGCGGCGCGCCTGTCCCCCGGCGGGGCCGTCGACGTCGTCGAGGCGCTCTGCCCGCCGTCACGGCCGGGGCCGGGCCGCCTCTTGATGACGTGGCGAGACCTGCGGCGGGGCGTCGGCGGGGCGACGGGCTGGCAGGTGTTCGACGCGATCCTGGCCGTCGACGGGTCCACCGGCTCAGCGGCAGTGCTGAGTCGCGTCGTGGGTCGCATCCCGCTGGAGCACGCTGCGTCGACGTCCCTGCTGCCGCCGCTCCGGCGGGGCGAGCGGGCAGAGCCGCCCGCGCTGGCAGCCGGGGCGACCGCGGGAGCAGCCGACCCGGCGGCCGCAGCGGCCTCGTCGTCGCCCGGCGGCCGCGGAGCCCTCCCCGCCAGCCCCGGGCCCCGCCTCGCCGTCGCCCCGCTTCCCGACCCGGCCCGCCGCGGCGGTCTCAACGCCGGCGGCCTGGCCGGATTCGCGGCGGGTCAGGCGGGCACCATCGCCGCGCCGCCGCCGCTGTGCATCCCGCCAACGGGCGGCAAGCCGGCGGGCAAGCGCTGAGCCCCCGCGGGTGCCGGGCGCTGCCTGGTGACTGACCGGCCGCCGCGCGCGCAGGGGGCACCGACCGCGAGCGGCGGCGGTGCGCTGGCGGCATCGCATGTGCCGAGCGCGCTGCCTCGTGTGTGATTGCGCCGCGCGTAGCCGGTGCACACTCTCGCCGCCCACACGAGGCCACTCGCACCCACGGCCGGCCTCACGCACATGGGGCTCCGCTCCGCTGCCGCTCAGAGTACGGTGACACGCGCCGTGCGTGATCATGGCGCTCCGGAGGCGGCGACCGGGCCTTCTGTTCGCGTGTCCTCCGCGACTCGCTTTTTCCACTCCGGGGTGTCGGTCGAGACGATGACGACTTTGGACCGCTGAAGGGCGGAAGCTTCGACGCAGAAGTACCTTCGCGAGGACTCGGCGGCCTTGCTGTCATAGTCACTGTGTTCCGTCGTCTTGGTGGTGCAATGTGGGTGTCAAGGAAGCCCTCACCGCCTGCCGAGCTGTGGAAGCCCAACAAGCCAAGTTTGGCACCAATTTGCTTCATTCCCTCCGTCTGGGGGCTCACTGCGGCTTCCAGGCACAGCAGCTGTATCCCCACAAAACGCTGCAATTTTTCTTGCGAGAGAAGGCACCCACACGACGCCTCGCGAGCGCAACCCCGGGCAAGCCGGCCTCCGCCCACGAGGCTGTTTGCTACCCCGGGCGGTCTGATCGCAGCGCGGTGCTCATCCGCCGTGGCTGGCACGACCGGTGGACCGAGGGCAAGCCCTCGACCACCGGTGAGCTCCGCCGCGAGCGGCCACATGTCGGGCCTCCTGCCAGCGGCTTCCCGCGGCGCAGGGGTAGCGGGCCCGGCGTCCGATGCGGCGGCGCCTGGTGTCGCGGCCGGGGGCGCCGCAAACGCCGAACCCTGCGCTGACGGGAATGACGCGGCCTTCAGGAGCTCCGCCCTGCTGGACGCCGCGGGGCGGGGCGATGCGACCGCGATGGACGCCGTGCTGGTGACGGCGGGCGGGGCGGCGGACCTCGAGGCGACGGATTCGCAAGGTCGCACCGCGCTCTTCTTGGCGTCGTCCCGAGGGCACGCCGCCGTTGTTTCGCGCCTCCTGGAGCTGGGTGCCCAGGCTCGAGGGCGCGGCGGCCGGGTGCCTTTCATCGCGGCGTGGACGGCCGGCCACGACAGCGTTGCCAGGCTGCTCGCGTCGAGCGGTGAGGCCGGAATTGTCGACGGCACAGACACCCACGGGCGCACGGCGCTGTTCCTGGCGGCGGCTGCGGGGCTCGTGGAACGGGTGGAGGGTCTGATGCGTCTCGGGGCGGACCCGGGGGTCGCGGACGAGCGGGGCATGACGCCAGTGCTGCAAGCGATGCGGAGGCGGCATCACGGGTGTATCTCGCGCCTGGCGGCCATCCGCGGGCGTGCTTGCCGCCTGGACGAGGCGGGGTCGGGCGGGGAGACGGCGCTGCTCACGGCGGCGAAGCGGGGGCAATGGCGGCTCGTGGGACGTCTGCTGGAGGAAGGGGCCGACCCGGGCGGCGGGGCGCGCCCGGGCGACGGCCGCTCACCGGCGGCACTGGCGCTGATGGCGGGGCACTGGCGCACGCTGCGGGTGCTGGCGGAGACGCGACACGAGTCGCTCCTCGGGGTTACGTGCGGCCCGGACACGCTGATGTGCAGAGCGGTGTGGGCGCGGCAGGGGGCCGTTGTGGAGTGCCTCGTGGAGGCGGGCACCGCCGCCGAGGCCAAAGACCCAGCCCGGTGGCCCCGCTCTGAGTGCTATGAGGTAACCGGCTGCCCGTTCGTGTCGCCGCTGGAGCTCGCGACCCAATCTCGTCACGAAGGCATGGTGCAGAGCCTGCTGGCATCGGGCCGCACCCAGGGGCCCGACGCGCTGGGCCGGCTGGGGCTGTCGTGCCTTCACCAGGCGTCAATCTACGGAAGGTGCCGCGTGGTCCGGGCCCTGCTCGACGCCGGCGGCAACAGCGGCGCGACCGACAACCGGGGACAGACTTCCATCATCCTTGCCGCCAGGCACGCCTGCTCGGACGTGCTGGCTCTCCTGCTGTCGGCAGGGGGTGGCGCCGACATCGCTGTTGTCAACGCGACGACGACGACCGGCGAGTCGGCCCTTTCTGCCTGCACCGCGCCGCTGCGCAAGGAGTCGGTCGGAAGCGAGGGCGGGCTGCTGGAAGCGTGCGCGGCCTTGCTGCTGCGCCACGGCGCGGACCCGATCCCGGTGGCGCGGGGCGCGGACGAGGACGGGCGAGCATTCGTCACCGCCGCCTGTGAGCGGCTGGTGCGGCAAGCGTGCAACTGGCGTCGCCGGACCGGTCTGCTCGTCTGGAAATGTGCCCTCGACGCGTGACAGCGCTGACCGGCAATCAGTGCAGCGACGGCCGCCTTCGCAACTCCGGTCAACCCTAGCACGCTCGCTTCGGCGATCGTCACCGCACACCCCGCGCGGCAGCTCTGCCGGTCGCGCCGCTGCCTTGCGCGCTCGGTTCCCACTAGCGGCATGCGGCCGATCGTGCGCTGAGTCGCCTGGCCATACCGTCGTCTCGTAGCTAGCGTGGGCTGATCTGTGCGTCAAGCCCGCTTCTTTGCGGTCAGTGCGGGTGCTGACACCACCGCCCCTCACAGTCGACGTCACTGCGTGATGGAGACAGCACCCGTGTGAGCACGACCCCTCAATCGTTGATATGTGCAGGCACCAAACCACAGCTCTCACCCCCACAATCGTTTGTTCGTATCCTGGCTCCGTGACCACCGCTCTCACCCCCTCAATCGTTGGTATGTGTCGGCACCAAACCACAGCTCTCACCCCCACAATCGTTTGTTCGTATCCTGGCACCGTGACCACCGCTCCCGCCCCAATGCGGCGGCAAGACCGCCCGCCACACGATCGCTCCCCCTGGCCCGTCACAGCAGCGCCGCGGGCGCCCCCGTCAACGCAAACACCAGCAGCTCGAGCAGAGCCGCCCCGCCGCGCGTCCGGGCCAGCCGCGCCCAGCGCCGGTCCTCCTCGCCCGCCGACGTCCCCCGGCCGATCGTTTCGCCGGCGCGCCTGGCCGCATCCTCGAGGATCCCTACCCCGCCCCGCGCCGGCTCTCCCGCCGGCTCTCTCCTCGATGCGCCGTCGGCCGCCATCGCGTCGGCCGCCGCGAGGAGCCGGTCGCGGACGAGTCGCGCCTGCGACGCGACACGCAGCGGCGACGTCGGCGGCCGCCAGTGCCTGACCAGCACGACCAGAGCGCGCTCCGCCGCCGACGGCGCCACCACCGAAGCGGCGTGCATCACCGCGTCGGGCGCGAAGGCCGCCATCGCACCCGCCATCGCGGCGCGGCGGGGGTCCCCGTCGCCGGCCGGCGGGCCCGCGAGCGACACGACAGAGCCGCCGTGAGGGACGAAGCGGAGCCCGGCAGAGCCGGCGCCCCGGCGACCGCCGACCGCCGGGCCCGCCCCCGCGCCCCGCCTGCCCCGCCCCAGCGGCGGAAGACCGCCAGACGCGGAGTGGTGGTCCTCCGAGAAGGGCGACGCCCCGCTCAGCGGCGCGGCGAGGCGCAGCATCGCTCCCGGCCGCTCCGCCCCCGGCTCTGCCAGCCAGGACGCGGCTCTGTCCGCCGCGGTCACCGGCCGCTCCGCGATGCGGCTCTGCTTCCGCGCCGCGCCGGCAGAGCCGGCCGCTGCCTCGGCGATGCCGGCTGCCGCCGCGTCGCTCATCGACGCCGAGGCGGCCGCGAACAGAGCGACGCCGAGAGACGCCCTCGCGCCCCGCTCCGCCGCGTCCGCCCGCGCCGAAAGAAACCGCCGCTTGAGCGACGCCAGCCGCAGCAGCGAGCGACCCCGCACCTCGCACCACCGCGCAGCGGCCTCGGAGGCAGCGGCGTTGGCCGCCGCCGCCTCCGCCGCCGCGGCCCGCCGCCTCGCCTCGGCAACGCGCCCGCCCACCACGATGACGTCATCCGGCGGGGCGTCGTCCGGCGCGGGATCGCCACGCCGCCTCAGCTCTGCCGCCCGGGCGAAGAGCGACGCCGCGTCCCTCATCGCCGCCCAGCCCAACCGCGTCCTCACCCGGCAGAGCCGCCGCCTCTCCCGGACCGCCTCCGCGATGAGAGACGCCGCGTCGCTCGCCACGAACGACGCGCACCAGGGGCCGTCCGACGCGAGAGCCAGCGCGCGGACCACGCCCAGCGGCAGAACCACCGTCGCACCACCGCCGGCAGAGCCGGGCCCGCCGCCCCCGGCAGAGCGGCCGATCGCCGCCCCCGCCGCCGCCGCCACGCTCACCGCCGCCCGCTGCGAAACCGCCACCCCCTCCGCCAGCCGCGCAACCGCCGCGCGCAGTCGCGCGTTCTCCGCCGCCAGCCGCGCCGCCGCGAGCGTCTGCGGCGGCAGAGCCGCGCGGCCGGCGTTGGACGGCGCGCCCGCCGCCTCCCCGCCCCCCTCCTCCCACCCCGACAGGTCCACGACACCCCGACCCGGCCGCTCTGACGGCGGCGAAACCGCGCGCCGGTAGAGCTGCCCGGCGGGGGCGCCGCCGTGCTGCCTCTGCGCGGCCGTGCCGGCCGGCGCCTCCCCCGGCCGCGCGCCGTCGGGCTCTGCCACCGCGGCGCGCGGCTCTGTCGGGCGGTCGGCCACGTGCGTGCGGTGAGTGTCGGGGGTGCCGCCGCCGCCGTCGGCCTGGTCGTCGTCGTCGTTGCACCGCCCCGCCGCCGCAGCGGCGAGCCGTGCCTCCGCGGCCCTCACCGGAGAGTGGCGGTCAGGTTCCGCGTCGGATGACGTCATCACCGCATCCCGCATGGCGAGCCGCCCCGCTCTGGCTCCGACGTTGGCCCATCCCGGCTCTGCCGCCGGCTCTCCGGCCTGTTCGATCGTCCGGGCGCCGCCCTCCCTCGCCTGCTGGACCCGGGAGCGACGCGACGCCATGACGGTGCGAGACGTCGGCCCGGCGGAACGTTTCGCCGGTCCGCGGGTCGCCGGCTGGGCCGGCCGGTGCGGTCGCGTCACCACCACCGCCGACGTCGCTCCAGGTGCCGCACCGGCTCTCACGGGGCGTCCGACCACGACGTGACCTAGCGGCGCGGGATCCACGCCCGAACCCTGCCCCGCCCGGGCGGAGTGATGGTCCCTCGGCGAGGAGTGATGGTCCCTCGGCGCCCGGGCCCCGCCCCCGCCTCGCCCTCTCACGGCGCCCTCCCGCGCACCCACCGCCGCCGGCCCCGCGCCCCCTGCCGCGGAGTGATGGTCGTCGTTCAGCGGCCGGCCGCTCGCGCCTCCCCGGCCCGCCCGCCTCGCCGCCGCCGCTGCCGCCGCCCGCCGCCGCGCGGCCCCCAGAGCCGACGCCGCGCCCCCGAGCACCTCGGGACCATCACTCTCCGAGCTGTCACCGCCCTCGTCTTCCGGCTCTGCAGGCGCGCCGGGCCCCCGGGCCGCCTCCCGCAGCGCCTCTGCCGAGGTGACGTCGACGTCCGCAGAGCCGGAGCCGCGCCCCGGCAGAGCCGCCTGACCCCAAGGCCGGACCTCCTCCGCCGACGACGTCGCCGCGGGACCAACACTCTCCGCGGACCGCTGCACCCGCGCCGACTTTGGCGGGAACGACGACCCGCCCGCCGCGCCGGCAGAGCCGGTTCGAGCAGAGCTGGGCGTGGCGCTGGCTCCTAGCGCTCTCTGCCTTCCGGGAGACGTTAACGCGCGGTGCCCCGCCGGCCGATGCCCTGCGGTTTCGCCGGCCCTGCCGGCCGACGTCGCTCTGTGCCGGTCTGCGACGGGGCCCGACGTCGCCCACCGCCGGGGCGACGTCGACCGCCCCGGGCGCTGCCCCCTCTCCGGCGGAGTGGTGGTCCTTCCGTGCCGGCGCGCGGACGACGGGGCGCGGCTGGGGTTGGCGGCGGCGGCGGAGGCCGCGGCGGCGGCCGAGGCGGCGAGCCCTGTCCGCCGGACCGCGGGCACCGGCTCTGCCGCCGACGTCGGACGTGAGGCGTCGGCATCCTCGCGGGGGGACGTCTCCGGCAGAGCTCCCGGCTCTGCGGCGCGTGGCTGACCCTCTTCGCTCGGTGCCGCTGCCGGCGCGCCGCCCGGTCCGGCCTCAGGCGGCGACGCGGCTCTGTTCGTGACCGCGTCGTCCGGTGGCTCGGGCCGGTTGCCGGTCGGCCGATGACGGCTCTGCCCCCGGCTGCCGACGCCGCCGCCCTCCTCCTCCTCCTCCTCCTCCTCCCCCTCCTCCTCCTCCTCCTCACTGCCGCTGCCTGCACCCTCCCACCCATCCTGCCGCTCCGGATCGGACCCCTCCTCCCCCCACCCTCCCGTCGGGATGACGTCACTCACCGGCACCGACACGCCCCCCGACGACCCCCCACGCGACACCGACGCACCCGAGCGGCGCGAAACCGCGCCACCGGCCGTCGATGGCCGCCCGGCCGACGCCAGGCCGCCGCCGCCCTCTGCCCACAGCGCCGACGTCGCACCGTCCCGCCGCCGCAGCCGCTCCAGGCGCAGAGCCCGGTCAGACCCGGCAGAGCCAGCAGCAGAGCTCGTGGAGCCGGCGGTGGCCAGCGGGGTCCGACGCCCGCCCTTGGGTGACGACACGACCAGCACCCCGCCCGACACCCTGGCGCCATCGGACGCGGCGGAACGTTTCGCCGCCGCCACCTCGGACGACCAGGACGGCACCGGCCTCGGGCCCGACCCCGACGACGAAACCGCAGAGCCGGGCCGGACAGCCCCCAGACCGGGAGAGCCGGCACCCGCCACCGCCCCGGACCCCGTGGCAGAGCCGTCCCTCCCGGCAGAGCCGCGCCAGGAGGCCCCCGAGGCGACGTCTGCGATCGCCCCCGCGGTCTCCGCCCACGCCGCCGGCAGAGCCGAGGTACCGTCCGCGCCCTGGCCGCGCGGCAGAGCCCCTGCCGTGGCCGGCCGCCCCCTCTCCGGGAGGCTCTGCCCCGCATGGCTCTGCCCGCGCTGCTCGGCTCTGCCCGACCGCTGCGAGGCGGCACGGCGGCCCGACGCGACGCCGGCGGCGGCGACGCCGGCGACGACGGGCGGCACCCGGGGGATGGGCGTCACACCGCGGCGGGGCGACGGCGGAGTGGACCCCCGACCCGACGGCGGGGACCGGCTCTGCCGGGCGCTCGTGGCAGGGCTCTGCCGCGACTGCCCCCCGGGGCTCCGCCGCTCGGGGCTCTGCCGCCGCGCAGGCTGGGAGCCTCGGCTCGAGGCCGAGGATCGGCCAACGGCGCTGCCCCCCCGGCCGCCTGTGCTGCCCCCCCGGCCGCCTGTGCCGCCCTCCCCGCCCCGGCTCGGGGACGCGGCGTCACCCGCGGAGCGGCCGCGGCGCGAGCGGTCGGGCGAAACCGCCTGCTCCGCGTCAGGCGGGTAGTCCACGGACCACCACTCCCGCCTCTGGCGTCGGGCAGAGCTCGCTGCTCTGCCCTTGTCCGTGGCTCTGCCGTGAGAGGAGACGGCTTCGCGGATCTCGTCGGAGACGATGGCCAGGGCAGAGCCGAGGGACGGCGGGGCGGCTCTGCCGGTGCGTCGGGGTCCCGGAGGGGCGGTTCCGGTGCGGCGGCGGGGCTGGGGCCGCGGCGGCCGGCGGCCCCCGACGCCCGCGGCCGTGCTCGGGCGGGGACCAACACTCCCGCGTCCGGCCGGCTCGGCGCCGGGCCGGGAGGGCGGCACGGGCGAGGCGTCGCCGGCGGAGTGATGGTCGTCGCCGGCGTCGAGGGGCGGGGTGCTATGCTGACTCCCGCCGTCGTCGTCGTCGTCCGCAGCTCTGCCGGCTGTGGCGACGTCGTCGGCCTCCTGCGCACTGGCCGCACCTCCTGGCGAAACCGCGGCCCCCCCCCCCCGCCCCCCCCCCCCCCCCCCCCCCCCCCCCCCCCCCCCCCCCCCCCCCCCCCCCCCCCCCCCCCCCCCCCCCCCCCCCCCCCCCCCCCCCCCCCCC
>Ga0136560_1001675_pt1 | contig 11400 bp, 13 predicted proteins | sample AntRauMeHopE1497_FD_104925 | JGI IMG/M metagenome (GOLD analysis project Ga0136560, IMG submission 104925) | Saline lake microbial communities from Rauer Islands, Antarctica - Metagenome Hop E1 #497 | ecosystem: Environmental > Aquatic > Non-marine Saline and Alkaline > Saline | place...
AAAGATAAAATCAACGTTATTGTCTATTATTTGAAAATGCTATTTATTTGTGATGCAATTATATGGGCAGATGAAATTGATTTAAACGAACGTCAAAATCTTGATACCGAAGGCAGACTAGACCTTATTCTTTCCAAACTATATGACCTTTATGATGACAGGAAATACCATTCTATAAAATGGATTTTCGAAGGAAATGGTGTAATACTAAATACTCACGGCGAAGGCTGGGATTACGGAAAAATACTTGAAAATCGAGGATATGTGGATATATTGACTGCGAGACATACCGCAGCAAGACTTACACTAGAAGGAAAGCTGACTATTGAGCAAGCAAGAAAAGCACAAGTAACCGACTACTCTAAAATCAGTAATTCCGATGAGGAATTGAAGGCACTTATAAAAGTGGTTCTAATAAAAATAGAAGGATTAGGTTTTGGGCAACAGATTATTTTCGACGAATTCGACGAACTCCGCAATGATATACCAAATCTCAGTAAAAAATCCTTTGGTCAATTATTAAAATCAAAACTTGGTGATTTGGTCGCTGCAAAAGCATTTGATAAAGCTGTAGCAAGTGAAATATTCAAAGACTTTACCGGTGAGATACTTCCATTTTAGCCTATGAAATTATTGGCGGCAATCATTAATAAAGTCAAACAGTTCTATAGACAAGAAGATGCACCAGAATACGAGATAACACAATTTGTATTTTCAGACAAACAACGTATCGATGGAAAATCTATCGTTTCATTTTTCGTAAATAATTCTGAACCGGATATAAGCGTTACTAGAACTTTTGAAAATGAAGACGAGGCTGTTAATTGGCTTATGGCTGATAACGATTTCAGAAGAATGCTTTTTGGCAATATATTTCCTTCATCCAATTGGGTTCATTATCGTTGTGGTGTAAAAGAGCCTATTACAATTGCTAATAAGATGCCGGGCGACATAGATATCCTACTTTACGAAGATAGAAAAGCTGAAAATTCAATTGGCATAGAATGTAAAATTGTAAAGTCTGAATCAAGAAAAAATCAACCTCCAAAAATTAATAAGATAGCCAGTCGTACAACAAAAAGGAACTAAACAAGCAAATGGGTATGCTGAAATCGGTTTTAGTAGGGTCTATCTCCTAGTCATAATTTTAGACGATGGGCGCAATTATGAAAACCTTAATGTAATGTTTAGAACCACATCTGCTGAATGGCTTAATGAACTCTACGGGTTTAACTGGAATACTCGAATGAACGATGATATTGGCATAATTTATGTATTCGTCAATCAACTTACCACAAATCATATAAATCAAACCAAGGCATTAGGCTTAAGGATTGAGCGTCAAGCCAAGCAAAGAACTCAAGATGAAAGTCTTACCAAAAAAATATCTAATCTTGATAGTTAGCCTAATTTACAACAAAAAGGAATTCGCAACTATAACAACTTAATTTTAATTAAGGGATTAATGGGTGAATCACTAATTCATTCTTATCGGATTTTATCAACGGATTTATTTTTTCTTGTATTTGTTGCTTTAATTCTTGTAGCAATTTATTTTTTCTAAAATGTTGGTGTACTACCAAGCCAATGGTGCGCACGGGTATGGGTTCTTCAAAATCGACTAAATTTTTTCTATCCTTGGGAGAAAAATCTAAACAGGCCAAAAAAGGTAGTAGGGTTATTCCGTTATTCATTTTTACGAAGCGTTTTAGACTTTCAATAGAGCCAACTTTAAAATCAAAATTTACTTCCTCTTTAACCACGCAAGATTGACCGTCACAAATAGTATTGACTTGGGTATTTAAACAATGGCCATCTTCCAATAACCAAAATTTATTAAAATCTATATTTTCTAGTATGCCAATTTGTTTTTGTGGATTTTCGGTACAATCATAAAGCACAAAAGGCTCGTTATATAAAGGGATTTCAAGTAAATTGTCATTTTCAATAGGTATAGCCAACATACCGATATCCAATTCTCTTTTTTCCAATAAATCTATAATGATTTCTGTTGTCATTTCACTTACCGTAAAAGTCATTTTAGGATATTTTTTTACAAAATCATTTAAAAATTCGGGCAATAAATAAGGTGCAACGGTAGGGATGACACCAATTTTTAAATTACCGACAAATTCGCCTTTTATACTTTGTGCGATATATTTTAGATTGGAAATTTCTTCATCTATAACTTTTAAATGACTAATAATTTCTTCGCCCTCTTTTGTAATAGTGACCGGTTTGGTTTTTCGGTCAAAAATATTGATACCAATTTCCTCTTCAAATCTTCCGATCATCGTGCTTAATGTTGATTGTGAAATAAAGCACTTTTCGGCGGCTAAACTGAAATTTTTTAATTCAGCTACTGCTAAAATATAATCGTATTGTCGTGTGTTCATCTGTTTTATAGATAATGATATCTAAACTATCGTTTTTGTAAATCAAAAATACACAATACTTTTACATCATAATAAAAAAACAGAATGAAAAATACTGAAACCTTTGACCTCAATGACAAATCTGCTATGGCCAAGTGTCCGTTTATGGGAAGCCAACACAAGCAATTTGCAGGGGGTGGTACAACAAATCGTGATTGGTGGCCTAACGAACTTAAATTAAATATACTTCGACAAAACGCATCTAAATCTAATCCCATGGGTGAAGACTTTGACTATGCAGAAGCATTTAAAAGTCTAGATTTTAATGCTCTTAAAAAAGATGTACTACATCTTATGACGGATTCTCAAGACTGGTGGCCAGCAGATTACGGTCACTACGGCGGCTTAATGATTCGTCTTGCGTGGCATAGCGCTGGTACATATCGTATAGGAGACGGTCGTGGTGGTGCGAATTCTGGATCGCAACGTTTTGCACCACTAAATAGCTGGCCTGATAATGGGAATTTAGATAAAGCTCGTTTATTATTATGGCCCATTAAAGAAAAATATGGAAATAAAATTTCTTGGGCAGACTTAATGATTCTCGCTGGTAATTGCGCTTTAGAGTCTATGGGCTTCCCAACTTTTGGTTTTGCAGGAGGCCGTGAAGACGTTTGGGAGCCAGAACAAGATATATATTGGGGAAGCGAAACTGAGTGGGGAGCGAATGATGAGCGTTATGCAGATGGAGAATTAGAAGCGCCACTCGGAGCAGTAATGATGGGGTGGATATATGTAAATCCAGAGGGACCCAATGGAAATTCTGATCCTATTGGATCTGCAGCAAACGTGAGAGAGACCTTTGGCCGTATGGCTATGAATGATGAGGAGACTGTTGCTCTTGTTGCTGGTGGTCACACCTTTGGAAAAGCACATGGAGCGGCAAATCCTGATAAGTATGTAGGAACTGAGCCGCATGGCGCATCCATTGAAGAGATGAGCACGGGATGGAAGAATAGTTTTGGTACAGGATTGTTGGATGATGCCATTACTTCAGGAATTGAAGGAGCTTGGACGCCTAATCCTACACAATGGGATGCTGATTATTTCGAAGTATTGCTTACCTATGAGTGGGAACTTACAAAAAGCCCAGCAGGTGCACACCAATGGACCCCTACGGAAGCATCTAAAGCAAGAATGGCTCCTACCGCAGGAGATGCTTCAAAAAAACAGCGACTTATGATGACTACTGCGGATATTGCACTAAAAGTAGATCCAGCATATTTGAAGATTTCTAAAAAGTTCCACGAAGACCATAAAGCGTTTGAAGATGCTTTTGCACGTGCTTGGTATAAATTAACGCACCGAGACATGGGGCCTATCGGCAGGTATTTAGGCCCAGAAGTAGCTAGCGAAGAGCTTCTATGGCAGGATCCTGTTCCTAATAACGATGGTTATACACTAACAGAAACTCAAGTATCTACCCTAAAGAAATTTATTGCTGAGACAGATTTGTCGGTTTCAGAAATGGTAAGTACTGCTTGGGCATCTGCTTCTACATTTAGAAATTCCGATAAACGTGGTGGAGCAAATGGTGCACGTATCTGTCTGGCACCTCAAAATAGATGGGAAGTGAATAATCCGAAGCAACTATACAAAGTGCTTAACACCTTGAGCGGTGTACAAGAAAGTTTCGACGGAACAGTTTCTATGGCAGATCTTATTGTGCTTACGGGTTCTGTAGGTATTGAGAAAGCTGCAAAAGACGCTGGATACAAAGTTACTGTGCCGTTTACAGCAGGGCGAACAGACACAACGCAAGAGCAAACTGATGTAGATAGTTTTGGTTATTTAGAACCTAATGCAGATGGATTTAGAAACTATGTAAGTGCCGCTCAAAAGGCCTCTGCTGCAGAGGCGATGCTTGTAGATAGAGCACAGTTGTTAGACCTTTCTATTCCAGAAATGACAGTATTAGTTGGAGGGCTAAGGGTTTTAGGTGCTAATTATGACTGTTCGAACGTGGGCGTCTTTACAGATAGACCTGGAAAGCTTACAAATGATTTCTTTAAAAATTTACTGGATTTTACATACACGTGGAAAGCACTTTCTTCTGATGATACTCTATTCTCTGGTTCAAATCGTCGTACAGGGGAAGAAAAGTTTATTGGATCTCGCGCAGACTTAATTTTTGGTTCTAATACAGAACTAAGAGCGGTTGCAGAAGTATATGGTGCAAGTGATGGTCAGGAGCGTTTTGTGAATGATTTTATTCAGGCATTCGTAAAAGTGATGAATGCCGACCGCTTTGATGTGAAGTAATTAATTTGCTTTCACTTTCGTGAAAGCAAAATCAAATAGTACATAAAACGGACATAACTCTTAAATCAAGATATATCAGTTTAAGCAGCTCCATTTATAAATTTATTTAAAAATAATTTTTAATATAACAAATAATAATGAAACAAAAATTAGTATTAGCAGTACTCCTTACAATGAGCCTTGTAGGATATGCGCAAAACAAAACTATGACAACCAATAATGGTGCTCCTGTTGGAGATAACCAAAATTCAAAGACTGTTGGGGAATACGGCCCCGTACTTCTTGAAGACATTCATTTAATTGAAAAACTAGCAGCATTTGATAGGGAAAGAATACCAGAAAGGGTAGTACATGCAAGAGGCGCAGGTGCAATCGGGCATTTTGAGGCTACCAAGGATATGTCTGAATATACAAAGGCAGTTCTTTTTTCCCAAGTTGGAAAAAAGACAGATCTTACTGTTCGCTTTTCAACGGTAATTCATGGAAAAGGCTCTCCTGAAACTGCACGTGACCCAAGAGGGTTTGCAGTTAAGTTTTATACTGAACAAGGAAATTATGACATCGTAGGAAACAATTTACCTGTTTTCTTCATCAGAGATGCTATGAAATTCCCAGATATGGTTCATTCTTTAAAGCCATCTCCTGTTACCAATAAACAAGACCCTAATCGGTACTTTGATTTTTTCTCAAATGTTCCCGAAGCTACACACATGTTCACGCGATTATATACCGATTTAGGAACGCCTAAAGGCTACCAATTTATGAATGGTAGTAGCGTACATGGTTTTAAGTGGATAAACGAACAAGGACAAGTTACCTATGTAAAATATTCTTGGGTAAGCAAACAAGGTGAGATAAATATGGATGCCGCGGAAGCGACAAAACAACAGAGTATGGATTGGCAACATGCAACGGTTAGTCTTCGTAAGGATATTGCAGATGGAAAATTCCCTCAATGGGATCTATATGTTCAAACCATTAAGCCCGAAGATATGCACTCATTTGATTTTTGGCCTTTGGATGCCACTAAGGATTGGCCTGAAAAATTACTCCCAAAAGTAAAGATTGGTACAATGACCTTAAATCAAAACCCTATAAATTATTTTGAGCAAGTTGAAAGTGTTGCCTTTTCGCCAGGTGCATTAATTCCAGGAGTAGAGGCGTCAGAGGATAAATTGTTACAAGGTCGATTATTTTCATATTTCGATACACAACGACACAGATTGGGTCCTAATTTTCAGCAGTTGGAAGTTAATAAACCTAATACGGATCCAGTAAATTATAATTCTGATGCTTGGTCTAGCTTTGGAAACAAAAAATTTGTCAACCCTGATGTAAACTATCAACCAAGTAATAAAGCTGCTGTAACAGAAGATAATAAATATAAGGAATCGGAAACTAAGCTGAGCAATGTAACTATTACTCAAAAGCAGATATCTAAAACTAATGATTTTGCTCAAGCAGGAGATTTTTACAGGTCTCTTACTAAAGCGGAGCAAGATAACTTAATCCAAAATTTAAAGGGAGACCTTGGACAAGTAACTGATAAGGAAATTCAAAAGACAATGATTGGCTATTTCTATAGAGCAGACAGAGATTATGGTATGCGAATAGCAGAGGCTCTAGGCTTCTCGGACAAAGATTTTATGAAGGGAAAATAATTGCTTCAAACTTTCTAAGAATAAGTTTTTATTGTTGGTTAGTTAAAGGAATCACTATTTATTAGTGGTTCCTTTTTTTAAAAGTAATTTCCACGTAAGCTCTATAGAAATATGAAGGGAAGATAAATTCAAGAATTTTTACAAATGCTAGCAAAAGCAACATAAAAATACTATCAACTAGATTAGATGGAATAGTCCTGTTTTAAAAGAAATGAAAAAAATAGCAAAATCATAAAGTAAATGCCAAGTATGACATGGATAGCAGATAGATAAGTTGGATTGAATAATACGATTTGATTTATTACAAATACACAAGTGAAGCTATAGATAAAACAAAAGATAAATGAAAAAATATATAATGATAACAATAATGGTATTGAATGTGATGCCATTAATAGCACAAGATGCCTTGAACATTTTTGAAGCAAGCCGAACAGGTAATTTAGAGAGAATTATAGAATTATCTAAAGACGATAAAAAGATTTTGGAATCTGTGGATTACAAGGGTTTTACTCCACTAATCCTTGCCTGTTACAATGACAATATAGATATTGTTTCATTTTTATTGAAGCATAAGGTATCCATGGATAATGGAGATAATTCTGGCAATACGGCTTTAATGGGCGTGTCATTTAAAGGCTATTCAGATGTTGCAAAGCTATTGGTTGAAATGGGAGCAGATCCCAACTTAAGAAATTATAATGGAGCAACTGCTCTTATATATGCCAGTACATTTGGACACAAAGAAATTGTGGAATTATTACTCTCTTCCGGGGCGGATAAAACGTTAAAAGACAATAGAGAAAAAACGGCCTTGGATCATGCCACTATGCAAGGAAATGACGAAATAATTAAATTATTAAATAAATAAGACTGGCTATTTCGGTTCGGATTGTACCACTGATTTCGGAGTCATTGTGCCAGTCGGTTTTGAGCCAGGATCAGAACGGTTCGATCTGTGCCAGTCGTGCCGTTTCGTTTTATGCCACGGCCCACATGAACCACTAGTCACTTTGAGCGACCAAGTAATTACCTTATCGCTCTAACATAAAAGCACGATATGGCCAACACACTTGATCCAATGGACCTAAAACAGATTATCACCTTACACCTTGACGGTAACAGCAACCGTAGCATAGGCACCGCCCTGGGCATCTCCCGTAATACCGTAAATACGTATATGGGCCTGTTCAAGGGGAGCGACCATACCTTTAAGGAACTGCTTTCCTTTAAGGATGCCGGTCTGGAAGCACTTCTCGCTTCCCGTACCACTATCGACAACGAACGGTACGATGGGCTCATGCTTTATTTCGAGGGCATGAACAAGGCCACAACAAAGGCGGTTTTCACATCATAATTTTTTCCGGCTTCAACAAGATACCTACTTTTATATGAGAATAATAATCGATCCCAAATTTTATTATTTTCATATAGCGTTATCCTTTAGAGCTCTGTCCAGTTGGCCAAAGCTCTTTTTGATTTAATGGTTTAATGTATAGATTGTGTATTTCTAATATTTTAGCCAATACTTTTTCAATTTCATTACCCAACCTTTATTTGAATTTTGGTACCGTATACTATAATCTAGCTTCGTTGCCTTTCAATGGCAGTAATTCTAAAAAATGGGACCAGCTCAATTGTGTCGACAGTGTCGACAATATCTCAAAATAAGGAAAAATCTCTGAAAACTGAATCATTCTCCTCAGATTGCGCAACTCAAAGCTTTTTGCATAATGCATCACCAATTGTGTAGACAGTGTCGACACAATCTCCTTAGAATATTCAGCGCGCTCCTCTTCGAGTATTCTCTATTTGAACTCTGATTATACTAATCAAGGTTTCGAATCTAAACTATCAAGATATTGCTCAATATCATCATAGAATTCATTAAAAACATATCCCGTATCTCCTAACAGATTAATATAAGTCACGTTGCGCCAGTAACATTCTATAGTGGCCGTTTTCCATTCTATAATCATCTGTAGGATTTTCAAGAACCTGAAACCGTTTAATTATTCCTTCAATTTTGACCAAAAACGATTTGATTTCCTGCTCTGATTTCATCCTTTATTTGAACTTTTTACTATAAGTCTTTAGTAACCAACTAAAATTATATTAGAGTTTTATTTGATATTTTAGGGCGACAAACCGTGATGTGTTTCTCCAACTTCGTAATCTTTTATCAATATATCAGCTGGCACGTGTAATCTCTTATTTATAGCCCTAATATGGTTTAGTGTCAATTTTCTAGTTCCACTGAAAAGTTCGGACACCCGCGACCTACTATTTATAATCTTACCTAAATCACCTTCACTAATTCCATTCTGCTCCATCATAAATCTAATTGCTTCCAAAGGATGTGGCTCTTCTATATGGTAATGTTCATTCTCATATTTTTCAATTACTAATGCCAATAAGTCAAACTCATCAGATTCGGGTGTTCCTTCTTCTGCATCGAATATTTTATTGAATCGTTCCAAGTACTGTCTGTACTGGTTTTCGGATTTGATAATTTTGATTTCCATAACTCTAATAGTCTTTTGTTATAGTTTGAACTATAAAGGTTATTATTTAACTAAAGGCTTTCTATGTTCAATTTATCATACTCTTTGTGTGTGCCAATAAACCTTATAAATGCCGCATTTTTTTGATAATTGAACTTAACGATCAATCTAAAATCGTTACGACAAACATTGAATATTATTTTACCATCCTTAACAACATCCGCAGTGTTGAACAAAGCAATCTCCTCGTTAGAATTTTTAAACTCAGTGTTCTTTATAATACTGTAAAAAGCCCTTAACTGTTTTTCCGATTTTGGGTTCTTTTTCCAGAATTCAATTAAAGTGCTTTTCGAATAAATTCTCATAATCAATATGAATACCTTAAAACAAAGGTATTTATTATTTCCCGTTTCGGGAAATAATAAAAGTTAAAATTTCCCGAAATGGGAAAATATGCTTAAATCATCTGCTAGTTCATTACTATATTTACCTCAAGGAATTACGACATAGTGTCCTAACGTATCCTTTATTTGAACTTTTAGCTATTGGCTAATCAAATCGTTAAGTGAGTACTTATTAATTTCACTTCGTTTTGATTTATTCAATTCATCCAATTTATTTTTGTCTTGAATATCAAGCCAAAGCATTGCATTAGTATTGAATATTTTACCAAACACCAGTGCAAGTTCATGATTTAAGGCACGCTCACCCTTTATCAATTTATTAAGGTTAGATGGTCTGACCCCAATATACTGAGCAAATTTATTCTGCCGTATTTCGAATGCGGACAAATACGCTTTAAGAAAGTCGCCAACCAATAGGGATTGTTTGCCATCTGAGCGCAGATAATCCTCCATTTTAAATTTAAGCGCCATCAGCTCTATCAAATTGTTTTGTTCTTTGGAACGTTCCTTTGATTTATTGAGTAGAATGGCTTGAAATTCATTGAACTCTTCTGTATCAACTTCGGTTCTATCCACTAAAATTTGTGCATCCTTAAGATTCTTCATAATTCTAGATTTTAATTCAAATACTTATTTATAAGTTTCAGTCCATTAATATCATCAATGAACATCCTTTGTCCTAGAGCTTGACTTGCCCCGTATCTACTTTTATATAGTTCGACAAGGTTAGTTTTTGATGTAAAGGTTAAATACCCCTTATATGGCCCTACAAGGTTAAAACTCTCTCTACACCCAAAGGCAATTAAACATCCGGCGACATAATCAAAACGTTTATTTGAAGAACCGTAATTATGTGGGGCATTCTCGATAACCTCCATAATAAGCATCTTATTCTCGGTTTTTAATTGAACCATCCCTTCAATGGTAAATGGAGCATTTTTTAATCTCAACACATAGATTTCACTATTTTTTTCTTTTAGTAGTTTGTTCCAATCAAACTTCCATCCATCTTTTTTATGTGGCAACTTGCCCGAAGCCGGGACAATTTCAGCTTCGATTAGGTCATTACTCGCTAAATCATAGATGTAGGTCATGAAATACTAGTCGTTGCATGAACTACTAACATACAAAAATATTGTCATATATGTATAATTTTATTGTATAAAATTGTCAATAAAAGGAATTTAATGATTTTTAATGTCTATTGACTATCCTTATATTTTTTTTAATTTGATATTGGTTCGCCGACATAGTGTCCTTCTCATTCTAAGTTTGAATTAAGAGGCCTACCAAACAATGTTCCAACTAAATGCTTAATCTGCATTCTGCCCGACCGGCAATGAGAGCATCCGCTCTTTTGGCCCTTCTATTTTAGTTCCCAGAAGACATAAATAATAGCTGTATCAAACTAGGGCCAATTTGACTAAATTCATAATTGACTGTAAATTAGGTCGCCCTTCAGTAAAGTCAGGCATACTTTTACGCGTAAGGCAATGTAATTACAAAACTACTCCCAGTTCCCTTCTTACTTTCACAGCTAAGCGTACCTCTTAATTTATTTACTATTGATTTACAAAGAAAAAGGCCTAAGCCCAAACCCTTCTCATTATTAGTACCTTTCGAAGAATTAAATTTATCAAAAATATTCTTAATTGCTTCTTCATTCATTCCAATTCCGTTGTCTAGAATTATTATCTGAACATGTTCCGTTTTCTGAACTATTTCAATGGAAACTTTGCCGCCAATTTTCGTAAACTTAATTGCATTTGATATAAGATTACGACATACTGTTTTCAACATTTCCTTATCCGTGTCCAGGATAAGTTCATCTAAGTTTGAATACTCTATAGAGATTGATTTTAAATCGGCAATAGGAATAAAAGGTCGAACTACTTCTGAAATAAGGTCGGATAAATTTAAATGTTCGTGTAAGCTTCATCGTTGGTTTGCACTTTACCTTTTTGTAAATCAATTCTAAAAGAATATGGTGTTCCACTTCATCAAAGAAACGCTTTAAATCTATGTCAACTATATCCTTAAAACCTGAATTGATATTTTCAAGGCTTTGTGCAATTGCCTGATGGGCATTGCGCTCTGGTCCGGATTCATAACTATGCCGTTGAAAGTCTGGCTC
>Ga0136560_1001679_pt1 | contig 11394 bp, 10 predicted proteins | sample AntRauMeHopE1497_FD_104925 | JGI IMG/M metagenome (GOLD analysis project Ga0136560, IMG submission 104925) | Saline lake microbial communities from Rauer Islands, Antarctica - Metagenome Hop E1 #497 | ecosystem: Environmental > Aquatic > Non-marine Saline and Alkaline > Saline | place...
GCGCAATTATAACACCATACAAGCAGGAGAACCCATTATGCTAGTCACTTTTTCTAATCGTTCGCACGGTGACATAACAATGTTCGGCGATGTAGCCGTTAACTTACTTAAATTTATGGGGCATAGTGGTAAAGTACCAGGCGCATTTTATGCGCAAGATGTACCTGCCGCGCTAGCGAAACTCGAAGCTGAGATTGAATTAGTCAAGGACTCTGCACAATCACAAGAGCAGGAACAGGAGCCGGACAGTGACGACGAAACTTTTGATGTCAGTTTATCCAAGCGTTCTCTGCCATTAATTGATTTGCTGAAAGCGGCGATTCGTGACGAGACTAGCGTGATGTGGGTCGATAAGCGCTAAATTCTCATTTAATGTACGTCATAGCAGCAGCACTTTACATCCAAGTAAAACTAGTACAATACCCCCAAAAAGTTCAGCCTTATTACCCAACCAATTAGAAGTCCGTTGGCCTAAGTGAACACCTACATAACTGAATATAAACGCAGTAATGCCTATTAATAAACAGGCGTAAACACCGTTCGCGCTCATTAATGTGAGTGTAAAGCCTGCGGCGAGAGCATCTATACTTGTGGCAACTGCCAGTAGTAACAAGGCATAGTGAGAATATGTGCGCGATGTTGAGCTGTTTTTATCTGCAAAAAAGATAGCTTCATAAATCATTTTAAGACCAATAATGACCAGCAATATAAATGCTATCCACTGAGCAAAACTGCCAAGCCAAGCTAATATTGCGATACCGCCAAAGTAAGTAAACAGGGGCATGATCCCTTGAAACGCGCCAAAATATAGAGCTGCAAGCCATGCTAATTTTCGCACGCGGGTGGTATCGCGGACGCCTATCGTTAACGAGACTGCAAATGCATCCATACTCAAGGCAACAGCAAGGGTTATGACGTCAATCATGGTGACTATTTGTTATTTTCATTTTGTGATTTTTTAGATATTAGATTTTATTACACTTTAACAAAGTATAACCGAAACTATGCGTAAAAGATGTTGATATTAATAATGTAATCATCCGTTTGCAGACGGCAACGGTCGCATGGCACAAGCAATATCTGAACACGCTTTATGAATAAATACAAAACGTTTGCAGCTGGCGATTTGCTGCATTTAGAAAAGCTGGATAAGATATTGTCCTAGCTGGAACATAAATAAAATTTTGCTTTCATGAAAAATTCAAAAGATATGAATTAGTCTGCTTAATGATTTGTAGGCTATTGTTTAATATAACATTACATTTATTCACATGTTATACACGAATAGTTCCAATTATTATACACAGATATTATAATGGCGTATAATGTATATTATGTTAAATAAGTACTTATCAAGGTTTAATCCACAATTGAGACTGTTGTGAAATTTATTCCAGAGCTGGAATCGCGATCTAGCGAAGCTGGAATTTGCATCCCCTATTCTTGTCACGTGAAATTTCTTCGATAATGTTATTTTGAAATTGGATAGTAAAATTCAGGTTTAAGGCACTTTGAATTTATTTAAAAAAAAGTGCCGCCTACTTCTAACTACTTAGGAATGTGTTCTAAGAACTTGTCTCACAGAATTGGGGAGTTATTTTATTAATGCTTGGTAAGTTCAAAAAAAAGATAATTAGCAAGATAAACAATATTGTCCATTGTCATAGGCATCGACAAACCTGTATTACTAAATTTATTTTTATGTACCGTCACATCGTGGTTAGATAACCGCTCCTGCATACTCGCTAAAGTGACCAGTGCATCAAGCAGCAACTGACAATCCTCGGGACTTAATGCCAAGTTGTTTTCTTTGGCCTGGGAAGTCAGGCTCACCGAATTTACCGACATTGTTGCTAAAGCCATATCCTTCTTGTGGTATACCAAACATATTAGTATCCATTTTGCCATTGTTGTTCACATCATGAAAAAGCTTAATAGCATAGGTTCCTTTTTCAAGATCCTTAAATGTATAACTCACTTTTTGCGCGCTAGCAGGCACGCTTGCATATTGAACAGGACTACCTTCACCTTTGTAATTAGCCTTCGAGTTGTATAAGGCAACCATTAAGTTACCCTCATTTTTTTCGATATGTTTAAACGTCACATTGAGTTGACTCGTTGTAGCGCTAACGCATAACGCAGTACTCAATAGTGTTACTGTAAGTAAAGTATTTAGAAATTTCATTTTATTCATCCTGTTGGTTTAGTTGACAGGTGTAGAATAAGAAAAAAAAACTTGTGCGAATGTGCCAAAGGTTGTTTTATTTAATGTGACTTTGGGCCTATCAATCTACAAAGGCGAATGCATCTTTACCATAACGAATACTCAAGGCATCGGTTAACTGAGCTTTGAGGACCAAAGCCATCGCTTTCAATTTCGATTAATCCAATAACACTCGCATCGAGAGCAACTAAGGCTTCTACTATTTTCACCAATCGTTCTTCATACTCTTTAAAGGTATCTGCGCCGCGATATAGCATTAGCCAAATGCTAATTAACTTTTTGAGGATGAATCCGACTTCTATATTTTACCTTTATTAGTTTTTATTATATCGCGGTATCTGATGTCAGCACCACGGGACTAAAACTACTGTATGCTTGCTTACCCTTATATGTTTTTACCCGCTGGACATTTAGCGTCGGGTACAACGTCGGATTATCTAAAACATAATTAATGCTCTCGTGCTGCTGAATATTTGCGTCTAGCCATACCTTTAAGAATTCATCATCTGTAGGTAAAAAACACGGAAAAGCTTTATCATGATAAGGCGCCATTTTTGGGTGTGTATCACGGGTGATAACCGCGCAACTGTACTTACCATTGCTATGTTTTTGATACAGCACCCCTAATACAAATACAGCCTCACTAGACATATAATATTGGTGCTTGGTCTTCTCCACTTTTTTTGATTCACCAAGGCCAGTCGCAAGTAAAATAGCCCTTTTACATCGAAGACTATGCGACCAGTAAGGACTCAATAAGTTACGCGTATTGAAAGTTGTTCGAGGATCCACTATTAAAAAATCATCTTTAACGCTGCAGTCAAACCACCAGGTAGCGCTAACTTGCTTTAGAGCACCTTCTTCTTCAATGATGATATCAACCGTCTTATTGGGCTCTTGACCAAACGCAGGATAAAACGATTTATAAGAATCTGACAAGAAAGGACGCAACACAGCGCTGGTCATTAAGTATTGATCTTTACTTATTCCGGCGCCATCAATCTCAACAAATCCACACATTTATTTTCCTATAAAATCAAGATCCCTTGATTTCTTTTTTACCTACTGGTCCGGTATCGAGGGGCATTGAACAACCCAAACATTCAGCAACGGCTCGTAGCACTTCATGTTCTTGTGGCGAGTATTCGTTATCTTGCGTGACTGCAAACACACATAATTGTATTACCTTTTCTTTTACATCAAAAGCCAATACCCTTAAAACACTCACTGCGCCGGCAAAATCTTCGATTGATACCTGAGCTTGCTCTCTTAACTGTAAATTACGAAGATTAAGTAAGTGTTCAGCTTTTTTTAAAATAATAGGATGCTGACTCGGCTCGCAAAACTCATTGACCAGTACACTTAGCATCGTTTCAATATGCGTTCTAAGCGCGTCAATAGAAAGATATTTGACTTGTCTAGTGTCGGCTGTTTCAAATTCTGTTTTTAAATATTGCGCAACAATATTAGTAATAGACCATTCAAAAATGCTCAAGGTATTATCAAAAAAGACTAAATAGCGCATTTGTTCAAGCATGCCTTCATAACGCAGACTGGGTATTTGACGAAGTTGCGGTAACGCGATTTCGAGCAAAGGAAGTCTATATTCTATTGGTAGGTCATATACCAAGTCACCAATATCGCGGGTGGTACGATACACTTCAGTTGGCAAGTAAGTTGACAAATATTGCCATTGTTTACTGATAACAGCATCATCTTGCATGCCCTCTTTTTTGTCATGCGGCTTATCTGTTAGCAATAATGCATACACATATGCTTGCGCGCCGGAGGGCGTACGTACCGCGGCTATCAACGATTCAGGTATTGTTTGTAAATAGGCTTTAGCAAGGTCTAGTTGAGATTGATCAATCTGTCCAATGCCTGCGGTGAAGGCCAAATGGCTTTTCACGCCTTTACTGATATTTTGCTTAGGCACTTGCTGCTCGGCTTTGTGGCTCCTCGAACTGCCTATAAGCTGACTAATACCAGCAGCGTTCGCGGATATTTGAGCATTATCCAAAACACGCGTATTTTCAAATTTACCTGACCAGTTAGGCTGAAGCTGCTTGATACGCTTACCTAAGGGAGGATGTGTAGAAAATAAAGACGTAACCTTGTTAGTTAGTGCGTTTGAAAAAAACGCATGACTCATACTTTGCGCTTCAGCCGCATCAAGTTTCGAGCCTGGCTTATAACCACCGATCTTTTTAAGCGCATTCGCAATACCTTGGTTATCGCGGGTAAATTGCACCGCCGAGGCATCGGCTAAATATTCTCGCTGTCGTGATACAGATGCCTTAATAGCGTTGCCAAAAAATGTACCGCCATAGCCAATAACGATTAAGCCTAAGCCTAAAAACACCAGTTTACTGCCATCTTTAGAGCGACCTTTAAACGCCGATGCGCGCATAATGAAATAGCCAAGCAGGCCTATTAATAAAATTCCGTGCAAAATGCCCATTAAACGCATATTCAAGCGCATATCACCGTGCACAACATGACTAAATTCATGCGCGATTACGCCTTGTAATTCTTCGCGATTAAAACAATCTAATGCCCCCTGGGTAACCCCAATAACGGCGTCGTCAGTGCTAAACCCGGCAGCAAAAGCGTTAATTGCAGCTTCTTTTTGAAGCACATATACTTGTGGTACCGGCGTACCTGAAGCAATCGCCATTTCTTCTACTACGTTCAGCAGTATTTTGTATTGTAGATTATCGCTTGAATGCGTCACTAAGGTGCCCCCAAGAGATTCGGCCACTACTTTACCACCTCTCGAAATCGCCACAGTTTTATACACGCTCCCGACTAATATAAAAACAAAAACAAGTGCCCCAATCACGCCAAAAACTTGCCAATCAAACTGGTTTTTAATGTAATCAACCGTGAATGGCTGGCCTTCAAGGTTCAGATATCCATTTAGACCCATAAAAAGAAAGTTGGTCAGCACAATTAGTGAAAAAACCGCCAAAGCAAAGAGTAAAATCAACTTTTTGGTTTGGCTACGCGCTTTGGCCTGAGATTGAAAAAAATTCATTGGGTCACCTAGCTACATTGCTTGAAAAACAAAACCTGTAAAGCCTTTAACTAATGGCCTTAAAATGACACTTTAGGCGCAGCTTGGATAGCCGCGCTGTCTTCAAATTCGAGTAAACTGGCATCTTGTGCATGACCGAACATGCCTGCAAAAACAGTCTGCGGAAAGCTTTGTTTGTAGGTGTTGTAGGCTAGTACTTGGTCATTATAGGCCTGGCGTGCAAAACCTACTTTGTTTTCAGTGGATGTAAGCTCTTCAGACACTTGCATCATATTTTGATTGGCTTTTAAATCAGGATAGGCTTCCATGACTACGTTCAACTTACCCATTGCCGAACCTAATATTGCTTCAGCACCCATTAGCTCTTGCATTGCACCGGCATCGCCTGGCGCGTTTGCGGCACTAGAAAGTCCTTTTTGCGCTTGATTACGAGCAGCAATAACGTCTTCAAGCGTTTCTCTTTCATGACTCATATAGGCTTTAGCTGTTTCAACTAAATTGGGAATAAGATCATAGCGACGTTTTAACTGCACTTCAATTTGCGCAAAACCATTTTTGAACTGGTTTTTTAGCGCAACCAGTTTGTTAAAAATAGTAATAACATACAGCACTATTAAAACGGCAATTACGCTAATAACAATAGTACTAATACTCATGTAAGTTTCCCCATATAAAATTTATGTGTACATAATAGATCATCGAGTTGTAGAATAAACGCTTATTCATCTATGTACAACACGCCAAAATTGCAAAAGTACTCGTTTACCGACGTCAATTAATTACACTAGCTATGTTCAGCCAACAATTCACTTTCTACATGGCATTGTCAACTTTCCGAATGTAGATGATGAGAATAAGTTTTCAGTAGCTTATGCTAAATCCTGAGCGCAACTTAACCATAAGAATAAAAGCAGCCAATCAAATCGAGTGCACCAGGCAAACTGATATCGCCGTGCTTTATATATGCTATTAGAATATTTTCAAGCACATACCAATTCTGCTCTTCGAGATGAAACTTACCGGCGGGCACCTGCTGATACAAATATGTGCGGCTGGTTTTATTGTGTACGGCATGTTTGCGCTGCACTTGCTACCACAAAGGCCTGGTTTTTTAGTACTATTAGTGTCGGCCCCTCCTCTTTTAATGGGCCTTGCATATGCATTGTCATCGCCTGAAGCGTCGGCGTTTTTGTATCCATTGTGGTCTATAGAACTTATGCTAATCGCCTGTTTATATGCGTATTTAGGCATTAAAACAAACAATATATTGTTCAAAATGACTTACCTTATGTTAGCAAATGGCGCACTAACACTTACTTTTCGTCACTACCGAAACAAGCTTCTTTAAAAGTGAAATTTATCCAAATCTGTTTGACTTGAATTACTATGAGGCGATTTTACTCAGTATGAATTGGCTAATATTAGACGCGGTATATTTGTGGCGCAAGCAGTATACCAATAAGCCAGGTTTGTACTGGGTATACGGCACAATATTAATTACGAGCAGCGCACTACTTCATAGTTACCTTAGTGTGCGCAGTAATCCATTCATCGTTTATCAAGAAACCGGATCAGGTATATTTTCTGTGTTGTATATTAATGGCTTTATTCGAGGCTTATACCACCTTGCACTTTCTTTTGTTGCATTTGATATTGGCCAACAAGAACACTACGTCTATTCAATCGTGTGGTTAGTTATTGCCGCTGGCCTTATTGTGTTCGGGCAGTCCTCTAATAAAACGCTTATTAATAAAATAGGATTTAGTATACTTGTACTGGTAGTCTTAAAGGCTCTTATAATCGATTTGTCAAATTTAGACGGATTGTATAGCGCATTATCGTTTATCGGGTTGGGCCTATGCTTGGTCGCTATTGGTTGGTTGTTCCAGCGATTTAAAAGTAAGGCCGCTCTTAAACCGGCAGTAAGCGGGTAACGCAGAGATTTCATGGGCAGTAAACGGTGGTAAATGGACAATAAAATACATGCTGTTGTAATTATAGGGACCGGTTTTGGGGGTTTATCTGCCGCTATTAGTTTACGTAAGAAAGGCATAAACGACTTTCTAATGCTCGAAAGGAGAAGCTTTGCCGGTGGCACTTGGTTACAAAATACGTATCCGGGGGCTGCAGTGGATGTTTATTCACCTTTGTATAGTTTGTCTGGGCATCCCTATCCTTGGTCACATCTTTTCGCTAAGCAGAACGAAATAGCCGCATACACCCTAGATATCATAAAGCAGCATTCGTTAAATGAGCTTATTCAGCTAAATAAAACGGTAAAAGAAGCCAAGTGGGAAAATGATTTTTGGCGTATTACCCTTAGTAATAATGAACAAGTGTTAAGCAAAATAGTGATCAATGCCACAGGGCCTTTAAGCACTCCAGTGGTGCCCGAATTTGCAAATATTGATAAATTTAAAGGTGCTCATTTTCATTGCAATGACTGGCAGCACAATGTCGACTTAGGCAATAAAACGGTCGCGATTATTGGCAGTGGTGCAAGCGCGGTTCAAATAATTCCGGCAATAGTAAAGAAGGTTAAAGAGCTTCATGTAGTGCAAAGAACACCGCATTGGATATTGCCTAGACCCGATTTGAGCATTCCCATCTTTTTGCGTAATTTTTTTGCCTTAGCGCCTATTTACAATCTCATTAGATGGCTTGCTTATTGGCTTTTAGAGTTACGCGTAATCGCTTTTAAGTACAGTGAAACTCTTTTAAACCTAGTGGGGAAAAGGCCTGCGCTGCGCCACTTGAAAAGACAGGTTAAAAGTCACAAACTGCGCGAAAAGTTAACTCCGGAATTTATAATTGGCTGTAAGCGTATCTTAATATCGAACACTTATTACCCTGCCTTACAGCGAGTTAACTGCACACTGCATGATTCCCACGACCATATAGTTGAATTTACTGCAAAGGGTATTCGCTTTGAAAAGTCAGGGGAAATAAACCTTGATGTTGTTATATTTGCAACAGGTTATAATGCGGTTGACGCGATGATTTCTTATTCTGTAATTGGTAAGAACGGACGAAAGTTATCATGCCAATGGCAGGAATACCCGCGGGCTTATTTAGGCACCAGTATGCCGAATTTCCCCAATTACTTTGTGGTAACAGGGCCAAATACTGGTATTGGACATACCAGCGCAATATTTGTGATAGAGTCTCAACTTACCTATATAATGCACTGCATACATGAAATTATTGGTAATAAAGCGCTGGCAATAGAACCCAGCGAAATAGCAGAAAGCGAATATACCACTATGATCCATCGTGAAATGTCAAAAACAGTATGGTCTTATGGACAATGCACCAGTTGGTATCAAAATGCGCAAGGTAAGGTTATTGCCATGTTTCCGGGTTTCACGTTTACGTTTCTTCGTATGTGCAAAGCATTTAAACCACATCATCACATAATTAAAAGGTAGCCTATGTTTCTTTTATTTTTAACAATTGCGTTTATCGTTTGGTGTCTTTTTTATACCAAACATCATGGTATAGGTAAGTTTATATATGAATCTAGCAATTCGCTAGAAACAAAAGCGGCTAAATTATTTCATGTGGAGCAAACCAAAAACGGCGAAGCGTTTTCGTACCTGACGAATCATCAGCCGTCAAAACCTCCTATGCTGCTGCTTCACGGCTTTAGCGCTGACAAAACCATTTGGCTTAAATATGCCAAGCTAGCAAGTAAAGATTATAATCTCTTCATTGTCGACTTAATGGCCCACGGCGATATTCAATATAATGAGCAACAAAATTATAGCGCTTATGAGCAGGCCAAATACGTAAGGCGTTTTTTGGATATCGTTAATATAAAAGAGCCAATTAATATTGTGGGTAATTCCATGGGAGGTATGATTGCGGCTATCCTGGCCAAAGTCGACACCGCCAACAATGACGATGACCATAAAGCCATTGCGATAAATAAGCTTGTGCTGCTAAATCCTGCTGGCGCTAAAACAGAACTGGCCTTGCAGCGCAAACAAGAAGAACACAATCCTTTTGCACATGACAGCGTAGATGAGTCTATTGCATTTTTTGACCTCACCATGCACAAGCCCCCTTTTGTGCCGCCTGCCGTGAAAGCTTATCTTGCGCACACTAACTTCCTATCAAGAAAAGAGCAATTAACGCATATGCTCACTGATTTTTTTAATCCTGACGAATTTTTCGATGTGCCATTCACGACCAGCGCTAATCACATAATTTTAATATGGGGCAAAGAAGATCAGCTTCTGCCTGTATCTGATGCTCAGCACTGGGAAAACCTGCTTGGCTGTAAAGCGTCAATACTCAGCGGTATTGGCCATATGCCCATGGTGGAGTGTCCAAAACAAACCTATTCATTCATACACTGATTTACACCTGTATGCATTAGGTTTTGAAAGAGTAGCCTGCAAATACATGTATGCTTAATACATAGCGTTAGGTCTATTTAACTGATTACATTACAAACGAGCCGGTAATCTTAGCTATGGAATTTATACTTTTACTGATTGCTTTTATATTCGGCTTTGCCTGCAAAATAATTAAGATGCCTCCCCTAATAGGTTTCTTGGCGGCTGGTTTTGTGCTAAATGCGATGGGCTACACGCTAAGTGAAGGCTTAAGTACTATAGCCAATTTAGGCATTACGGTGATGTTGTTCACTATTGGGCTTAAACTCAATATAAAAGACCTAGGAAAGCTCGAAATTTGGTTTACCAGCCTCGCCCATGCCTTAGTTTGGGTATTAATTGTGTGTCTAATTGTACTGTTGTTAATTAACTTGTCATTGCCCCTCATTAGTGACCTAACTATTCAACAAGCGGCTTTAATAGGTTTTGCTTTCAGCTTTAGTTCTACCGTTTGTGTTGTCAAAACTTTAGAGGAATCGGGCGAAAGTAAAACACGTCACGGCAAAGTGGCCATTGGGATATTAATTGTACAAGATATTTTGGCGGTGCTTTTTTTAGTCGCGGCCACTGGAAAACTGCCCTCTATTTATGCACTGGGACTATTTTTATTAATTCCGGCAACGCCCATTTTACGAAAACTACTAGAAGAAGTTGGTCACGGCGAACTGCTACCGCTAAGCGGATTGGTATTTGCATTGGGCGGGTATTTCTTGTTTGAACTAGTAGGCGTTAAGGGTGATTTAGGCGCATTAATAATCGGTATATTGTTGGCTCGAAGCAGCAAAGCCGCTGAATTATCCAAATCGCTATTAACCTTTAAAGATCTGTTTCTAATTGGATTTTTCTTATCTATAGGATTAACCGCGATGCCTACCTTGAACATGGTATTAATAGCGCTATTATTTAGCTTGTTACTGCCAATCAAGTACCTTTTATTTTTTAGCTTGTTCGCGGGCGCTGGCTTGCGGTCTCGTACTTCCTATTTGACCAGTTTAGTAATGTCGAACTACAGCGAATTTGGCCTTATTGTGATTGCTGTGGCGGTAAGTGCAGGCATGTTGGGTAACGACTGGCTGGTGGTAATGGCAATGAGCGTTTCGTTTTCGTTCGTCATATCAAGTGTTTTATATAAACGCTCACATAAGCTCTATACCAAGATAAAAGATAGCTTAAAGCGCTTTCAGTTATCAAAAGTACTGGCAGAGGATCAATACCCTAGTATGAGCGAGGCTGAGGTCTTAGTTATTGGCATGGGACGCGTCGGTAAAGGCGCATTTAGAGCGCTTAACAACACTTTAGGCAATGTAGTATGGGGCATGGACGCCGATAGCGATCGCGTAAACAGCTTAAAAAAACGCGGACAAAATACCATTGTAGGCGACGGTGAAAATATAGACCTATGGGAAAGTTTAGATATTTCTAACATAAAATTAGTACTGTTAGCCTTGCCGTCAATTGACGACTCATCAAGTATCACTGCACAACTGCGTCAGGTAAACTACAGGGGGCGTATAGCCGCCATAGCCCGATATGAAGATGAAGTAGAACCATTACTTGAAGAAGGCGTAGATCGCGTATTTAACTTTTTCAACGACGCTGGTTTAGGTTTTGCCGAAGAAAGTATTTCGCTGTTGGATGAAATGAAAGTCGCCCAACCAAGTAACGCTAAGGATATGTAAAGGATAGTGAATATGCTCTGCGAGAGTGTCTGGATTGTGGCATTATCTTATTAA
>Ga0136560_1001680_pt1 | contig 11393 bp, 14 predicted proteins | sample AntRauMeHopE1497_FD_104925 | JGI IMG/M metagenome (GOLD analysis project Ga0136560, IMG submission 104925) | Saline lake microbial communities from Rauer Islands, Antarctica - Metagenome Hop E1 #497 | ecosystem: Environmental > Aquatic > Non-marine Saline and Alkaline > Saline | place...
CAAGATCTCGGCACCCGAGCAGCAGGGCGGGCATGGCGGAATGATGGGCTGATCCGATCGGGCCTTGCCCAGCAAAAGAAGCCGCGTGTCAAAGTTTTGTCCAGTCGGCTCTCGAGCCATGATCGTTTTTCATTGATTGATTTTGATGCTTTAGATGAATATTGCTGGCATCGTGATCATTGATATTTTTTCGCATGGCCACCTTTTCCCCTGCCCTTCTTGTCCTTGCTCCCACTGCCAGTGACAGAGGGGCTCCCTCCTCCTCCACCCCCTGTCTCTGCCTCCACTCCCATGCCCATTTCGCACCATTCCCCAGAGAGACAGAGCAACATCTGTCCCGCGTAATATGTCGACATTATGGTCACATTCACCCAGCCCAGACCCCAAGGTGTCACATACAGCAAAACATCCGGCCTGAACTTGTTGAATGCAAGTACACTGTCCGAGACCGCGAACAGCAGTGCCCCTGCAATTGCCAGTGTTCGGGCCTGGGAGAGCAGAGCCCGTGCCTCCGGTTTCTGTGGGGCAGTGGGGCCAGACTTGTCCTCTTTCGACTGCGGCTGCATCTATGGATTCCATCCGAATGAGAGCGCCACCATGATACATATGACACCCGTGTATGCTCCCACTGGGCCACGGAGCGGCGCCTCGTCCTCGGGGATCCCGGCCATCAGGACGAGGCTGCTCGTGACGCCGTACGCGAGCACAAGGACAGCAGCAAGCAGGAATGTGATGCGGGTCCATTCTACCCCAGTGGCGAGAAACGCTACCACGTAGCATATGTGTGCCACGAGGAAAAAGCCCAGACCCGCCTGCGGTTGAAGAAAGACTCGCATGAACAATTGACCAGGAGGTGAGCGCGATGGATGACATCAGAACTAAACACGTACGCGCCATAGAAGCCAGACCGTGTCATACTTACCATGAATAGCTCTTCACGGCCAGACCTTTGGAGCTCAAGCGCAAAGTCCCCAAGGCACGACAGCATGAGCCCTGACCCAAGCATGAGCGAATACATGCCACTTGACGAGGAAGGACCATCTTGCACATCGGTTGCAGAAGCTATACCAAGAACAGCTTGCAAAATGGCTGCCAGACTGAAGCAAGCGATAGGAGAGAGCTTAAACATGCCTGTCTTGAACAAATCAGTGGTCGGCCGATCCGGAGTAGAATACACATACCAGCAATACGCTATAGACAACAGAAGCCCACAGCCTAAGATGCCGGATCGCAGCGACCGCCATGCAGATAAGCGTAGACCACAGCGTTCTATCATTTGTCGAACCAGGCGGAAACAGTGAAATCCCGAGATATCTCCAACGAGATTCTTCGCTCTGTTTATTTGTTACGTAATATTCCATAAAATACAAGCCTTTTTCTGAATCTAGGCTACTGGCCTTGCATTCGAGATTAATCCTAAAATGATCGTCGCTTTAACAGTATTATCGATGAATATTGTGGCGTGCTTCGCTGCCTAGTCGTTCTATATCTCACCATCCGGATCTGACAGTAATGACGGCAGCCAAGCATCGCCGTTCCGATCTTTCTAGCGCGCCCGGGATGCTGTCCGCTCATTAAAGACGTCCTAGTTCAAAAGTGGATCGATCACCGTATATGCAGAGGGTGGTGAGTATCCTCCAGTTGGGGACGCTGCAAATCCTGTTCTATCTCTGGATCCTGCTCAGGATAGCGGTTCATCCGATGCGATGGTGTCGTACGTAGCCTCTGATCCTTCGAATCCTCCCGTGCTGCTCGGCGGTATCCCCGTCCCTGCATCTGCGTGGACCCCCGCAAAGATGCCAGCGGATCACCAATCTGCCGGTGGCGTGTTCCAGGCGGATCTCGCATCCCTCGGAGTGTCTTCAGATTAGGTCGGCGGTCTCAGAGGGGGTTCGCTCGGGCAATGCGCCTCGACTCACCTTATGGAGTTGTTCTACGAGGACAAACCCATGGTACTTGCGAGATACCCAAACATGAACTACTCGAATCCTGACCTTGTGCTCCCTTCCTTCCTACACATCAACCACACGGTCACCGGGGAAAAGAATGCGTTCGTCGCCCAGTCCGCCGACCTCGACCACCTTGACATGTGGGCCAAGGAATTGGAAGTATCGGTTCAGTTATGGGCCGGTGGATACTGGTTCTACGGCTGGGCCGATAGTTACGTGCAGATTACGGCAATAGACACGAAGACAGGACAGGTGACGAGCAACAAGACTACTCCACCGGTATACAACTACGCCGCAAAGGCACGCTACTTTGGAGTTAACCTGTTTTGCGAGCTCGACCAGCCAATGGAGTACTACATCAACACCACGACGATGACCCTGTACTTTATGACTCCGGATGGGAAGGCCCCGAGCAGCACCGGGTACCTCTCGGTTGCCCCGGAGGTGGTCAACCTGGATAGCACCTCGTCAGCCCCCTCTGCCACTGCTAGGAAGCAGATTCGGGAGGCACAGGCCGAAGCAGAGGCAGCTGTCCGTCTCCAATCGAGACAGAGGGATGATGCGGCATACGCCAGGGGTACACCGACAGGACCAGGGACAGACCTGTATGCCTCGAGGCGCCGTGACTGGGATGATGTCAAGTAGGCGAGTGAGGAGGCGACAGTTAGGACGATGGCAACCATGGGCATAGGAGCAGGAGTGGCAAAACCACTCGAATACGTGCGCTTCAGGGGTCTCAGCATAAAATATGGCACCATCGGGATGAATCTGGATGCAGCTAACAACGTAATAGTCGAGGACTGCGACTTGTCGTTGCATAGTGATAGCTCACTCACCGTCGACGGCAGTCTCAACAGCGTAGTGAACGTCGTCGCAAATTACGCCGGCTGCCGCGGCATCAGCGTGGCTGGAGGTGACCAACCCAGCCTGACCCGAGGGAACAACACAGTCACCGGGTGTTCGGCCCAGAGGTACGCAAGGTGGACACGGACATACAACCCTGGCCTGTCGTTTGGAGGAGTGGGGAACACATACAGCGGTAACTTGGTGGCGAATGCACCTCACATCGGCATGATCGGTGGTGGGAATGATCATCTGTTCTTCAACAACACCTTCGAACGGCTCGTGTACGAGGTGAGCGATTCCGGGGCCTGGTACTCAGGGAGGTCGTGGGCGCATCGCGGCTCCAAGCTGTATAATAACACATTCTTGCATTGCAAGGATCTGGAGCCCACCTACCTAGGGTCACTTGCCACCCATGGGATTTACTACGATGACTAGCTATCTGGACATGAGGCTGCATACAACACCTTCATTGATCTGTTCCAAGGCGTCTTCGTCGGGGGAGGGCGCCGGCACTCGGTCCACGACAACTATTTCGAGGAGGTGAAAACCCCATTCCAGATGGACGATCGCGGACTGACGTGGTAGAAGGCAAATTGCAATCCCAAGACTGGGGAGTTGATTCTAGCCCTGTAGTCGCTGCACTATCAACAGCCGCCCTGGTCCGTTCACTACCCGGAAGTGGTCAACATCACATTGGAACGGCCATGCGTCCCTGTATTCAACGTCATCAATGATAATATCTGGTGTCCCATGAACGGGACGGATTTCAGCAACGTATCGCCGACCCAGGCAGCAGGTTGGAACTCTACGATTGAGAACACGACACAGCACTGCCGATGACCGACACAGGCACATGGAAAATTCAGGGACATGGTCAACAGCTTCAATTCACTTCACGCGTCCGAACATGAGTTTGAGTTGATGTCCTCATTGCATCCCCTGATGGCCACCAGCAGCAGTGGTGGTGGTGGTCGTGGTCGTGGTCGTGGTCGTGGTAGTGAGTGACCCTCGACCCTCGAGTCAGGACTGTCGGACAGCGAGGAGTAGGCCGGGGACACATAGCACGGATCCACCCCCGTGTGCATGGTACTGCAGTGCACGTGGTAATATATTATCTATTCCCGAATATTCTGCAGTGGATTTGCGTGGTGCGAGGTACATTGTACATTACGATACTAGACTAACTCTCAATGCAAACGCATTGTCTTTACTTGGGTCATTCCCCTCTCTGCCTTTTCGTCCCCTTCCCCTTGCCCTTCCCCTTGCCCTGCCCCTTGCCCGTGCCCGTCCCTGCAGCACCCACGGTGGCCTTGGCATGCCCTTCATCACCTTGGGCCCCACCCTTCCCCTTGCCCTTCCCCTTGCCCTTCCCCTTGATTGCTGCGCGTTTTGTCTCCATGGCTGCTGCCGTTCTCTTGCGCTCCTCCTCTGGCTCCTTGGCCTCGTGATACATACGACGCTTTCGGTTGCTCATCATCATCAACTGCATCTGCAGCTTTTCGTCCGCAGCTGTCTCTGCCTTGGATTTACGAGCTGCGCCCTTTCCCTTCTTCCGCTGAGCTGCAGCAGCGACGGCAGCCTTCTCCTCGGCTACGGCACGACCAGCCTCCTCATCTTCATCTTCATCTTCTTCCTCGCTGTCAGACTCTTCCTCTTCTTCTGCTTCATCGTCATCCCCCATCTCACCGGCACCGACACCAGCTTTCTCGAGCGCCATGTGCCTCTCATACTGCCCCTCGTCGCCCTCGGCTGCCTCATCCTCGTCGTCGCTGCTGCCGTCACTGTCATCCCCATCCCCGTCCTCCATTGGATTGCCCTCGCCATCGAGGTCGCCACCCCCACCCGCCGACTCGCCGTTGCCCTCTCCCTCGCCAGCTGCTGCCGCTGTCGCAGACCTCAGCTGATCAAGCTCAGTCCTATACTCAGGGATGTAACCCTCGGCGTAGTCGTCCACAAAGGGACTGAGATGCGGCGGCAATTCGGCTCCGGGTGCATACCTCGAGATAGGAAGCATCATCCTAGCGTTGATCGAATCGGCTACCCACTGAGGCTGCACGTAATCCCGACCCTGCCTGACGTCACTGGGCCGCATTGGCCGGTCCACCACGTGGTGCGTGATGCGCGGGTCATCCACCCCAAACGGACTCGATGGACCATCCCATCCCACAGCACCTCCAAAGGACAAGATCATGAACTCGAATGCTTCCCGCATGATCTCGCGATTCAGGAAGAACCTGCACTAAGAGAACATGCACTGGAACCGGCGCATCGCCCTGGCACTCGCCCTGGCCTTGCTATCAGCATCATCACCCTTGCCAAAGACGTCGTCCATTTCTTCATCTTCGTCTTCCTTCTCTTCCTCCTTGGCCACAGTAGCGACCTCGGCTGCAACCCCTTCCCCTGCCTCAACCCCTTCCGATGCATCCTCCGCGCCCGTGCCCGCCCGGGCCGCCATGTCGGCCACTGCACCGTCCACTACCTTCTGAGCCTCTTCATCCATACCAGCCCCCTCCTCCTTCCGCCGTCGCTTGCCTTGCCCTTGCCCTGCCCCTGCCTCGGCCCCGGCCCCACTCTCCTGCCCATCAACCGCCCCCACAGCCTCGTCCAGCACGAGTGCAGACAGGAAGGCGCCGTCAGCGTCGGCGTGCTCGTCGATGCGAGGGGGGAACTTGAACCCGAGGTCACCGTACAGCTTGAACATCACAAACTTAAGCAAAGTAGCGTGCAGTTCCAAGAATGTGAGCATGACCTTGAAATCGACATCCCTGGGTCTCTGCAGCGTGAACGAATACGGCACGCACCACGTCACGGGGATGCCCTGGCTCTCTGCCTGGTAATAGACCCCTTTCACGGAGAGGAAGACTTTCCGAAGGGACTGAGAACGGACGACCCAGAGCTGCCACTGGCGAGCGATGCGGGACGCCTCGGCGACGCGCTCCGGCTCCACTGGGTCGCCCACGGGCAGCTGTGCGAACAGGTGCACCATGCTGACGGCATCATCCAAGTCAGATAGGGCGTCTGCGAATCTCGGGTAGCGCTCCTTGATCAGATGGTCGAGCGTGTACACTGGGCGCTCTGCGTACCTGCGTCGGGCCTCGCCGAGGTCACCTTTGCCAACCATGTTGCGCACTCTTTTCATGAAAGATTTCAGGTCTCTGAACTTCTCAAGCAAAGGCTCATATAGCAGGTACTGCACATCCTTAATGTGGTAGTAGGTTTGCGCGCGGTCGCCGGCGACCTTCTTGGGTTTTCTGGGGTAAATTCCCTTAAGGATGCATAGGCGGCGAAAATCTCGCAAAGTTATCTGCAGTCGCTTCACAGCCTATGTACGAGTAATGTAATCGGCGGCCTCGCCGGTCTGCCTCTTTCGCTGCTCGTTGCCAGACATTTTCCTGAGCCTCTCATCGCTGAGACGAGCGAGCCCTTTCCTTGGCGGAGTCTTGCGCTTATGCGGCTTCTTTCTGTCCTCTCTATGCTTTGGCATAGTTTAATGGGCAATTTATTGGCCTGGCGCAACAGAAACGTTTACGTATCTGGAGTAATGAGGGCTCTTGCAGATAGTGCAAAAAGGGAACACCAACCGAAGCGAAGGTTCGGTCTGGTTCGCCAGCACCTGATCAAGCCGGGCAGAGTCAGAATTATGCCGAGCTGTGCACCCTCAGAGTGCTATTGGGCGAAAAAAACCTGCTATGCAAGATCTTAACAGTCAATCAGTTCGGTCGAAAACGATCCGTAGGACAGGGCGGGCTCAGCACCACCTCCCTAACAGCCAATGCCGAGCGATCTCCGCCGTGATGCTCAGTTGAGATCTTGACGGAGCAAGTGCTTGAGCCATGGGCTCGCTCCATAAATCGAAGTCATGCTCCTCAAGTATCCTGTATGTTCTCGCCGTGGTCACTGCGGGAAGCAGCAGCCCTAATGCTTCCTTTTTCACCAGTCCGTCGAACGCAAATGCCGCTTTCATCTGATCATGACCCGCAACAGCCAAATCGAACGACACGTCACGCACTTGCTATCTGAAGCCCTCATACCGCCGCACCGTCTCTTCGCTCGCTCCCTCTCTCGGTGCCTTCCGCTCCAGACCCACCTGATACAACTCGGGGGTCAAACCCCGGTGCTCCATGGCCTCGGCAGGGATGTGCTGTAACTCACCCCGCGCGTGCAAGTGAGGCATCGATCGGAGCAGCGTGGCAACTCCCATAGCCTAGCCCAAGTGGTCGGCAGCTGCCTCGGTGGCCTCATGTCCCCCCAGCCCTGCGTGCTGCAGCGCAATGAACAGGAGCGAGGACTGGGTATCCCTTGCGTACTGGAGCATGTCCTCAAGGGTCTGGCTCTGGCGATGCCGGTCGCTCGCCGCCTCTCGTGCCTCAATCGATCGAAGCAGCAGGCGCTCCGAAAGAGGTCCTTTAGCAGTCCTCACGACTGCTCGCAATTGCCTCGCGAACGGGTGAGGATGCTCGAGCGCAGCCGCGTCGGACCGGAAAGCGGCGCGAACGCAATCTGCCCAGAACCTGTACCGCACCGATGCCATCTAAGCATTGCCACGTGCGCCATCAATGACGCGGGCGGTCTCGGCATTCAATGCTCGCAGCGTGAAATAACACTCGCGCTGCTCGGCGGGAAGAAACGCACCAATTAATGCTGCTTCCGTATCGTCGGCTAGGAGCTGGGAACGCAGTGCCATCGATCTGCGGGCTCGATCAGGAACCTCATCGTCAAAGTTCCTGCTATAAGTGGGATGTGCACTTGCCTGCGCATCGCCTGGATGAACTACAGAACTGCTAGAGTCGCGCGAGTTCCGCGACTATGACGTGGCCGAAGCTCCAGATGGCAGGTTGTCTCTCTATCGGCCGGTTGCAGCAGGTGTAGCTGTAGGCACATCAAACAGATCCGTGTTTATCTATTCAGGCGAACCCAGTTGCGTTCTGTCATTGTCTTGCTATGATGAGCACGCGTGAACGCAGGACGTCAAGAATCTTCGATCCGAAGCATCCCTAAAGCATGCAAACGGCAGCATGGACGCACGCTAGGTAGGGCATGTCAACTATGGTAAAGGTCGCACGCGCGGTAGCATCGCCTTGAACGCTAACATCATCGCAGTTGAATGCTACACAATTATCGCGCAGCAACCTGGTGTGGAGGGCTCGGGTTGCAACCGGCAGCGGAGCTCCGAGCTTGCGATGGCCCTGCCAGCAGCGAGAGAGACACAGGCATCTCATACGTGGCATGATTCGTAGAATGTAGGCAAATTCACTTCTTCTCTTCGGCCTTTGCAGCCTCAGCCTTAGAAGCCTCGGCCTTAGAAGCCTTGGCTTTGATGAGCCGGATTTCTTCTTTCGAGATGGCATATCCACCGAACTGCATCGGGGTGAGACAGTCCGTCCTCGCCATTGCCGATGCCATCACATCTCTCTCCACGAGACAGGCCAGATTCAGCTGGTAGGCGTGTTTCCACGCCCGCCACCAGGTGAAAACCCGCCGCTGCAGCTCATCCATCATCTCAGGATTCTCCGCGTACATCTTCATTAGCTCAGACGGTGCCGTCTCCCACTGACTGTTCTCGATCACAGGCAGCGGGTGTTCCCCGTACGGCAAATGCACCGTGTCAATATCACTGAGGACGGGGATCGAACCCAGCTCCAGCGCTTCGCTCAGTCGAAAGGATGATGGCCCTCGCCCCTGTGGAGCAAACGTAAAGGCACTTTCTTGAATCGCAGCACGGTATTCGTGCGGCTGCATCTGTTTCTTGCTCTTCCAATCAGCACCCGAATAGAACGTCATACACTTCACACCTCCGCCTGTGCCCCACAGTTTGTAGTGGAATTCCTTCGGACCCGGCCCCAGACCTGATTCTTTGAGCCCGTTGGCCAATGCCCCGCGATTCGGGTGGTTCCCAAGATTGCCGATGAAATTGCAGAGGTGTTTCCGACGGGATGCCGGTTGCAACCGGTTGAACTCTCCGTTGTTGGTGAAGCTCATCGAGTCGTGGGTCAGAGAACCCAGGGGTAGGATGTACGTGTGCTCGAGTGGCATTTTCTTCTTCAGTGCGATGGTGCGAGCCGGATAATGATTCCGGAGCACAAATTTCACCTGGCGGTACCATTCGTAGCTCTGCGAGAAGCCAATGTCTCCCTGATGCAGCGCCGCTATGTTGCGGTGGCCTTTCTTCTGCACATCGGCGAAGTACTTCTTGCAGTTCTTGTAGCTCAGGTGGTTCACCACGACGATCGAATGGTCCTGATGCCTGGTCCCAGGACCATCCACGATCATCTGGATCGGCCTTTGTACCCTCATGAGATGCTGGTCGATGTGCCATTGCCAATGGAATGGCGATTTGTGATACAGCAGGACAAGTGGTCTCCTGGACTTGTATTCATCGGCCAATGTGTAAGACATGGGATGAATGCGGCCGTACAGGCTGGTGACAGCTCTGTCTGTGAAGCGAGCGCTATCAATTGTCATACTCTCTAGGAGGGCCTGGTGCATGAGGGCGTTCAGTCGAGATTCCCGGTCCACAGCTGTTATAAGGACCGGAAAGCCACTCGCTCCTGGCTTGGCCAGTGACGGGGGGCGGGACCCAACAGGGCGAGCAAGATCAGGCATGAAGGGTACAACCGGGGCTGGAGTCCGGCGCGCCTTGGCACTAGCGTCAGCCTGCCCCGCAGACAGATTCGCAGTCAGATTGAAGAGTGGCATGAATTTCCACTTCATCTGTTCCGCGTCGGCCTTGCACCGAATTTCGGCTTCCCCCGCTGAATCGCCCAATAGGCCCTGGGCCGCAATCTAGCACAGCTGCGATACTACTCTAGACCATGCAGACTCAGCAGCTATCATCTGCGCAGGGCTCATGGTTGCAATTGACTTCGTGCCATTCCCTGTTTCGTTATGCAAAGTATTTAATGTTGTGTTTAAGTCTGCTTCGGGCTCCACAAAACTGTCGGGTTCGTTGACAATCGTTTCGCCTCGCAATCCACCCGGTTGACCAGCGTCCACAAGGACCTGGTTTCCAGAAGATGGGCCATCTGCATTCCAAGACATCTAAGAAACTGCTAGAATAACGATAGTAGCCAATGCCACCCCTCCTATTGCAGCAGCTTTAACTAAGGGGGAGCCATTCTATAAAATAGATAGTACGGAACTGCTCGTATCTCCTTTGCGCTTAGCTTTCATAAGGAAACAAATGCCCCCCCACAATTCGTTTCTATGCAACACTCTGCACGGCTGGTCAGATAATTAGTAACACAAGTTGAAGTAGACTTCTTGCGACTGGATCCATGCAGTAGCTTGGTAACCTATTTTTCGGCCAAGTCAATATTGTAACGATTAGATAACTTGCGGCTGAATAAACCAGACATCAGAGCAGTTTGGTGGGTGGTTCTGCACAGGAGAACCGCAAGAGATGGCCTTTTTTGGAAATACCAACTTGGGTCCGCAAAATCCGTTCACTGCCATACACGTTGGTGAGTTGCTTTGGAGAGCAGCTCTCCGCAGAAATCGATACGACCGGCACCAGTGTTTATTGCCGTTGCTTTCACATTAATTCGATTGCAGATGCCCTCGACGTATCCCTATTCTTAAATGAGGACTTTGGCGATGCATTCGACGACGTCGCAAAGGACGGTTTTTTGGATGCCGAAGATGTGAGGAGCAGCACCAGGGTGGTATTCGACATGCACCCCGACAGCCTGAACGGATTCATTGCAGAACTATTTGATCGTCAGACCTTCTGACATCGATGCATTGCGTCTCGCAGACTTTCTTGTTCATGAAATCTCTTTTCCATGGTTCACCTCCTGGCCCTGAACTTGCGCGCATTCGGGAGCGCCTCGCGGATTTCACAGGAAGCTCTGGCGAGCGGGGACGGGCAACCCGGGAGGAAACCATCGCACTCATGGCACAGATGCGAGACGAGGCTGAGGAAACTGCAAGGTCTGTGGGAGATCCACACAGCGATATGAAACGTGACCCTAAAGAATACAGCTACGACTCGCTCTGCGCCAAGCGCCAGCGAGGACAGAAGATCTTCATCGGTCCCAAGGACGAACTCCTGGCTCCCATGACGATGAACCAAGAAGTGGGATGGACACTAGAAGAAGGAGACGAACGAGATGTCCTTGCTGAGCTGAAGCCGAAGACCAAGAGCGATGCTACCAAATTCGCCGAGCACCTGCTCAAGACGGGCGAGATCGTCTGATCCGATCCATGATCCGATCCATGATTACTCAGGGCCGTTCGAATTATCTCGCATGCACTTGGGCAATGGCAATGGGACTGGTGTTTGTCTTGCTCGATCAAAGCGTGGCGGCGAAGTCATCGCGCCTGCTGGCGGCGAGGAGACGAATCCACTAGTAAACCCATATTGATGAGTCGATGAAACGCGACTCATCTCAACGATGGTGATCATTGCGCGGCGATCCGAGTCGCCATGATCCACAAACCCAGAGTGCGGGCCTTCAACTCTGACGACTAAAGCGGCGCAAGCCACGAGGCAAATGCGTTCCGCATCCGGATCTAGAATCTAGAATCTAGGATCTAGAATCTCTAGAATACGACTTGATCAGATGGGGGGGGGGGCGGGGGGATTGCAGCGAGACCAGA
>Ga0136560_1001681_pt1 | contig 11388 bp, 7 predicted proteins | sample AntRauMeHopE1497_FD_104925 | JGI IMG/M metagenome (GOLD analysis project Ga0136560, IMG submission 104925) | Saline lake microbial communities from Rauer Islands, Antarctica - Metagenome Hop E1 #497 | ecosystem: Environmental > Aquatic > Non-marine Saline and Alkaline > Saline | place...
CGCCCGACGCCGTCGTGCCCGTCGACAGAGTCAGCCACCCGCTCGTCCCCACAGACACAGCGTCAGACGACCGCACAAGCACAGCTCCCGACGACGAGCTAGACCCAGCGCCGCTAGCGATCGAGACCGAACCTCCGGCGCTAGATGACACAGCCGAGGCGCCTGCCATGATCACCACACTGCCGCCTGGACTCCCTGACGACTGTCCCGCTGCAATGCTCACGCTGCCAGCAGTAACACCGCTTCCAGCATGGAGCTTGAGGTCACCACCTGTACCACCTGGTGCACCACCTGCCAGGATTGTCACTCCCCCACCTCGGAACACACCGGATGCCGCAAGCCCGGCGGTGATAGACAGCTGCCCGCCGTGGCCGCCGTTGGCCTGCCCCACGCTCATGGTCATGGAGCCCGACGCTGCTGCAACAGCGGAACCTGTGGTCAATCTGAGGTTGCCGGATGCCGCCGTGGTGGAGGCACCAGTTCCCACGGACACATCGCCGGTGCTTCCACTCTCCGTCAGGGAGCGGAGAGCGACGTCACCGACTGCCTCGAGGGTTGCTCCCGCAGCCGCAGTCAGCGACACTGAACCGCTGGATGCGACGCCAATGATCCCCCCAGCCGACACCATGGAGATTGAGCCTGCTGAAGTCGCCAAATCGATTGCTGCTCCGCTGTCGATGTGAAGCTGGTCCACAGCCTGGATCGTTGCATGCTGGCTGAGCGTGCCAGGCAGCACGCGTAGATAGCGCGAGGCAAGCGCCCCAATCTGCAACACACCTGTGCTTCCGATCGACAAACGCTCCGTGAGCGTGCTTGTGCCATCTTGTGTGGTCTTGAGAACGATGTTGCCGCCCATCTCTGCGGGGTCTACGGTGCCATCAGTCGCATCCACGGTGATGTCGATTGAAGCCGCTGCAAGGAAGTCAGGGGCGCCAAGTCCGCTGTTCGATGTGTACCCTTGGAAAACCATCGACCGAATCACGTCGTTGTCCTGGACTGGTTGTAGCGTTGACCCAACGGATCTTGCTCGTCGGAAAGTATCGATGGCCCGCTCGGCTCCAGGGCTGCCTGTCGGGGTTGTGATGGTCCTCAGGCCGTCTGACGACAGGAAGAAGGCCTGCCCAGTCGCTGTCTCCATTTCGAAGATGTTAAAGTCAGGGCCGGCCGCCTTGTTCGGAATTCGGAGGTTGACCACAGTCGTTGCGAAGCCGCTGTCTGTTGCCTCAAGACGGAGGACTGGAATGGTCGCGCTGGCCGAGGTGATGGTGGCCCCTCCAGCCTGGACCCGCAGGCGGCCGTTCCCGACAATGGCGTCGCCGTTGTCAACTGCCAACCCACCCGACGGAATCGTCAGCCCCCCAACCGCCTGGGTGCCGCCGCCGATCGTTGCGCCCCCCGCTTCCACGACCAGGCCTCCCCTTGCAACAGTTGTGCGCCCGTCACCCCGAACCTCGAACATGGTTCCCTGCGTGTTGACGGCCCGAAGGAAGGCGTAGCTCGCGTCGGCGCCGCTCTTGTCCGAGGTGAGATTCAGAGCCACGCCCTTGTAAGCAGCATTGTCAATGTTAAAGAACCCAAGCGCCAGGTCTGCATCATTGCTTTGGACGAAGAGGCCATCATCCGCGATCGATACCCCCCCGCTCAGCACATTGATGCCTCCGCTCCGCACTTCGATGCCGTTGGCCTCAGCGATTGTCTTCCCGTCACCTCGGACAGAAAAGACCGACGCACCCCCTCGGACAGCCTCGAAAAGGAAGTAGTTGGCATCCGAGCCAGCGGCTGAGGTAGCACGCAGGACTGTGCTTGTGTAGCCCGTCGTCGCAGTTGTCCGGGCCAGGAGTGCTACGTCGTTGTCTAGGGTCGAGAAAACGCCCCCGTTGTTGTCGACGACAATGCCCCCAGACTTGATCGTCACGCCTGCAGCGTCCACAACGAGGCCACCTTGCAGAATCGTCATGCCTCGGTCTGTGATGCGCAGGTCCCCATACTCACCAGAGGACACCTTGAGCACAGAGTTCACCTCTAGATCCTCGACGAACATCTTGCCATCGCCGCGGACCGAGAACTGGGTCTGGTTGCCGGACCTCGCAGAGATCAGGAAGAAGTCAGGACGTGGCTCCTTGACGGTTGTGAGCCTGAGCAGGTCACCGAGGTACGTGGGACTCAGCGACCTTACCCACTGCCCTGGGTTGTTCTGAGACGCGTTGGAAAGAAAACGCTCCGAGCCGCAGTCAGCCCCCTCGTAGCCGTCGAAGCAAAAGCAAGACCCTGTTGCAGTGTCACAGAGCCCCTGCCCCGCACACATCTCGAAAGTTTTGGGAGGGGACTGCAGCGTCGGAGTCCCAAACGTTCCGTCGCTGGCCGACGCGGAGACCACCCATACTGATCCTTGGGAATGGCCGACCAAGGATGCAAACCCTGGCTTCAGGCCAAAGCCGTCCAACGAAGTACCGGGATCCCGCTGCATCGGCAAAGGGGGTGAAACGAGGCTTGACGCCGAGGTGCTCCACCGAAAGGTGTTCGGCACAGACGAATCGTCGACGACCTCGAGCCGGTACTCCAAATCGACGGTCCCGTTGTAAGCCGAAGAGTTTGCCACCATCACAGACCGGTCCAGGGGCGCAAAGCCGCACTCAGCCAGTCCGCCTGCTGTCGCGTTGGCTGTAGACCTGCGCGTAAGGTAATTCGTCAAGCAAAACAATCAATCCCCGTGGAACGGGCGAGCGGCATCAAACCGTTGACAGGGCAAAGCCGCCTGCAACCATTCCACGTGCCGGCCGCGCAGCACCACCTGCAGTGCGGACTTGTGCCCCACCCCCGATGCCCCCAGGGTCCGGCGACCGGTAGACTGCTGCCCGCTGCAAGAACACCACTCGACGACTCACGCATCGCACGCCCACAACGCTGTGGGGGGGTTTCCGTCGTGGCTCCAAAGGTTTGTCATGTACGAGTCAAACGCCGAAGCCCAAGCATTGACCCGCACCACGTACGTGGTGTTGCCGAAGGAGTCGGACCGGTTGGCTTCGACAAAGCAGGACACGTCCCGAACGTTCGGGAGTGACTCAAACGCCAGCTCGCACACGGCAGCTGACGCGTTTGCCTGGTTGGCTGGGAACCGCAACGAGGCCGTCTGGCCGGCAAAGAACAAGCCAAAGCTGCCCTCCAGCTGGTCCGGGGCCGACGGTTGGACCTGGCCGGCAGAGAACACGACGGTGTAGTCATGTGCCGAGGACGACGACGGGTTGAAGGCCCGCGGGCACATCGCTGCGGCGCCAAGGTCCGGGGACGAGGGACACGCGGGAGGGGTGGCAAGCACAGACGACGCCGACACGACTGACGAAAGCGCAGGGGTGCAGGAGCACCAAGGCTGAGCTACGGAATGCACGCATGGGCTTCCCGAGCCAGAACGTTGGTCCACACGACGCGACATGGAAGACGCCACTGTTGCCAGTACTGGGCTCAACCGCGCGGAACGGACCAGGGCTCACAAAGGCTGCAGTCGGGGCCGAAAGCACCAAACTCGCAGCTGCACCCCGCCGACTTATTCTTGTCCCAGGCCGTGTAGTCCCAGCCGAAGCCCGACCTAGCAGCCCGGGATGGGGACCCAGTGCCAGTGCCCAGCGCGCCTAGGCCTGATAGCATCGTGCAAGATCCTCGCCCGGAGCAGCCAGCGCTGCACTCGACTGCGAGATCAGCACCAAGGGACGGCGAGGGGCCAGAAGAACAGTGAGCAGGCCTGCACCTAGACCTCGCTGCTGCGGCGAGAGGGCGCCGCCCGCCGCGCCATTTGCGCAGCAGCATCTGCTAGGCAGCCAAAGGCTCGAGGTACCGGTGCGCGCGCACACAGCGAGACAGGGCTGGACTGGCCGGTTTGGTTCGTCTGCCGTGCCGAGCCGATGTGGCGGCACACGACCACGCCTTTCGAACTGCTAGATGGCCTGAACGGCGCGCACAAAGGCTCACGTCGGTGGCACCCGGCTCCAGTGAAGCCGGGATTGCACTTGCAAAGGCCGGAGGTGCGGTCGCAGTCTCCCGCACCAGAGCACTCCAGGAGGACATCGTGAGCCGCGAAAGTGGACCCCTTTGCACTCCAAGCCCTGCCGACGTCACAAGTCCCTGCGGGGGGCAACGTGTCGGCCAAAGACGTGGTGACCAAATCGTGGAGTGCCAACAGAGGTACTCGCTAGAGTTGGTCGAATTGGCCTACTCCACGCTTAAGCTACACCGCATGGACGACCGCATACTGGCCAAGCTTTCGAAGTTCACTGCGCGCAGATCGGGAGACTCGCGGGCGAGGAAACGAGCCGACCACAAAACCCTCACTGTGGCTGCATGAGGGCCCGGTCCATCCAGCAAAGCAGGAGCACACCGAGCCGGCAAACCTAGTGACGCAGTGTCCATTCCCGTTGCAAAAGTCGGGACACGCAGCCGAGGCAGCCGAGATGACGACAGCAAGGGCCAGAACTGCAAGCCTCCCAGCTGCTGGGCTGTGAGGGCTACCCGTGCCCAGCCAGCGCTGGTAGCGAAGCTGCGTACCTGCAGCAAGCCGCCCGGCCACTACCTGGCCCCCAGCAAGCCGCGGCAGCAGCTGGGAACAGCTCGGTAGCGTTGCCAAAAGCAGAGCGGACCCAGAAGCTGCCCGTCCCGGCTTGCCGGGGCGCGTGGCTCCCCGGCTTCGGGTGTGGCCTGCAGTCCGGGCGATGCCCTCTGGGCTGCCGCGGCTAGGAGCGCTGCAAGGCGCCCTCTGCGTTTCTGCGTCGTCAGACCCCGCTTCGGCCGGGAAACTGGGGTCCGACGACCGAGGCTGGGAGCCCTGGGCGCCCCTTGGCCCCCCGGAAGGCCCGCATGGGCGTGCGTACATACTGACTGGGACTGGCTCCGTGAGCACGGTCCGTCGGCGAGCTGCCGAGCGCCGGCACTCCCTCGTCGGCAGACGAGGCCTCCCTCGCTGAGCTGACGGAACGAAACGCCACTTGGCGAAGCGAGAACGGACGAACTGTGGGGAGCTATTACCCGGGCCGACAAAGCAGACCGAGCTGGTTCCCGCACGTGCGCCCTGGTGCTTCGCCGCGCTCTCAAACGCATGGACGCCAGATAACTCGGCCTTCTGATTCGCCATCGTGCGGAAAGGTCTGCAGAGCTCGGGGCCACAGTGGAGCCACAACTGCTCACACCAGAGAGGGCTCGGCGTGGGCCTTGCGGCCGGCAGGGCGCTTTTTTCGTGCGGCAAACGTGCGCATGCCGTTGGAGACATGGCATTTACGGATGACGGCGGCACTGAGGGCGAAACTGAGCGTGGGGCCGGACTGACCTTGCCCGTGAACGTCGTTTTCCGGCTGCGGCCGCTCCAAAGCGAAGGAGAGGATGACGACAGCGCCTTGACGACCCACGGGAACGTGAGGGACCTGTCGTTTTCTGATAGGTGGCCTGTGCCAGACGCTGGGCAACGAGAACCGAAGCCGCAGGCTGCTCCGGCCGCCACCGCAGACTCTGACGCACACCACGAAGGGCCAAGACACCGCTGACGGGCGGGCACGAAGGTGCCATGAGGTGGCAGTCGCTGCATCGCGTGTCCTCGGCCCGCTATGCACCCAAGCAGACGTCTTCGACGCGGTGGGTCGGCGCCAGGCCGAGGCTGCGCTGGGCGGCTGCAACGCTGCGGTGATGGCCTACGGGCAAACAGGCGCGGGGAAGACCCACACCATGACGGGGGCCACCGTGCCCGAGCCCTGCGGCGCCGGCCTCGTCCCTCGCAGCGTGAGGCACGTCTTCGCGGGGCTTCGCGAGCGTGGTGCGCCCGCTCTCGGTGCGGCCCACGGGAGCACGGGCGTCCGCGCTTCCTACTGCGAGATCTACGGCGACGTGATCATCGACCTGCTGGCGCCAGCCGAGGACGGCCCGGAGTGGGGCGCGGGAGGGCGCGAGCAGGGCCGCCGGAGGTCGGGCCCGCCGCTCCACGTGGCCGAGGACCCCTCGTCGGGAGAGGTGACGGTCATCGGGCTCCGCCACATCGCCGTCTCCGACGCGACGGCAGCCCTGGCGCTCCTAGCGGAGGGCGACGCCGCCCGGGCAGTCGCCTCCCACGCGCTCAACGCCCGGAGCACGCGAGCCCATTCCATCTTCACTCTCTACCTGGAGCAGCGCGCGCCCGTGGTGCGCCAGGGCTCGGTGCGCCCCGCGGTGGCTCGGTCCAAGCTCCACCTGGTGGACCTCGCCGGCTCCGAGAGGGTGTCCCGCACCGGCTCCGCCGGCGCTGTGCTGCGGGAGGCGGGGGGCATCAACCGGTCCCTGTCGGCCCTGGAGCACGTCGTCCGCTCGCTGGGCGCCAGGACGAGGCCATCCCACGTCCCCTTCCGGTCGTCCAAGCTCACCGCCGCGCTCCGCGACACGCTCGGGGGCAACTGCCGGACGGCGGTGGTCGTGTGCCTGTGGCCCGCCGCGTCGCATAGCTCGGAGACGGCCCGAACGGTGCGCTTCGCGGGCCGCCTCCTTCGCGTTCGCACCAGGCCGTTGCTCGGGCGCCCGGAGCTACGCGGCGGCGGCGACGACGACGACGACGACGACACGTTCCCGGACGGCATGCCGCCTGCGGAGGCGGGGCTGGCATCCTCCGGCGCGCTGCCCCGCGCAGGGCGCAAGCCGGCCCTTGAGGCGCTCCGCGCTCGGTCGTCGCGGCTCGCGGCCGAGCTGGAGCGGACCACGTCGGAGCTGGAGGCCCTCAAGGCAGAGCTCGCCATGCACGACGAGCTGGCCGCGGCGGGCCGTGGAGCCGGGCGGCGCCGCGCGCTTGACCCCTCGGACCGCGAGCTTGTCCGAGGCGCCGTCATGGGCCTGCTCTCGGTGCCGTCTCCCGGCCCCGACGACGCCACGCGCACCGTGGGGCGGCTCCCGTCCGCGGCTCACCTGTTTGAGGCCTTCGCGGACCTGGCCGGGCGCGTGGCGGCGGCCGGCGCACCCCCGGCCGGCACCGCGCGCCAGTGCGAAGAGGAGGCGGCACCGACGGCGCCCCCGGCAGCGGCCGGCGGACTGGCGCCGCCTGCTCCGCGGAGCGCCGCCGCAACCGAGGCCGGCGAGCCGGCGGGAGGGGGCGGGCGACGTGACGATGACGGCTCGGCCGAGCCCGAGGCGGAGAGCCGAGCCGACCTCGTGCGGCGCTACACCGCGGCCACGACGGAGGGGGCGGCCGCGTGGGCGCAGGTGGAAGCCGCGGGGCGGGCCGAGGCGGCGGCGGCGGCCGCGCTCCGGTCCGCCGGGGAGTCCGCCAACGCGGCCAAGCGGGCCATGGACGAGGCGGCCGGGCGCGGGGAGGCCGGCGCGACGGCCAAGGCCAAGGCCCGGTACCGAGGGGCGTTTGCGGCCATTGCGGAGTGCAAGGACGACATCGCGTACGTGCGATCGCGGCGCGCGGCGCTGCAGGCCGGGGTCGTGCGCGCCGCCGCCGCCTGGGCCGGACGGGCGGCGCGTGGGACGGGCTGAGCCCCGAGTGCCGCTGCGAGCGGGAGTGACCGGCGCCTCGATTCGGCAGCGCGCCCCCGCAAGGCAGTGCTGCTGGGCAGCTGCTCACGCACGACGCCCTGGCTCTCACGCGACACGCACGGCCACAGCTTCGCGCACGACGGGCGCCTCGGCCGCGCCCCTCCGGCCGGCTGCCCGGGCCCGTCAGAGCACGGGGACGCGATCCAGGAGGAGGCCCGGGTGCGCGCGCCGCAGCCCCTTGGCCAGCTCCTCCATGACCCGGACCAGGGCGCTGGTGTCGCAGGCCTTGCCGCCCGCGCTGCCGCCGCCCGCCGCGAGGCAGACGAGGACGGCGTTGGTGGTGTTGATGGCACCCACCGTGCCGTCGGGCGACGTCTCCACGACGTGCCTGACCGCCGGTGCGGGCGCCGTGACCGCCTGCCACAGGTGCTGGTACCGCCGGAGGAGCCGCTTGCGGGCGCGGTGTGACCGCATGTGCACCGGGTACTGCGCCACCACCAGCTGCCGGAGGGGCTTCCACAGGTAGACGTAGTGAACCACCCCGGCGGTGCCGACGTCGGTGGCCACGGGGCCGCCGGAGGCGACGGCGTCGGCAATGGCGGCGAGGCTGCCCGCGCGCCGGAGGTCGTCGTGGACGCGGGTGGAGGCCGCACGGAGGGCCATGAAGGCCTCGGGGGTGATCTCCGTGCCGACCATGACCACGAAGACGTCGTCGCTGGGGCTGCCGACCGAGTGCCGGGCGCGGCGCACGAAGGAGGCGGGGGCCGGGGGCGGGGGGCGCGCGGGGGCCGCGGCCGCCGCCGCCGCCCTGGATCCTCCCGCCGCCTCCGCCTCCCCTCCTGCCGCCTCCGCCTCCGCCTCCCCGCCGGGCCCCTCGGGCGCCGCCGCCCCCCCCTCTCCGTCCCCGTCCCCGAGCGGCGCGAGGTCCGTCTCCCCATCCTCGGCAAAGGCCTCCAGACGCCCTAGCGCCTCCTCCTCGCTCGCGGCCACCGCCTCGTGGCGGATGTGCGCCGCGGCGGCGTCGATGAGGGCCGGCGCGGCGGAAGACGGGAGCTGGACCTCTGACGGGTCGGGACCCGCGGGGCCTCGTGACGACGGAGCGGACCCCGCCGCGCTGCTGGGCGCGCGACCCGGCCCGTCGCTCGACGCCGACGACCCCGCGGGTCCGGCCGCGGCGTGGTCGGGCGCCGCGGCGGCGAAGCTCGGGGCGACGGCACGGGCGTACGACAGCGCTGCCGCGCTCGGCGCCGCGGCCTCCTCCACCGCGCGGGGGAGGCCCGACGCCGCCGGGTCGGCGGCCATTCCCTCACGGACCGCGGCGGCCTTGGCCCCGACCCTCGCCGCGAGGGGCAGCGCCGGCGGTCCCGGGGGCCGCATCAGCATCGCACGGGCCCTGGAGGTGCCGGCGCGGCCGGGGGAGCCGGGGGTGCCCGCGGCGTTGGCGGGGGAGGCGGGGGCATGCCTCGGCGACGGGGCACCGCGGGCGGCGGCGCCGGCGTGGCGCGAGGCGGCACCGGCCCCCGGCGCGGCGTCAGCGGGGGGCGCCGCCTCCTCGGAGCCGTCCGGGACGACGGGGAGGACGACGGGGTCCGCCACCGGCTCGGCAAAGGCGGCCCCGCTCCGGCCGGCGCCCCGCGGGCAGGAGGCCAGGAATGTGACGTGGGCGTGGAGGAGGGCCGACGGGGCAACGCCGGGCAGGCAGAGGGGCACGAAGGCCTCGGAGGCGCGGAGGGACGGGGAGCTCTGCACGAAGGCGGCGAGGAGGAGGAGGTCCCGGGGGCGGAGGGGGTGCCGTGAGTGGGAGGCAAAGGCAGCGATCTCCGACCCGACCACGACGGCGGCCGCCACGACGCCGCGCGCGCCCTTGATCCCGCGCAGGGCCGAGGCGACGCGCGCCCTGTGCGCGGAGGGGAGCGTGAGCATCGGGATGCCGTCGGCCATCACGGCCGGGGTGCGGCCCGCGAGGCGCACCGCGTTGTGCAGCGACTGCTCCGTCCCCGCCACGTGCGAGTCGATCCGGAAGAGGGGGTCCGCGCGGAGCTGCTTCAGGGGCTTGTCCGTCGCGAAGAAGAGCACCGTGTCGTAGAGGAACTCGAGCGTGCGGCCCAGGTGGCCGACGGACTCGCCGGTTCGAGCCACCGCCACGAGCAGCAGGGGGTCCCGGAGCAGGAACACCATCAGGGTGTCGCCCATCCGAACCCACCTGCGAGGCGCGGGCGGGGAACCGGGGCGGGCGGGCGAGCGGCGCCGTGGGAGGGGACGGCGCGAGGGGCGCCCGGCCGGCGCGCGGATCGGCCGGCGCCGCGCGAGGCCCCGCCGGCGCACGCCGCCTCGCGCGCTCATCCGGCGGCCGGCCTCACTGCACCGGGTCCTTCCCCTGCTGCGTGCGCCCGAGGAAGCCGATGAGGACGGGACACTTGGTGCTCGCCTGCGCCCTCGTCCCGTGACGCCAGTACAGGGGCTTCCCCGAGACGTCCATCACGTAGACATGCTTGTTGTGGGTCGGAAGGTCTGCGAGCGGCGTTGCGGGAGGCGCCGGGGGCGGCGGCGCGTGGGACGGCGCGAGGCCACGACGGGGCGCGGCAGGCAGACCACGCCAGGGCGGGAGCCGCGCGCCCCGCTCACCCATCCCGCGGGCCTCCGCTGATCGGCCGTCCGCCTCGCGACCTGGGCGCGACTTGCCCGTGTGACGGGCCGCGCGCCGCGGGCCTTGCCCGGCGGCGGGCGGGGGGCGGATCTGCCGGGCAGGGCGGCCGGCGGCGGCCTCCGAGTGCGGCGCCACATTCCGAAACACCGGGGGCATGGCGGTCGCGCTCAGGATCGCGAGGGCAACGGGCTCCCGGCCCGGGCTCGCCCGCGCCGCGGCGGTCGTGCGCGTGCCGGGCTCTCGCGGCCTGGCGGCGTTCCCGGTCGCGACGCAGGAGCAGCTCGAGGGCGCCCAGGCGCGCCTGCGCGGCGGGCAGAAACAGGGCAAGGCGGCCCTCAAGTGAGCGGCGGACGGGCGGGCGCGCCGCGGTCGCGGATTGCTCCGGCCGGCCCGCGCGTCAGCTGCCGTCCCGGTCACTGCCCTATCCGCCCGCCGCGCCCGCGCTTCCCGGCCGCAGGGAGGGCGGCAGGGACGCGTCGCTGCACACCGCCCGGGCGGCAGTTGTGGTCCCGGGCACGGCCGAGGACCCCACGAACGAGGTGTTCGTGCTGTCCGACGTGGCGTCGGCCGCGGTGGGCGGGTTCCTCCGCTTCGGCCTGGACCCCGCGGCCGGCGGCCCCGACCCCGCGGCGTCGGGCACGGGCCCGTCGGACCTGCTCCTGCAGTCGGTTGCGGCGTGCGCGGGCGTGACGATGCGCGCGGTAGCCGTGTCGATGGGCCTGTCGTTCGACCGCGTGGTGCTCACCGTGGAGGGCGACTACGACCTGCGCGGCACCAACGCGGTGTCCCGGTCCGTCCCGGTCGGCGTGCAGTGCCTCCGCCTCCACGCCGACATCGTCACTGTGCACAGCATCACGGGCGGGTCCGTCCACCCCGCCTCGGACTGGGAGCGCCTCATGGCGTCGTCGGAGCGCTACTGCGTCGTCGCCCAGTCACTCCTGAGCGGCGCCACGGGGCAGGACGACGACGGGGAGCCCGAGGCCGCGAGGCCGACGGCCAAGGGGGCGCTCGCGACGACCTTCTCTGTGTACAGCACGGCCGACGCCGCCCGGCAGATGCTCTCCGGGCGCCTCGGGAAGGACGCCGACACCCTGCCGCTGCCCCGGCTGTGAGCCGCCGAGACCCGGCGGAGGCTCGTGCCTGGGGTCTTGGACTGACATCGCTCTGCGAGCTCCCAAAACCAGTTTTGGGAGCTTTTCTGACGATTCTTCCTTGCCTACCTCCCAAAGACCTCCCAGACTCTAGAGAGACTGCATTTTCTGACG
>Ga0136560_1001686_pt1 | contig 11372 bp, 11 predicted proteins | sample AntRauMeHopE1497_FD_104925 | JGI IMG/M metagenome (GOLD analysis project Ga0136560, IMG submission 104925) | Saline lake microbial communities from Rauer Islands, Antarctica - Metagenome Hop E1 #497 | ecosystem: Environmental > Aquatic > Non-marine Saline and Alkaline > Saline | place...
ATCTCCCTGGTCTAACTGCACCGGCTAGATCCCAGCAAGGACCGATAGTGATCCTGGGACGAGCGATTTCCGCACCTGCATGATTCGTCTGCTCTGTGCCCGTCGGAGTGAACGGGACGACGCCTGCTTCACAGGACCTTTGGGTGACGATGGCTACTGCGGAGAATCGAGCGACTGGAGCGATGACACGGGCCTATCTGTTTCCTCATGACTCAGTCCGAGTCCATGCCCGTTGGTCACCTCCTCTACCTCATGACTCAGTCCGAGTCCATGCCCGTTGGTCACCTCTTCTACCTCTTCAGTATCATCGCTGCTATCACTTGAAGTAGATCCAGAGTCATCCGTTGTGCTGGCAGATCCCGCTTCGTCAGCTACGACGGGTAGGTCTTCGAGTCGGCGCGACGACTTCCCGCTCCTGGACATCCTGCGAGCAAAAGCAAGGGGGGAAGCGCCCTCGCTGAAACTGCGTCGCGGAGTGCCTAATCCTGAACCTGGCGACTTCGACCCGTCTGCATCAATGCCGTTAAGGAGAGATCTAGAGCTTGCAATGCGATGCACAAGCGACGATCGGTCCTCTTCGTGTTTTCGCATCTCCTGTCTTCGAGCATCTTCTGCCTCTGCGAGCTCTCTCTCTGCACGGCGCTACAAGGCATGTGCGCTCGCTGCTTTCGCGTCTGCCTCACGCCGCTAGTGCTGCGACTCATCCAGCGCGATTTTTGCCTCCTGGAGCTAGTTCCTCAGTTCTCTCGAGAGTGCCATCTCGCGACTCAGTGCTTCTCTCGCCAAGACGAGTGCATCCGCTTCTGTCTTTTCTCGCCCAACCCGAGATTTAAGCAGATGCAGCTCCTGAGCTGATGAACTGGCAGCCTACTCAGCTTGGTGACATCGCACTGATAAATCTGCAATTATGTCTCGCTCTGCATCCAGATCTCGAAAGGCTTGTTCCAGCTTGTGAGTCTCGCGCCGAAGCTGTGCCTGAGCTGCTGCCACCGCTGCTTGCGATTCCTAGTTCTATCTAGCAGTCACTGTGCTGATACGCTCCAATTCATCTAGTCGCTCCTGCTTGAATCCAACCAGCTGCTCCATCGACACAATTTCGCCCTGTAATGATGCAACCTGCCCTTGCGATGCAATCAATCGCCTACGGAGCATTTGCACTGTTATCGAGGAAGATGCGCTCTCATCTCGTTCTCTCCGCTGAAACTAGCTGATTGCTTGTAATCCTGCTTCATCTGCGCCGATGACACTTCGTCGCGACCGCAGGCGCTGCAGCAGGGAGCCGTACCTAGGAACCTAGACCTCCGAATTACTAGGAGGTGCAATGTGCGAAGTCGGAGGGGGGCTCGGAGTATAAATGGGAGCGACTCTAGCTCTGGCTGCATCAATATGATGAGCCGCGTCCAGGCAAGGAGCCATTCGAGTCGTATTCGCGTACCTCTGCGACTACACTGCAAGTACATCTGCTGCCAGAAGCCCAGCATCATCCAGCACCCGGCAGAGATCGATTGCCTCAGATATGACCAGGGTTGGGGCTGTGGGTACACCCAGGGCTGAGCACTCGCTGCCACTGTCGGACGAAATGCCATCAAGCGGATCGAGCCCATGGATTTGTAATCCTTCGGGTATGGCAGTCGGATGGTAGTAAACGGACATTTTGCCAGTGGGGATGAGGGGATACTGTACAGCCACAGGACAGTCTGTGCCTCGCGTAGTAGCAGCCAGGGGGAGTCTAGTACTATGGGCATATTGCCTCCTTTGATCAGCCAGTATTTGTGCTGCATGCAACCCATGTTTATCCAGGATATCCAGCATGTCTTGCCCGCTCTGGACAAGGAGACATGGGCCACATGGGGGTCCTAGGTGAGAGACACTCCATGCATCGGAGTCAGATTCATCGCCCGATGCCTCGCCCTAGTGATCATCGTCATCCTGGGCCTATTCCTCTTGGGACCTGTCGCTCTAGTGATCATCGTGCTCCTGATCTTGTTCCTCTTGGGACCCGTCGCTCTAGCCGGCGTATGGGGGGGACACACCCCGGCTGTCCATGACATCCAAGCTATAATCCTCCTGGTCATCTCGATCGGAGGCAACACTACTGCTACTGCTAGACTGACTGTTTCCTTCAACTCTGGGCAAAGTAACCGGACTACGAGGTTCTGGTTCACTGCTTGCCGAGCTGCATCCTAAACCGCCACGTCGGGCGAGCCGATCATGACCTGATGTTGATCGACTTGCGGCACTACCGGCTTCCAGGTCTGATGCTTGTACCAACCCACGCTCAAATGCAGACAAATCTACACGCGCGATACCCCTTGACGCCGAATGTGGTGACCGCCTGCCTGCTCCCGCCATCCGCTCGAGACCTGCATCAGCTTCACCCCGTTCTCGCTGTTTCCATCTCTGCATCACTTCGGAGACCTTGGCGTGATTGATGAGTTTCCTCACCTCATTCCTTGTGCTCTAATCCACACCAGCCCCTCGGCCCGCTCCTCGCACTGCCCTCCAAGCGCTCGCCCGCCTCTCTTTGTGCGCAAGCATTCTGGTTCTGGAGACCGGTGAGAATATAGGGGCATGCGGCCTAGGCGGAGGCACGTATTCTACGTCTCGAAGCCTAGGCCCTCCAGGAGCTTTCTTCTACCGACCAGACGGGGATGATAACCCGAGATGCATACGCGAATGTCGCCTCCTCAAAGCACCAGCGGCAGCTCCCGGACCTGCATTCAGTGCCTGCTGTACCAAGGCGGCATCAGCGAGTATGCTGCGACGGCCTCGTACTCGAGCCCCTCGCTCTCCTGCTCCTGCTACCGAATAGCCTACACATACACCAGGGCGCCTTGACCCTCCACAGCCACCTCCTCCTGATAATGATTCATTCCCGGGATCTGAGCACTCGGCCAGTGCAGAGTCAGGCACAGCAATCGACAGCCGCAGCTTCCGCCCAGCAGATCCACGCTTTCGGACCTCCTTCCCCTCAACAAGTGCACCCACGGTACCTCCAAGTCCCACTTCCATCGGAGTTGACGTCATACCTCCGGTCGCAGTCCTCGGGGTGACATTCACGGGCAGGGAGGGCCGACGGTGCGCCAACACCGTGGATCTAGATATGGTCCGTCCTCCAGATCCGGCTTCGGCTTCGGCTCCAGATTCAATGGCAAGGGGCCTTCTTATCCCGCTGCTGCCCGGAGAGTTTGGAGACCTTTCGCCGCCATCGGAGGCGTCGGATCCAAACCTCACTCGGTGCAAAACCTTGCGGCGTGTCGCCTCGCTGCTCGTTGCCCCGCTGCTTGCTCTCGCTCTAGTCTCGACACGGGATCGTGGACCTGATGCGGATCTAGACGTTAGTGGAAGTGTGGATGAGGATTGCTCATGCTCCGTCAGACCTCGAGTCTTGGAATCACCCCAGAACATCCCACTCACGGCATCGCTATAGGCATCGCTGCCAGTGCCGTGCAATTGACGAGGTGTATTGCTCGGGCTATCTCCTGGTTCCGGCCTCAATCTTGGTTCCCCGTCTGCAAATACCTGCCTCACCTCTTGATTACCAGTTCTTGGTGAGGAACCTCCAGTGGCTGCCGATTGACCGCCGCTACCGGCAGATGCTCGACTCAGGTGAGACGCTCGCCTTGTCCGTCTGCGAGCACGTCTGGATGTCGACCGTGAGACACCATCATTTGCTCGATCGAAATCAAGAACATGATGTGGAAGACCTCCTCCGTGTTGTGACGATGCGACAGATCTAGCGCTCTAGCCCCCGGAGGCTGCAGAAATGTGAGACTGCGTCTCCTCGTCAAGCACTCGTAGCCGAGCTCCGTCCAGCAGGCTTGCCTGCTGCAATCGTGCGGTTGGTGAGGCCAAACTAAGGCTGGATCTTCGTCTGCGCCTCGCTAGCTGCATGCGGGCAGCCTGCTCTGCTCGCTTTGCTGCAGTCATTGGTACCAGCGGTAACGTCGGTGGGATCGCTGCAACTGCATCGGCATCGATAGATTCAATCTCGGCCATACTAGAGTAGGAGCTACTCGTAAGTGGCAAATCATCATTGGAGTCATCAGACCATGCAAGCCCCGCCACAAGAGCACGTTCGCTTTCTGAAAGTAAACTAGAAACGCGCCGGTTGCCCCGGGTTGCCCACTGCTCTGGATCAGACGTGTCTCCGCCCTCTTCATCTTCATGCCAAGCCATACCACTCTTGTACGCGCGAATTCGGCGCTTTGCTGCACAGTCAAGTCTGCTTGGTAGATTAAAGTAGTTGCATTGCGATGTGTGCTCGATGCGACCCACTGCGCGGCGTACATATTCGATGTTCCGCTATGAAGGATTGGTCGCATAAATCTCTTCTCTTCGGTGAATCAGATATTGCGATCGTAATAGAATCTACTTGCTACGACATTCTTGAACATCGCTCTGTTTGAGCCCATGAGCGCTCGCAGTAGCACTGCACTTCCTAATTCGGCGCACGTTGCTGTTCTATGTGGCGGTAGCCAGAGTGAGGAGACAGGCAAAATGGGATGGAGCCCGAAGTCGACCGAATACGCTCCACCCGGCTAAGTTATATTCTGGCAGACGATACTGTGGTCCATTGCTCTACGCGCGGCGGGCCGCCGCCGCACGTAGAGTCTAACCGCGAAACCCGTGATGTCGCGGCGACGATTTGGTTCCGCTAGATCCGGTCAGCCTGGTTGAGGTCCAGCCGCCGGAAGCGCTTCCGGGACAGAAGGTAGATCTAGCGTTCATGAAGCTAGGAAGGAACTGTGGGTAAATTTTACTGTGCCATGCATTAATGTCTTTCTTGGTTTAATCCTATGGGCGTTTGCAGCAGTAATGTGCTTCCGAAGGTCCATGTTTCAATTCCAATTAGCGGCCGAACTGATCGACAAAACGCTGGGGTATCCCAAAAGATGACACGTTATGCCGGGCGCCTCTTGAATCAGAACATAGAGAGTCTGTAGCTCGTCTAGGTGCGCTCCGTCCCGAGCGTATTGCCGCCGAACAGATTTCTGCGCTCCCCAAAGCTCAGAGCCGTTGCTGCGGTTCTTTCTAGCAGCGCACGACCATCAGTAGCTGCCATTCTGCAAGAGCTTCGTCGAGACCAGGTCGCTGGGTTGAAGTCAGTCGCCACGTTGGTTGACGTTTGCGAAGCCATGACGTAGGATCATTGGCCATCGCATTGCCAGTCATTTATTCACGAGTTGGAAGAATCGCTGAGGCATTGGTTCCAGCCTGCAAGTGCAGCAGTCCGGGAATTTGTTCGCAAAATAGACGAAGATGGCCGACGATGGAGCGGCAGCACACTCGCTGACCTTTCATACACGCTGCGGGGCCTACTGCAAGACCGCGCCGACGAACCCGACACCAGCCCTCGTCCAACAAGAGTTCAATGCGCCTCCGAGGCGCACTGTCTCTCGGTATGCATACAGGCTGCTGTCCATGTGGCGAGGACACATGGTTGCTTTGATGTCGCTGCATCTGCCCTGTGCACTCCGTTGAACGAGTAGATGCGTCTGATCCTGTCATCAGCCTGGTATGGAGATGCCCTGGGTGGGCGATCGAAGGATGGACTGCCCGCACCCGATGCAGCATTCGCCTGTGGATCAGAGAACATGCAACCGACAGAGTAGGAGAAGGTTCCAGCTGCTGCTGGTGGACCATAGTTGGGCTGGAGATCGGGGTTCTAGGGAGGGAGCGTTGGAGGGATGTCGGGAAAGGAAAAGGAACCACTACCACTACCACTACCACTGGCCAGGGGATTCGGTGGATTCGGTGGGGGATTTGGCGGGCATGCGGCCTCATTGGCATTGCCGCCATCGTTTGGTGGTAGGAATGCACTCCAAAAGCACGATAAGTCAAACAGCACAAGTGCATCGCATGACAGTGCATTCCCTGCTGCCCCAGCCCCCTTCGTGGAAGGTGTGCTATCGGCTCTGTAGGCTATTCATCCTGCCATGCCGGCAATCGGGTCATAGAACAGTGGTGATGTCATGGGAGCAGATGCGTCTTATCACCCTCTGGGGCAGCAAATGCCTCGACTGCTTTCTCTCCTGGATGGCGCTACCATGGCCATGGCTGCTGCTGGGGCTGTCGCTGCTGCTTCGGCTGGGATTGGGACTCCAACCTTCGACACCCTCGGCAATCGGGATCGGGATCGGGATCGGGATCGGATTAAGATCGAGAGGTAGAGGACACGCACGCAGTCGTAGTGGGAAGTACCCAGGCATCGCATTGCGGTGCAGAGGACCAATCCATGCCTCAGCTTCATCGCATCGCTTGGTCGGAGTGGCTGTTTCTTGGAGCCGGCTCCTGCCTTGGACGTGTCTTTCTTTGGAACCTCTCTGGAGAAAGGGACCGGGGCTGGGGCTGGGGCAATGCAAGAGGCAACTCGTGGATTCGAGGCGGGGGAAGGGCATGGACTGCGGAAAGAACTTTTCGCTCTCGTTGGAGAGTGGATGGTGTCCGAAGGTGAGCCTTGGGAGGATCTGACTCTGCATGGCATAACAGGGTCAGAGGGTGTTGCGAGATTGACAGGCACTTGGAAGGAGGTATCGATGGAGGGATCCATTTCACCCAATGCTTCGATTTTCAGTGCAACGGGGGACGAGGAGGGAGCAGGAGCATATGGAGGCGATCGAGGAACAGGAACAGGAGCAGGGGCAGGGACAGGGGCAAATACAGGGTTGTGTCTTGGTAGTCGAAGTCGGACTCCTGGAGTACTCGGCAGAGTTCGTCTGATCCGGCGGAGGAACAGGGACAGGGACGGGCCTGGACGTGGACATGGATATGGACATGGACATGAGTGTGATCCGCCAGAGATCATGTTCCAGGCGGAAGTACTGAGGGTGCATTTCGCAGATTCAGACGAAGGAGAAAATCAAGGAGAAATGGGAAGCAAAAGGGAAGCAGTCGGTAGAAGGGCAGCTCAGGGAGTCATCCCATCGGGTGAAGTAGAGCTGCATCTGGATCAAATGCTGTCTACCAATGCTGCGGGTCTCCTTCAGCAGCACTATGACTAGGTGCATTGGCAGTTCAGCATGCAACGGCGTCCGATGCTGGTGCGTCCATCTGGAGGGCCTGCTCTATGGCCTGCTGCGATGCAGGAGGCTCCATCATTATCTGCGTCTTCGCCTGTGCCTTCTTCTTCTTCTTCTTCTTCTTCTTCTTGCTCTTCTTCGTTCGATGCGGCAGCTCCTTGGCATGTGTTTGGGTGGCTATTGGGGGCTTCAGTTGTGAACCGAGCTTCTCCTCGGATCTCGCTGGCCCGTCCCGTGTGTCGATCATTACTGGCAGGGCTGGAAGCAGCCCTGCTTCCAGCCCTCACATGTGATGCAGATGTAGCTCTAGATCCCGATGGTCATGGTGATATTCACATGAAAGAGCAGTTCCGTTCGTTTTGGTACTACCCTCTCAATGCATGCACAGCAATCGAAATAGATCCAAGTAATGCTGAGGCACTCGAACGGATCGATGCCCTGGATGCCGAGACGACAAAGGCCATGCTTGAGCTTGAAGATGATGATGACGATCAAGACGAGCCAGACGCCAAGAAAGCAGACACGCCAGTTGGCTTCGCGCAGGGTTGGTGCAGAACCGGATTTGATGCATCTTCTGCGCCTGTATCTTCCTTGTCCCTTAAGGACGGGTCTACACCCCGTACCAGGTACCGGGCGCTCTCACTTCGTCGCATGTGTCTTCCAGGGGACGGTACCCCACTCGGAGCCATGGCAAGGGGCTTTGCGACGGCTCTGGGGATCGCGCCGATGCCGATGCCAGTGTCGGAGCGGCCCTCTGCAGAGCATGCCCGGAGTGACCCGAGCCCTGCTCGCGTCGTTCTGGCGTGCTACAGCGACGAGGCCCTGCGTGGATTCTTCTCAGGCGGTGCGCCTCCTCCAGAGCGAGCGCTAGACGAAGGAACGCTATCACTCCCTATACAGGATATTTTTCGGGTTGTTCTGGATCCGGAGCTGAATGAATGCCCTGCACAGGTGGCTATACTGTGGGATGTCCTGGATCCATTTTCGTCCTCTGAGAAAGAGGCGTTCCTTCGATTCGTGACTGGGGTGCCATTCCTCCCTCCTGTTGCATCTGAAGACCTGAGGCTAGATTTACCGGGCATGGTATTCGGCATAGAGCAGCATAGACGGAATTTGAATCGATTGCCAGCTAGCCACACGTGCACCAACACGCTCGAGCTTCCTTTGTATCTTGACAGCTGGCTAGCGATAGAGAGGCACGAGGGGAGGGTCCCAGCTGATGCGTCAGTAGCTCAGCTGCATAAGCATGTGAACATAGTGTCAGAGCATCCCAGGATACGAGTGAAAGACGGGGCCCCGTCCTGGGTGCGTGATGCCATGGCTGCATGCACTCGTAGGACACGGACTAAATTGATGCTAAGCCTTGGGGCAGGTGTCGCAGGTGGATACACTCTGGACGACGCCGCCTCGCGTGCAGCTGAGCAGGCTTTCAAAGGAAGATCTATAATTACAGCATCTAAAGAGCGGGGACCGTCGACTGATGTTCGCCAACAGCTACCGATCAACAGGAAATCCAAGGTAGAACGAGTCGTATCTGATGTAGGGGTTGGAAAGGGAAATACGCACACTTTTGTGCGATCAGAACCAGTCGTTCTGCTAAGGCCCACTGTTGGACAAGGATCACCGGAAAGGCATGCGAACAACCATGTGTGGTCCACTTTTGCCGGCTCAAGTTTCAAGAGGCAGCAAGTCAGGCCTGATGGAGGCACTGATCTAATAGGTACCGCGCAGCGATCACAATTTGACGAAACCATTGGAGCTAGGGTGAGCGATCCCGCGAGCCGCAAAGTAGGAGGCGCTGTATCGCCTTCTCGGGTCAAGCCATCCATCAGCAGTGTACAGCCGGACATTCAAGCGTGCAACCACATCGGAGAGGCACTTCAGGTTACTGTATCTGGCGAATCGGATGCTGGGCTATCGCGTCGCACTGGTGTTCCGTGCAGGTCCAAGCCGTTCAACGTCCAAGCTATTCTGGACGAATTAGGCGATACAAATGCCATCGTGGAGTAAAATTGAGCAACACAATTCGTACCTTTTTAAACTTCAGCAAAAATAAAGCGTACTCAGCGGCTTGTAGTACAACAATGGCGTCTCGTGAAAGCGTTGCGACCACTGCCTGACAGTGGTTCGTTCGTCGTTCCGGAATCTTGAGCGATCTGCGCGGTACGAAAAGGTTGATTCAGTATAAATCGACCTTACAGGTCCAACGAGACAAAAATGGCAAGCACATCTTAGTAGCAATATGCACCTGATGATCCTATTCCGACCTCAAACCAGGAGCGGGCCTTGAGAGCGCTGCTATCGTCTGGCGACAGCTCGCTCATAAGTGTCCCTCCTGCGCCAGAGTGCGCGTGTACCAGTCGCCGGCGCAGTATATGGCAACCGACACGACGAGAAGAGAGATGTGCCTATTTGAAGTCCGTATGTATTTTCTTTGGAGAAGATACGCCCACCGCGTGTAACCTGCTTGTGGCGGCAAGCTTTGTGGTGCTTGCCGGCTCACTTCTTCTGGGTATAGTCGAAGGAGGACTTAGATTGTTGCCTGGGCAAGCATTCGATGGTAATACATACATATCTGCTCCCGCCTTTATTGCTATTGCTCTGCGTGAAGCGGCTCTGGCTGCATTATGGTTTTTCAGCGATAGCTGGCAGCACGTGAGCAAAGTGGCCCATTATGCACCGAGATGGAAACAAAGCGAGCATGACCATATGGTATTCAATATTTATTTATTTTCTAAGATGAACCTCCGCAGGCTTCAATGTTTCCTGCGGCAGCCTCCAGCCATAGGTCCTTGCTCAACCCGCTGCCAGCAGGTTCCGCCGTTGCGTCAACGGTTGCAGCAAGCTTGAGAAAGCGTCAGCTGGTCAAAATTATCGAGCAAGCCGCAGCAAATGCATGCAATAGTAGGATCCCTAGCGTGGTGGCCCGGGGAGCTTCTGCCGGCGGGGCTGGCGGTCTGGCACCAGCGCGTCGTCCTCGTGCTGACGCGGCTACTTCAACTAGCATGGGCGCTCAGTAGACTGGCTAGCAAGTACCTACAGACTATCCTAGTCTCAGAATTGCATTAAATAATAGATAGGGCGCAGACCGAAAAACCGTCGGGGAGGGTGCACCACGAGTGCCATCTCACTAGAGAAAGGATATGCGTCACTTGAGCTTCACCAACTAGGAACAGGATAATAATGGTATTATGGGCGGAATTGCCCCGATGTCATGGCTGGATGAAAGTATAGATTTTTCAACAACCCTAGCTCCCAGGGTGGCTGGGGCTCGGGCGTTGAGCAAGGTGCCAGGGAACATTCGAGCGGTTGCCACGATTTAGCCGGCTGCAAGTGGTAGCAGCAGACCCGCAGTCAATGGACCCAACGTACCAGCCGGCGGGCATGTAACTAGCGCAATCGCTGTCCAATCCAGCGGTGAAAGTGATTTGGCGGCATCCGCGCATGAGAACCCAGGCACGATAGTCGGCGGTAATCCAAGTGACTTCGGACGGAGCAATCCCACATTAGTGCACGGCGTGCCATCGGCTACTGCTGCGGGAGGTGCATCAGATACGGAGCACGACTCGATCGAACCGGTTGGCGACGCTGCAAGCCAATCCCGCACTTTACACACGAGGGATCCTCCTCAGAATGAGACATGGCTCCAAGATAGATTCCGGACAGTGAGGGCAGGGATGGTATCGAACGCCCCACCTCCTCCACCATCTGAACGGATCCCGCTCCCGGTAATCAATCGGTCCACAAGTCAAGCTGCAGCCGAACGTGCTCTCGTCCTCACATACGCCGTGCTAGTAGCACTAGCAGGCTCCATGCTGCTGCTGCTGCTTCAGGCGCATCTTGCAGGTCGTAGCGGATCAGGATCACAAGTGCTCCGCCTCCTGTGCAGATTGCTACTGATCCCTGGGCTGGTGGGACGGATCGCTGGTGCAGAAGCGGCCCGGGCTGAAGCCACAGCTAGGATAGCAATGGCCCGCGTGTGGCCCTTCGAGTGCGGTTCGGTGTGCATGCCATGCTCGCACCGTGCTTGTGGGTGTTCGTGTTCTCCGATTCCTTAGCTGGAGCTGTCACCTGGAGGTCCTCTCATAGCGCCGTTAGGAGGAGGAGCAGGGCTTTGGACCACTTATAGATGGTCCGTCACTCTACGTCGACTGGCTCGGCATCGAGATGACCTGAGGTCGAGGAATAGGGAGAAGGTGCAGCAGATCATACGGACCACCTCCATCCGATTGGCGCAAGGGAAACAGCGACGGTTGAGTTCAAGCGCTCGACGCAAGCAAGACGTGGGCAAATCTATCAAGGAAGGGGTGTGCCATTGGCCTCCTGCTGGTTCAAGCGGGGAGGAAGACA
>Ga0136560_1001687_pt1 | contig 11372 bp, 5 predicted proteins | sample AntRauMeHopE1497_FD_104925 | JGI IMG/M metagenome (GOLD analysis project Ga0136560, IMG submission 104925) | Saline lake microbial communities from Rauer Islands, Antarctica - Metagenome Hop E1 #497 | ecosystem: Environmental > Aquatic > Non-marine Saline and Alkaline > Saline | place...
AGCCCGCGTCTCCCTCCCCGAGGGCTACGCTACCGCGCAGGTGGACGCCAAGCGCCGCGCGCGGTCCCTCGGCCTCGCCGGCAGCATCCGCCGCGGCGCCAGCGACGACGAGAGGGCAGTGGAGCCCGAGAGGCGGGCGGCGATCGACGGGCACGGGGACCTTGCCGCCGCCGACCCCGCCGAGACCGCCGCGCCCGACGCCGCGGCCTCGGCCTTCGCGCCCGGCTCCGCCGTCGACGCCGCCCCCGCGGAGCCCACCGGCCCCAACTCGGCCCCCGGTCGCCCCCCGCTCTGCCGCCCAGCTCTGCGCGAGCGCGACGTCGTCGCCGCCGTGGCCGCCCTCCGGGCCACGTGGCAGCTGTCCGCCGTCGGCGGGGTGGAGCGCGCCCGCGCCTGGCCCTCCCCCAAGTGGCGCCGCCGGGACGCCGCCGCCAGCGTCCGCGCCGGGTGCGAGTCGCGTCACATCCGGCCACAGGCGGCCGAGGGCTCGGGAGAGCCGGTGCTGTCCCGCGCCGACGCCATGCGCGTCCTGTGGAGCGATGACGTGTGCCCCTGGGGCGAGTGCAGGGCCGTGCGGGGGCCCATCTTCAGGCCGCCGCCCGAGTGAGCTGGGGGGGTGCATCAGCACTCACGGGGGGAAGGTTTGCGATGACCGCCACTCCCGGGCAGCGTGACCGAGAACGATGGGCCGGGGGAGCAGGTTTTGAGTGCGCGCCGGACGTGACAGCACCGGGGCTTGCCGCATCGCCGCAGTCACAAACGCAAACGCAAACACAAGCACGCGCCCCCCCCCGGCGGCGCCGTCACGCCTTGGCCCCGATGACGTCATCCAGGTCAACGGACACGCCGTCGTAGTCGAGGGGGAGGCTCACGCCCGCCACCTGCCTCGCCGCCAGGGCCGCCGCGCCCACTGCGGACGGCACGCGCAGCCGCCGCAGCCTGATGGCCCCCGCGAAGCCGGACCCGGAGGTGATGGGGGCGGTCGCGGCGGCGGGCGCCGGGTCGGGCTCGCCGTCCCTGAGCGCCTCGGAGCGTGGGCCGTCGACGAAGCCGTCGGCTCCGGGCGTGACGAGGGCGAGGGCCGGCCACCTCGCCGCCGTCTCGAACTCGGCCGAGAGAAGGTCCCAAGCCAGCCACACGGACCCCACGGCCACGATGGTGACGTCGGACGACCCGGAGGCCACCATGCGCGGCGCGAGCGTCCGGAACATTCCGCCCAGGCACCGCCCGGCGGAGGCAAATGCCTCCCGCGCGATGGGGTCTCCGGACCGCGCGAGCTCCGCCAGGGGCTTGCACAGCGCCGCAACCCTCGCCTTGGAGAAGCCCTCGCCGTAAAAGTCGGCCAGCAGCTCCTGCTTGGTCGCCCTGCCCAGGGCGGAGGTGGCGAGGCGGAGGACGGGGCGCGGGTCGGCCGGCCGGATTCCGGCGTCCTCGTCGAAGCCGTCGTCCGCGCGGATCGCCGCCGCGAGGGCGCGCTGGACGATCCAGTACCCGCCGGCCTCGTCGCCGAGCATGTGGCCCCAGCCGCCGGCGCGGAACGACCGGCCGTCGGGCAAGAAAGCCTCGGCCATCGTCCCGGTGCCGCAGATGATGACGAGGCCGCCCGACGCCGACGCAGTGAAGGCGGAGCCGACCGTGTCGTTGCCCACGATGATCGCGTCCTCCCGTGGGAGCAGGGACGGCCGCCGCGCGACGATGCCCTTGCGCATCGCGATCTGGTTGCGGACCTCCGCGCACCCGCTGATCGAGAGCCCCGCCGACGCGACCGCGGCCTTGACGTCAGCCCCGTCGGGCCCGGACCCCACCGGGCCGCCGGCCAGGGCGTCCTCGAGCTCCCTGCGAAGCTCATCGTCCGCCTTGGCGGCCTCGCTGGTCAGCGCCTGGGCGAAGACCTGGTCGACCAGGGCGACGATGCGGTCACACGCCACGTCAACGCCCTCGAGCTGCGGGGGGGGGGGGCACCGCGAGCAACAGGTCCGGGGGGTGGCACGGATCGCGGATGCGTGCAACGCCGCCGAAGCAATCGTGAGCCGCGCCGCGCTCACCCAAGGGTTGCTCGCCTTGCCCCGCGCGGTGGCAAGCACGCGAGCCTTCTGGTCGATCAGGCACACAGTGGTTTCGGTTCCGCCGCTGCGGCTCGGGAAGGGAGAGCACGGAGGGGGGATGATGTCCGGAGATTGCTTCACGCGCGCCCGAGCGTCCACGCCCATCGTCAGCGGAGCGCATCCGCCTCACCCTTCGACGCCAACGTAGAGCTTGCATGCCGAGCCGCAGGCGGCCGGCTTCCCGGCTGCCCCGGCCGACGCGGACGCCGACCCCAGCACGCCCCTCGCGGCGGCCCAGGCCCCCGCGCCGGCGGCCAGGATGCCGAAGAGCCCAGCCGGCGTCATGGACGACTCCATCGCGGGCGCTGCTCCGCGAATGGTGCGGAGTGTGCGTCCCCGTGTGACGACGCGTCGTCAGGGCAGAGGCCTTTCCGCCAGCAGGCATTTTGCCCTCGGTGGATCCCCCCGGCTCCGATACCACACGACCCGGCGGGCTGAGCGAGTCCCAGCGGCGCCAGGTCCCGGGTCCCGAACGCACGCAGCTGTAGCCCCGCGCTCGGCGAGCCCGGTGGGATGCCCGTCCGCCGCAAGCCCGCCGCTGGCAAACCCGAGCCTGCGGCGCGACGCACCCGCTCGGGCCGCCATCAGCAGGCTTCCGAGTCGGAGCCGTCCGAAGCGTCGTCGTCATCCTCCGACGATGACGGCGCGGGAGACTTTCAGGGCCAGGAGCAGGAGGCTGTGACGTCTGCGCCTGCGCCGGCCCCGGGCCTGACCAGGCTGCAGGCGATGCGGGAGCGATTCAGCGCGATCGCCCGCGACCGTGCGTCGTACTTTGCACGCGGAGGGGAGCCCGAGGCGGCGGCCACGTCGTCGCGCAGGCGCCGGGGCAAGGCCGCCGACGATTCCGAGGCCGCCGCCGCCCCTGCCGCTGCGGACGGCTCCCCCGCGACGAGAGCACAGGCGCCCGCCGACGACGGCGCCGCCGAATCGGACTCCGGGTCGTCGTCGTCCAGCGAGGGCCCTGCTGACGACGACGAGCAGGCCTGGCCCGGCCCTTACGCGATGGCCTTCCGCATGATCAAGGCGCGGGCGAGCGCCCGACGCAAGCGCCTCAGGCGTGCGCGCAAGGGGGAGGCCGCGGGGGACGACGAGGCGGCGGAGCGGCGGCAGACCGACCCGGACGCGTTGCGGGTGCCGCTCTCGCCACCCTGGGCGCCCGCGGACCGCGCGGCGGCGACGGCCGCGCAGCACCGCACGGCTGACGCTGCCCCGCGCGGGGAGAGCGTCGCGCACCGCAAGCGCGGCGCCGTCGGCCTCACGCTGTCCTCCTCCGAGCTCGCGCCCGTGCCCCCCGGCGAGGGCGCCGTGCCCTCCCTGCAGAGCCTCTGCGTGGCCCTCCTCGCCCGCTTCTGCGACCACATCGAGGAGCTCGGCCCGGTCCCCGAAGGCCCGAGGCGGCGACTGGCGTGGGCACTTGCCCGCGCCAGGACGCTCGACGGCCGCGCCCTCGCGCTGCTCGCGGCCGCCCCGGCGACGTCCATCTGGGCCCCCGACTGCTCTGCCATCGAGGACGTCGACCTGATCGCGGCGCTGGAGCGGCGCCCGGCCGAGTCTCTCGGCACGAGCCACGCCGCGGACGACGGCGACGCCCCAGCCGCGTCCGCCGCGCTGAGCGGCTTCCTGTCCGCGCCCTCCCTCACCGTGGTGCACCTCGGCGCCTGCGGCAGGGGCATGACCGACCGCGCGGCGAGGGCCCTGGGGCGGTCCCTCGCCCCGACCCTGCACCGGCTCCACCTGGGGGCCCCCTACCGGCTCGACGACGACGGCCTCGCGGCCCTGCTCGGCTCCGCGGGGGGCGGGTGCCCGGAGCTCACCGACCTGTCGCTGACGGCGGCATCGACCGTCCGTGGAGGCTGCATGGCGCGCCTGTGTGCCCTGGCGCCAGCCCTCCGCCGCCTCAGCCTCGACGGCTGCCTCGCCGTCGGCGATGACGCCCTCGGGCCCACGGCCGCCGGTGGCTCTGCCGGGGGGGAGGGGCCGCGCCCCGGGAAGCTTTCCCGGAAGGGCGCGTCGTCGGCCGACGTCGGCTCGTCGTCGTCGGCTTTTCTTCCCGCCGACCTGGTGGCGCGGAACGCACCCCAAGAGGAGGACGACGAGGAGGAGGAGGGTAGCGGGGAGGAGGGGGCCAAGGACGTCGCGTCGCGGAAGCGGCCGCGGGAGGGACCCGCCGCGACCACCGTCCCGGGCCCCCTCCTCGCCCTGGCCGCCCCCGGGCGGTGCCTGACCCACCTCCGCCTCGCCCGCCTCCCCCGCCTCTCGGACCGCGTCCTCGGCCCCGCCCTCGCCGCCCTGTCCCCCTCCCTCCTCGCCCTCGAGCTCACAGAGCTAGCCCTCGTCACCGACCGATCCCTGCTAGCGTTTGCCTCCCCCTCCCTCGAGCACCCCGGCGCCGGCGCCGCGGCTGCCCAGCCCCCCTCCCAGGCACCGCTCGGCCGCCTCCGCAGCCTCGTCCTCCGCGGCCTCCCCGGCATCACCGACGTCGGCGTCCGCGCCCTAGCCCAGGACCCGGGCACCGGCGCCGCCAGAAGCCTAGCCCTGGTCTGCCTCGAGCTCGCCGACTGCCCGGCCGTCGAGACCGAAGGCGCCGTCGTCTGCCTCCTCGAGGCCGCGGCGGGCGGCTCTGCCGTACCCACGTCGTCATCCTCGTCGTCATCCTCCTCCTCCTCGGCGGGGGAGGACGGGGCCGCCGATGGCGTCATCCGGACGCCCCTCCGGCTGGCCTGGGACGAGGGCGTCAGGCTCGCGAGAGTGGCAGGCCTGTCCTCCGAGTCGGTGGTCAGGGTGGCCGGCGCCCTGAGCGTCGCGAGGGCCGTGGAGGCGGCGGCGTCGGCGCCCGAGGGCCCGCCGGGGCTCCGCCGCCTCAGCCTGGGGTCGTCGGGCCACGCGGCCGGGGACGCCACCGCTGCGGCGGCGGCGCGGCTGCACGGCGGCAGCCTGGAGGAGGTGGACCTAGCGATGTGCAGGGACGTGAGCGACGCGGCGGCGGGGGAGTTGCTCGACTCGTCGCCCCGCCTCCGCCACCTGGAGGTCTGGGGATGCACCCAGATCGGGTCCGAGGGGCGGGACGACCCGCTGTCGCTGCACGCGCGCGCCCTGGCCAAGGGGGTGCTCGACGGCGCCGCGCCCGGGGAGCTCGCTCAGGCGGCGGCGGCGATCGGCGCGCCGGCCGCGGCGGCCGCGGCCTCGGCGGCGCACCCGGCGCTGTTCTGGCCGCGCGTCGTCGGCCGCCCGGGCAGCCGCGCCCCGCGGCCCGTCGAGGGCCGGGGGGAGTCGGCCGGAGCGCCGGACTGGTCGTGGGCGGACTCGTGACGCGGCGGCCGCGAGATGACGACGAAAACGGGCACGGGCCGCACTGGCACGCCACCTGCCGCACGCGACACGAGCATACCAGACCACTCTGCGCATGGCGGGGTGCGCGGCCCGGGCCCGGCCGCTTCCGGTGGCAGGGCCGAGCGGAAACGGCCGGCGGGCCGGCGGTGCGGCACTCCGAGCGGACCCAGCCATGGCCACGAGGAGCATTGACGCGGCAAGCGCCCGCGCGGCGCGCAAGCGGAGCAGCCTCATCGGCAGGGACACGGCGGACCGCATCGCAAACAAAATTCACGCCATCCTCTGGGTCCTCGGCGCCATCCTGACCCTGGTGTACACGGAGATCGTGGATGTCATCATTGCGAGCCCGCAGGTCGACCGGTGAGGCTGCGGCCACGCGCCGCGGCGGCCGTGCGGCCCGGCCAGCGTTCCCTCGCGCGTGCTTCCACCGTTGCCGCCGTTCTTCGCCGCGCCTGCCGCAGGCTCTGGTTCAACCTCGGCGTGGTGTGTTTCGTGGTTAGCTTCGGCGTGATGATTTACATGACGCTGTGGCTCCGCTACGTGGAGGGCATTTTCCTCGAGTGGGAGGTTGTCTGCCCCAACCAGCTCAAGCTGGGCGCCATCTCGGGGCTCCTTTCCTTCGTCTTCCTGACCATGGGCCTGTGGCCGGTGTATTCGCTCTTTACTGTGGCGATCCTGGGCGTCCTGTTCTTCGGGTCGCTGATGCTGGCGCATTTCATCCCCTTCTGCTGAGCGCGGCGGGGCTGCTCCGCCAGGCGGGCCGATGCGGGGGCTGTGTCTTAAAGTGTGGCTCGTCAGATTGTGCAGCCGGGCTCGCGCCTTCAAACGGGCGGCGCCAGGCTTGGCTCGGTTGCGAGGAAACGGGGTCGGTCACACGCTGCGAGCGCGCGCGCACGCGTCGGGGTCAGAGGTCCCGCCGCGCCACCAGGGCCAGGAGGCGGAGCTGCTGCCGCCCGGCGTCGGCGGCCGCGGCCCGGGCGAGCGCGTCCGCGTCGCTCTCGCCCCGCCTCCGCCTCACACCCAGGGCTGCGAGGCACTCCTTGGCCGCGGCGCGTGCCTCAGCCGTGCGCCCCTCCGCGGCCATCGCGGCGATGAGCTCACCTGCGCCGCCGCCGGGCGCCGCGGCGGCGTCGCGGTCTCCGTCGGCGAGGCCTGAGGCGACCCAGCGGGCAAGCGCGGCCAGCGGGGCGCCGCCCGCCGAGGCCACCGCGGCGTGGCCGGAAGGGCAATCGCTGGCGGCCAGGGCGGCGCGGGCCTCGGCCGCGGCGGCGGGGGCGTCGCCCGGCAGGAGCGACCGCCCCTCGGATGACGTCATCGGGGCGGCTGCCGCGAGGAGGGGGCCGAGCACCGCGAGCGCCGCCGCGGCGCGCACCCCCGCCGCGGAGGGGCCGTCCCCTGGGTGGTCGCCGGCGGGGGCGACGACGGGAACGCCGGCCAGGAGGGCGGCGGCGGCGGCCGCGGCGGCGTGGGCCGGCCCTGCCTGCCTGAGCCGGGCGGCGACGTCGGCGACGGCTGCCGGCACCCCGGGGAGGTCTACGGGGGCGGAGGCGAGGGCGGCGACGAGCGAGGCGGCGAGGCGGTGCGAGGGGGCGAGAGCGTCGGCGGGGGACCAGGCAGCGGCGTCGGCGGCGGCGCCGGAGGGTGCCGGTGCGGCGGCGGCGGCGGCGACTCGACGGGAGGCCAGGAGGCCGGCCGCGGCGCCTGTGACGGCGGTGACCCACGCCTCGCCGAGCCCGGCCCGCTGCTCGGCAGAGGCGGGGAGGAGGGCGCCGGTGCGGGCGGCGCGCCTGACGGCCTCGACGGCGTCGCCGTGCCTCCCGGCGTCGCAGAGGGCCCGGGTGAGGAGCGGCCAGAGGGAGGCGTCGGGGACGCCGGCGTCGGCGAGGAGGCTCGCGGCCACGGCGAGGGAGGGAGCGTCGCGCTGCCTGTCGCGCCAGAGGCCGCGGGCGACGCCGGCCGCGCCGAGGGCGGTGGCGACGCGCGCGGCGGGCAGGGTGAGTCGGAGGCGGGAGCCGAGCCACTCGGTCCAGAGTCGCGCGGCGGCGGCGCGGAGGGCAAGGGCGTCGCGGGGGGAGCCGGGGGGGGCGGCGGCGGAGGCGAGGAGGGCGGCGGGGCGGCGGGCGGGGAGCAGGAGGAGGGCGGCGCGCGCGGCGCGGGACCGGAGGAGGGGTCCGACGTCGTCCCGGGTGGTGGTGACGGTCGCGAGGAGGCGGGAGGCGCCGTCAGCCGCGGCGGCGTCGGCCTCGTCGGCCTCGTCCCGTGCCTGGCTCCCGGCCGCACGGACGCGTTCGTCGCGGCTGAGCCATGCTGGGGCGGCCGCGGCGGCGGCGGCGTCCGGTGCGGGGGGCAGGGCGTAGCCGGCGTGAGGGCAGCCGCGGGGTCCGGCGCGGACGCAGCCTGGGGGCGGGGCGAGGAGGAACGCGATCCGCCTCTCAAGGGCCCGCTCCCTGGCGATGGTGGGCTCCAGGGTGGGAGCGAGGCCGTGGACGGCGGCGGCGGGGCCGGAGGAGCCGGGGCCCGGCGCGGAGGGCACGACGGCGGGGGCGGTGGAGTAGCGCTCGGCGAGGATCTGGCGGACACGCTCCAGGTCGACGCCGAGGCGGTGGGCGGCGCGGGCGGCGAGGGCGAAGGCGGCGAGGGGTGGCACGGCCATGGGCTCGGCGCCCGAGGCGGCCTCGGCGGCGCGGGCGAGCAGGAACGCGACCAGGGCGGCGGGGCGGGGCACGAGGCGGCGGAGGACCGCGGCGGCGGCGGTGTCCGGGTCCTCCGCGGCGTCAGCGGCCTCGTCCGCCGCCGCGCCGCCGAAGCCGCCGCCGCCCTCGTCCTCCTCGTCGTCGTCCTCCCCGTCGAAGCTGCCGGCAGCGGCGTCGCTGTCGTACCCGTCGCCTCCGCCCTCCTCCTTCGCCGGCGCGAGCGCCCCGGCGGGCGCCGCCCCGCCCCCGGCGCCGCCCCGCCCCTCCTCGTCGCGCAGCCGTCGCCACACGTACGCCGCCGCGGCCTCGGCCGCCGACCCTCTCGCGGCCCTTCCCGTGCCGTCCCCGTCCCCGCCGCTGACCACGGACCCGGCGTCGGAGAGGCCGTCGTCGCGCATCCGCGCCGCGTCGCTCGGCGCAGCCCACGCCTCCCCGCCCCCCGCGGTCCCCGAGTACCTCCCCGCCCGCGCGTAGTCCGCGGCGCCGACCCGGAGCAGGTCAGCCCGCGTCTCCGCGGCGCACCGCACCGCCCGGAGGCGGGCGAGGGTGGCCAGGGACGACCGGAACGCGTCGCCGAGCTCGCCGTCGTCGGCCCTCGCGCCGCCGGCGCCGCCCGCCGCGGCCTCCACGTCCTCCCGCCACTCGTCCGCCAGCCGCTCGGCCGAGGAGAGCAGCCGGAGGTGCGCCACCGCCAGCGGCTCCGCCGCCTCGGCGCGGCCCGTGGCGGCCACCCCTGCGGGCCCGGCGGCCCTCCGCACGTCCTCCGTCGTGGCGGGGCCGCGGCGGAGCCACGCGTCGAACCGGGGCCGGCGCCACGCGGGTCCCAGCGCCCCGCCGTCGCCGCAGGCGCCCAGGTAGCCGCCTCCCACCAGCTCCCACGGGCACCGCGGGGCCGGACGCGGCGCCGCGCCGGCCTCCGCGGCGGCCTCCTCCTCGCGGCACAGGGCGCGGAGGGTCTCGCCGCAGCCCCCGTCCGGGGCGGGGACCGAGAAGAGAAGCGCGGAGACCGCGGCGCTGGGATCGCCTCCCAGGGCCGCGGCCGCCGCGTCGTCGGCCCCGTCGACGCCATCGTCGGCGGGTGCGCCGGCCGGGTCGGCGGGCCACGCAGCGGCGGCAAAGGCCGACTGCAAGAGGCCGAAGCGCCCGCCCCGCCACGCCTCGGCCCGTCCCAGGGCGTCGGCGACGTCGGGGCAGGAGGAAAGTAGCTCTGCCCAGTCGGAGGGGACCTCGGCTGCCGCGGCTTCGGCGGCCACGACGCGCGTCTCGGGGTCCCTTGCCTCCCGGACGGCTGCGCCGACGTCCGAGGCGCCGAGGGCGCCGGGGAGGCCGTGCGCCCGGGACTCGGGGACGAGGGCCTCGGCGTCGGCGGGGGCGAGGCCCGCCCGGGCGGCGAGGGCGCGGACGAGGGCGGCGCGGGCGCGCTGTCGGGCGAGGGCGCGGGCGGTGCGTCGTGCGAGAGCGAGGGCGAGGGAGTCGGCGTCGTCGCCGGCGCCGCCCGAGAGGGGGATGGCCTTGGCCAGGGCACGGCGGGAGAGGTGGGGGGTCAGGGTCTCGACCGGGCGCTCGAGGAGGGGTGTGAGGGGGAGGCGGGTGGACGCAGCGAGGAGGAGGGCCGAGGCGGCGGCCAGCGGGAGGGTGGGGGCGCGGCGGGCCGATGCCCTGACGGTGGCGAGGACGTCGGCGTCGTCGGGGTCGTCGGGGTCGTCGGCGCGGCGCGGGGCGGCGGGGTTGGTGCCGGCGGCGGCGGCGGAGTGGCGGGCTGCGGTGTGGCGGAGGGCGGCTAGGACCGCCGATGCGCGGCCGGAGGCGAGGAGGGCTGAAGCAGCCTCGTCGAGGGAGGAGAGCTGGGGGTGGGCGGCGGGCTCCCTGACGGCGTCGGCGTCGGCGTCGAGGGCGGTGCGGCGGGCTGTCCAGACCGCGGCCGCGGTGTCGGCGCCTCCGTGGGCGCGCGCGACGAGCGCGGCGACGGCCGGGGAGGACGGCACGGCGCCGGGGGGCAGCAGGAGGGGCATCGCGAGGTCCGCGGCGGCGTCGGCGTCGGCCGTGGATCCGACCGAGTCGTGGGCCGCGGGGGCGCCGGGCTCGGACAGGCGGCTGCCGTGGTGGTGGCCCACGGCGGCGCGGCCGAGGCGGCGGAGGACCGCTGCCGCGAGGGGGGGGCACGCGAGGACGACGGCGAGGGCGGCGCTCGGCTCGGGGGGCCTGGCCCGGCGAGGCGGCGAGGCGCTCGCGAGGAGGACGAGGGCGGCGCGGGCGCGCTGGACGGAGGCGTCGCCCGGGACGAGGGCGGAGAGTGATGCGCACGCGAAGGCGAGGCGCTCGTGGTCGAAGGGGGAGATGCCGGGGAGGCATGCGGTGAGCAGGGCGGCGGCGTCGGCGGGGGGCAGGCGGGAGAGGGCGCGGGCGCAGGGGCGCTGGAAGCCCGGATAGCCGGCGCAGGGGGCGGAGGTGAGGAGGCCACGGACGTGGGCGTGGAGGACGGGGGCCTCGTCGAGGCGCTGGGAGCGGCAGAGGGTCAGGGCGGGGCCGAGGCGGGCGCCCGAGGCGGCGACGAGGGCCGCGGCGACGCGGGAGCGGTAGCCCCGGCTGTCCTCGGCTCCGGCGCCGCCGTAGCCGGCCGACCCGTCGTCGTCGAGCTCGTCGTCGAGCTCGTCGTCGTCGTCGCCGTTCGTGAGGCCGTGCGCCGCCGCGGCCCGCTCCGCCTCCTCCTGCACCACCCTCCAGGGCCCCGTGCCGGGAGACGCGAGGCCCACGCGCGCCGCGCGGCCCTGCCGCCTGGCGCGGCGCGGGGACGGGGACGGGGACGCCACGGAAGGCGAGCCGGCGCCGCGGCCGGCCGGCGCCGTCCCCACGGTCCAGAGCGCCCCGGACACTGGCACCCCGACGGCGACGAGGCGGGACCACCACCGGGAGGCCGTCGCGACGGCGAGGCACTCCCGGCGGAAGGCCTCGGCGCCCCAGCAGGCCGCCGCGTCCACCCCGACCGCCGCCGCGTCGCTCATCCGGAGGAACGCCGCCTGCCGCGCGGCGGAGCGGGAGGCCGCGCGGCCCTCCCCCGCCCCGTCCTCCTCGTCCTCGGCCTCGGCCTCCCTCGCCGCCGCCGCCGCGTCGCGGATCTCGTCCCGGAGCACCCCGGCGGCGGCCTTGACCGGCAGCACGAGGAGGCACCCGAGCGCCGCGGCGCCGTCGGGCCGCCGGGCGCCCAGGGCCTCCCGTGCGGCCGCCGTGGCGAGCGCCACGATGA
>Ga0136560_1001689_pt1 | contig 11367 bp, 8 predicted proteins | sample AntRauMeHopE1497_FD_104925 | JGI IMG/M metagenome (GOLD analysis project Ga0136560, IMG submission 104925) | Saline lake microbial communities from Rauer Islands, Antarctica - Metagenome Hop E1 #497 | ecosystem: Environmental > Aquatic > Non-marine Saline and Alkaline > Saline | place...
ATGTACATCCACGACCACTACCGCCTGGCAGACTTCTCTGAGCACCGCGTGCTTCTGTGGGTGATCACCTTCGTCGGGATTGACTTCTTCTACTACTGGTTCCACCGCATGGCCCACGAGCTTAACGCGCTCTGGGCGATGCACGAGGTGAGCCACGCGGCGCCCCGAAGGCCACAGTGCCATGGCTTCTCGCCCCAAGCAGCAGCACCCTGTACGGCAGGGAGGCTCGACCGTCGACGCAGTGCCTGGCGGGCCTCTCGCCGCCCCTGCCTGCCGTGCCATTGGGAGAGGGACCCACCGTCCCCAACCCCGCCCCGCGATCAACCACCCTCCCCTCCCCCCTCAACCCCCCCCGGTCCGCCGTGCGCAGGTCCACCACTCCTCCGAGGAGTACAATCTGTCCACGGCGCTGCGGCAGACGGTCTTTGCCGGCCTCGACGGCTTCATCTTCTACCTCCCCCTGGCCCCCTTCGTGCCGCCCTCGGTGGCCAACACCCACAAGATGTTCAACCTCATGTACCAGTTCTGGATCCACACCCGCCACGTCCCCAAGCTCCCCTGGCCCGTCGAGCTCCTCCTCAACACCCCGTCCCACCACCGGGTGCACCACGGCCGCAACCCGTGGTGCATCGACTGCAACTACGGCGGCACCCTCATCGTGTGGGACCGGCTCTTCGGCACCTTCCAGGAGGAGCGGGAGGACGACCCCATCGCGTACGGCATCCTCCCGCCCCTCAAGTCGTGGGACCCGTGGGCCGCCCAGGTCCACCACCACCGCGACGTCCTCCGCCGCATGGCACGGACGCCCCCGCTCCAGGCGCCCAAGCACCTCGTCAGCGGCCCCGGCGTGTACTGGCTCCCCAAGTCCAAGGCCTGGAAGACGTTCCCCGTTCCCGAGCTCGGAGGCAAGCTCAACCCGCTCCCCACGCCGCACCGCCCGCTCCCCGCCCCCGTCATGGCGTACACCAGCCTGTGCTTCCTGGCCATCGCGACGGGATTCTTCACCTTCGTCCTCGGCCCCGCCGTCGCGGTCCGGCCCATCAGCGAGACCGCGCTGACGGCACTCTTCGTCGGCACGGCGGTGTGGACGGTCGGGGCCATCCACGACCGCAGGGGCGTCGCCGCGGCGCTCGAGCCGCTGCGGGCGGTGCTGGCCGCGGCCGCGGTCTTCGTCATGGCGTCGTGGCCACGGTCGGACGAGGGGGCGCTCCTCGCCCCGACCTCGGCCACGGACGCGCAGGCCTTCTTCTTCGTGGGAGTCGCAAACTTCCTGGCTGCCGGCTGGATGGCGCAGGTGCCCGTGGTATTCTTGCTAGCCCAAGCGATCATCTCTGCCATCGTGCTCCCGCTTTTTGTCGTCGAGACGCGCGAGGAGGCCGCAGCATGGGCCGATGCAATGGAAGACAACAAGGAGAGGGGCGAGCAGGTGTTCAAGGAGCGCACGGCCGCAGCCAAGAAGGCCAAGGCTGAGTGAAGCGCCCTACAGAACCGCGACCACAGCTTGCCGCTGAGCCACGAGACCCACTCCTGACCGTCATTCGGCGCAGAGCGACCAAGGGTATGCCGCGAACTGTGGGCTGCGTGTCTCTCTCGGCTCCCGAGAGCTTCGCTGGGCTGGAGGATGCCGTGGTGTCTCACGGCTTCTTCATGCTCGCGCCCAACGCGTGGAGCCACGAGGGTTTCCACGAGCAGTCAAGCACGATCATCGCAGGCGCGCATTCTCCGCTGCCGGAAGGCGTCGTGTGGCACGAGGCAGGGCTGAGGCGTCCGCTGACGATCACCGTCGCCGGGCGAAGCGAGCCGCTTGTCTGCGACGTGGCCGTTGGGCAACGCCAGGGCGTGGGTGTTGTGGATGCAGTGTACGCTGTTATGGATGCAACGGCTGCGGCGGAACGGGCGGTGGTGGAGGCAGCGGTGGCGGAGCAGATTGCCAGGATGCTGCGCTTCCAGGCCTCAGAGACGGCAGCGATCGCGATGTTTCAGGCGGTTCGGCAGTTGGACTGGGATGAAACTGGTGCCAGGCTGCCGTCCACCCCGACTACGGCCATGCAAGGGAGTATGGCCGCGACTCCCCCGACGGCGCTCATCGGCCGTTCTCGCGACGTGGCCGCAGCAGCATCAGCTCCGCCGCCTTCGGTTGATGCGGTAACGCCATCGACCGCGGCAGCACCGCGCCGCCCGGTTCCCCTTGAGCAGTCCGGCCGCTTCTTTCGCAGCCCGACCCTGTGGGAGGATGCGTGCAAGGCTGTCTGCTGCTGCAACATCGCGTGGTCTGGGACGATCCGCATGTGCCAGGGCCTCGTGTCCCTGACCGGCCGGGCCGGTGCGTGGCCCTCGCCAGCCCAGCTCACGGCGCTTGACGAGGAGGAGCTCAAGCGGAGGGCCGGCGTCGGGTACCGAGCCAAGCGCCTCATCCTGCTCGCCGAGCTCTTCCTGTCGGGGAGGGCGGACGAGGCGGCCCTGCTGGAGCTGTCGGCCGAGGATGCGAGGGTCGCGCTGCTCGCGTGGCCCGGGGTGGGGCCGTATGCCGCCGCAATGCTCCTCGTCTCGCTCGGCCACTACGGCCGCATCCCAGTCGACACGGAGACGGTGCGTCACGTCCGGGACTACCACGGGAGGCAGCTCAAGGGCCCGAGGCAGCAGGCGACCCTTGACGAGCTGTATGGGCGGTTCGACGGCGCAGGCGGCGGACCGAGCGTCAGGTTTCTCGCGTTCTGGTGTGAGCACTGGTCCGAGTACGAGAGGCGTGTGGGCACGCTCCGCACCATGGCGGCCGACGGGTACGTGAGACTGACAGCATCTTTCCTGAGAAAGCAGGCAGCAGTGACGGCCAGGCCGCCGAAGCGGGCCAGGGCAACCCCGGACGGCGCGGATGCAACGGCGTCGTCCACGCCCGAGCGGGCGCCGCGCGGCCGCCCCCGACTGGGGGAGTGACGGTCCGTCGCTCACTCCACGTCCTCATCGATCTCCTCGTCGATCTGGTCCTCGCCGTCGCTTCCGGCACCCCCGCGGCCTCCCCCCAGCGGCTCGCCGACGGCCCGGTGGATCGCCTCCACGTCGGAGGCGTCGAGGAACTGTGTGACGGCGATGCCGCGCTCTCGCATCGCCTGAAGGAGCCGGTACGCCCTGCGGGGGACGAGGCGGACGCGCGAGAGAGACGGGGGCGTGGGGCGGGCGGGCGGCTCGGCGCGGGGTGGCCATGTTTGGGTCGCGGGGAATGGGCGCCGGGCCGGGGCGGCGCGGGGTGCGGCGTCTCTCACTTGTCCGCCTCTCCGCCCCTGAAGTAGTGCTCGATGAGGAGCGTGAAGACATCGCCGGACCGGATCGCCTGGTCGACGTCGCCCGTGTCGAGGAGCTCGCCGCACAGCGCGAGCATGGTGTCGGGGTCGTCGGCGGCGGCGCGACGCGCGGCAGAGTACTTCTCCATCGTGGCGATGCGGCTCTCGAGGGAGGACACGGCGGCGTCGCGGGAGGCGGCTGCGGGGGCGGGGGGGGGAAGCAGGATGCAGCGGAGCGTTTCGACGCGCGCGGGAGCGAGCAGCTCGAGCGGCGCGACCTGTGGGCAAGGGCCCGGTGGGCGCGCCGCCTCACCGTCGGTGATCTTGCTCGCCACCTGCTTGGCCTTGCTCATCGCCCCGATGGCCTTGTCGTAGTTTCGGAAGTCGTCGATCTCCACCTGCGCGCACGCGTCGAAGAAGCCTGAGAGCTGCCCCCACGCCTTGGCCTTGGTGTAGAAGGAAATGATGGCCTTGGTCACCTGCCCGTCCGTGCGCCAGTCCAGCGACTGCGGGGGAGGGGGGAAGGGGTCGGTGAATGGGGGGGGCGGAGGCTGAGACGGAGCAGCCGGCACGAGGCAGGTCAGGCGGCGAGGGCGGGCGGCCCTCCCCCTGCCCGCGGCTTTCCTCCACTCCTGGGCGCGCGGCCTGCCGCGCGTGCGCGCGGGGGGTGGGGGTATGCCACGGCGGGAGGCGCTCACCTGGAGGTAGTTCGCGGCCAGGACGTAGATCTCCTTGGAGCGGGAGACGCCCGCGAAGACCATGATCTTCTCCTTGTCGCCGCTGCGGATGAGGCACTTCATCGCCTTGACGTTGTCCCCCGCCTGGGTGTACATCTTGGTGGCGAGCTGGAAGGCCTCCTGCTTGCGCAGCAGCCGCGCCGCGCGTAGCAGGAGGCCCTCCCGCCTCGTGGCGTGGGCCTCGGCCGGCACGCCCGACGGCGCCTTGGACGGCAGCACCAGGGCATCGGCCATGTCCGGCGTCAGCGGGACCTTGTGGGCCTCCGACACGTCGAGCGCCTCCTCCAGCTGCCGGGCGTGGAGCAGCATCGCCACGGCCTTCCCGTGCTGCCCGTGCTCGGCGAAGAACTCCGCGCAGCGCGAGAGCGTCGACGTCGGGATGGGCGCGGAGGCCGCGGCGGAGCCGCCGGCAGAACCGTCCCTGGCCTGCTCTGCCGACCGTTTCGCGAGCTCGTCCGCGACGGCCGCAAGGTCGTCGAAGAGCTCCCCCTGCGAAGGGCGGCGTCAGCGGGGGCGGGAATCGTGGGTCGCGGGGGGGGCTGCAAACACTGGAAGGAGCGGTGGCGCGGCGGCAGCAAGCGGGCACTGGCTGGTGCGGGCGCGCACGGGGCGAGGGGGCACTGGCAGGCAGGGCGCGGACGGGCCGTGCTCACCTCAAAGCAGAGGGAGAGTGCTCCGGCGAGGTCCCCGCCCTTGCGCAGGAGCTGGACGGCGCGGCCGAGGTCGCCCTGCTCGCGAAAGTAGGCCGCAGCGGCGCGCTGGGTGGGCGCGTCCGCGCGGAGGGCGAGGGTCATGGCCTCGATGTCCATGCCCGCGTCGATGGCGACGCGGGCGGCGTGGTCGAAGCGGCCGACGGCCTCGAGGTGGCGGATGGCGTCGGCGTGCTTGTCCTGCATCTTGAGCTGGCGGGAAAGGTGCACCGCGGAGGGGACGTCCTTGGTGGCCATGACCAGCTTGGAGGCGGAAGCGAAGTCCTTGCGCATGCAGAGCAGGCGGGTCAGGTCTAGGCCCGCGCCGGCCTCGTTGAAGAGCGTGGCGGCGAGGTCCCCCTGCCCCTGGGAGAGGGCGAACTGGCCGAGCCAGCGCGTGAGGTCCTTGTCGTGCTTCCCCGCCACGTACGAGCGGAGGTCCGCGAAGCGCCCCTTGACGGCGAGCATGCGGGGGACGTCCGTCTTGGCCGTGCCGGCCTCTTCGTAGTGCCGCACCGCGCCGTCGACGTCTCCGATGGACTCCAGGTGCGCCGCGTAGCGGTAGTGCGTGCTCTGCCGGTGGATTCGGTCCGCCGAGTCGGCCACGGCGAGGGCGCGGGTCCACTCGCCGCACCCCTGGAAGAGCCGGTTCAGCAGGTCGTACCGGCCGCACTCCTGGTAGAGCCGCGCGGCGTCGGGGAGGAGACCGAGCTGCACGGCGACCATCGCGACGCGCGCCTCGGGCTCCGGCTCCGCCACGGCCGTCCGCAGCGCCCTGACGCCCCTGACGTGGCCCATGTTGCTGAGGCAGACGGCGGCGACGTCGAGCCTGCGGCTCTTGACGCACATGAGCGCCATGGAGCGCCAGACGGAGAAGCTGTCCACTCCCCTGACGGCCGCGAAGGCGGCGTCCATGTTGCCAAGGGCCAGCTGGAAGGAGAACTCGAGCAGGGCCGCCTTGGTCTCCGGCTCCGCGTCCTCCAGGCCCACGAAGTCGCGGAGGGCGCGGGTGCCGACGGCGGTGGCGGCCGAGTCGGACGGGGCGGCGCCGGCGGCCTCCTCGCCCGCCGGGGCCCCGGCGCCGCCGACGAGGATGACGTCGGGGACGCGGATGCCGAGGAGAGACTCCAGGGGGGGCCTCACGGGCACGGTGTCGTGCTTGAGCAGCCGCCCCTCGGGCGTGATGAACGCTGTAAGCACCTCGGTGTCGGCGGCCGCCCCGGATTCGCGGTCGCCCGAGGAGGATAACGCCGCTGCTGACGCCCCGGCATCGCCCAGGCCCTTGGAGGCGGCGGCCGCGGCCGCAGCGGCGGCCTCGTCGGCGGCGTCCTCCCCCGGGCCTCCGCCGCCCGCCGCCGCCCCCACGGCCGCCGCCTCGGTCTGCACGGCGAGGAGCCTGGCCTCGGCGTCGTCCCAGGCCACCTCCACCGGGACACGGCCCCTGCCGCACTCGAGCGACGACACGGAGCCGGAGTCCGACGACCACACGAAGACGCGCGAGTCAGGTTCGTGGGCCGTCGCGGCGCCCGCATCGTTGGGCTTCTGGCCGGCCGCGGCGGGCGCGCCGGCGCCGCCGACGGGCCGCGAGGAGAGGACCGCGACGCGCGTGCCGTCGACGGAGACCGCGAGGCGGGTGGGGAGGCCGAGGCACTCGCCCGAGCCAGCCTCGTCGAAGCGGCCCTCGTGGACCACCCTGGGCTCCGCACGGGAGGCGTCGAGCACCTTGATCGCCCCCGTGTCGGTGGCCACGGCGACGAACCGGCCCCTCCGGCCGAGGCAGATGGGCGTGCCGTCAGCGGCCGCGAGGCTCAGGGTGTGCTTGATCACGCCATTCCGGTTGAGGGACACCACGCCGAGCGGCGCGGCGGCGAGGATGGTGTCGTTCTCGCCCGACTTGCGCGGGTCGCCGTACACGACCGCGTCGCGGCAGGAGAAGGAGAACTTGGCGACCATTGCCGGGGCGCGGCCGGCGGAGGCGGCGCCCTCGATGTCGAAAACGGCGATGTGGCGGGCGGAGAAGGCGGCCAGGGTCTTGGACGTGCAGTCGAGGCCCTTGACGTTGAGGGGGACGGGGACGGTTACCCGGAAGGAGGGGTCGTCGGCGGCTCGGAGGACGACCTCGCGGACACCGGTCTGGACGGCGGCGAGCGGCCAGCGGAGGGCGCGGCGCATGGGGACCTGCTGGAGGACGGAGGCGCCGGCCTCGTGCGCCACGGCGAGGACGCCGCGGGAGCGGCACCAGTCGAGGGCGGTGACGCCGCCGTAGCCGTCGAGCTGGCGGACGAGGGTCCAGTCGTCGGCGCCGGCCTTGGGGCGGTCCTCGCGGCGCGCAGGGGCCGAGGCGCCGGCGGCGGCGCCGCCCCGCGTCGGGGACGGCGCGGAGGAGGGTCCGGCCGCGGGGGCTTGCGCGTCATCGCTCCGGACTCGCCTGAGGATGAGAACGCGGCCCTCGACCGTCCCCACGGCGAGGAGGCTCTTGCCGGGGAGGAACGCGACGGCGGAGACCTTGTCGGAGCGCGGGATGGCCCGGCCCTTGTCCGACAGCTTGAGCAGGAACGACGTGCCTAGGCCCTCCGCCTCGCCGACCATCCACGCGCGGGCGGCCGGCTCCTCAGCGGTAGCGGTGGACAGGACGCCCGCGCCCAGCCACGCCGCGGAGGTGATGCCGCGGGAGGCCCTCACCGAGAGCTTGGCCCGGGAGAGGAGCGAGACCTTGCCGTCGGCCGCCACCGAGAGCACGGCCATGGCGAGGTCCCGGGTGACCACGACCATGCGCCTCAGGGAGGGGTCGAACTCCACGACGTCGATCGCGGAGCGGAAGTCGCCGCCCACGCGGGAGCAGTTTCCCTGGTCGTCGCCGTACACCAGCCAGCCGCCGTCCGTCCCCGAGAAGAATGACATCAGCGTCGCCGAGCCCCCGGCCCCGTCCGCGACCCGGGTGCTCACCCACACCGCCTTGGTCAGCGCCGCGCCCGACCCGGCGGACTTGTACGCGTGCAGCTTGGCGAGCTTGCCGCGCCCGTCGAACCTCCACACCGTGGCTCCCCCGGCGGAGTCCGAGGACAGCACCCGCCCTCCCTCCGGCGACACCGTGATGGCGGTGATCTTCCCCTTGTGGTCGGCCCCGCCGTCAAACACTCCCGCCTTGCCGTCGGCCGACACGGAAACCGACTGGACTCGTCCTGCGGCGGGGGGCGGCGCGCGAGCGCGAGGACGCTGCTGTCACGAGCCGGCACATGCGCGCGACACTTGAGCGCCATGCCCAGGCAGTGGGGGAAGCGGGCCGGAGCGTGGGCTCACCGTCGTGCCAGCCGATAAACAGGGTTGGCTCCCTCGGGTGCCAGCACAGCGCGGTGGGCTCGCGGCTGGTCCGGGACTGGATGGGGCGCTCCACCGCAAGGCTCCCCTGCGGACCGATGGCGAGCGGGGAGGCAGCGTTCGCGTCGGCGCGGCGGCGCAGGGCGCGGGGGCCGAGCGAAAAACGGTTCGCGAGAGGCGGGCAACCCCGACCTGACGAAGCCGATCCATGGCTCCCACGACCGCCACCGGCACCGCCCGGCATGCCCTTCAACGCAGGCTTGCGGCAGGGCCCGGCTGGTGCGGCTCACCTCGTCGTCAAAGACGTGAACGGCACCGTCGGAGCCGACCACGGCGGCCAGCGCCTCGACAGGCGACGCCGCCACCAACGACACGGCATCCCCGCGTTTCAGCGAGCTGCATGGATAGCTGACGAAGGAGGCCATGCCCCCAGGGCTTGCAGTGATGGCCGGCTTGACCAAGCCGGCGAGGCAGAGGCGCGCCCGTTGTACGACGGACTCGTCCGGGCGCCCGCACCGCACACCTAGCTGACATCGGGAGCATGGTCTCGTTCGAATGGGGCAACCCTCTCGGGGACCCGATGGTGAGCGGTTGCCCGGCCCCAAGGCGCACGGGATTTCAACGGCGAAAACACCTCATGACCCTTGCCCCGCCGCTCAGATACCAGCCCGTGCCTTCCCCGCCATGCCGTGGCGCTTCCCGCAGACTCTGTTCATGATTGTCACTGTCCTGATTCCGCCCCTGCGCACCTACCTCGGCGGCTGGGAGAACTTCGAGCCCAAGCTTGAGCAGCGCTGGGACCTGATCATCGACTTCTTCGTCGACCCGGTGAGCGCGGCGGCGTTCAATCAACCCCCCGCCCCCGCGCCAGGGCGCGCGCGCGGATCTGATGGTGCCTCGCCGGGGCCTCGGGCCGCGTCGCGCGCGTCGCTTCGCTCGCGAGCCCCGCTCCGCGCGAGCTCCGCACGCGCCCCCGCAGTACTTCCTCCTCGCCACCGCCTCGGTCGTGGTCACGGTGTGGCTGTCCCACCGCGACGGCTTCGTCCGCCTCTCCCCCGGGGAGCAGCGGGCGGCGAACTGGTACCTGCTGTGCGGCGCGTACATCCACTTCCTCATGGACGGCCTCGTCGGCTGCTACGGCGTCTGGGGCCTCATGCGCCGCGCGTACGAGACCCTCGACGGCCGCTTCCCCCACGCGGACACCGGGAGCGACGCGTTCGACTCGGCCGCGGCCCACGCCGGCGGCAAGGCCTTCACCGCCGCCGGGCTGGGCACCCCGCCCGAGGCGCTCCGCCGCGCGGTGCCCAACTTCGCCGTCCCCTTCGTGGTGGGCCACCTGGAGATGATCGTGTACTTCCCCGCGTGCCTCGCCCTCTACTACGCATACAAGCGCGGCCTCGCCTGGCGCCGGCCCCTGGAGATCCTCGTCGCCGCGTTCCAGCTGTTCGGCGCCATCATCTTCATGGGCTCCGAGGAGGTCCTCGGCTCCCCGAACCTCTTCATCGCCGGGCACGTGACCGGCCTGGGCAGGGTGACGGAGCCGAGCGCCGTCGACGTGGCCTGCTTCTACTGGTTCGCGTACTTCTTCTGCAACCTCATCTGGGTCTTCGTGCCCATCCCCCTCATCTGGTACGCCACCAAGGACATCATGGAGGGCCGCGTGGCCACGGCCCTTCCCTGGGTGAGCCCGGACGGCAGCGTCGAGGACGTCGTTGACCTGGACGCCATCCCCGAGGGCGACGAGGGCGACGACATCGAGGAGTTCGACGACGCCACGCTCCGCGTCCTCGGCCACCAGCACGCCAAGCTGGCGTGAGCGCGCCCCTGAGCGAACGGACCTGGCGCCCCGCGGAAAGGCTTGGAAGCATCGCGAACTCCCCGCCTGTCCGCGCGCCCTCTCGTCAATCACCCTCGCACACACAGGCCCGGCGGGCGGCCTCAGACATCCGCCACCTTGTCCAACCGTCCGATTGCATTCCCAGCACACGGCGGCAGACCGGGCAGAGAAGCGCCCGCACCGCCCGCCGCGCGACGAGCACACCTCCGGCTGCGTGCGCCGCCCTTTGCCCGTCGGCGTCTGAAGCGCGGCTTGTCTCACTTGGGCTCGGCGTGATGGCGTCCGCAGCCGCCCCGGGGACGCCGGGCAGCGGGCGAAAGGCCGGCCGTGCCCAGCAGCTGCTCAACATGTCGCGGATCAGGGACCTGTCCGGCGGGAGCGTTGCCGATTTTGACGCCATGAGGCTGCCCGAGTTTGCGATGAAGCTGCAGCTGGAGAGCCTGCAGAAGCGGATGCCCAGGGGGCTTTACCTCCTGGCCGACGAGGACGATGCGATGCGCTGGCACGGCGTGATCATGGTCCCGCGGGGCATGCTGTACGGCGGCTGTGTCGCCACCTTTCTCGTGGACGTGCCCAGGTCGTTCCCGTCCGACGGTGCCATGCCCGAGGTCACATTTCTCAAGTTCCCGAGGCACCCGCTGATTATGTCCGAGGTAAGACCTCCGCCGCGCTCCCGGCCCGCCGCTGAGTGGTGGGGCATACTACTGGTGCGATAGCAGCAAGCCGTTCGCTCGCCCGTTCCTCCGGGCCTGGCCACGCAGTCGGGCAAGTTTGCGCTCGCGCATTTCATCCCCGAGTGGAAGCAATCGACGGAGCTGTATCAGGTCTTGAAGGCCGTCAAGGCTGCATTTGCTCCTACCAAGACGGAGCTGGCGGGCCTCATGGAGTCGCCGTGCTTTGAGGACATCAAGACGATGGACGCGATGTCCAAGGACCTGCCGGGTTTCAAGGCCGAGATCGCCTCCCTCGCGGGGCCTCAGAGGCAAGCGCTGCTTCAGCCGCCCGTGACCGCCGCGGCCGAGCCCCTGGACCCAGCGGGAAGGTCCGAGAGGGCCAAGGGTCGCGATGTGTTCCCGTCGGGCGGTTTTCGCTTCACGGCGCCCGCCCCCGAGCACGCCAAGCTGCTTGAATTCATCCGCACGGCGCCAGGCGGCAAGCCGCGCCCGCTGCGGCAGATGGCCGAGGCCGTGGCGAGCCTCGAGGCCGGAAAGGAGGTCGGGCCGCCGACCGGGCCGCAGGCGGCCGCGTCGTCGTCTGCCGCGCCCTGATCGCCCCGGGACCGAACCGTAGCTGGTGCTGATGGCCTCTGCCCTGCTGTACGCGTGGCGTGGCGCTGTGCTCGTGGCAAGGCTCAGCGGAGCGCGCGTTTCGATATCAGAGCGTCGCCCCACCAACCGCACGCACACCCGCTGCAGAAGCCGTCCCCCCCCCCCCCCCCCCCCCACCCCCCCCGCCCCCCCCCCCCTCCCCCCCTCCCCCCCCCCCCCCCTCCCCCCCCCCCCGGCCCC
>Ga0136560_1001690_pt1 | contig 11360 bp, 17 predicted proteins | sample AntRauMeHopE1497_FD_104925 | JGI IMG/M metagenome (GOLD analysis project Ga0136560, IMG submission 104925) | Saline lake microbial communities from Rauer Islands, Antarctica - Metagenome Hop E1 #497 | ecosystem: Environmental > Aquatic > Non-marine Saline and Alkaline > Saline | place...
GCGGTGCTGCAGCCGGCCTCTGCGGTTCTTAGCCCCCTGACACGGGGTGGAGGTGCGAGACTGACGTCCTCAGGTGAAGCGAGCGCAGCCAATGGGTCGTCATCGGGGGCCGGGGCGAGTCCTGGGGCTGCTCGGGCACGCGGTGCTCTCAGCTGGGAGGAGGTGGTGGCTGCTGATCTGGAGGCAGGTGGGACCTCCTCGGGATTTCATGGAGATCTAAGCCGAAGTAGTGGGGGGCCTGGGGATCATGAGGGCGGAGGCCGAAGTAGTTCGGTCTGGGGAAGAGCAGATTCGGTCGGTAGCAGCGATGGTGCCTTGAGGTCGCAGGAGGACGACGACGACACCCGAGGTGCTGGGACCTCCATGTAGCAAGTGCTTCTTCATCGCGCTCAAGCTGCGGCAGAGCGCGCGGCTCATGGCGCCGGCTTAAATGAAAGCACAGTTGATGAGATCGTGCGAAGGCTCATGGCCGAGCTCGGGCCCTCTTTCGTATCAGCAGATGGTGGAGGGAATGCCAGGAAGCGGAGGCGCACCTCTGGCGCAGCAGCCGCCAGAGAAGAGGATGTAGAGCTGGAAGCACATGCCGGTGATGACTCCCAGGTTGATGATGGAGCCAGTGATACTGGCTCGGGTAGCACTATCGTGGGCACCTAAATCCTGCAAGATGGGCCCTCTGATTTCGTTCCATTCGTGGTTGGCCTGACACACTGCGATGGCAGGCATGCGTCACACAGCAGGCATGGTATGGTAAAGCTAGATTTACATTGAAACTAAACACTGAATTATTCGTTTCGCAGTTTCTACAACTCTGCACGCGCGGGTCCGCGCGCACGCTTTGGCCCGGGCTGATCCGGAGATTCCGGGTCTGTAGCCTCGGCTACTCGCGACTCGATCACTCTCGCTCTCTTTGCGCCTGCCATACCAGTAGAGCCAGCTGAAGTTGATGGGACATGCGATGCGCTGCCATGGTTTCGCCTGTATGGTCTTGTGCCAAGAACTTTGGAAGCGTGCCCCGTTGACACTTTGCCATCTGCACTGCTGTTCCCACTCGATGTCGCACCGGCATCGCCCCCACTGCCACTATCTTCCTCGCTGCCTCCACTCCGGGTACCTGCCAACCCAGCAGACCCACTGCTAGTATCCACGGCCACTCGAGATCCATCATCGTGACATCCGTCCCCGCTCCTGCTGCTGCGCCCGCCCAGCCTCACTGACTCCTGCTCACTGGAAGCAGTGCTACCGGAGTCTCCTGCAGAGCTCACATCGTCGTCTTCCTCCTTTGTATCACCTCTACCTTCACCTAAAGTGACACTGCCTCCATCACCAGCGGCATATCCGGCCCGATGCATGCCCTCCCCATGTGCACTATCACCCTGGGTCGGAGGCACATTAGGTGCGTCGCAACGTCTCTTCGTGTCTACTTCCCAAACACCTTCTCCTGCAAATCCGGCATTGCTGTCATCCGCATGGCCAGCCCGCCGCTACCGCCGCTCCCGCCGCTGATTCGCCTCCCGCCTATGTACGTCGTGCATCGAGGCATACATAGGTGCATCCAGCCCGTCCATCACATCGGAAACATCGTAGCCCAACGACCGCATGAGCGGTTGATTCAGTGCGAATCGACCCGAGGGAGGCCAGGGTGTGGTTCCTAAACCGGAACCAGTGCCAGGCATCGATGACATTCCCCCGATGCCCCGTGCCCCTCCCAGACCTTTTTTCTGCCCCTGTCCTTGCATCCACCGGCTGTACTGTTCCCTGAGTGCATCGACCCGATGCTCCGTAGCAGCAGTTAATGCATTATCGCCTCTGACATCGCCATTGCCATTGCCATTGCCATTACCCTTCTAGCCCGGGCCTGAGCCGGCGAGTCTGCCGTCCCAGGCCACGCCATGAGCAGTCAGTGCCGTAGCTGTGGAGTCAGTGCCTGCCCCTGCCCGTTCATGTGCTGTGAAATGCCACTCTGGGCGAACACCCATTCCAATGTTCTCACCATCGCCATCAATGGGCAGCGTCCCCGGGATAGCGCCACTGCCTGATGCCACGGGGGCAAACCGCACGGACCTGCGTTGGTCATCATCATCCACCGCCACATGCTATTCATCCTGCACACCACCAGCTCCTGCTCTCGCCCCAGTATGCAACTTTTCCCTGGGAACGCCATTATCCGATACCTATCCCTGGTACTGCAACCCCTTAGAGACGAGGCGCCGGTCAAAATCAGAAGTCTCATCGTGGGAGAGGAGCAGCTCCGGTGGGATGTCTCTCAGCCGGGGCATGGCTCGGAACAGCAACTCCCGGGCCTGAAGGGCAATGTGCTGCAACTGATCCACCTAGGCCAGCCCTACCTGCTGCAGAGCAAGCATCCTTTGTTCCCTGGCGATGTTCTCCAGTCGATGCACGCCCTGGCTGCGGCTCCCGTCTCCAGATTGCGACTCTCGCGAAGCAGCCGCAGCCTCCGCGTGTCTCTACTGCTCCACCATCCGAATAGACGTCAGCAGTCCCTGTGCCTCCTGGCTCGCCATCCTCGCCATGCTCAGGGCCCGCTCTTCCATCGACGTCAGCCCCACTCCCACTTGCTAGAGATCACTCGAACTCGAGCCAGCCCCTGTCAATCCCGGCCACGACAACGTCCAAGTCGCTCGACTCGCATCACTACCTCCGCCAGGCCCATGTCCATGTCCATTGGACGCGGCCGCTGACGTCCTGCCTCCATGACCTAGTGTAGAATCACCGGCATCGGCAGCATCTGCAAGCACACTTAGTGAAGTAACATCGGAGCTGGCAGCACCATCCATTGATATATATTTATTCGTCTACACCTGGTGCATCTAGTCGGTGCCAGTGCCAGTGATAGTACTGTGCTTGCTAGTGGCACGGGCAGCTGTATCCATCTACGTAGGGCCTGACGAACCCCTCGGCCAGCTCCCGAGCGGAGGACCCCCTCCCTCTGTGAGGGCCTGCACCGTCAACCGCAAGGGTGCGCTACAGCTGGCATCCATGGCAAGCGCTGATCTACCACCGTTTAGTTGCGGTTGTGGGGCAAACCAAAACGTCGGATCCACACTCGGCTGCCCACGCATCCAACCTAACGCACCTTTCGGGCTGCCTTGCAACTTCGTGGGTGAATTCGTCTAAATGACGGCATCCCCTCCCGACTGCAATGACACCGATGTCACGGAGGGTCGCGATTCGTCGAAAAGAGTTGGTGTAGCAGATCCTCCAATAGCTGCTGCCTACCCCATTAAGGCCCGAAGAAGCGTCGATGTAGATTCTTCTTCGAGCAGCCACAACTGAGAATGGCCTGGATGCTCTATGGGTTCGAGTAATGGCACCACTTCTCCAAACACGATGCGATGCAAACCCTAGGTTGTCCCGGCAACACAGTCCCATTGGTCGGGCTCGGATTGTTCAGCATCTACGACGTCAACCACGTGCACTACACCAATGATATGGCCGTCCAACTTCTAAAACTCAGCTGCTCTTGGGATATCCTCCCAAAATGCCGACGATGCTTCGTGAGATTTTAGAGGTAAGCGCCCTGCACGCCCGACATGAAGACCTACCCACTGGCCCCGCAGCGTTCGGATCATATCGCCTGATCTTAGCTCACTCCTCTGCGATCTAATTAAATACATGCATAGATAAATACATAGTTGCATGAGCCTTGAGTGCGATCGCATACTCTTGGGATGAGAAAAATACATGTGTAGAGGCCGGCGTCACACTGATGCAACATCAGCAGTTGAGATGCCTCCTGCAATAGTTCGACTCGCTCAGGCCGTAAATGGCAGAAAGATCAAGCCTAGTGTATCAGAATTCAACACACACAAGATACCGTGTTCGAATAAAGGCGATTTTGTCGTCTCAAATTGCTTCATTGACTCTGTGCAGGAGTGGTGAAGTAGTTCACTTCTGACTTACCTTCTTTTGAGCAAGAATTGCGGATGCAAACGGCTACTGTGCGGTGAGAACTCGGATCATCCCGTTCTCTACACACTATGGCAACTATTCTAGACACGAACACAAGGCCGCCACCGGCGAATTCGAAGCACTCATTGTTTTATGGGAAAGCCTGACGTGGTAAACACTAGAAGTTCTCGTCCTCAGCCCTTGGATGGTATTTCGTGGCAAGAACCACAAATTCTATAACAATTTACGCACACGAGACGAAGATGCTGTCGAGTGTTCCTTGATACGTGCAGTCAAGCGTGTCTATCTACGAGGTCGCCGTCAAATTCCGATGGCACCACACGACGGATCCATTGCAGTTCTACATGATGACGAGTGTGTTTTCCACCCGACATGTTCGTTGCGTGTTTTCAACTGATGTTCATATGTGCAGCAGAACACAAATTGTTCCTTCAGCGAAGTCGCGCATTCACCAGAGTTCCTGCACGAGCCGATGGGTCTTCTCTAGCCGGTCGATGTACTGCCGAGCATCTGCTTCCTCTAGGTGTCCCACGTCCTTCGCGATAGCTCCGAGTGCTTGCACCACGCTCTGTCCCATCCTCTTGGCTCCGCACACGTATAAACTGCCACCTTGTCCATGAATCATATCCCAAACTTTGCCTCTCCACTCAGGCTCCAACAGTCGATCCTGCACATACGTCTTTTTCCCGACAACCTGCCTCGAGAAGGCGAGCACAAGCTCGCTAAGTATGCCGTCAGCCCTCCACCCCTCGATCTCATCCCTGTAAATGAAGTCCTCCTCCTCCCGGCGACACCCAAAGAAGAGAACGGTCGGACCCACAGCATCCGCCCCCAGCCGTTCCCGCTGCACCGCCCGCTCCTGCAAGAAGGCCCTCATGGGCGCAATCCCAGTTCCAGGCCCAACCAGCACCACGGGCTTGGACGGATCCTGAGGCAGCTCAAAGTGGGAAGTTGTCACAAACACCCGCATCGTGGGCCAAGGACCAACACCCGCTGCGGAACCTGATGGCGCCGCGGCTGCCTGTCCCCCAGCTGGACCCACAACGATCCCATCCTCCGTCATCGGTGGAAGCACTCCCTGCATGTAGTGGGTGCAAACACCCCTGTGCTCACGTTGCGGGTCGGGCCCTGGCTTGGGTTCGCGCAGAATTGACACAGCGAGGTGTATGCGGCGCGGGTGGGCCACGGATGAGGATGCGATCGTGTACTGCCGGGGTTTGAGTCGGGGGGCAAGTTCCAAGAATGCAGCAAGTGGGGGTCGGACTGAGGAGAATTCCTGCAGTACTTCTATAAGCGAGCGATGACCGAGGACGGCCCACTCTTGCCACTCCCCTCGACCTTCGTTCCTGGAATAGAATGCCATCTTGGCTCTGTCCTCGGGCTTGGTTGCATAGCGTGCCAGCTGCCCTACAAACTCTCTGCTCGGCGTGGCCTGCAGATCCACGAACCACGAAAGAGCGGCTCGTACCGTCGTCGGGGTCGGGAGGAGCGGCTCCGGGGCGTCATCATCATCGTCATCGCCATCGCCTGCCGATTCACCTTGTTTGGGGTCCAGTACGAACCACTCATCAGGCTTTTCAAACTCACCCCCTAGCCATCGACAAAGAGACTCTACGTCCTTGTCATCATTCCTCGGCAATACGCTCAGGTTATCCGCCGTCTCATACGTGAGTCCACTGCCCTTGAGATCCAGCTCCACATGGAACGTGGAGGCATCTGGCTCAGGCTTCTATCGGAGCTCTCGATTGGCGATGACCCGGACAGGGACAGCTGTGAAATATGGCTCTGCTTCCATGGACGCAAGCTCTCCCTGTGAAACCAGAGAAGCAGGGACGGCCTTCGATTTGCCATACGATTTACCGGCGTGCTTGTCTTCGCCTCCTACACCGGCGGCAGCACCGGCTGGCCGCTGCCAACCAGGCCCAGGGGACTGCAGAGCTTCCTCCTCCCGAACCGAGGTGAACCCATGGATCAAACTAGGATCCCGGCGAGCAGCTGCTGCGAACGCTGGTCCCTTCCTGCAGACAGAATCTGGCTCCGGGACGAAACGCACCTGAAACGCAAGATCGGCTTCCTCTGGCAGACCGTCATCATCACCGCCTGCTATACCCCCCACCGCAGACCCCTTCTTCCCCCCTTCAGATTCATCTCCCAAGCCAGCCGCGACACGTAGGGCTGGCCACAACTGCTGCCTCCACTGTGCGAAATCCTCGTTGATGTTATCATCATCATCACCTTCCCCGTACGGAACCACGGGTGATGCGCCTCTAGCCTTCAGACCTGCATTGGTTATTTTTCCAACTGCATTGTAATGGTCGTACGTTTTGTTCCCTAGGCCGAACACCCCGTACGGTAGACCGTTCAGAGAGCCCACTGCCTCCGGTTCCGTGTCCTCGAGCCACTCCATGAAGGACTCAGCGTTCGCGGTTGGGTCACCTTCTCCGTAGGTAGCCATTAGAAACAATGAAATAGGGGCGGTAGTGGCGCTGCCCGAACCGGCGCCAGACATAGGGGTAGCTTTAGAACCATCTTCGAGCTGCAGGAAGTGACTCGTGTTCCATCCCTCCAGGTCGATCGACTTGCCCCGGAAGCCGTGCTTCTTGGCTTCCTTCGCAAGCTTAGATGCAAAGCGCTGGGCTGTGCCTGTCTGGGAGCCCCAGAATATGCGGAGAAGGGGTCTACTACCGCTCTGCGAGTCCGCAATGTCTTCATCCTCAGCTTCCTCCTCGGCCTCAGGAGCGTCATCTTCGTCATCACTATCATCAGCCATCCTGCGCGCAGTGATGGAATAATGAAATATTCACGAGAGCAATCCAAGTAACAGGCTAAACATTCCGCGCCCTAATTGTTGCAAATACCTGCACCTTAAACGATTTATACCTGTTGTGCCGGTTGGGAAGAAGTAGCCCTCAGACCTGGCATTAAAGGCAAGCCACCACGACTTGAACAAGTCACAATATGCATATATTCATTCGGTATCCGGCGATATTGCAAACGCAAAGCGAAGCAGTATAAATGTGGTGCTGACGTCACGAGGGTGCGCACTCACTGCACCAGCCTCGGATCAACTTTGGCCTTTGCAGGCCAAAATATATACGCTAAGATGCCCATGCATCCAAGTATGACCACTATAGCTAGGGGGCTTTCCAGCAGGCCAGACATTTGATCTGGCTGTAAACTGCCACATTCGTTAAGGACAACTTCGGTGGGCTTTGGCCAGGCGCTGCGCATACTACTGGTTCCGTTGGTGCCAGCTGTGGTCCTCGCAAAGAGACATGCGGTGATATTACGGCCTGGATATCAATTAGGCCGAGTAACTGCACCCTCAGACATATTGTGCACTTGCAATTCCACGTCTCTGCTGTGGATCAGCAGTGTCCTCAACTCTGGTGCATATAACTTTTACCGCTGATTGTGGTCGTTCATTGTACTGGGGCAATCTTCGAGCAGGGCGGACTAAAATTCACCTGCAACCTGCCACAGCAACCTGTGCATACTACTTTTATATCCACCGGGCTGTGTCGCGATTGTAGGCCTGCACATTGAGAAGAGTGTTTCGACGCAAACCAGTGGACGTGTGACAGTGGCTACCTGCAATCCAGTCTTCCAATATTAACCCGAAAGCATGAATCGTGATTCGGGCACTCAAATTTTGCGGGTGGCCATCGCTGCTACGTAGGCAGGTGACTTCGAGAAAGCACAGCGCTCGATTGCTCGGGTTCGCAGAATTGATCCAGAGCACCCTAGATTAGAAGCCGTGGCTGCACAGATTATTGAGGCGATGAATGGTGGGCCTGAGGAGGATCCGGCACCAGCTAGTAAGGCGGCCGATACTGATGGTGTGCGCCGCCGTCGAAGAGCAGATCCCTCTGCCACTGGTAGCGGGCCTCGAGCCCCAACCGGCGGCTCGTCCACTGTCCCTCAGTCACCTGGGTCATCTGGCCGAGCGGCAGACGCAGCCCAGTCTGCCGAAGTTAGGCGAGTGCTAGGCACAAAGGATCTGTACGAGGTGCTCCGCGTGGAGAGGAGTGCTACGGAGGCCCAGGTCAAGCGAGCATACAAGCTCATGGCAAGGAAGATACATCCAGATCGAAACCCCGACCCGAGAGCGAAAGAAGCCTTCTAGCGAATGCAGCATGCGCAAGACGTGCTGTTGGATGGTGACTAGCGAGCATACTACGATCAGCACGGGGAGGAGGAGGAGGTGCACCAGCAACAGGCGCAGACACAGCACGCCAACCGTGTGAGGCGGGCATATAGAAGGCAACAAGAACCCATGGATCCATTTGAGCAGATGTTTTTCGGAGGTGGAGGCGGTCCATTCGGGTTCGGCGGGGGTGGCGTACAATTTGGTTTCATGGATGGTAACGGTAATGTGCGATTTAGGAACGGTAGGCGAGGAGGTGCTGGGGGCGGTAACCCTGGGGGTGGGGGTCCCGATGACGAGCACAGGGCAAGGCTGGCCTCGCTGCTGCAACTACTACCCATCATCCTCTTGTTACTCTTCACTCTAGTCCCCATGCTACTAAGTGGCATGAACTCTCCTAATTTCTCTCTGGATCGACAAGGGTCTTTCGCCGTTCCTGCGAGGACATAGGACGCAGTAGGTGTCACTCCTGGCCTTCCGTATTACGTGACCAGGGAACAATACGCGAGTTTGCACACGAGCCGAACGGAGCGGCATCGGGTTGAGCGGGAGGTGGATGGGCAGTTGCGGGACCGCCTGAAGTCTCAATGCAAACAGCAGAGGATGCGTCGGCATGCCACCATCATGCAGTCCGAGAGGGCGTGGGACCGCCGGACGAGAGACATCCTGAGGAGGCAGGCGGAGGCACTCACATTGGACAGCTGCGACCTGTATGACCAGTACTTTAGTATGAAGAGTCAGGCGGCCAGGGCAAGGAAAAGGTAGCAGAGGGTCAAGGTAGGGGCTGGAGGTAGTAAGCCAGCGAGCGGGACTGCCCAGGGTGGCGGCGGTGGGCAGGGGCAGGCCAAGGGGAAGGGCAGCACTGGCAGAAGGAGAGCAACATGAATGTGCATTGCATTGCAGCGCATACTGATTCCGTGTTATGTATCACGATCGATACAGTATCGAAATCACCGTTCAATTCGAGCGTGATTTCGGTTTCTTTCACCCATAGCATTACCCGTGGCTGCGCCTGTTCCTTGTTGCATTCGCAGCCGTGGCCATTGCTTGCCTCAGTAGACGTGCCTTGGCATGTGCAAGCTAAGGCGGGGCCTGTGCCCTCGCCCATAGCCCTGACGCTGTCCCCGCCCTAGTCATACCACCCCCACTGCCAAGAGATTTGGCATGCTCTCCTGGCAACGCTGCCAGCCCGAGTTCTCCGTCCCCTGTTCCCTCTGCCGACCTCCCAGCCCCTGCATCCGGCACCTCTGTTGCCATCATGGAAGCAGGCAATGAGGGTGCCACCAAGCTGCCTCCGCGTCGTGTTGGGGCACTGTCTGCCTCTGTTGACGGACCGGCATCTGCTCCTGATCCGGCTCCTCCTATCCCTGGTCGTGATGGTGCTTCCATGCCTACCTGTCGAATCTTTCTCTTCTTATTCTTATTCTTTGAGGCCCCCGCTGCTCCATTTCCAGCAGATGACTCGTGCCCCCTCTCAGGAGCTGACATTGCACCAGCAGCTCCATTCATTGCATCGCGCGCCACTTTCCGTCTGGCCACTACCTCCCTCACCGTGCCAGCTACGGCGGGGTCGATGCGTCCGGCGAGCCGCCCCTCCAGCTCGGCATCGGTGATTCCCTTCTAGCTGTGCTCAACCCGGTGCTCCGCCTGCCGCCGCTGCAAGAAGCGCTGCATCTCTCGGTCTTCAGCAGCCTCGCGATGCTCGTCACTGCGGGCCCCAAGGCGCCCCTGCTTGCGGAGTCGCTTGGCGCCGCGCTTGCCTGCTTCAAGTTCGAGGATGTCAAGCGACTCCTGCCGGGCGGCTTCTCTCGCTGTGCGTCGCTCGTCGAGCTCTGTAAGCTTTTGTTCGGCAACATCTAGTCGTTTTTGTCCGTCCTCGGCGGCTTTCCCGCCTTGCATGAGCATTCGCAGTGCGGTCGCATGCTCTTTTGCCAGCGCCTTCTCAGCTTTCCTGTCAAGGCGGTGTTGCAGCTGCTTCTTTTTTCTGGTTTGCTTTCCCGTCACTCCCATTGCTTTCCGGTCCTACATGACCTCTTTTGCCACCGTAGATACCCTCCTCTTGTATTTTTTCATGCTCTCGCCTTCGATTCTTGCCACCCGAGGCATAGCGGGCCCTTGCGGTTTCAGGCTGGCCGCTACAGTTTCTGCGCCCGAAGGCCCACTGCTGCGTTTTCGCTTCTAACCTCGATATCCACCTCCCTCTGCAGCATACAATTGGGCACGTGGGATGATTTTGGTGGGCACCAGCTACCTAGACACTTCCTTGCGTTCATCGCGAGCTGTAATAGGCGCATCCCGTCGCTTGGCGACCAAAGGATCCTCGGGTACGACACCTCCAGTCTTGGAGAATGGGTCAAAGGCCTTAATCTTTCTTTTCCTCGAAAGGCGCCCCATTGCAAAGGGCTTTCACTGAAACTGCAAGTTCCTTTAGTAGCCGCGCGTTTCGCCAAAAATAGGTTCCGCATGCACAACTGTAGCGTGTATTTGTATATGTTCCTTCCGGCAACTATCGAAAGAAAAGTAATTCCTCTTTCTGTATACAACAATGAGCTTTCGCGGACGTGGAGGCGGTGGATACGGTGGAGGAGGTGGATATGGTGGAGGTGGTGGAGGAGGTCGCGGTGGAGGTCGTGGAGGTGGCTTCTCAAGAGGTGGACGAGGTGGCGGCGGATTCAGAGGCGGCCGAGGAGGCGGTCGTGGGGGTGGAATGGGCGGACGTGTGGGTTATGACACAAGCCCGTCGCATGTCGTACGTAAGATTACTATTTCTTCCGGCCACAATGTTTGAACTACTCGACCTAGGGCAAACGTGCTCGTGTTCGGTTCGCTTCTGCAAAATGTTGCAACTCGGCTGCTACAGAACTTGTGCATTCTTGGGCATGCAAGCTACCCAAACTCGTATGTTATAATTGTACCAAATGACACCGCAGCTCTAGGAGAATACATGCATGAGTGCGAAAAGGACATGATTTGCAAAGGAACTCTTGTGGAGCAGGTACCGTACTTCAACGCACCAGTTTTCCTGGAGAGCAAGCAACATATCGGCAAAGTCGATGAGATTTTTGGAAATTTGTCATAGATGATGTTTACTGTAAAGACTGAGGATGGCGTAGTGGCTTCATCATTCAAAGAGGGCGAGAAGATTTGCATTGCTCCTGACAAGTTGTTACCTTTGGCTCGATTCTTGCCCGGGGCCAAGAGATCTCCGAGCACAGGGGGCCGCGGCGGTGGGCGAGGCGGCAGCAGGGGAGGATTCCGTGGTGGGGGCCGAGGTGGAGGTCGA
>Ga0136560_1001691_pt1 | contig 11354 bp, 7 predicted proteins | sample AntRauMeHopE1497_FD_104925 | JGI IMG/M metagenome (GOLD analysis project Ga0136560, IMG submission 104925) | Saline lake microbial communities from Rauer Islands, Antarctica - Metagenome Hop E1 #497 | ecosystem: Environmental > Aquatic > Non-marine Saline and Alkaline > Saline | place...
TGCTGGTGGTAGGCCGTGGTCAAACCATTTTTCTGATAGTTACTTATCGTGATGAATGTGTCATAGATGCGAAAGTTTGAGGAGCGGAGTGCGTGAAATGCGGGTCTGGAAGTTGAGCAGAGAACCGAGAAGGGTCCACATAGGCCAACGTGACTCCAGCACGTTCCATCAGGTCCATATTCTCACAGCACCGGCGTTTGTCGCAATCGTCACCGTGACCACTACCAGCTGTGTCATCGGGATGGAATGTTTCGGATAGGGTTGCTTGTCTGCAAGACGTTACGCAATGGAGGATACAGTCAGGGCCTTGTGCGCAGTGACGGCAGCGGCGGAGCCTCACTTTGCGTATCAGGCAGATCGGTGCGAGCACCTATGATAACGGCCGTTCAAATGAATAGGCATGTGATCGTTTTGCGGCACCATATGTTCAAGGATACACCCCATGATGCGCACGGCACGCACTTTTCAGTCGAGCGGAATGGCAGGATCGTCTGTGGGCGCCTTGGCGGCTGATAGCGCCCGCGTGTCAAGGCCGCGGCACCTGCAGCGGCATCCGGCGACCGGGCAGACGTCGTGGGACTTGAACCACGCGGCCAGGTGCGACGCGTGACCGCCGTGCCGGCACGACTGACACCATGTCCACCAGTCTCCGAACTTTGTGGCGTTCTTCTCGTCGGGTCGGTCTGCTGGGTCCGCGGCTGACAGGGGGTCGACGGCGGCTGCCGCTGCCATTGCTGCTGGTCGCTTGCCGTCCTTGTCCCTCGTCGGCTGCCGCGCCTCCAGCTGGCTTTGCATCTGCTTGTAGGGGTTGATCGAGCCCATCGACAGGAGGCACAGGCTGCACCTCGGCAGCATTCCCTTGCACTTCGCGCAGCACATCATGCGGTGCCGCTGGTTCCGGATCCAGTGGAGGGTGGTGCCGCTCTGGCTCACGAGGTACGGCAGGGCCAACGCCGTGTTGCAGAAGCTGCAGTACGCGTACACCGCCGGCTGCTGTGTCACGACGGCACCGAGCAGCCGCTCGGCTGTGGACATGGCCGCCGATGCCGAAACGGGCTCCGCCGGGGTCCGGGTCCCCAGCGGCGCCCCCGGCCTCGTCCGGCCGGCCGCCGACGCGCCGCGCCTGCTGTGCCTGCCTCGCACGGAGCTGAACACGCGGGCGGTCTTGACCGCCTCCGCGTAGACGGTCGGCTTCTGCGTGCCGGCGGGCTCCAGGTCGCCGAGGATCGCGGCATCCTTGCGCAGGTCTGCCGGCGTGGAAGGGCGGTCCGCGGCGGCCGTGCGGGGCGAGGGCGCGTGCGCGGCGAAGGCCCTGGACATCTTGGCGCGCTGCACGTCGAACGCCGCCCGCTCCCGCCACATCCTCCAGCGGTTGAGGAGGTCTCGCAGGGCCTGGATCCAGAGCATGGCGCGGCGCGCGGCGTTGGCGGACACGCGGTGCGGCTGGAAGAAGCACGCTAGGAGCGCACCCGTGTGGATGTCCCCCGTCCTATCGACGTACGCCTGGATGACGCGGCAGCCGGCCGAGCCGAACCCGGTGAGGACCAGGCCGAGGATGTTCCCCGAGGCCACGGCGCCGCGGTGCAGGGCCACGACGTACGCCCGCTGCTGCGCCGCGGGGAGGAACCTGGCGGCAAAGGCGGCGCGGTCCTGGAACCGGAGGCCAGCCTCCCTGAGGATCGGGAGGAACGGGGAGGCCCACCAGGACGGGACGGCAGAGGAGGCGGCGGCCCCCTGCGCCCGGCTGGGCACGGGGCGCGCGCAGCTGGCCAGGAACGCGCAGAGGCTGCGCAGGTACGGGTGCCTGTCCCGCATCCGCGCCCGGAGGCCATCGCAGGTCTCGGCCCAGAGCTGCGCGGTGGTGGCATCGTCCCGCGCCTCAGGCCATGCAGCCACGCACACGCCCGCGCGCAGCGCAGCAGCCGCGTCGGGACCCACGCCCGGGAAGCCGGCCACGGCCATGGCGGTGAGCTGCATGAGCTCGCGGCGCTCCTGCGCCTGCTGGATGGCGCGGCGGAACAGCTCCGGGTCGGCCGTGGCGGTCTCCAGGAGTCGCTGCCAGGCGAGTGACTCGCCAGGGGCGGCGCTGCCCATGACGGGCGCGGCGGCCACACCCCGCGGGGTGTCGCGCGCGGCGAGGCGAGCCGCGTACAGCGCGTCGATCTGCGACTCTGCGTTGACTGCTGCCGCCCGGAGCACCGCGGTGGCCAGGCGCAGGTCCCCGTGCCACACGGCCAGGGCCGCCGCCCGCTCGTACTTGTCCTCGGCGAGACAGCGCTGCACAAAGGCGGGGACCCGGCCGCGCACCCCGAGGGGCGCGACCACGCCGCCCGACGATCCGACCCAGAGGTCGCGCGGCTCGGCAGCATCGGGCTCCGCGCTCCTCGCGGCTGCCCATGCCTCGGCGGACATCCAGCCGCACGCCTCGGCCGCCCTGTCCCTGTGGCCGGACGCGAAGCACACGAAAGGGCCCAGGGCCGCCGGCGTGTCCGACCCCGCGCCGTCCTCACTGAGGATCTCCGCGACGCCGGGCGGGGGCGGGGACCTCGGCACCGGCGGCAGGGCCGCCGCCGCGCGCACGGTGGTCACCGATGCCCCCGCTGGCATGGTGCCGCCGGCGATTGCGACTGCTGAGGCGCTCCTGTCGCGCAGCGCCTCCTGTGCCGCAGCAGCGGCTGCCTCGGGCCCTGCAACCCACTCCCACAGCGCCCTGAGGCCGCGGAGATCCTTGCTCTGCCGCCGCAGCTCCCAGGTCCACTCCCTCCCCACCTCTGGGTCGCCCGCCGGCCCGCCAAGATCGCCCGCCGAGCCGCCGGCCGGGCCCGGAAGCGTCCAGTCGACGCCTCCGTGCGCGTCCTCGAGCAGCCCTGCGTCGTCGTCCGCCTCGTCCACGGCCGAGTCCGCGACGACCGCCCCGCCGGCCCCCGTGCCCAGGCTAGGCCGCGCAGCCGGCGGGGGCAGCTCCAGGACCGACGGGTGTGCCAGGGAGCGCGGCCTCGGCGCGAGCCCGAACGCCCACGCAGGGGGCGCCCTGACTGCCCTGCCCGCCGCTGCGCCGGCCGGCCCCATGACCACGCTTGTGCCAGCCGACACCGACCCGTCGGTTCGGGGACCGAACGCCGGCGACACCAGCGCGCCGCCCTGAAGCGCCAGGTGTGCGGGGCTCCGGCGCGCCCCGTCGGACAGGCCGGAGGCCCATGACGACGCGGTCACAAATGCACCACCCCCGGCGGAGCGGGACGCCGACGGCGACGCCGCCCGGCCGTCCGCTGGGCCGCGGCGCGCCGCCGCCCCCCCCGCCTGCGCGGCGAGAGCGAGCACTCGGTCCATGGCGTGCTGCCATGCCAGCGCAGCCACTGCGCGGCTCAAGGCCAGGCAGCTCCTCGCCGGGTTCAGCCCGACGCCGGCAGCCACGCGCCTGCGGATCCGTGTGGCGATGTCTGACGGGTCTCCCGCGGCCGAGGCCGGCCCCGCGCGCACCGCGGCACGGGTGTCGGCGACGGTGACGACCTCAACACCCCCTGCGCCGACGGCGACGTCGCTCGCCACGCCGCTCCGCGACGCCACGTCGTGCACGCGGCCATCCCCAGTGGCAACCAGGACCCGCGAGCGCACGGCACCAGACGACCGGGGCCCGCCCCAGGCGTACGGCCAGTCCATTCCGCACGCCGGCGCCTGGAACTCGCGCCTGGCAACTGCCTCGGACGTCCTAAGCCTTCTCGCTGCCGCCCCGCCGAGCGAAGCGGCTGGCTCCGCCGCGGCTGGCTCCGATGCAGCGGCCATGCCCACGCCCGCCGCCTCGGAGCTCCACGGCCGGACCTCCCCGTCCTCCCAGAGCTCAAGGACCGAGCCAGCCGTCGACACCGTCGCGATCGTCCCGCGGCCGGACGGGCACCAGCGCGCCACGCTCAGGCCGGCGCCCTCGGACCTCGCGGCCTCGATGACGACGAGGGGAGCGTCCGCGCGGCGAAGGTCCCACACCTTGGCGTCCCCGCCCTCCGTCATGGACATCACGCGCTCGGGGCGGCCGGGCTGGAACAGCACCGACACGATGTCGCGCTGGTCGTCGTGCGCGTCCAGCTCCAGAACGACGCTGCGGCTGCGCCGCGAGTCAACGATGTGCACCCACTGGTCCTGCTGCCCGACAGCGAGGCACGACGACGAGCCGGGCTGCCAGTCCAGTGCCGTGGCGACTTCGGAGCGGAGGAACGACGCAACCGCGGGCACCACCGCAGGCGGCCGCGCCGCTGCCGGGCGCAGCATGGGAACAGCTCCCCCGGCTCCGGCGCGAAGGTCCGTGTGGGCGGCAGGTGCGTCTGCGACGGCCCGTCCGGCATCCCAAACGTGGACGGCGGCAGCTGCCTGGCCGCCCGGCATGGCTGAGGCGATGAGGTGGGGAGCCGCAGCACACCACGCCACGTCCGATGCCTGGCGCCTGCTTGCCGGCGCGACACTGCCCACCAGCTCGACCTCGAAGCCCGCGGCCGTCCGAACGAACCTGGTGAGCTCGATGCTTCCGGACACGGTCCCGATAGCTGCTGTCAGCGCTGCTGCCGGGTCGGGGCTCCATGCCATGCAAAGTGGCACACCTGAGCGGCAGGCCACCGCCTCGGGGCGGAAAAACCGGGTGCCGAAGCGGCCTGCAGACTGCTTGGAGCGGCTGCCGGCGGCAGCGTGAAGGACCACCCCGGACGGCGACACCACGGCGCACACATCGTGGGTGTGCGGGTTGGCGCGCAGGCCTCTCGCCGCGGGCATCGTCCAGCCGTCCCGGTTCCCGGTCAGGGCGGTGCCCATGCGCGTGATCCGGGCGAGAGGTATTCTGCCCCGCATCGAAGATTGGCCGGCCGACGATCCAGGCACGCCTGCGGCGCACCGGACTGGAGAGCGCGCCCACCCGGCCGTGTCCGTTGCGAACCATGCCGCGGCGAAGCCGCCGCCGTGCCGCGGGGGCTGGCGGTGCAAAGGTCAGCCAGCCACGGCTGCGCCTCGTCAGTCCGCCGTGATCTCGTTGGCCACACCGCCCCGCCTGGTTAACAGCACGCCAGCGAGCTCTTGTGATGATTGGCACCCCGCAAGGCACGCAGGTCACGGCGCTGGCGGAGCTCTTCCCCGACGTAGAGTCCGAGCGGCTGCGGTCCGCCCTGGATGGAGCCGGCGGGGACGCCCATGCCGCGGCGCAGGCGCTTCTGGAGGTCAGCGCTGTCAGCACGGCCGGGCGCAGCGGGGAAACAGAGGACCCGGCCTTGCTGTTTCTTCTCGGCGCCTTCGGGGATGCCGGGGTCGGCCAGTACGCCGTGCGTGCCGTGCTCGGTGCCTGCGGCGGCAACGTGAGCGCGGCCCTTGAGCGGCTCTTGGCGCAAGAGGCCATGGACGACGAGGCGGACCCGGACTCGGACGACGAGGACGAGGGCGGCGACGCAGGCGCCGCGGAACGCGAGGCTGCCGGCTGGGCAGGGCCAAAGGACGGGGCCGCGGTGCCGTCGCTCGAAGCCGGCGGTGCAGGGCCGTCGCCTGCGTGGTGTTCGGCAGCCCTCGTGCCCGACGACCGCCCCGCGCTTCACAGCGGCTCGGCCGCGTTCCCGGACGTGCTGGGGATGGCGCGGGCTCAAGAGCGCGCCGAGGCGGACGCGGTGGGCGGGCTCGATAGGTTCGCCCGGCGCGTGGCCACCAGCATGAGCGACGAGGACCTGGTCGCAGCCGCGCTCGCAGCCGGGATCATCAGCGAGGCGGACGCGTCGCTTCTGTGCGGCGGTGGCTCCGGAAGCCACGGGAGCTGGTTGGAAGCGGCTGGGGGCGGTTCCCGTGCCTCCTCGGGCCCGCCGGCTGGCCGGTCGCTGGAGGCCGTCGGCCGTCTCCTCTTCTCGATGGACCAGGCCCTGGTGGCGTCGGCGTGGGAGGCCACGGGCCGCGACGAGGCGGCGGCCCGCGCGCTGCTTCGGGAGTGGGACCCGGACGGCATGGCTACGGCTGAGCTCCTCGAGGCGGAGGCTGTGGCGGTTGGGGCGATCCCGGCCGACGGCTCGGCGAGCCTGGCAGCCGTGGAGAAGGGAATCGGAGCGGACGGAAGCGGGAGGAAGGGCCGTAGGGCACGCGCAGAGGCAAGGCGGCGCGAGCGCGCCGACGCGGACGCCGCAGGGGTTCGAAACATTGTCAGGCAGGAGCTGCGGGGCTCCCGACCGGCTCCCCGACCCCGCGCCACGGGAGCCGGCGGCGGGATGGCAGCGGCCCTGCGGCGAGCGGAGGCCGAGGCAGAAGCCTCGCGGCGGCCGGCGGAGGGGTCGACCCTCGTCGGGGAGCGCGTTGGTGTGTCGGGGTCGACGCACCAGAGAGATGTCCTCGCCATGGATGTCGCGACACCCTCTTTCGCGGGAGACGGGCCAGTCGCAGACACGCGCGGCGTCCTGGGCGCGGCTGTCCGGCTGGAGCCTGACACTTCGGGAGCCGAGACCACGGACGGTGGGGACGCATGGGTCGTTGCGTCGCGGCGGCAGCGCGGGGGGACACCTGCCCCGTCCGGAGGTCGGGCGGCCCCCCGCGGCGCCAGCGATGGCTCAACAGCGGCTGCGGGGGCACGGACGCACCGCCACGGCGGGTCGATGACCGCGGAGGAGGCCCGCGCCCAGGCGCAGTTCTCGTCGGCGCAGCGGCAGGTGCTCGCCCTCCGCACCGTCCGCCGCGCGATCCTTCGCGAAGCCTCAAGGAGCCACGGTCAGGGAAACGGGGCCATGGCAGCCGCGCAGGCGGAGCGGGCGCAGCGCTTGCGCGATCGCATCCGCTCCGCCCAGCGAGAGGCGGCCGACGCCACGCTCCGGATCCGCAACGCTCACGACTGGGCGGCGCAGGGTGGGGCGGGCGGGCACAGCCGCGCCCTTGCTGAGGCCGAGGACGCGGTCGCGCACGCCGTCGGCCGAGGGGAGGACCCCCGCGAGGCTGCGCGCCGCGCGGGCCTCACCCACGTTGTCTTCCTGGGGCGCAGGGCTGTCGTCCCCGAAGGCGGCTCGGTGGACCTCCACGGGCAGCTCGCGGGGCAGGGCGTCCGGCTGCTGAGAGACGTCATCCTGCCGGCCGCGAGGCGGGACCGCGTCTCCCGGTTCGACGTCATCACCGGGCGCGGGGCGCATTCGAGCTCCGGCAGGTCCCGCCTCCGCGGCGCGGTGGAGGCCTTTCTCCGCTCCGCATCGGGGATCACCTTCTCGGCGCGGTCTGCTGCGGCGTTCTCGGTGCGACTGAGGTGAAGCCGGCACTGGCTGCGCCGCGCGGGGCGCGCGCGCGTTTCACCGGCCGACACAGGATGCGCGGCAGTGGGGGCCCGGCCGCGTGAAGCGATGGCTGGGAGCACTTGGGCGCAGCCACGGCGAGCGGCACGGGCACACACGCTGGCGCAGCACGCCAAGAGCACGATGCAGCGGGCGGGGGGTCGTCACGGAAGCCCGCGGTCGTGCGGCGCTCAGATCGTGGGCGCGTCCTCGGCCGTGCCGATCCCGGAGGCGTCAGCCCGCTCCTGGGGCGAGAGCATCTCGTCCACCGACGGGTCGATCTCGGCGCGGCGGCCCGCCTCCGGGTCTGGGCGGCGGAGGGGCGTGATCCCCCACATGTCTTCGCAGTACTGCTTGATGGTGCGGTCCGAAGAGAACTTGCCGCAGCCCGCCGACGACATGATGGACATCCGCGTCCACTGGCGCTCGTCGGCGTACACGTCCTGCACCCGCTGCTGGGCAACGCAGTAGGACGGCCAGTCCTGCCGGAGGAGGTAGTAGTCGTGCTGGGGCTCCACCTCGTTCAGGATCTCGCCGAAGCCCTCGGCGTCACCGAACTGGCCGTCGCGGATTGCGGCGAGGACCCGCTCCAGCGCGGCGGAGCCGTCTGCCATCTCGGCCGCGGACAGTGCCGTCGCGCCCACGAGGTCGCCCTCTTCGGGGGTGGCGGCGGCGGCCGCGTCCGCGTCATCCCGCGATGAAGCCGCCGTCTTGGTCCCGAAGCGTAGGTCGTCGCGCAGAGCAGGGACCTCCGAGGCCCTCGCGCCGAACAGGAACAGGTTGGACCAGCCGCACTCCTCGCCGATCTCGACGTTGGCGCCGTCGAGCGTCCCGATGATCAGGGCGCCGTTCATCGCCTGCTTCATGTTCCCGGTGCCCGAGGCCTCCATGCCCGCGCACGAGATCTGCTGGCTCAGGTCCGCAGCCGGAATGATGAGCTCGGCGAGGGAGACGTTGTAGTTGGGGAGGAAGACCACCTTGAGCTCGTCGTCGATGTCGGGGTCCGAGTTGACCACCGTGGCCACGCAGTGGACCAGCTTGATGATGCGTTTCGCCAGGTGGTAGCCGGGGGCCGCCTTGCCGGAGAACATCACTACGCGCGGCACCTGCATGGCCTTGTCGGCCGGGGACATGGCCTTCAGCTCCAGGTAGCGGTGGATGCACCACAGGCAGTTGAGCAGCTGGCGCTTGTACGCGTGAATCCTGCGACATCAAGGACACCGGGCCGGGATCGGGTGAAGGCCGGTGCTCGGAGGGCACACGGCGGCAATCCGCGCGTCACCTGACAACACGCTGGAGGGCATCGGGGGGCAGCCAAGGCAAGCTGCCACCGACGATTCGGTTCACATGCTGGCGCGGCGCTGGCAGCGGGGCGGCAGACCAATGACATGCGGCGGCGCCGGGGGCCTTCTCACCGCTTGATCTGAATGTCGAAGATGGCCTCGCTGCTGATGCGGATGCCGAGCTCCTCGCGGATGTAGTCGGCGAGCTTCTGCTTGTTGCTGGCCTTCACCTCGCGCCACTCCGCCTGCAGCATGTCGTCGTCCGCGAACTCGCGGAGCGCCTTGAGCTGGGAGAGGTCCTTGACCCAGCTCGTGGTGGCGGCTCCCGGTGCGGCCGTCCGGGATGCCGAGGCGGCCGCGGTCCCCGCCGAGGCGCGCGACAGCCAGCGCGTGATCAGGGACGCGAGGTCCGGGTTGCACTGGTTGATCCAGCGACGCGGCGTGACGCCGTTGGTCTTGTTCTGGAACTTGCCGGGGAAGAAGGCGTCAAAGTCGGGAAAGACGGTGGAGCGAAGGAGCCCGGTGTGGATGGCGGCGACGCCGTTCACCGCGTGGCTGCCCACGATGGCCAGGTGAGCCATGCGGACCTGCTTGTGCATGCCTTCCTCGATGATGCTGAGCTCCTTCATCAGGCGGGCGTCGCCGGGGTGGCGTGCGTCGACCTCCTTGAGCCAGAACCAGTTGATGAGCATGATGATCTCGAGGTGCCGGGGCAGCACTGCGGCCAGCATCTCCACGGTCCACTTCTCCAGCGCCTCGGGGAGTAGCGTGTGGTTCGTGTAGGCGAAGACGCGGCGCGTGATCGCCCAGGCGTGGTCCCAGTTGACCCCGTGGTCGTCCACCAGGACGCGCATCAGCTCGGGGACTGCCAGGGCGGGGTGCGTGTCGTTGAGCTGCACCGCCAGCTTCCGGGGCAGGTCGTCCCAGGAGCGGCCGGGGACCTTGAGGAACCGCCGGATGACGTCCTGGAGCGTCGCCGACACGAACAGGTACTGCTGCTTCAGCCGGAGCTCCTTCCCCGAGTAGTGGTCGTCCGCGGGATAGAGCACGTGCGAGATGGTCTCCGCGCGCTGGCGACCCTCGACCGCGCGGATATAGTCGCCGGCGTTGAAGGACCGGAGGTCGAACTCGGCCGACGGGGCCGCGCGCCACAGGCGCAGGTTGATGGTGTTGAAGGTGTCGTAGCCGGGCACCGGGTTGTCGTACGCCACTGCAACGACGGTCTCGCCGCCGCGCCACCGCTTGCGCTCCTCCCCGGTCCGGGGGTCGCGCTCCAGGACCACCTCGCCGTAGAAGCGCACCGGGTAGACGACGTCCACGCGCTCGATCTCCCAAGGGTTGCCGAACGTCAGCCAGTAGTCCGGAACCTCGACCTGCTCTCCGTCCTTGATGCTGCGGCGCGGGAGTCTGGGGAGGGGGGGCACGGGTGGCATCGCGCGGCCGGGCAAGGCTCGCCGCCGCAGGCATCCCCGACGGGCCGGCACCCTGCGTGAGCCAAAGGCTCACCGCTGCTTGAAGATGCCGAACGTGTACCGGAGGCCGTATCCCCACGCGGGCATGTTGAGCGCGGCGAGCGAGTCAAGGAAGCAGGCGGCGAGGCGGCCCAGGCCGCCGTTCCCCAGCGCGGCGTCCGGCTCCTCCTCGTACAGCTTCTCCAGGTCGAAACCCATGTCCGAGAGCGCGTCGCTGTAGTTGTCCTCGAGGTCCAGGTTCAGGAGCGCGTTCTGCATGGCGCGGCCCATCAGGTACTCGAGCGACATGTACGCCACACGCTTCGGGTCGTGCTGGTCAAAGTAAGCGTTGGTGTCATTCCATGCCTCGATGAGGCGGTCCCGGATGCTGCGGGGGCGGAAGGTGGAGGCGAGGCGCTCTCAGTGTTCGGGGGTGCCGTCTCGACGGCCTGCGCGCACAGGCTCGCCCGTGGCTCTCACGAGTGTGCCGTGGCGCGGTAGCACTTTGCGCTGTCAAAGTCGAAGCGGGAAGCGGCCAGGGTGAGCTCGACGTGGTTGGCGATCGACCGCTGGATGCTGTGGCGGTCAGACGAGAGGTAGGTTGCCATGAGCTCCCACAGCTTGGTGTTCTTGGCGCTACCGACGCTCGCGGGCTTGGAGTCCATCTCCCCGAGCGCCATGCGCAGCAGTGGGAATTCTGCGGCCGTCACGACGGGGCTGCGGAACACCAGAACACAGAGGGCCACGGTGACGGTGGGGCAGCGAGTCCAGCGCCCGCACTAGGGGCGTGACCCGGCCGGCTCGGCGCAGTCACAGGGACCCGGGTCTCACGTTGTTGGCGCAGGGAAGGGTCGGCAGGGGCTCTCGCTTCCCTTTGGTCAGATACAGAATCTCGGAACACGGGCCATCAGGCGGCAGTCGGGGGCGTTTGGGTGCGCGGAGCGCGGCAGCGGGGTCAGTGCGCGCAGCTGGGCCAAGTGACGATGGGCAGCTTCATCACGGCAGCAGAGGCGGAGGCTCAGGCGCGGGGGGCGGCGAGGAAGGTGGGGCGACTGACCCTTGGTGATGGAGCTGAACGACGCCGTGCGCATCCCCATGGACGGGCGGATCGGCGCTGAAGCTGCCGCGCCACCGCTTGCGGGCGATGCCATGCCTCCTCTGTGCCGACAAGGAAGTGGGCGCTCTCGCCAGGCTTCTCGCAGTGGAATCTGGCCGGCGGCCGCTCTGTTCGGCAGCTGGGAAGCTCTGCGTTCATCGCCACCAGCACGGTTGGAGAAACCTAACGCCACATGTTGTGCCCAGGTGGCTATATTTTGTCGATTCTTGTCGGCCAGACGCCGGTCACGCCTAACTTAGGTCAA
>Ga0136560_1001694_pt1 | contig 11336 bp, 17 predicted proteins | sample AntRauMeHopE1497_FD_104925 | JGI IMG/M metagenome (GOLD analysis project Ga0136560, IMG submission 104925) | Saline lake microbial communities from Rauer Islands, Antarctica - Metagenome Hop E1 #497 | ecosystem: Environmental > Aquatic > Non-marine Saline and Alkaline > Saline | place...
GTGGCAGTGGCTCCGGAGCGGCAATAGAGCTGGGAGCGGTTGGCAGGTCCCACGAGGATGCATATGCATTGAATGGTGGTGCCACCTCTGCTGTAGAGCTGCTTCAGGCGGAGGATGTACTGCGACCATTGCCTCTTCCCGGAGATGCAGGAATAGGCGGTCGGTTGGAGGATAGGAGGATGGCGGCTGGGACTGCGATTCGCTCGCGAGGGGGTGGTCATGATGCTCGGGCTCATGATCTTGGTTCCCCACAGGATACGGAGGCGTCGTTCTATGACGAGGGGGAGAGCGTGCTGTCAGCCGGATCAGAGGATAGCATTGAGGACGATCTGGTGGTGAATTTGGATGGCGGCCAGCAGTAAGGGAGTGGTGGCAAGCTGACCCGGTATTTTTGTGAGCAGAGCTGATCCAGGATTTACGCAAGCCTTTTGTCTGCTCGATGCGCAGCGCCTTGTTCCGGAGCCGAGAACTCACTTTCAGAAAAATTATAGACTTTTGAAAGGAAGAGCTAGCTTTGATTGGCACACATGTCTGACGAAGAGTACGGGGGAGATTATGGCTACGAGGATGAGGATGAATACGGAGGATACGGTGATGAAGAAGGCGAATATGGTGATGCAGCTGACGGTGGAACTGCCGATGAGGCTCCACCCGCCAAAAATTTGCATCCTACGGTACTAGGACGCCAAATGAGCTATGAATTGCACGAGCCTACTGACACTGAGACTGTCATGCAGCAAAGAATATCTGATTTCTGCGAGTTCCTGGATATCGATTCCCGTGAGGATGCGGCTGCGATTCTCGAGGCGGGAGGATGGGACGTCTAGGGGATTCAATCGACAATCACTGAAGCAAAGGATGGCGAGGACCCCCTAGAAGAAATGCGTAAATCAGCTGGGCTTTTGAACGATGGGGCAGACCCGCCAGAGTCGAGTCGTCCGAAGGAGACCTTCATGTGCGACATCTGCTTCAACGCGGATGTTAAGCCAGATGAATGTGACGCAGCACAATGTGGGCATTGGGCTTGCAGAACTTGTTGGAGTGGTCTGTTTAGCCATGCATCCACAGACCGCGGCTAGCTGCTTAACTTGCGATGTCCTGCGGGTTGCGGGCAGCGTGTGAAGCATCGCATGTTCGAGCTCTTTCTAGCTCCGTCCGACCTCAACCGCTTGCACAGGTGGCGACGAGAAGAATTCATCACATCTTCTCAAGGACTGGCAAAGTAGTGCCCGCGCGATTGCGGCCGGGTGGCTGTGTTTCCTCCAGGTACTGCACGAGATATCCACTGCATGTGCGGCAACGTGTGGTGTTTCCGATGCAGGGCGATCGGAGGGCATGCACCAGCCACGTGCAAGATGCTGAAGGACTGGAAGAGCTCTTCTCTCGCAGAGGAAATGGATGCAGGGTGGCTACTGGAACATACGAGACAGTGTCCGCATTGCAACATGCGTCAAGAATCAGCCGGTGGATGTGACCATCGTGTATGCGTGAGACGTCGACGGACAGAGGCCCAGTTCGCCTTGCACTACACTACAATGCACTGCACTGCACTGCACTGCACTGCACTGCACTGCACTGTGTGGACTGTAGATACACCCATTGCATTGCCATGTACTCGCCTCCCGCCTATCTCATGATGCATTCAGCTCCAAGCCTTCCCCTGTTTGCATTCTCAATGCCCTTGACTTTAGTTCTTTGCCATATGTCCTGCATTGGCTGCAACGCTCTCGCAGGGGAAACACGCCCACGGAGGTGTTGTAAATTCATCTCTGGGAGGATGCGGAAAGGTGAGCGATTGCTAGTCATGATTGCACCTCACCAACATATGACATCGGTTCCACCGCAGCTGTGCTGAGACCCAGAATCTAGACTAACCACGGTGCATTTCGATCCCATCGAGCCTCATGACGGTTCCTGCATATGCGCGGCATCATGATGAAGCGATGGGCTCGACGCGAAAGACCTGGCATCAAGCGAACTCTATGAATCCAGCCATCCACCTGCATTTAAGTCCTGTCGACCATTCGGCTGACTCCTCTCGACTCCTTTATATTCCTTCGCTCGCAGACATGGAACGGGGGAGCAGGCCATTGGGGTGCATGCGAGCCGTGGACTCCACCAGCTCATAAAGACAAGGATCGCAAGGACGCCAAGACATTCGCGAGATACAACGACTGTTCCACGCAGATCGCGACCTGCGCTCGGGGAATTGAATCCATGGTCAAATTGCGGCCCAAGCTGGCCGAGTTGGTGCTAAAGCTCGTCTCTGAGCAAGGATTTTCAGAAAAGGAAGTCAGCTTCATCACGGATGCTGCCGATGAAGTGTGCGAATCGCTGCGTGTGGTCTCCAACACATACATCTATCGATTCTTCGCTCATGGTGACGTTGGGGAGGCCCTGTATCGCATGCAGCAGCTGGACCTGAATCGGCAGCTGGGGGAGTTGCAAGAGATGCTGGAAGGGAGGCATGTGTCAGCCGAGGAGAAGGCCAAGCCCGAATTCAGAGGGGTTGATTTCGTGGAGCCGGCATTCAAGGTGCTGGTAGAGGAACCACTTTTTACTCGCTCACAAGTCTCGATGGATAATTTCATGGAGGAGCGCAAGGACATTAACGATAGAACCAAGCGAATGGCTAGGTTTCGGTTCGAGATCTAGGAGTCTCTGCAGAAACAGGCAGGCGAGGCCGAGGTGCTGGGCATCTCCATCGGACAGGCAGGTGCCCTCGGGGCCGCAGCAGGGGGCGGTGGGGGAGACTGAATCGCGCGGAAAAGGAAGGCGGAGACCACCAGTGTCTGCAAATCCCTCACCTGCCACCATTTCTTAAAGGGAACCCGTAGAAAGAGTCCCTCGGTTAGCTTCTAAAATTGGTAGGGTCTACGAATGGGGGTTGGAAGCATTAATTCGAGTCAGATATACGTTATAGTTTGTGTCATTCTTCACTATCTCTGCAACCTCTCGAAGGTCTAGCTGTGCCATCAATCCTCCTCCGCGCCCTCCTTGAGATGCTCTCCGTTCTTAAACACCCAGGAACTGCGGGAGGAAACTGCCACCCGTCGCATCACTGCGATAAATGCTTGTTCCAGGAACGACACGGGGGCATCCCCACTTCCACTACCAACAGCCTCGGCTGCCAACTCCTCCGCCCTGGCACGCACCTACCGCTTCTGCACTTTGGCTGAAGACTCCATCAACGAGGCAGCCGCATCCCATACTAGACCTATTTCTTCTGACGTTACGCCCCGCGCTCCTCGCTCGCACATGGCCGCTCGAGTCTCGATGAAAACATCCTGGGCCTGTCCAGACAGACCATGACCCACACTGCTGAGGGCGATACGACATCGACGGAGCAATTCTGACTCGTCCAGAGTGAGGGCAGCTACCACCCCTCGGTCCCCAGTGCTGTCTCCGACCTAGCTGGCGTGTGTACGCCGGAAGTGCTGTGCCAGCCAGCCAGGCGTCAACACTGCCAGAGACTGGAGCTGCGCGGCGGCAAACCGTTCCAGCGCAATCTCCACATCTACTGTGCTGCCGACGCCAGCACCGCCACGCCCTCCTCCGCCACTTGCCGCCCCAACACTACCCCCTGTCCCTGCCCCTGCATTATCCCCTCCCTCCTCGGCTGAAGATGCCCGCCTTTGGAAGGCGCTGCCGGTCGAGCCGATCGACAGTGATCTCTTTCTCCCCGTAGGTCCGAGGTTGGCGCTGGGACCCGCACCCAGAGGGCCACTCGGAGGTCCGTCTAATCGGTCTCCAAGTGAACCCCGCGCCTCTTCAGCCGAAGGTTCCTCGGCTCCATGTCTGCCACCACGGCCGGCTCCCAGCCTCTTCACCGGGGACCCTAGCCCTCCTCCCCCTCCATCGACACCAGTGTCTCCGCCGGATGCTGCCACAGCCACATTCGAGCCTGCGAGAGAACCCGCCCCCACCACGCCCAACGCAGGGCTACTGGATGCATCCCCGACAAGCGCTGAAGCTCGAGATCCCGCCCCAGCTTCAGCCCGAGACACAGACATGCCCAGTCTCGCCTCCATTCCAGCATTAGATCCAGGAAGTGCGTCATCTGCCCGGGCCTCCATCGCCACCAGCTCAGGTCCCCTCCGTGCCCAGTATGACTCGGCATCCTCGGCTTCGGCTGGGTGTTCTTGCAAAAAATCCGCGTCCCCTCCATATCGCATTGTCCATCTCCTCGCATGACCATGCCTCACTAATTCCCGAGGCAGCTGCCTTGATCCCCCACCTTCTGCCGCCTGTATACTAGCTTCCGACACCCGAGTCAGTACTTGCTCCCGCCGGCGCAGGATCTGTACTGCTGCATCATATTCGATCAGTTTACTGGCCTGTTCATTAGTCAGTGCTGGACTCCCGTCGGCACCTGCTTCTAGTGCCCCCGGGTCACCACCGATGGCATTGTACGCCCGGGCCAGAAGGGCTTGCTTGGATCGCAACACAGACTTGCCCTTGGCGCCAAAATTGAGAGTCTGGTCCTTCGCGATGCGGCAGTCAGATCCTCGGTCTTGTCTCACCTGGTCTGCCTACGAGGTATCGAGGACTCTGGTTGGGTGCCATCCTGAGCTTTCTTCCCTGGGCATGGCTCGGAGAGCAGACATGGCTTCGAATGGCACTGCCGGCAGTTCCTCTGCGATACCCTTGAGGATAGCTCGAAGGAGTGATGCTGGCTCACGGGTCCAGGAAGCGAGAGCAGGTACTGTCACAGCGGCTGGTCCTGCACCCACCACTCCAATGCCATCATCCATTCCACCTCCTCTCGCTCCCGCTCCCAGGCCCCTAGCCTTAGCTGCTATCGCAGTCTACGCCTGATGAAATCTCCATAGGATATAATCTCGCAGTTTGGCACGATGTGCCAATGTGTGCGGTGAAACGGCCTCCGCATCTACTCCTGCTCCATTCACCGCCTCGGCCAATGAACCGACTCCACCCACGCCCGCAGTGGCTCCGATCCCACGAAGGGATGGCATCCGCCCCACCTCACGGGCCCACACATCGGACCGCTGTACCCACACCCCCGCCACACATACGGCACAGACCTTCAGCGCATCTATCAACTCATCGTTTCCTGCCGTTGCCCGAGGTACGAACTCTCTCACATCCCGGAATCGCAACACCCCTGCCCTGCGCACGATCTCCGGTACGAGGACATCGAGAGGGACACGGCGCAAGTCATGTGCCGAGAGATCAGTAACTCCTTTCTCTCTCAGCTGCGCCATTCCGAGTGGTCTCCCTCCGGGCGCAACACTCTCCACAAACGTACTCAGAGTCATGATCCCATTGCCTGCAGCCGCAGACCCTGCAGCTGCATCCTCTTCCTACTAACCCTCACCCTCACCCTCGCCCTCACCCCCTTCCTCGTCCTCGTCCTCCGTGGCCTTTGAGCCGCTCAGAGCTGCGGATGACATGGGTCCTGCTTCGCCAACCCCTTTTAATTGCGGATCTGTGAGCATACCAACCCCACTCCCACTCCCACTCCCACTCCCACCCCCTGCTTCGGTCTCGTCGTCGAGCACAGACCTTGACCGAGCCCGCGCCAGACGCTACCGCGCTGTCAGCGCATCACTAAGGGAACCGTGCCCTCCAGCTCGATGAAAGAGCCGAGGGAGCCCCTCGAGAGCAGATTCAGACGCCTGGCATACCCGAGCGCCGCGCCAAGGTTCCGCCTCAAGCAGCAGGTCTGCTTGCATCATCTCCTGGCGCTGACTGAGACCTCGCCCATCATTTCTGGCTGTCAGCGCTCTAGCCCGTGCAGCGGCTGCCATCTGCCTTGATGCAGACGAGGTGCCTCTGCTCTCTTCCGCCGCCTTTGCTTGCAGCTCGCCGAGATCTTCTGAACGATTGTGAGACCACGTATCCATGTCGGTGCGGTCAACCTCCATCCTCATCAGGTGTCTGACTGGAGTCAGATGCACTTCACCTGCGGAGGTGTTTGAGGCAGGACATCTCAAAAATCGCCACGTTATTCAATTTACGAAGACAATCAAGGTCCAAAGTTACGTTGGCCAAAGCTCGGTACAGAAATCCAGACACGACAATAATTCCTCACCGTGGCGAAGCGTCATCATTGCGAACATCGAGCGCCGAGGTATGATAGATGAAGTGAACTTTTGAGAGCGAATGGACTTGGCAGGCAAGGACGCGTCCTCATTGTAGTGCATATCCGGGTTCATATCGATTGGATACTCTGCCTTTACAACTAGATTAGCTGGCTTTATCTAGACCGACTTGGGAATACCAACTGGTCTGTCTGATTTCTTTAGTGGAAACTGAAGGCACATCCTGCGAGAATTCATCGTTCAATGCCAACCAGAATCCGAATGACTTTGTCTAGACATGCATGCCTCAGGTGCGCAAACGATCACGCTTACAGTTGGTCAGCAAGATCCTAATTGAGATAAACATCGAACTCTCTTTCAACTGGATCATTATCCATGCTTTGTAGATCTCTGCAACACAAAAAAGGATAGTTTGGTTTTCTCTATAGTATTGCGGAACCTCATGTCAGCTGTGCCGCGCACGGTCCAGTCCACTCTAGGCCGCGCACCGCACCGCCATAAGTTATCGGATTGCAGAATTGTTGATAGCCTGGATGACACGGAGAGTATGGAGCCCCATGTCAGGAGATATAAGAAAATTAACTGCCTGATCCTGACAGTACATGGGTACATTCATACCCACGTGCACGCGGCGCCCACAGCCACACCCACAGCCCGTGGAGTATCCCATTATTATCCCCAGTCCACCCCGTTATTATCTCGAATCCCCCCCAGTCCCCCCACCTGATAATTCTCGCGCGTCCGACTCCCCCGCCGCAATGGATTTTCCACCAATGGCTCCGTCCTCCACATCGCCTCCATCCTTCCCTCCATCCCGCTCTCTTGCTTCTGCTGCTGCACCTGCACCAGGCGTTTCGCTCGATGCAGCAGGCTCCTCCAGCAACCACGGGCTCGCGCCTACCTCAAGTGCAGAGGCACTCGATAGCTCTAGCTTGGTCTTTTCTATGTCGCTGTGAATGGCTGCAATCAAAGCCTCCAACGAATCGTAGCTCTTCTCCGGTCTAAGGTAACCCGTAACCTTTAAAGACAGTTGCTCGCCATAGAAGTCGTCCTCGCCGAAGTCATGTAGTAAATGCGGCTCAACGGTCCTCTCTTTGTTCTTGAAGTGTGGGTTCCATCCAATACTCATGACCATACGATAAGGCCCTTTGCCATTGAGCCCTGCCCATCCAAAGTATACCCCAGCCTTCGTGACTTTCTCCATGACGGGGCCAAGTTCAGCCGGCTTCAAGTTTGCCGTAGGGATTCCGAGCGTTTTGCTGCCTCGGCCAAATCCGTGAATAACGGTACCACGCATTTCTAAGGGGGGGTCAAACGCGGCCGCATCGGTGTAATCTGCAGTCGTAATTCGAGTAGTCAGGCCTTCTAGAAGCAACATGAGGTCTGCTGATAAAAATACTCGATGCATGTGGACAAATGCAAAAAATATACAGCACTCACCTTCAATTATTTTATGAGAATCATGATCAGAGGCAAACCCAGCTGAAGCACTTCCAACACCAGCCATAATTGTATAATCTGTGCGATCCCAGAAACTTGGCCATCCGGAAGTGATATGAACGTTCACCCGAGTTCCTAATTAATGTAACGTGTTTTATTTAACCTAACCGGATTCGTGTTGAAACCTATATATCCGTAGATCGCGCATTAAGATGAAAGTTTTCGCTGCAGCTTGCCTTTCAGTCATTATAATATGCATAATAGCTCCGTCTTCACTTGCATGTTCGAGTGAAATCGACTGCTCACTGAATGGGATATGTTCTAACGGTAAATGCGCTTGTGATGCTCCTTGGGCTGGCACTGCATGCCAGTTGATGCAGTTCCTGCCAGTTTCGTTTCCCCAAGGGTATGGTATGCAACCTAATACTACTACTTGGGGGGGTAATATACTGAAAGGCGATGGTGAGGGACTATTTGTGCGTTCAGTGCGTTCACATAAAGCAACGCGAACATCTGTGGCCCTAAGCTCTCAAGTTAGTAATGTGCATGACGTCCCTGCAATCCGAAGCGCAGGAGAGTATCACATGTATGTATCTCGAATGACCAACAATTGCTTGCTCAATGATTGGAGGAAGAATAGCCGAATCGACCACGCCGTATCGAAATCCATGACTGGGCCCTTCGAGTTCAAAGATGTTGCCGTAAGCACCTGGGCTCATAATGCGGCCCCCGTTCAGCTGAAGGACTAGAGCTATGCTATTTTCCACATTGGCGACGGCACTGGCCTTCCCGATGGCGGAGACAACTGTACCACGGATGTTGCTGCGCCAAGCGAACTTTTTGGTCCAAGCCACTCATCGATCGGGGAAGCGGTGCTCGGACCAACGACCTCAAAGAGCCAGCTGGCGGATCCTAGGGCAACTGGCTCAACCATTCACGTCTCTAAGTCCCTGGATGGACCATGGGAGCCCCTCTCCAACAGCCTGGGTGGCTGCAACAACCCCGCCCCATGGGTGCATCCCAACGGGACAGTCTTCATCCTGTGCGGTAACACGATGCTTCGGACAGACAACATCAGCGGGCCTTGGACTGCAGTTTCCTCTCTTTCGCACAGTGGAGGACCCTCGGGGAACTATGAGGATCCTTTCCTGTACACTGACTCGAAAGGCCATTTCCACCTGCTGTACCATGTCTACACGATGAACCCGGCCTTCCAGTGTGTCAATAGCACGGTGTCTGCCCATGCTTTCTCCGAGGACGGATTCACATGGACCTTGAACCCAGAGTAGCCGTACAGCACGCAGGTGCAGCTGGCATCTGGACAACACGTGACGGTAGCAACACGGGAGCGACCTAAGCTAGTGTTCGATGTGAGCGGACAACCCACACATCTCATCAACGGTGTCTGCGGAGCAACAGCTTGTGGACCCACCCAGTGCGTGCAGTGCAAATACAACGCGTGGGACTACACGCTGGTCGTACCACTGGCGGTGTGAGGCTCGACTGATCCATCCATCCAGATTCAGGGGTCCTGGATGGACCCGCCGGTTGGATCGAATACTGGTGCAACTAAGGTAAGCCTGCGGACTATTTGTGTATTGAACCGCAATCAATATGATCTTGCTTAGTGGATGGACGGCATGCGTTCACATCCTCAGACGACATGCCCACTTGCACTGGCACTGGCACTGGCACTGGCACTTCAGCCCGATGCTTCGCTCGACTGTGTTCGGAGAGCGTTGGTCACGACAACGAGAGCCCAAAGTCCTACCGCAAGGGCAACTCCATTCGCCACATCAACTTCCTTTAAGAGCGTGGCCTTGTTACCATTGCGACTGCCAGTGGAGCTAGATCTGTCCTGGATGTCGTGCTCTCCTGAATGTTTAGCTCTCGACCGATCCAACTGAGGTCTGCCCACAAGGCCTCTAGCAACAGCTAAAGCCGGCGGTAGAATAGTAAATACTGCCAGTACAGCGCACCAACGGAGCTCAGAGGCAGTCGGTCTCGACGAAGTAGACTGGCATCGCTGAGCGAGGGCAGCAGTTACCCCGATAGCGATAGCTGCTGACGGCAAAATAAGAGCAGTATGCTCAGCCGCGGGTACCCTCACGGAGTACGGTAGCTTTGGTAATATTTTGACGGCTCGCTAATATCCAGGCTTATCGAGGTCTAGGAATGTGCGGTCCACCGAACTCGAGTATCCAAGGAAATATGGCACCCACCATAACCGAAGCTGCTGGCTTACGAATGTCAGAGCATATGGCGCATACAGTGACAAAGACATGTTTGATACCTCCCCGCGCCGGTGCACGGCGTGGTACGCAAATAGAGCGTGCGGAACCGAATTCATCAAACCTAATGCAAGACGAGGCTACCATGGACCTTCATGAATGAACAACGGAGAATCGTAATTCCAGGCAATAAGCTCAAACACAGATAATCCTGCGCTAATGAATCCAAGCACATGCAGCTGCTACGAGCTCATCTGCTCCAACGGCACCTAACGCCGTAGATTGGATTATTCGGGATCTAATAGATGCGGTTTTCGTTCGTCTGCGACCACTCAAATTATTGAAATTCCGAACGAATATTGCGACACCCGTTGAAAAGCGAGCCTTGGATAATTTCTAAGCTACGAGCGGGCCGTAGAACAGCGATCCGTAAACTGTAGTGTATCTAATCGCAGCAAATTGAATCGTTCGCTCCTGCATGTGCGCTGGGTAAGCATAAACCATGAATAAAGCAGAGGATATCAAGAATGGTGCGGATTCTATCAGACGAAATCGTACATATGCCGCAGCTAGAATGAGGGAAGAACTCGCAATGCTGTACAGCAGAGAAGTTGCTCTGCAAAACATTTTAGGCAAGACAACACCACAACTGTTGGTCAAACGGGAAAACCTGAGTGCGAGCGTGTCATCTCGTCGCTCTGAAGGGGATAAGTTGCTAGCCGATCAGCTAGTGTCTCAATTTCGACCAAGTGGATATAGTGTTCGCTTCCCTCCTGATTCTGTAATACATCTTACGAACGACACGGATGACGCTCCAATGACAGCAGCCAAGACCAGATTTGTGGCATGTGATGGTGATGCCAGTATCTTGGCCCGATCGTGGAAACCGCCTACCCTCCCGCCACACACCTACACGTCTGTCAGATCCGCCTGCCAGTCAACTATATCCGCCATTGCAGGAGCCCTTGATACGAATCCTGCAACTGGCCCCAAACGAATGAGATCAGAAGTGTAGCCCTCGGATGGAAACTTTGGAGGACACGAACGCGACAGCAGTGACGAGGACATAGACCAGTAGGAGGACATGGGCTGCAGTTAGGACTAGCATGCCCCTAGTAATGCACTCACCTCGCCGATAATACCGACACCGACACCAAGGCGATGTCTGCAGGCAGAGCTCGAAGTCGCTGCCTACTAGTGCATGTCTCCGAATCAGGGGGTTGAAGCCGTACCTCTATCTCCTCTGTCAAAGTCCTACCAACCAGCCGACACTAGATGTAGGAAGTCTTCAAGTCTCGCTCGAAATAGGCGACCTCTTGCACATCAAGGCGGAGAAGCTGCGACAGAGAACCCTCGAATGGACAGAGGTGTCGGTCCGGATAGTCATGCTGCGACAGAGAGCCCTCGAATGGACAGAGGTGTCGGTCCGGATAGTCATGCTGCGACAGAGAGCCCTCGAATGGACAGAGGTATCGGTCCGGACAGTCATGCTGCGACAGAGAGCCCTCGAATGGACAGAGGTGTCGGTCCGGATAGTCATGCTGCGACAGAGAGCCCTCGAATGGACAGAGGTGTCGGTCCGGATAGTCATGCTGCGACA
>Ga0136560_1001696_pt1 | contig 11334 bp, 16 predicted proteins | sample AntRauMeHopE1497_FD_104925 | JGI IMG/M metagenome (GOLD analysis project Ga0136560, IMG submission 104925) | Saline lake microbial communities from Rauer Islands, Antarctica - Metagenome Hop E1 #497 | ecosystem: Environmental > Aquatic > Non-marine Saline and Alkaline > Saline | place...
CGTCGCCGCCCCGGCCGACAGCACCAGCCACCCGGCGTCGCCAGACACCGCGTTGCCCGACTGCACTACCACGGTGCCGCTCGTGCCCCGGGTCGTGCCCCCGGTCGACATCGTCAGAGCCCCACTGGTACCTGAAATGGTGTTTCCTGTAGCGACTCTCGTTAGTCCACTAGTGCCTAGCTCTGCATCTCCAGATGTTATTTGAATAGTACCGGAAGACCCTGTTCTACTGGATCCTGATGACACCCTTATGTTGCCTGATGATCCAGCACCTGCGTTTCCTGTTGTGGCTTGAAGAGCTCCGCTAGAGCCAAGTGTGGCTTGTCCTGTGTTGAACGACAATTCTCCTGATAGTGCGGTGTTGCCAACTGCTGTTCGTGTATCTATTGTCACTGCGCCAGTTTTACCGGATGTACCTGATGCTCCAGAGATAATTGAAATGTCGCCACCGATGAAACTTCCTGTCCTGCTATCCCCTGCTTCGATCAATATATGTCCTCCGTCGCTCGATGACGACGAACCGGCATGCAGAATAGTTGATCCTGCATCTCCTTTTGTGGCTGTTCCGGCGGATAGGATTATGTCACCGGCGTTACCTGATACCGTGTTTCCGACCATCATTTCGATGTCGCCTGTGCTTCCCTTAGTAGAGTCACCTGTTGCCAAAAGAAGTGATCCTGACAAGCCAGTCGATGTTTGTCCCGATTGAATAGATATTGAACCCGAATCCGCGAGCTACCCTGTTACAGCCGGAGACCTCACAGAGATGGCGCCTGAGCTTGATGATACACTTGCTCCAGACCGAATGTCAACCAATCCACCGACTCTTGATGGAATGTTTGCTCCTAACGTAGCCCCTGCTTGCAAATATAATGTTGATCCACGCAGTTGCTCCGAGGGGCCAACGATAACGCTTATGTCTCCAGCTACTTGGTCAGCTTGACCAGATGATAGTACAATACTGCCAGAATTGGAATTGCTGGACGTCCCTGACGAAATATACACTCGACCAGAAACATGACCGAGCCCCGATGAGCTCCCAGTTGCCAAGCTAATGGCACCGGTGCTTCCAACGGGATTGTTTCCAGTTTGAACCGTAACAGACCCTGATGTGCCAGCGCCCACTACCCCAGTTGATACCCTGACAGCCCCGCTGTCTCCAGAAGCAGCAACGCCAGAAGATATTGACACGGCCCCGCTCTGCTTTGCATTCCCGAACGTGTCTGCTGTTCGTAACACTACTTTCCCCGAGGACGACGCAGCACCACCTCCAGAGGATACCTCAACCATGCCACCTGAACTTTTGGCATCCGAGGTGTCTCCGGCAAAAAGATTTAAGTTCGAGCCTACCCCACTTGTACTAAGGCCAACGCGAACTTCAACATGCCCAGCCTGTCCATTTGAGCTGGCCCCCGATCCTAGTGACAAAGTACCGCTCGAACCGACTAGTGTGTCTCCACTACGAACCAGAACCGGCCCAGAATCACTATCTGCGCCGTTTCCTGATTGCACCAGCACAGCACCTGTCCCTCCTGCCGATTGGGAAGCGCTCAACAAACTAACAGCACCACTTGTGCTTGATCCCTTGCCCGAACTTATGGAGACATATCCGCCTGCGCCATTCGCAGAATCTCCTGCTTGGATTGCTACATGTGCCCCCTCTCCGTCAGAGCTAGAACCAGGCAATAGCTTAATTGGACCTGCCACCCCGCTTCCGGCATTGCCAGTTGTCAAAACAATACGTCCAGATATTCCTATACTTGCTGCTCCTGTAGAGATTGATACGTCACCAGAGCTACCTTCTGCAAGAGTTTCTGCACTCCTGACGTGAACATGGCCAGACGAAGACGACAGGCCAGACCCCGACGACAAATGGAGAACCCCCCCTCTTTGCACAGGGTCTGTAGTTGCTCCAGCAGTTATTGAGACAGCTCCCCCTACTCCCGAGCTGGAACCTCCAGCACTAACCTGGATGGAGCCAGACGAGCCACGAATCGGCGAGCCAGTCTCGATGTGAATTGTTCCACTATCGGCAGAATGTGTCGTCCCGGTTGCGATGAACACATTTCCTGAAGGTTCTCCTTCAGCAGTGCCAGAGCCAAGTGAAACTGCACCACTTCCAACATTGTTCGATGCATCTGCTGACACAATCTTCACGTATCCAGTCAATGGTCCTACATCAGAACTTCCCGATGTCAATCTGATACTACCACCACTACTGTCCGTAGATTGACCCCCAGATACAACAACGTCAGCCCCATCTCCACTGTTGGACTGTCCCGGACTCACGAACACATCTCCAGCTTGCCCAGACAATGATTCTCCAGTCTTGATCTAGATACTTCCTGAGCGATCATCGATTGACTAGCCTGTGTATAGCTGGATCGCACCAGAAGCACCTCCAGATGCGATACCACTGCCAACTGAGATATCACCAGAGATAGAATTAAAGGAGCTTCCGCTATTAATATGAACGTATCCACTGCGCATACTCGTGGCAGAACCTGATAGAACTCTGATAGGACCCGATGCTCCGAGCAAAGCCGTCCCGGTTGAAAGAAGAACTTCCCCGGAGTCACCAGGTATGCTGCCACCATGCGTCCTAAGGAAGATACTACCAGACGTTTCCTGCAAGCTAGAACCAGTAATTACGTCAAAGTTACCACCTATCCCAGCTCCAGCTGTTCCCCCCGGCCTAACGAGCACATCACCTCCTGCACCAGTGCTCCCTGCTCCAACTTCAATACGAATATCGCCACCAACCCCACTGTCTGCTTTCCCTGTCGATATCGAAATGGGACCTGAACGTCCTATCGCAGACGTCCCTGTTGCGATCTGGATGTAACCACTTGTACCAACGCTCCCGCTGTTCGAACTTCGCACTCGAACGTTTCCTGATGAGGTTGTTTGAGAGACACCGGATGAAATGTCAACGCTGCCTCCAGGCCCGCTGCTCGCAGAACCAGCTGATATGGCTACCGCGCCCCCAACATTGTCCCCACTACCTGTTGCGCTTCCAGCTGCTATGTTTACAGCGCCGCCAGCCACGCCAAACGCAGTATTCTCGGCGGTGGTTGACCCAGCTGAGATCTCTATATTGCCTCCGTCCATCGTTCCAGCGCCAGAGCCAACTACAAGTCTTATGTCTCCTCCGGAACCCCCAGCTCCATACCCAGATTCAATAGAAATGCCACCCCCAACGCCACCAATTGTGCTTTCAGCGTCGCCGCTAGCAATGGACACTTGGCCTCCTACGGCAGCATAACCAACCGTACTTCCAGCACTTATGGAAACAGACCCCCCACCATAGTTGTAGAAACTGTTGTCGGAATCTCCTACCGTAATGGATATATTTCCGCCGCGTCCAAGCGTTCCATCACTTGTGGAAATGTCGATGGACCCCGTGTCGCCGATTGCTGATTTTCCTGTTTGCAACACAAGAGAACCACTCTGCCCTCGAACGCCGCCATCAGACGTGAGAACTGAAATATTCCCAGAACTGAAGTAACTACTCAGCCCGCTCACCATGACTATGTCACCACCGTTAGCTCCTTCAGAAAGTCCGGCGTTGATCAACACGGACCCTCCGACTCCTGAATCTATTGCAGTTACAGGCCCAACTGAGATCGTCACGTTTCCACCGTTGGCCCCGGATCCAGACGAACCGCCTCCAGCAATCGACACGGTTCCACCTCGGTCAACTGAGGTCCCCTGTCCAACTTCTACCACTATGTCGCCACCTCGGGCACCTCCACTTGCAAGCGCAAGTCCTGTCTTTATCGTGATGTTGCCCGACTATCCATCGAGTGCCAGTCCAGACTGAATGGCAATGCTTCCCGACTGCCCTTGCAACCCAGACACTGCTGAACCTATTGATACATCACCACTGGTACCAACTAAGCTACGCCCACTCATTATTGCAACCTACCCACCGTACCCATATGCTGCACTTCCACCAACGACGGATACATTTCCCCCGTACCCCGGCACTGTGTCAAAGAAGCCCGCTGCTGCACCGGCGGAAATTGAGATACCGCCCCCGAGAACCGGGGCATCCCCGCCACTTATTTCTATTGGAGCACCCTCACTTTGGTCTCCTCCATCCCCAACAGCGATGCGTATGCTTCCTGCTTGGCCACCGTCGCTACTTCCGCTCACAAGGGCTATGCTGCCACCTTGTCCACCATCGGTATGCGTAGCATTTCCGGCCAACATCCTAATAGAGCCTCCGTCGTATCCACTTCCTGTAGAAGACCCAGTAGAAATTTCAAAATCTCCAGCTTGACCGTTTCCAGAACGACCGGTAGTTAACACTATCTGGCCGGACTGTCCAGTTTCAGAATCACCAGTTCGAATCAACACTCGTCCTGAGGCCCCGTCACGCGACCTCCCCGACTCAATTGAAATCGCGCCCGATTCGTCATTCTGTCCAGATGTGCCAGTCATCACGGATATATTTCCGCTTGGCATGGTCAATGAACTACCAGAAAGCATCGAAATTGAACCACCAACGCTGGAAACGGAATTTCCTGCCCTCACTAGTACACCCCCACCTTCCCCAGATTGAGCGGACTCTGAGGCGCCAGCAATGACTTGGACCGAACCTCCTCTACCACGGTGTCCCGTAGATTTTCCTGCATCGATTGTAACATCGCCACCTAGTCCCCTGCTGCCTCCACTGATACCTGCCTTTATAGAAACGGATCCAGTGCTTCCGAAGTCGGAAGGTCCAGATTCCAAATGTACGCTGCCTGACCCATGAGCCCCGACTCCAGTCTAGATACCAACGGCTCCAGATTCTTTGCTGGAACTGGCAGATGATATCTAAACAACACCACTATCTCCGACCGCAGATTTTCCGCTGGTTAAGACCACATTTGATCCTGGAGCTTTGACAGAATTGCCAGCAACAACTTCTACAGCACCACCAATCATCCCACTCCCTCCTCGAATGCTGACCTGGCCTCCGCGTTCATCGTCGAACTTTGGGTCGGTAGTTGAACCCGCTATAACGGAAACGCTGCCGCCAGATCCACGAATTGCCATACCTGCACCAATGACAGTGTTCCCAGTAGACCCACTCTCTGTTGCTCCAGTCACGAGCTCGAGGTCGCCTGAGTTTCCGACAGTAGTTTTACCGGTAGATACCGCCACGTTACCAGAGTCTCTTTTCGCTTTCGATCTTAAATCACTAGAAGTGGATGAGCCGATTATTACCGAACCAGTGGAAGAGGACGTTCCAGTTGATCGACCAGAGAGGATGGTGATATTTCCCCCATGCATTTTGCTCCCAAATGCAGTTCCTCCCGTAATTCGAATCGAACCTGCCTCACTGCCGGAGCCACCAATGAGCCTAGTGTCCCCTCCTCTTCCATTCAATGCAACAGAGTCCCCAGCGAGAATGTCTAGCATACCACCGTTTGATAATTGAGTTGGATCTGCGAGTACAGCTCCAGCTCGCAAAGTTAAGCTACCTGCGCTACCACCTACTCCAAACCCTGCGCGAATTGTGACGTTGCCACCGAGGGCATCGCTTCCAGAATCTTGAGTCGCTCCTCCTGCCGCGATCAAAACAGCACCTCCTTCACCTGGTGATGCGGGCCTTTCTCCTCCACCTCGTCCGCTGATACGACCCGCAACAATCTCGATTTTTCCGCCCTTCATGCGACTATCCCCAGCCACCACATTCACATCGCCAGATCGCTCAGCACCGTATCCTGACCCAAGACTGGTGGCCCCGGAGCGTCCGTCTCTAGCTTCTCCTGATGCTAAAAACAAATCACCGCTGGCACCGTCTCGCCGGGCCTACTCCCGAGAGCTTATCGCAACCGAACCAGTGCTTATTGATCCGTCACCTGAAATGACACGAATCAACCCTCCAGAAGAGCGCTTTGAAGTCGTACCAGCATCGAGCACAACCTAGTTCCCTCGATCATCAGCATGCATTGATAGCGTAGGTCCATCCCCAAGCCCTGTACTTCCTGTCGCTAGCTTGAGCGTACCGCTTCTCGAAGTACCTGAACCTGAAACAACTGATGCATGGCCGCCTGCGTTGAAGGTTGAATTGCCGCCACTTATTGAAACCTGCCCCGCCTGTTGTAAAGCTGATCCGGCAGCAATTTGCAACGCCCCTGATGATCCAGTAGCATCCCCAGATCGGATAGATAAGTGCCCACTTGATGTACTCGAACTCTGCGAGAAGAGCTCAATGTTGCCTGATCCCTTTGATCCTGCTCCGCTGCTTACATGTACAAAGCCTCCCTACTCATTCTGAGCTCCGCCGGCAACAATCCGTCCGCCACTCTCCTCTATAGTTGCGCCTCCCTCCATCGACACGTTTCCAGACACTCCGCTGCGGGTGCTCCCTGCAACAAGCTGCACGCTTCCAGCTCTTCTTCTAGAGGATGATCCAGCTATCACGCGGATCGCACCGGCGTTTCCCTATGTTGCTGAACCTGTCATGACAGATACACTTCCTGACGATGAAGAGTTTGGGGACATAATTGCGACGTCTCCAGACTCACCAGAATTGGCCATGCTCCCTCCAGATTGCAGAAGTACAGCCCCTCCATTTCCGCTGGACGAATTCCCACCGGAAATACCTATCGAACCACCGTCAGATAGACTATTGGCTGCACTGCCAGCCTATATGAGGATGGCGCCAGGTGAAACCGTGCTATCCCTATGTGAACCAATTGCATCACCAGCACTCAATACAGAGTCACCTGCGCCTCCTTGTCTGCCATACGCTTTGCCGGAAGCTACCCGCACTGTACCTGAGCGCGTGTTGGTTCCATTTACTTGTCCAGAGACAAATGATACATGTCCCGAGGCACTACCGTGTGACCCTGATGCTACATCAACTGCTCCAGACTAGCCCTAGTTGGCTGTGGTGGCGCTGTATGAAGCCACGCGAACAGATCCACTCGAGCCAGAAAGGGATGCACCAGATGAGAACGAGACATCTCCTCCAACACCAGTTCTTGCTCTGCCCCCAACAATAGTCACGTTTCCGCCACGAGTACTCGCAGTCGATGCATTAGCAGCTCCTCCTTGCAAAACAATGCCACCACCACTAGTTTGTCCATTGCCTCCAAGAATCTAGAAATTTGAAGAGAAGTTCGAAGTGCTGCCTCCAGCCTGCATCAGAATACTACCAGGTCGCACAGCATCCCCAACTAGCATAGATATATTGCCACCACGCAATGGTACTGCAGACGAATTCACGCTTGTGGCTCCAGTTACCACCAAAATATTTCCAGATGTAGAGCCAACACTTCCTGCAGTCTGAACAACCACACCCCCTGAAACTCCACCAGTACTAGAAGCACCTCCCTGTAGCTGCAGCATACCTCCGGCAGAGCTGCCGTTTCCACCAGATACATGCGTGGCACCTCCATAGTTTCCTGCACCAGCCACAACAGTCGCATTCCCACCGGAAGTAAGGCCTTTGCCTGCAAGTAACTGAAGAGAGCCACCTAAATGGTTCGAGCCATTTCCTGACTTGACGAATACATCACCCCCACTAACCCCGCTACCTCCTTCAACAGATACACTTCCAACTATTCCGACTGCTGCAGATCCCGACGCTATTCGAACAGATCCCGTTCCATTGACCCCAGAGGCAGTACTCACTTCTACTTGGCCGCTCGCTTTAGACTAGGATGCTCCTGATTGAAGCTTGAGCGTTCCTCCGAAAGCCGAGGTGGCACTACCACCACTCACAAACACGTGTCCGGCAGGTCTCGAAGAACGCGACGCTCCACCGAGAATAGAAATGGCTCCCGACTCACCGAAATTTCCTGAATGGCCCGCTCTGATCGAAATGTTTCCTGCGGTTTCACCTTGTGTATCGCCAGAAAAAATGTCGATAGATCCACCCTTCGATTTCTCGCCTTGCCCACTACCAGCAATAAGTGCGATTCGACCGGCTGAATCCTGAGAACTGGCCGTTGAAATATAAGCCCCTCCGCTACTTGCCCCTTCACGAGCAGTTCCAGAAGAAATTGAGACTGAGCCCGAGCTTGCACCAGAGTCGATGCTAGATGACGACCCTCCAGATATACGGACATGACCTGCCGATAGCCCTAATGTCGCTCCAGCCTAAATACGAACGTCACCTTTTCCCACAGTTGATGCCCCGGCCATCAGCTGGATATCCCCAGCATCGCTTGCATCACCCGTTGCCAGCTGAATTTCGCCACTTCTTCCCGAACGGGCAACGGGTGTACCAATAGAAACTGAGCCGCTCTCTCTCTAAATGACACTATCCCCACCACCTCCTCCTGACGTGATTGATACGTTTCCTGCTCGAATACCACCGTGCCCAGCATTTAAACGAATACTGCCACCAGAAGTGTTTGCATGCCCTGCGTTCAGCAGTATATCTCCAGAGGTCCCGCCAGCGTCTCCACTTTGAATCGCAACATCACCGCTGTCGTAGGCTAGTCCAGTCTCCAGCAAAATGCCTCCACTCGTGCTATTTCCTGATGCATCAGTCCCATGTGAAGTATCAGCAGATGATATGCGTACATCTCCGCTGGCTGTATCGCTGTTCTACCCATACGAAAAACGTCGATGTCGAGACTGCATAGCGGCGACAAGATCAATCGCTATCCGAATCTTGTTAACCTCATGGAAATCCTCCAGCCTGAAGCCGGCTTCATCGAAACGCATTTCATCGTTTACCGTTATGTACTCAGGAAACACTTCTCTCACTTCTTGAGCGATCACACCACGAACTGTCGTATCTGCGATACCTCGAACTTTTCGCCACATGTCAGTGTAGCGATATGTCTTCACTCTAAGCTTGAGCATTCTATGCATCAAGTCGTCCTCATTGACTGACCGGATGTCCTGCTTAATGCGTCGATCTGATGGAGATATTACCTCGACAAGCTCCGCTGGTACGTGCGAGAATATTTTGTTTCCGCGAATCCGAAATGGCACGACTCCTGGCTGAGCATCATCATGATGAAATACGTACTCGCCTCCACTTGTGACGCTACTATACATTCCTTGACCTCCGGCATGCATCTCTATTGGTGAATCCACATGCGTCGTGTTAATTGTTACTGCACCTTGGTGTTGCACAACTAGTACGGGCTGCTATGACGAGTTCGCCCGCATCAGAATTGATGGACCGCCTCGAGTTGACGATCGGCCTGCATCACCACCTATGATGGAAACGGTAGAAGAAAGACCATTTGCCGTCGTACCTCCTTGAATGCGAATGTTGCCAGCTCTACCACTTTCGGAGAATCCACCAAGTATCTAGACTGAACCAGCTGCCGTAACCCCACTGCCACCTTGAACCTGAACACCACCTGCAACTCTAGTGCTGTTACCAGTTCTAATTCGAACTATTCCTGATGTAGAATTCAATCGACCAAGGCTAGCATGCCCAGTCGATATTTCAATCGCCCCAGACAGCCGCCCCCCGTGCCCGGAAGTCAAGGAAACGCTGCCAGACGCATGCAATGATGATGATCCTGTAAACATGGTGACGCCACCTGTTGAACCAGCTGTACTTGAACCGGTACCGATGGAAATTCTGCCGGATTCAATCTGCGCGCTAGTTTTTCCTTGTACAGACCCAGACTGCAGGATTATGGATCCACCTTTGCTAGTTGTGCTTGGGTGAACAACACTGTCAAGGTTCAGTGAGCCTCCATCCAATCGAATATCTCCCCCGCTTTTCGTTCTCGCATTTCCAGCTGTAATTCTAACTTCACCAGCAACACCAAACTGCGAATTTCCTGCCGAGATGTCAACACTGCCAGATGATCCAGCACTGCTATCTCCGGCAGAGATTCGCACACTACCGGCAGAGGCGGATCCAACAACCGGGGCGGTGGATACATTAACATTACCAGAACCTTCCCCCCCAGCTCCTCCGGACACAACAACATTCCCGCCCAGACCGTACTTGCCACCATTACCGCCGTACAAACCAGCTTTGCCAGCACTGCCTTGGTGGTCAATTGATGTAGGAGTAAAATCTCCTCCAATTACTGAAGCAGACCCGCCAGAGAAAGCTCCAGACCCCGCGCGAACTAACACCAGACCCCCAATACCCTTTGAGCTCTAGTCTGCTGACCCACCAGCAAGTACCGCATCGCCTCCAGCGAATGCACCGTCGAGCGCGTTTCCACCGCGAATAGTGGCTGCTCCCGCCTTCGCCAGAACACCGGAGGCTGACCCTACTTTGACATGAAATCCTCCAGAGCGAACTGGTTGTGTCGACCCAGAAGCTGCACCTGTATTCAGATCTATTCCACCGGATGATATTTGGGCCCTTGAGCCAATTGATGCGCCACCAGTTGAGATGTGCAAGTTTCCAGATGAACCAGAGGCGAGGATGTCACCACTATCAGCTGGTGCACCAGTTTTAATGTCTACGCGCCCAGCAGAAAATGTACCGTTTCGACTAACGGTACTCCCTCCGGACATAATCGTCACCGAACCAACTGAACCATCGTGGCTTCCTTTTGACACCCCTGCAGCCATGCGTATGCTGCCAGCCTCTCCCTGCATGTTGCTTCCAGTTGAAAAGGAAAGAATACCTGTAGCTTGAGTTCTGCTCGACCCTTTTCCTGTGGAAATAGCCACATGCCCCGAGGCACCTGCGCTCACCCCAGCGTGACTCGCAATAGAAACAGATCCGGAATAAGCATAGGCTGAGCCTGCACCGGAAGATATCACAATATTTCCACCAGGTGAAGATGACCTCAAACCGGCAGCTCCAGCCGAAATAGCCACTCCGGCCCCGGCTGACACGTCTCCAGAAGCGCCAGCAGCAAGCTCTATTCCTCCAGCGGCTCCGGCTGGGCTCTTTCCAGTCCTCAAACTGATTCCACCGGTTGATGCAGTCCCTCGGCTCTATCCGGTTCGAAGCTGAAGTGCCCCAGATGAGGTTGCTCTGGTTGACTCTGCTGGAGCCGATGCAGTCTCGAGCACAACTGCACCAGACGAATACCCGCGCCCGGCACCACTTTTGATTCGGACGTTGCCGCCTGCACCAACACCATCTGTGACATCACCACCAACCACAGTTATATGTCCTGCCTAAGCGGAAGCGGAATCTTGGCCAATAGAGACGAAAGTAGGGTCAACCCCAGACACTGCTCCTCCGGACAGAGTCGTTTCGCCACCTTTGTGCGGAGTTCCAGCACCTCGCTAAGACATGCCAGCACCTGCTCGAATCGAAATGTCACCCCCACTAGATCCATCTGGAGCGAGATTCGTTGGAACAATAGCATCGCCAGCTTCGATGCTGACACTGGCCCCCTTCCTAGCAACAGATGTCCCCGCAGAAAGGCGAACGTTGCCAGC
>Ga0136560_1001697_pt1 | contig 11331 bp, 12 predicted proteins | sample AntRauMeHopE1497_FD_104925 | JGI IMG/M metagenome (GOLD analysis project Ga0136560, IMG submission 104925) | Saline lake microbial communities from Rauer Islands, Antarctica - Metagenome Hop E1 #497 | ecosystem: Environmental > Aquatic > Non-marine Saline and Alkaline > Saline | place...
ATCGCCGATGCCCGCGGCGGATTCGGTCGCCAGTTGCTCAGCTTGCATCCAACTGGGTGAGAGGGGATTGTTCGGAACATCCAGCAAGGCTCCAGGGACTGAAAGAGCAGCAATGCGATGCTTCTCGCTGATGGCCAGCCTGACGACCTGTGAGCACGGGTCTACCCCTATTAAGTGGAGCGAACCTCTGCTCCGAGATCGTGAACTCCCATCCCGCCGCCTCGAAGCCATCCCGCCGTCAGTCACACCGCCAGCAGTCCAGTGGACGTTGAAGTGTTGGTCTGCCGCTGCCCGCATGCATAGTCTATCAAGTCGGACCAACACCGTTGATGCACCTAGCGTGTCAGCATCATCTGCAGAAATAGGACCTGCGTTTGAGAGCACTTCCCATCCTGCGACAATATACAGCCTGGGTTGTTGAACCAGCTGCTACGTCATTTCAGCTCGTTTTTCTGCTCTAGTTTTAGGCAGACCACCACCATTCCGTGAAGTGAGGGACATGGCTGCATGAGTAGCGGCAGTTCTGAGCCTCTTGGCCTGCGTGAATGGAGCACGTACATCACGCATACTGCTCGCAGCTCTGAGAGACTCACTCGGCGACTGAGCTACGCTAGCGGACGAAGACAGTCCATCCCCATTCAACTTGATCTCTAGCTTGCGGCTTGACCCAAAGGCGGCAACAGATCGAGCTCCTGCAAGTGAGCGCCCCCTTCGCACAAAGCTGCTCATCGAGTCCATGCCCTTCGACACGATTGAGCCAACCTGAGACGCTCTGTCTCCTTCATCCCCGTCGTTCAACTCAGGGACATCCTGCTCTTTTCGCGCTTCTTGTGCCGATTGCAAGTCACGCATTCGTACACCAAGTAGTTCAGCAGCTGGCCTAAGTTCTTGCCCGCTATCTGCGTTACCAAGGTCTACCGAAGGCCGATCATCTAGCGTCCCTCCGAATCCATCGCCACCCTTCGAGAGGGAGGCCCTGTCTTCCTGCAGCTGCCGCACCCGGCAAGCAGACAGCTCCAACGGAACAGTCCACTGCTGCCCACCTTGCGAGGTTGCAATAAGTACGACGTCGCCGTCCACTGCAAACTGCTTCTCTGTGTTCGCTTCGGTACCTGGGATGGGTGTCCAGGTGCGGCAGTCCTACAGCTAGAGATCAACGACCGCGGATTCCATCCCCAGATCGGAGCCACTGATACTCCAAGCAGGCGACACCAGGAGAGGCGCGTCCAGTGCCCGAGCTGCAGCGTGTCGCCATGCAAAGCTTTTCCAACCATATGCTTGCAATCCTGGTCCAGCTCTCGATGCCGATCTGCTCCGTGGCCCGGCTCCTGCTCCAAAGTGGGGTTCATCGTCGTCTGCGGCTGGCGAGCCCAGGCCCACTAATCGCTCGAATACTTGGCTACCCCAGCCCCCGCCAAGGAGTGAGTCGGACGACGGAGCATTCGAGGTACCGCGGGAGGGTCCAGCCGCAGCCCCAGTGGTCGTCCCTGCTACGAGGCTCGCCTCCATCCCAGCATGCACGGAAGCAGCTGCCTTTCTCCAAATCTCGTTACAGTCCAGCAGCGCAACACTTCCATGAGAGCCACCAACGACAAGCACTGAACGCCCGCGGGTCGAATCATCTGCCTGCGCGGTGGCTTCGTCGTCACCAGTGCCAGTCTCATCCACAGCAGTGGAGGTGCCGGTGGCAATTCCATTGCGTGGTGCGTGGGAAGCCGAGGGCCTCGGATCACCACTTCTATCAGGACCACCGGGATTGGCATCATCCAGTCTTCCATCTGTAGACGGGGTTACAAGCCACCAGCACAGCCTCGTCGGGGATGCCAGCACACCATCGGCACCCAGTGCGTTCACCCGCACAGGCACATGTTCAGGTGAATCGAGTGGGGGCTCCCAGGTGCGGCGATGCAGGGGTCGATAGCCGTCATCGCGCCAACTAGCGTTGCTGCGAGGGCCCATGCGGAAGCGTCCCCGCGCCTTGGACTGCCTTGCCTGCCTGTGATCAGCCTGTCGGCCGTGCAAGGCGATAGCAGCTTCTTCAGCGGCACGTCGGGCTGCCGAGAATGCGCGAATGCTTGCAGCGTTGCCTGAGTTCGAGCCCTGGGCATAGGAGCCACCCACAGGGCCAATAGCAGCGCCATGACGTTTCCCACGCGTATCACTGCCACCAGCGTGTTCTCTCGCGATTCCATATGGATCATACTGTGCCTGTTTAGGTGCTTGGATGGCGGAGCGAAGGTCGGCAATCCGCCTTTTGAGGGTGCTTGGTGAAGCCGACCTTCGACTTCCAAGGCGTGGCAAGCAAATATGTGAGAGATCGCCCTTTCTTCGCGCATGCGCAGGCCTAGTTCCTCCGCCCGCTATATTCTCTTGGCTCGGAGCAGCTCGGGTCTAGCCAGTTGTCGCGGCTGGCCTCTTAAGGCCTGAGCCCCAGCGCATTTCAGGCATCGATGCTGCTGCCGCCTCTGCAAGCTCAAACATTCGATCAAGTCGAATTATGCTGATTTCACCCCGTGATCTTGCCATGGCAAAGCAAGTCACAGCTGGGTGTACTGCAACTGCAGATATCTTGGCATCATCAGCTTGCAGCCATGGCACATGGAGAAGGTGAGATTTCCATTCAGCACGAACAGATGATCTCCAACGCAAATGTATCAGAATCCTCGGAGAGGATAGTACTGCAACAACAGCCTGGCGAAGTCTCGTGGCAGCTCCATCCGCACAAAATATCCCGATCTGCGCAGATTTACCCCTGGGTCCAGGACCGGCCGTTTCTACCTTGAGAAGACAAGCCAACATTGACTATGTGGCACACTACCTAACATCCATCGCAAGCAAGCGTGCAAGCGAATGCCTACGAGCTAGTATATCGATGTCCTACCTGTTCGGCCGGCAACCCACGAGAGCGACTGCACTATCATGCAATGCCAATCGTGCGATGACGAGTGCGTGCCATGATACTCCCCACAACTCGTTGCAACAGCGGTCCATTAATGCTTTTTTTCGTGCTTCTTCTTCCTAGTTTTGCCATTTTATCATCAGCCTCTCGGCTGAGTGGCTGCAGATCAATACGCCGCAAGATGATGCAAGGAGGTGCGTATCTCGATTCTATCTCGTTCGACAAAACGCAGCATGAAGAAGTGTAGTTGGTAACACGAAGCCCAGTTAGTGCTGGCTCTGTGCTGTTTGCACTACCAGCACGATAGCTACTATCATGCTTCGACGTAGCGATTCCTGAGGCACTTGTAGACTCAGAGGCGGATCCAGTAGGGATTTGCAAGATGGCACTGGCTACCATGTTCGCCGAGTCAAGATGTACAGCTCCAAATACCATGCTCAATACAACGTATGTTAGTATTGAATCATCTAGCAGCATTCCTGCTCTTCAGAATTGGTCGAACACATCTGTATTTCTAATTCAGAAGTACATGCACAGTCTGCCGGCATCGGACAGCCAGTTCCCTCTGTCACGAGTGATAGGTAGACAGAACGAGTCCAAAGCAAGTCCAGAGGAGGCCTTATAGTTTCATATGCTCTAGCCCTGGCTGGGGGCACATAAATCGGCATATGAACAGCTTCTCGTCGCGGTCAGAGGAGCTCTCGGTAGAGTTTGCGGTGGAGCACACGAGGTTGAACCTCACTTGCGCTGGGCCTATCACATGGTGACCTCGAGGTCATTTCATCTTGGTGATATGGATACCCGTCCCTGGTGTGCAAGTGAGTCCCACATAGGCGCAGAAGGTCAAGGGAACGGCAGGTATACATCCTAGCCAGGAACAGGAACAAGAGCAGGACCTTGCTTCCCTTTACCTCGAGGCAGCAGCAGCGACGCTGGCGAAGACGGCCATGTGCCCATCCTAGATTTTCGACGCTGCTACCCGCCTTTCTAGTCTTCTGAGGATGTCCATGGTGTAGAGGAGATGCCCCCATGGTGCTAGTGGGCAAGGAATCCCCCCCCAGTTGCCATGGCACCTGTACTCGATCTGATGGACCACGGCGAAGGAGAAGCAGCTATACGAGAGGGTGACATACAGCTAGGAACCGTGCCGGTAAATCAGGCTCTAGTGCAGGGAGGCACGCCTGGCGGAAGGAGGGAGTTGCCTGGATTTGCGAACCTCCTCCTGCCACCGAGGCAGCTCTTGCCAGCTGAATCCATGCAGGATCCAAGCACAAGTTCCGAGGTGGCAGTAGAGAGAGAACTGATTGTGTTTGCATCGGCAAGGGCTAGCATGCCACAGGGAACCCCGATTCATTTGTAGTATGCGGCAGGTGCATGCGTGTAGGAAGCCATGGTTCTCTACGGCTTCCTCCCGGATCTGGATCTGCAGTCGTCGAAGTCGATAGAGTCAGGTAGTACTAGCAGTTCATTCTAGGGCTGCATTACTGTGGAGATAAGTAGCAGCGGATGGAGCGACGAGGGCGTACTGAAGGCCCTTACTATCGATGGGGTTGTGCGCAGTGCTGATAGTGGAACTGAGCTTTAGCTCGTGCTGGAGGAACACAGCAATGCATCTATGCAAGAACACCCCTTGCTTCAGATGGCTGCTATCGCGTCGAAACAAAGTGCAGAGAATTCCAGGGAGAAAAATGCTACAATATCTACGGTTCCAGGTCCGGGCGAATCAAATGGTTTTCAAGATCTGGGCAGATTGATCGCATTGGCTGGAGACTGGGTATCCTAGTCGATCGAACGAGCCAAGGTCTGCGCTGATCGTGCTGCCGGTGGGCAGCATGTTGGCAACGGAGATTTAGCTCGACTTTCGTCTTATATCTTGCGGGCGGGGAATGCTTGGGAGGTACGATTGGAGACTTGGCGAGCCAATGAAGCCGAAAATAAACACCGGCAGAGACGTCGGCGACCCTGAGTAGTAGGGCCGCACCTACTGAAAATGAAACTGCTGGAAGTAACAAAAGAACAAAACGTGTGCTCTCACTGGTCCAGTGAATGCTGTAGACCTTGCGATAGCGACAAAAGAAAATCATCTTCAAGCGACGACTGCTACTGGCTGCCTACAGAGGCCCCAGACGCGGCGAATGACGAACGTGGCAATGCACTCGAATGACCGCCGTCGTGCCTGCCTCTTTTTTGCGCCGCCCCTTCTTGTCCCTATCCTTGCTTTTGCCCAGGAATCACCCATTCATCCATTGCGGCGTCAAGCTCGCTCTGGGATAACACGGCTGCCAACCCCATCGGTTGAACGGAACCAGCTGCTCTCAATCGACGACGTGATGCAGCCTAACCCTAAACCCACTCTCGTCGCAATTGCTCAAAGTCGGCGGCAGCTGGCCTTTCAAGAGTCCTATACTTTGCAGCCATGGCCTGCTGGAGCCTATCGTGCTCAATTTTCATTGCTAGGTCCGAGCGGATTTTCGGGGCGGCACTTCCGGAAGCTCTCGCTGCCCTGTGCTTGGCTGCATGGAGCAACTGCTCTTCTTGCCTAGCAAGAAGTTTCCAATCCAGAGTCTACCGATTAGTAGTGTCTTCATCTTTACTTTCCATCCAAAACTCAGCCCAATCTAGGTCATGCCTATTGGCAGCCTGGCCTTCGTGTAACGCCGGCAGTGGTGGAGGTGGCATCGAGAGGACACTGGCGCTACTTGCATCTGCTCGAACACGATTCGGCGGGGCGATTCTCTGCATATCTTCAGGATGAACAGCGGTAGGATGACTATCGCTGCCCGGTTTGAGCACCCATTGGGATGCATTCAGGATCTCTGCCTCTAGCCATGCCTTCCTGATGGATTCTGCTATAGCAATGGGTTGGCCGTCGCTCTATCTAGCAAATTCCTGGTGAGCCTATTTAATTGCGACCTTCCCTGATTTCGACGGCCACGTACGAATTTTTGGCTCGCGCAAAGACCAATTACTGAAAACGGTAGCCGAGGCATTCCCTGGCACTTCAGATCTAGATGGCCCCAGCAACGCGACTCGTCTGCCACTAACTGAGCTGCCATTAGGCGCTTGTCCACTCTCAAGCTGCGCGATAGCTGTAACACGCCTAATTCCTTGCTGTGGTAGCATTTGCTGCACTGCCTGTCGCCTTTCTGCTAGAACATCACGAACCGAATGGCGACAAGTTGTATAACCTGCATCCATGATAGTAGCGGCCGATGCAGTCTACCTTGCGATGCTATACGATTTCAGCAGAGACGGAAGCATAGAGGGAGTCGTACCCAGAGCCAGCGCATGCAGAGCTTCATCGTCTGGCCCCGTCTACAATCGTAAACCGCTTCGTTCCAAGGCGCTTGTGCCTGGGATAGTCAAAGCGGGAGCGTCATCTTCGGCAAACCATTGTATTTTCTCTGGCAAGATCGACAATTCACCCCCCACCGAGATTGGGACTTTCAACCATTTGCATTTAGCTCCATCGGCAGGGTTTGCCCGTACAATTTCATCGCTCAGCTCGCTGTGTGAGAACAGCGCCACCCCGAACCATCCAGCCGAAACCACCTCATGCTAAGGTTTCGAGGGTTCTCCTTTCGTGAATGGGGAAGTGCACACTAAGACTTTGTTATGTCTTGGTACCAGTACTCTGCCAAGCACCTGCATATGCACATTCTACAGACCAGGGCGAGGAGCCGGTAATTGGTGCGAGTTAGGAATTCGTCGTCGATGAATTCGTCGCTGTCGTTTGGAGTTAGGTATTCTCTGGGCCCCCATCGCAAATGCATTTTGCCAGGCCGAAGCCATGCTAGAAACCTCTACACTATTCTCATCAAACAAACTGCGACCCTACTACATGCTGGGACCGAGCCCCGTGATTCCTATCGTTAGTACAATCTGAGATGGCCTAGACGAAAGTACTGCGATCGATGATGCCAATTTTGAGCCTGTAAACTACTCAAAACTACCCACGATAGAAGGAGGGCAGGCGGGACACTTGTGTGCAATTGACTCTTTTGCTTTCGTCGGTAGAGTGACGCAGAACCCATGCTATTCTCCAGCCGTGTCGAGAAACGCAGGGAGGGCTGTCAGATCGTACAGCCTAACGTCCGATGACGTTACAGCCATTGCAGACGCATACATTCGAAAACTTCCGCCTTCGGTGGATTCACACACCATGGGGGAAGCATCTGAAAAATACTCAGAGTAGCCTCCGTCTAACTAAATCGGTTGAATCGTGCCACCAACGATATCCCTTGAAGCCCTTGACCCTGCGTTACTACCAACATTGGCACTTGCTGCCGGTGTTTGCCGACTCTGGGCTGCAAACGCCGATACTTTGCCGCTATCCTCGGCTTCGTTTGCCTGACCCTCGTCCTAGTCAATCTCATCGCCCCCGAAAACTCCGAGCAGTCCATCGTTCGATTGTTCCGACTGCCCGTCTGTGGCCCATGCCGATGTTGCAGCCCCTTGTCCAATTTGTCCATCCTCACCGGAATGCCGCGTATAACCCGTCGGAGGGGTGGGAGCTGCACCTTGTTGCCCGCCTGCATCCCACATAGACCGGGCTTGCTCGTACTTAGCGATGTCTTCTTTCGATGGTGGCATCCCAAGGATAGTCCCGTGGCCGAAATCAAGCTTGGAGCCACAGCTGTCTGTACCCACTGCTTTACTTTCGATCCCTAAGGCCTAGTACTTTCTGCCGTCGGGAACCGATGCCTTAAACTACTTTAATCTTGCCTTTATATTGTTTCCATGCTGTACGTATGCTGACAGTCCTCCTTCCCGAAGGACCTCCAGGGCTTTAGCGTCTCTAAGTGAAGGAATCACACCCCCATGCTCTCGACCATCAGCACCTGCTCCGGAGAGCGACCATGATGGTCGCGCTGGGTGAAACATCCCGTCGATCAATACAGTCGGTAGATCGTGCACCGTCGCACAATCGTTGATCACATTCGCAGGCAGCCGGAACGCGAACAGAGCACTCCTCGTTCGACCAAGGAACGTGAGGGCATTCGAACGACTACACCATGGAAGCACGTGCAATCCATACGGCTAACAATCAGTGAATCGAATGCTAGTAGTGCTCCGGAGTTCGTCCTCAATGGATGGCACGGTGGCTCTCGGTGCAGCGGTACCTCGCCTGAGTCGCAGCAACGCAGCAAGGCGGTCCCAGTCGGCATGTTTACGATGCTGCAGCTGGATGACTGCTTCTTCCTATGCAACTTCCGCCCTTAGTGACACATCTACGGGAGGAACCTTCCGTAGCAGTATGCTGTCAATGTTGCGTATGCTCATGAGGCTACCGTGACGCGAAGTAGGATTCGAGACGTTCGGTGATGCGGCATGGGTATCACTTCCAGGGATTGCGAGGGAATGCGAACGAACGTGTCGACTTCGAGACCCGGGGGTTTTCGCTACAGAGGAGGTGGGACCGCTGCCTGCCGTTGTAGACGTAGTTTCCTCTAGCTCAGCAGCAACACACACGGCCAGTCCATCGAAGTCATGGTCGGATGGCTAGACCAGCCAATGATCCAACCCATTAATGCCAAGTGATGCAGCGGACTAGTCCTCTACAGACTTAGCACTATCGTGCGCCCTGGTTGCCCTGTACCACGATGCGTCGTGCTGCATCGCTAGGGTCACACTATGGCCCAGCACCCCCACGGGGCGCCAGATCGTATTGCCACGAGTGGACGGTGATACGCATGCGTGCACCACGCAGCCATCCGAACGCATGCCTACAACATTCACAGAGCCTAACAAACTCGCTCGGATAACATGTGTTGACACGATATGTACTGGGGCTCCCTTCTCGTAGTGATCGGAGTCTTGTTGCACTCTGCCGACTGGTTCGATTCCTATCGTACGCTGGTCCCCTACCCGACGGCCCACCACGCGAAGCATCAAAATCAGCGCATCAGTAATAATAGTTATGATTCCAATTTGATTCAAAATTGCATTTTCGCTGAACGAGTATCCCTCCACAGATTTGATAGGCGCCCCGACCAATATAGCACTCTAATTCGGTTCGATTGACCCAGGCCTGGGCATGCGTGAAAGCACACGAACATGAAGCTTCTCGTTAAATGCACCAGACACATAAGCTATGATGCGTAGGCTTTGTTCGCCAGGTATACACACATGAAGACTGCAATGTCGTTTCATATTGAAAGTACAGTTTCAGGGATGGCTGCAGAAATAGGTCATTCAAGGTTCAATATAGGGACCAGCTTCTGCTGCACGAGGAAAAGCATACATGAGAGCTGTCAGCACATTTAATTGTGGGCGAAGATCAGTATCGAAGGGTACAGACTCAATCCTTTTAATGTTTCGCCGTTGCCAGTGGACGAACGTTCGTTCGGTAGTACGTACCGGGTACGGAAGGTCCAACAGAAGAAACATATCCATAGTTCCAGTGGTTACTGCCCCTACGGGCGCCCAAGCTTGCTCCCCGAGCTGTACTTATTACAGTTCTTCCCATGTCAGCACCACGAGAGGGGAATTCTTCTGCTATTATCGCTCGAGCCTGCGTTATTGGTATTGGCGTGATTATGTTTGGGGCTGTTGTATCAAGAGATTGGTAAGATTTGCTACCAGACTTATTCCAACGTACAAACATATATGTTTTTCAGATACATTGATGCTGATACTGTCTCTTATTTATAAAGCAGGAAGCGACGGATGGAAGGAATCCCTCGAAGATCGGCGAGATTTTTTCTTGCAGATAAGCTTCAAAAGGTGCCCGGACTAGGCGGAATCGTCTGGACTTTGAGAAGAACACGATTTTCATATGTTCTCCTAGCTGCTCTTGCTTATGCCGGCTTCCGGTATTCGAGGCGAGTCCGGGTTCTTGCGGTAAGGCTCACCCGGGTGCATCAACTCACACACCGGAAAGGGCTCGTTTATTCAATTCGGCCATCCCTGTCACATTTACTATTGTATTTCTGCCTCATTTTGCAGCGATGGCTTATGTATGGAGCTGAGCTCCAGCCCGATGATGTGCTGGATTCATACCCAGCAGGCGGCGGCGCCGCACCCCCTCGTGAGGATGTTGCGGCCGAAGACCTCGAAGGCCTAGCAGTTGGTAGCAACTCGGGTCGGTAGCCCTAGATAAGCAGCCCCGTCGCCAGAGTTGACGGACCCAGCAAATTGTCGCCAAAGCGCCCGTCAACTCGTTCAAGGCAGTTCGGCGGTGCACTGCTGCTACCCGATGAGCCATCCAGCAACACGAGCGGTGGTGCCGATGCTGGGTAGCAGGAGAGCCTCGTCGCGAGCACATCGGTATCGCAACAATCAGGTAAAGTCGACGGAGAGCCAGGCCAAATGCATAGAGACCTGGATAGCGCACTATTGCCAAGTAGAGCGGCCCTCGCTGCTGCAACCTTATCGCATCACCAATCCTCAGTTGGAACGGCTGGATCCGCGAGCAGCGTGGAGTCCGATTCCGATTCTGATTCCGATTCTGTGCATTCTGTTGACGATCTAGATGGATTGACCGGTGCTCATAGAAGCCGCAATCCAGCTAGGCCTGGAGTCATCGAGCGGCAGGAGGGGGTGTCACAGGGGTTTGGTGATAGTAAGACTGCTTCCAGGCTTTTAAGACGGCTACAACGGACAATTCACGGTCTGAGCGCCTCAGCTGCCGAGTCTATATTTGAGCACAGTGAACAGCTCAACCTATAGCCTGGCGAATGGCTCTTTAAGGCCGGTGATAGTACCAGTATTGGTATGTACATTGTCGTCGAAGGCCTGGTTGGAGTGTATGAAGCCGAAACGGATCCAGTTGAGTTGCACAACAGGGGAACTGCTGCTGGGGCATTTACCCGACATCTTCAATAGCCCTTGTGTATCTTCGGAAGTGGCCAGACCATAGGGGAGAATGCACTGCTGGCTGGCGCCGGAGAGGTCTGGAAGGTCTCAGCTCGAGCACTGAGGATGCGAGCCAACATACTCAAAATTGACTTCAGAACGCTGCAGTGGTTGCTTCATCATCGCCCTGGTCAGATGGCATCATTTGTACTGCACACGACGGCCCGGCAGTGGACCGTGGCCCGGTTTGCGCTCTTGGAACATCTGCGATCCCAGGTGGCCGCCCCATTGACGGTGGAGCCACCCTCTAGAGATGCTTGGCTGAAGGGCTGGGGACTCGTTGCTGGACACAGTGAGCAAGCCACGGCTGATGCATTGTCTGCATTGCCATTACCAGTAGGTGGTGCCCGGGAACATCCATAGGTGAGCGAACCAAGGGCACCTTGCTGGATAGATCCTGTGGCCGAGCCTGGAATCTTCCAGAAGACAGCGGCGGCAGCATGGTCACGCATTCAGCTTCGGGAAGGGGAAGACCTTTTTTCCGTGGACAGTGTTGCCAGCGACATTTACATGGTGCTTTCTGGATCCATAGTATGCTGGTCGGAGAAGTCTCGGTCCATAGAGCCGTGGCAAAC
>Ga0136560_1001698_pt1 | contig 11329 bp, 1 predicted proteins | sample AntRauMeHopE1497_FD_104925 | JGI IMG/M metagenome (GOLD analysis project Ga0136560, IMG submission 104925) | Saline lake microbial communities from Rauer Islands, Antarctica - Metagenome Hop E1 #497 | ecosystem: Environmental > Aquatic > Non-marine Saline and Alkaline > Saline | place...
ACGGAGTAGGCCCCCGCCGCGCCGCCGCCGTGCTCCCGCTGGATTGCCGCGATGGTGTCGGCACTCTGCACCACCTCGACGATGCCGCCGTCCTCCCACGTGGCCTGGCAGCGGTACGCAAGGAGGTGGATCCCCAGCCCCGCGCGCTGCCACCACCCCTCCATGCTCCGCAGCAGCTGCAGGGTCAGGCCGTCCTGCCGGATGTCGTCGCCCGCCTTGAAGATGAGCCGCACGCGCGGACGGTCCGCCTCCACGCGGGCGGCAGGGGGATGCCGGTCGCCGCCAGCGACGCCGGCCGTGGCTGTCGACACCGCGACGGACGCCTCCGCCGCCGCGGCCGGGGACAGCGCCGGCTCCCCGACGGAGCTCGACGCCGCGGACCCTGCCTCGGACGCCGCGGCGTCGCTCGTGGGGCCGCTGGCCGCGTCCGACGCGCGGCTCCCCTCGCCCACGGTGCTCCCCCCGGCCGCCCCAGACCCGGCCTCGCTCGACGCGGCCGACGGGGGCCCCGATGCCGCCGCCTCCCCGTCGGCGGCCTCGCCCACGCTGCTCGCCTCCCCGGCATCGCTTCCTGCCGCCCCTCCGTCCTCCTCCGCGGGGCCGGGGCCCCCTGACAGCACCTCGGTCCGGATAAGGCCCCAGCCCTCGTGGGAGAGCGCCGGGGCGTCCCTCGACGCGACCACGGACGGCCGCACGGGACCCGGCCAGGCGGCTGTCCCGTCATCCTCCTCCTCCTCCTCGTCGCTGCCGTCCGTGACGCCACAGGCGAGAGCCTCCAGCGAACGGAGGTCGTCATCGCCCCCCGCCCCGGCGCCGGCGCCGACCTCCGCCCTGCCGTCGCCCGTCCATCGCTCCAGCAGAGCCTCGTCGGCATCATCTGGCACCGCCTCGAAGCAGAGCCAGAGGGGCAGCTTGGCGCTATCGAGGACGCGGCAGCCGTCGACGACGAGGCGGCCCACCTCGAAGGTCGGCCCGAGCGGCACGGTGATGCGGCTGGGGAGGCGGCGCCGCAGCGTCTCGAGGGCGGAGCGTGCTTTGCCGGTGAGCTTGGACTTGGGGACGCCCGAGGCCTTCCAGCGCTTGATCCGGGCGCAGAGGCGCGCGAACGCGCCGCGGGGGCCCCATAGCTGCGCCTGGGCGACGAGGGTGTCCCTCGCGGCGATGGGGAGGCTGGAGACGAGGGATGCGGTGAGGGCGGCGAAGCGGGGGTAGGCGGGGGGCGAGGCGCCGGCCTCGACGGCGAGAGCCCAGTAGAGCGGGGGCGCGACGACGAGGGGGCAGCGCACGGCACGGGCGAGGAGGGCGGCCCACAGGGAGGAGGCGTCCCGCGGCTCGGTCTTGAGGGCCTGCACGAGCTGGGGGGCGGCCTCCGCGAGGGCCTCGTCGCAGAGCATGCCGCGGCGGAGGAGGAGGTCCGAGGCGGCGTGGCGGACGGCGGAGTCGGTGGAGTCGCGGTCGAGGAGGGCGAGGAGGAGGAGCGGAGAGTCCCGGGGCGGGCGGCGCCAGAAGGGGAGGAGGGAGCGCGCCAGGGCGGCCTGCTCGGGGACGTCCCAGCGGGTGCTCTGCACGAGCTTGCTGAGGGCGGAGGCGTCGCCGACGAGGGAGTGGGCGTGGGAGCGGAGGAGGATGGCCTGGCGGGCGGAGGGGCGCTGCAGGGCGTCGGCGGCGAGGGCCTCACGGAGCTCGTCGGGGAAGGCCGCCGGGTCCAAGGACGCCTGCTGGGGTTGGAGCGGGCCGAAGGGCATGCTGTGGGGCGGGGAGGCACCACCAGGGGCGGGGGCGGGGCCCGGATCGGCGTCGTCGCGCGCGGAGGCGGTGTCCAGGGTCCGGGGGGCCCAGCCGCCCGACGCGGCGCCCGGATCGTCGGTTCCCGCCGTGCCGGGCCGCCCGCCGCCCGTGGCCACGTCGTCGTCCGAGTCAGTGTCCAGCGACCCCGAGTCGACGTCGAGGATCCCGCTGAGACCCGACACGGCGTGGTGCTGGAGCTGCCTCGCAGAGCGCTGCCTCCCGCCGGACGGCGACGCGTCCCCGGCCCCGGCCGCGCCGGCGCGGGGTCCGACGACGGCGCTGCGCGACGGGGGCCTGGCCGGGGCGACTGACCCGAGGGAGCGGCGGGGGGAGGCGGCCATGGACCGGGTGGAGGCGTCGGCGGCGGCGGCGGCCTGGGCTGCCGGGGGCGGCGGGGCTGGGAGCTGCGCCGGGCCGAGGGCGAAGGAGGCGACGGGGCGCAGGGGGCGCTGGGCCGGGCCGGCGACGTCGCGCGAGGACACGCCGGCAGAGCCTATGAGGGCGCGCGGGGTGGTGGGGTGGTGGGCGGGCGACCAGACGGGCGAGCCGGAGGCGTCGCCGTCGGAGAGGGGGCCGGGCGCGGGCGACGGGGGCGGGTGCGGGGTGAGGGGATCGGGCTCCGCGTGGGCGGGTATTGGCACGCCGGGGGCGCCGGCGGAGCGGAAGGATCGCACGCGGCGGGAGCGGGTTCGGAAGGACACCGCCCGGGCGAGGGAGGACCGGGGAGTGGCGCGGCGGGAGGGGGAGGTGGGCGGGGCGAGGGCGGGGCGGGTGTCGTCGGCGGTGACAGTGAGGAAGGAGGGACGGCCCTTGGGGCCCGGGAGGGCGGCGGCGGGTGCCACCGAGCCGCCGGCGTCCGCCGTGGAGGCGGCAGACAGGGCGAGGGATCCGCTCCCGCCGGCTGACGACGCCGCGCCGGCCGCCCCGCCCCGGCGCCCGGCCGCCCGCCGCATGCGCCTGGCCGCCCCAGCGAACACGGCCGCGAGGGCGTCCGCCTCGGCGGGCGTCGAGGCGCCGGCCGCCGCCTCCGCCCCGAGCTCCGCCGCGGTGCACGCCGGCAGAGCCAGCGCGCCGCGATCGGCGAGGACCTCGACGGCGACGACCCAGGGGAGGGACTCGCCGCCGAGGGCCGCCGCGTCGCCCGTGAGGATGCCCTCGCCGCTCGAGGCGCCGGCGCCGACGAGGACGGCGGCCCGCTTGGCGCCTCGCCGCTTACGGCGCATGTTGGACTGGGCGGCGCCGCGGGCGCCGGCGAGGAGGGACAGGACGTCGCCCCAGCGCGAGGCGTCGGCGCCGGCCGGGTGCGGGACCAAGGCGGCACCGCCGGGGAGGAAGGGGAGGGAAGGGGCTTGGGCGCTGGGGAGGCCCGAGGGGCGGCCGCCGGCGAGGCGCCACAGGGAGACGAAACCGCGCTCCACCGCCGCCGTTGCCGAGGCCGAGGCGGCGGCCGAGGCGGCCCCGCGCGAGCGCGCGATACGGACCATGGCCGCCCGCAGCGCCGCGGCGACGGTGTTGACGGGCGCCGACTCCCCCGGGGCCGGCTCCGCCGCCGCTGCCAGCCCCACGACGAGGACGAGGAGCACCGACGCGTCCGAGGCGGCCGAGGCCCGGAGGATGGAGACGGCAGCGGCCTGCTCCCTGTCGCCCCCGGCCTCCGCGCGGCGCTCCAGCTCCAGCTCTGCCCGGCGGAGGGCGGAGAGGACGTCGACGCGGACGGCCGTTGCCCGGAAGGCGTCGACGACGGGGCCCGCGGGGGCGGAGCGGCCGCCGGTGACGACGAAGGGGGGTGTCGTTGCCGTCTGCGGGGTGACGGGCGGCGGCGGCGGGGCCGTGTCCCGCGGCGAGGCGGCCGCTGCGGGCGGCGAGGCGGCCCCCGCTGCTGTGGCGGCGGGCCGCCGGCGCAGGAATCCGCCGGAGAAGAGCCCTCTGCGCGCCGGCGCGCCGGCCGGGGACGCCTCGGCCGCCGCCGGTGCGGCCCTGCCGTCCTTGGCTGTGGTGTCGGTCGCGGCCGCCGCGGCCTTGTCCTCGGACTCGCCCGCTGCCGCGCGGGCCGCCCTGCGGCGGTTGAGCGACTCCGCGGCGCTCTGCGGGGTGAGGGGCGCCCACTCGGCAGCGTCGGAGCCCGACGTCGTCCTCGCCACCTCGCGCCACGCCGCCGCGCACGCGGCCCTCGCCGACGCCGCGTCGCCCGGGACGCAGCCGACCCAGCCGGGGACCTCGGCCTCGGGGGCCGACGACGCGCCGCGCCCGGCCCCGCCGCGCCTCGGCTGCGGCGTGATGGTGCCGGACCGGGATCGGCGCATCTGCGGGGCCGGCGGGGCGCGGGGCGCCGCCGCGAGGCGGGGCCAGCGGGACGGGTCGGTGGCGGTGGCCAGGGCCGAGGCGTCGACGACGCCGGGGTCTGTGCCGGCGGCGTCGGCGTCGCTCGCGGCAGAGCGGGCGAGGGACTCCGCACGAGCGCCGCGGGCGCGGAGCTTTCCGGACGCGGCGTCGACGATGTAGGCGGCGAAACCGCGGTCCTCCCCGCCGGCGCTGAGCGGCGCCGACGGGGACCGGGCGTGGGCCGAGGCCGGCGTCCGCGGGGAGGCGGCCGAGGACGAGGCCGAGGCCGAGGCGCCGCCAGCGCCAGGCGACACCGCCGGCCCGCCCTCGTCGTCAACCAGCGGCGTCCTGGACGCCGCGACCCTGGAGTCGACCGCCGCGATGACGTGTCCCAGGGCCTCTACCCACTCGGTCATGACCCTGCGGCTGTCGGTGAAGAGCAGGTACTGCCGACCCGCGTCCTTGGTCCCCGCGCGCCGCAGCGTGAAGCAGTACGTGGTTAGGGTCTTCTGGGTAGAGCCCACGACGCGCTGGTAGCGACGGTCGAAGCGCGGGGCCGGCTGCGCCTCCATGCCGCCGAGGAAGACGGCGGCCTTGGGCGCGGTGTCGAGCGGCGACGAGGCGTACTGCAGCGTCCCGCGTCGCTCCGAGAGGACGAACCAGCGACGGCGGAAGCGGCTCAGGCTGCGGTTGGCGCCCAGCTTCCGGAGCCAGCCGGCCTTTTCAGTGGGTAGCGACGGCGCGCCGAGGATGGCGCCGACGGAGGATGACGGGCCGGAGGCGAGGCCGCCGGTGAGGCCCACGAGGACGGACGGGTCCATGCGACCGAGGGCGGCGCCGACATCAGCGCCGGCGGGGAGCACCAGGGCGGAGCTGGACGCGGGGGCGGCGCTGCCGGCCGCCGCGGCGACCGCGGTCTTGGCCTCCGCGACGACGGCGGACATGGAGCGGGAGGCGCCGAAGCTGCCCGCGTCGCTCCCCGCGCTGCTCTGCCGGCGCGAGCGGGGCGGGGATAGCGGCGAGTCCGCGGGGGTGGTGCTGGAGAGCCTGGCGGCGGAGTGGCGGTCCCCGAGGGAGCCCCGGGGCGCGGAGGCCTCCGGGGACGGGGGGGGAGTGACGGCGCCCCACGAGGCGGCTCGGCCGACGGGCGACGGCGAGAAGACGCTCGTCATGCTGCCGTGGCGGGACAAGGGGGACGGCGGGTCCCCGGCGCGGGAGGGCGTCCGGACGATGGTGCCGCCTCCTCCTTGTGCCATGGCCGCGGCGGCTTGGCCCGAGCGCGCCTGCGTGGCGAGAGCCAGCGCGGCGCGGAGGAGGCCCGAGAAGACCATCACTCCCGGGGTGTCCTCCTCGTCGTCTCCCGGGGAGGAGAGGAAGGCAAAGAGCGACGCCGGGGAGGACGAGAGGGCGGGGGGGCACATTCGAAGAGCGAGGAGGAGGGAGGGCGGGGCCGGGTGGACGGCGAGGGAGGCGGCAAAGGCGTGGGGTGCCGCCCAGGGGGCGAGCTCGAAGTGGGACGGCGCCACGACGCGCGCACGGCGGCGGGGGAGGCGGGAGGGGCTGCCGGGGACGCCGCTGAGGCGACGGAGGACGGCGGTCCTGATGCGAAGGCCCTCGGCGGAGGAGGCGGAGGAGGCGGGGCCGAGCCCGCGGACGACGAGGCCGGCGGAGGAGGAGGATGCGGACGCGGAGAGGGCTGCGGCCGCGGCGCCGACGAGGGCCGGCCACACGGCACGAAGGCCGCCGGCGCTGCGCACGGCGCGTCGCAGGGCGTGCCACGGCGGCGGGGCGTCGGCTGGGGCGCGGGCCGAGGCGCCGCGCTGCGCGAGCGACGCGACGGCCGTGGTGACGAGCGTTAGGACTCGCCACACCGAGGTGACGACGACGGGGCCCGTGCCCAGGACGGCCTCGTCGCTCGCCATGCCCTCGCTCAGGGTGAGCGGGACGGCGTCGCTCACCGCGAGGAGGGACGGCGGGACGACGCCGCGGCGCCCCGCGAAGAGATCCTCGGCTTCGGGCCCGAGGAGGAGGGCGGCCAGCGCGGGGGTCTCCCACCCGGGCGAGGAGGCGTCGGCGGGGGCGAGCCCGGCGGAGAGACGGGAGACGGCCAGGGCCACGGCGCCGCCGTCCAGGCGACGCAGAGGCGGGAAGGCGCGCCCCGGGGCCCAGGGGACGACGGCGGCGGCGGAGCCGGGCGGCGGCGGCGGCGGGGCGGGGGCCTGCGGGCGCGCCACTGCGTCGGGCCACACGCCGTCGTCGCTGTCGTCATCGTCGTTGCTATCGTCGTCTGCCTCTCGCTCCACCGCCCCACCGGCCTTCTCGACACCACCGTCGCGGCCTGCCGGCGGTGACTGCACCTCGCGGGGCTCTGTGCCCCGCGGGCCGGCTCCGCTGAGCAGGTGGGACGACAGGAGCCCCGCCGCGGCCGCGCCCGCGAAGAGCTCTGCCGACACGGGCGGCAGGGCGGCGATGACGGGCGCGGCGAAGCACGGGAGCTCGAGAGTGATGGTCGTCGGCGCGATGGCGTAGAGGTCACCGGGGAGGTCGAGGCCGCTGAGGGATGCGGCGTCGCCGGACGGCACGGGGAGGGCGGCGAGGAGCGTGTCCCAGGCGCAGACGGCCGCCGCGAGGGAGGGCTGGGCGGCGGAGGAGGAGCCGCGGCCGGAGGCCCAGCGGTCGTCGTACGGCGCGGGGCCTGGGCGCGAGGTCCCGGCCGCCGCCGCCGCGGCCGCTGCGGCAGAGGCGAGGCGGGGCGCAAACGCGGCGAGGGCCGCTCCCGCGGCCGTGCGGGCGGGGATGTAGGGCCCCGGGGGCGCGAGGGCGAATCCCTGGGAGGCCCCCGGCCACAGCGCTGCCCTGACCCGGCCCTGCCTGAGCCGGCCGGACGGGTCGAAGAGAGGGATGCGTGCCCGGGCGAGGGACGTGGAGTCGCTGGCGTCGACCTCGACGGCGCGGAGGTCGATGGCGAGGAGGGCCTCGGGGGGGAGCCGCCCCACGACGTGCTGCAGGCGGCACACGGCCGAGGAGGACGCGGTGGAGGCCGAGGCAGCCGCGCTGGACGGGGCGTCGCCGCACGGGCCGCCGCCCGCCCCCCACGACGCATCGGCGCTGTCAGCCGACCCGGGGTGCGACAGGGCGTCGGCGCCCCTGCCGCCCGGGCCCACGGCGACGCCCCTGGAGCCCCTCCCGCCCCGGGACGACGCCGGGCCCTCGGCGGCCGCGGGGGATGCCGTCCCGGCCGACAGGCCGAGAAGGGCCGCCACGGCCTCGCTGGCCGCCGCCGCCAGCCGGAACCCGGCGTCCTGCCCGCCCGCCTCGGACCCGCCCTCGGCGGCGCCCGTCCAGCGGAGGCTGTTTCCGGCGGGAACGGGCGCCGTGTCGACGGGGGGGCAGAGCTCCGAGTCGCCGACCATCACTCTCACGCGCACGAAGACCGATGCGACGTCGGGGAGCTGGGAGGGCGCCGGGAGGCTTGCGAGCCAGCGCGGCGCGCCGGCCGGCATGCCCCCCGGGGTGCCGTCCGCCCAGCCGCCGCCGGTGCCTTCCGCGGCCGCGGCCGAGGCGCTGAGACGCCTCCCGCCCGCCCCGGTGGCGTCATCGTGCCCGAGGGCGGCCCCCACCGCGTCGCTCACCGTCGCCCAGGTGGCGGCGCCACCCGTGTCCGCCGCCGTCGCGCGGCGAGCCGCCGAGCCCACGACGACAGCGGCCGCCGCAGCGGCCACCGCCGAAGCTCGGCGGGACGAGAAGGGCGACGGCGAAACCGCCCACGCCGCCGTGGCGTCGTCAGCGTCGCCAGATGCGAGCATGGCATTGGCCGCAGCGGCCGTCCCGGCGACGCGGGCAGCCCTGTCGACGTCGGCCTGGGAGGCGGAGAGCGGGGGGGAGCCCGCATGCTCGGCGGGCGACGCGGCCGCGATTGGGCTCATCACGCTTGAGTTCGGGAGCCGGGGCGGCAGAGCCGGGGCGGCGATGGGGGAGAGGGCAGTGCGGCGGGCGGGGGGGACAAAGGGGCGCGAGAGGGCCGCCGGGGCGGGGAGGGTTCCCGCCGGGGGCGAGGCAAAGGCCCACACGGCGCCGAGGGAGGGCGCCGGGTCGCTCCGGGAGAGGGCAAGGCCGAGGGAGGGGCCGAGCGCGACGCCGGGGACGGGCGGGACGGCGGCGATGCGGCCGAGAGGCGCGCAGACGGCGCCGGGGTGACCAACAGCCGCCGCGGCTCGGCGCGCGGCCGAGGCCGAGGCTCGGCGCGAGGCCGATGCCGGCGGCCCCTCGGACGTGAGCGCCCCGGCTGACGTCCAGGACGTGCCGGATGCGCGGTGGATGCGACCCGCGCGGCCGTCGGGGCGGCCTGACTCCCCAGAGGCGACGGTGTTGTTGTCCCCGCTCGCCTCAGAGCCGCCCCACGCGGAGCCGCGCGGGGACGCCGCGCCGGCCAGGGCGTCGAGCGGGTTGATCACGACGCGGCGCGATGCCTCGCGGGCGACGGCGGCGGTGGTGCCCCCGCCCCTGGCCGCGGACGCTTGCGAGGACGCGTCGTCTGCAGCAGCGGCCGCCTCCCCGGGGTCAGCCCCGCCGCTTCCCTCCCCGCTCTGCCGCCTCGCGGCGTTGACGCGGTCTCGCATCGACATGCCACGGCCCCTTGCCGGGCCTGAGGGCGCGGACTCCTCGTCCTCCTCCTCGTCCTCGTCCTCACCGCCACCGTCGCCGTCGCCGTCATCGACGCCTGTCATCTCCCCGTCCTCGTCCCCGCTCGCGTGCCCGTCCCCGGCATGGCCGTGCCCCCTGGCCGCGGCCGCTGCGGCCGCGCTCCTCGCGGCCCCGAGCGCGACGATCGCCGAAGCGAGGTTCTCCACGGAGCACACCCGCACGCCGAGCTTGCAGCTGAGCGACGCGAGAGGCAGGTTGATGCCCGACGCCGCCGCGCCGAGAGCGGCGCCAGCAACGGCGGAGGCCGCCCGCGCGGCCGCCCCCGGGCCGTCCATAGCCAGGACCGGGGCTGAGGCCCAGCGGGAGGCGGCCTCGAGGCTGGCCTCCGCCTCGGCCCTGGCCTGACCCCTGCGCCGCTCAAGAGCCACGAGTTGTCCCAGCGGCCCGTCAGCGGCCGGCCGCTCCCCGGGCGGCGCGGCCGCCGATGGTGCCCGGTGCAGCCGCCTGGGCAGGTACGGCCGAACGGCGCCGAAGAGGACGGCGGCGGACGACATCATGGTGAAGCGCACCACCGGCACGAGGGGCGAGTCCAGCGCGGCACGAGAGAGGTGCTTGGGGACCGGCACGCGGTGCGGCGCCGCGTGGGCTGAGCCTGGGGCGGCGGAGGCTGGCTGAGCTGGGATTGCCGCCTCAGCCGCCGTCAGCGCAGCGACATCGGACCCTGGCACGTTGCTGTCATCGGTGACCGCGGATGCGACTGCAGACGACGTACAGAGCGGGCGGGAAAGGTCCAGGACGCTCTCCCTGGAGCCGGCGGCCTTCAGGCATGCGCCTTCGCGGCGAACCGAGCGCCGGAGCGCGCGAAGCGCGCGCGCAGCGGCATCAGCACGACGCGCCTGGTATTCTGCGGCCGCAGCAGAAGCCGCAGTCGACGCTCTCCGCTTGGCTTCGGCCACAGCGAGTTCTGTGAGCGCGCCGCCCAGGATGGCCCACAGCGCAGCCCCAGCCGCGTCCCGCGCTGCCGTTCCGGCGCGACAAAGGACGACGGCCCTTGCGCTCCGCGACACTCCGTCGTCCTCGAGGAACGGGATCAGCTGCAGCGCGAGGCCGGACGCGCCCTGAGCGCTTGCGCTCGCCGGCCGCCGTCTCGCGGCGGAGAGCGCCAGTGCCGCGCCTGCCCTGATCGCGACGCGACGCAAGAACGGCTCGGGGATGGTGATGTGAATCTTGACAAGCCGAAGGGGCACCATCACTGCTTGCGGCACCGATGATGAAGCCACTCCCGCTGGTCCGGGAGGCCCCACGAGGCCGCTTCGGTCGCACACCTCTGGCACCAGAGCGTGGGATGCTGACTTGGACATCGCCAGCGCCATAGTCTCCGCCAGCCTGCCAAGGCTGGCGCTGGGGCTGGCGCCGCAGGACTCGGACAGCGCCAGGGTCACCAGCCGCCTTCCCGCCTCGCGCACCAGAACGGCTTCGGTGTGCGCAGCCAGTGCATCCATGACGCACCCCGGCCGCGCAGCGTCCCGCGCACGTGTGACTACTCCCGGGTCTCGCCTCGACGCTGGCTGGGCAAATGGCTGCAGAGTCACCGCACGCCCACTCACGCTGCTGCCCACCCATCAACAAGGCCAGCCAAGGCGGCGCGTCCTACTGTCCGCTCGTCTGCAGGGCCAGAGGAGCGGGCCAGGCCACGCCAGACAGCGGTGCTTCTGCTGGGCTTGGTGCGCGACCCCTCTCGCACGCCATTGCAGTGTCTCGCACAGCGCCACAGGGCTCGGGCAGGACTGCATCCGGCACGATGCGTGCGGGTGGATGGAGCGTCGGGGATCTGAAGCGCGAGCTGCGCGCAACTCCACCTGCAGCGACTTCAGCCGAGCGGGACAACCGCAACAACTCAAGCTGAATCCTCCGTACCTGTGCCGTGAGCCGGGCTCTCGTCGCCGGGTCGTGCCCCGGACAAGGCGGCGATCACCACGCGCCCGGGAGCGTGGCAGAGGACCGCGCGGTCGTCGGCCGAGGGCAGCACGCTCAGCTCCTACACATCGGGAGAAATCCTGGGCGCACTACCGCCGGCGGCAAGCACTTCGCCTCGTCGGCTAGTGGAGGCGACGACGGACGAGGACGCCAAGGCGGAGGGCCGCAGGCTCTTCGAAGCTATCGAGCAAGGCTCCGACGTCATGGCGCTGATGCGCTCTTCGGACACCAGCGGCTTGCCCACGCACGATCCGTCGGGGAAAGCGGCGTGTGGCTGCCGACGCGCACGGCTGACTCTGACTCTGGCGGGGGCACCACCAGAGCCGAGCGCTGCGCCTCGTCCTCTGTTGGATAGGTGATTCCCCTTGGGTATTTGATGCTGTCGACACTGGGCAGAGTGTGGTGCCTGGTTTGGTCGCAGCTCATTTTCTACGACCTCAAACAACAAGGGCTCTGTTAGATATTGGTCATCACACAAACATTCGGGCGGTGACGACCTCTGCACGGCAGAGCGCGTGTGTCAAGTCCAGCTCTCCTGCCGGCACTCTTACAGACGTTCAACCCCGCCTCGGCTCGCCTTCTGGCCCCCCGAAGCTGC
>Ga0136560_1001699_pt1 | contig 11327 bp, 8 predicted proteins | sample AntRauMeHopE1497_FD_104925 | JGI IMG/M metagenome (GOLD analysis project Ga0136560, IMG submission 104925) | Saline lake microbial communities from Rauer Islands, Antarctica - Metagenome Hop E1 #497 | ecosystem: Environmental > Aquatic > Non-marine Saline and Alkaline > Saline | place...
ACCACGAACCAAGCAGTGCGTGTGACCGGGCGCCCGCGGGACCACGAACCAAGCAGTGCGTGTGCGCATGCGCGGCGGCCGTCTGTCACTGCATCTCTCGCCGCGCGGGCACTCGTACGCGAAACTGCACCGGCAGAGCAGAGGCCCGCCGGCACTCTGCGACCGCTTGGCGTGTCGCCGGGCGAACCCGGCGGACGACGCGCAGCCTCGGTGGGCGATGCAGTTTGAGCCCGGCGGACGACGCGCAGCCTCGGTCCCCGCGCCTCAGTCGCCGCGGCGGATGACGTACTGGAGATCACAAGCGTCGAGGCCGCGGGGCGGCTCCCGGCACTGGACCATCCAGAAGACGCCTCCGTCGTCCACCGACGCGGGCCCCGGCCACGGCCGCCCGGCGGTGGAGGCCGCCGAGCAGGGGAGCACCCCGCGGCTATCGGCCAGGGCCACGGCGCCCGCGCCCGTCTCCGTCACGTTCCGGTGCCCCGACAGCGTCGTCGCCCACACCCTGACCTCGCCCCCCCTGGTCTTGCCCTGCGCCGCGCCGCGGATCGCCGCCGACGCGCGCCAGTCCCCGCACTCCCCCCTGCCGCGGCAGCCCGCTGCCATCTCCATCACCGTCGTCGCGCCGCCGGGGAGCGACTCTGACCCCGTCCACAGCACCCGCCCCGGCCCGTCCGCCCGTGCCGCGTCCGGCGCCCCCGTCGCCGCGTCTCTCATTGCCTTGAACGTGACGCACTCGGGGCTCTTGGCCGCCTTCTCGGCCTTCCGCTGGTCCTCAACCACCCTCTCCGCCTCCTGCGCCGCGGCCGCGGCGTCCGCCTCCTCCTCCGCCGACGGCACCCGCTCCGGCTCCCACGTCCCCTGCAGCACGTCCTGGTCGGCCCGCTGCTCGATCAGCCGCCGCCCTGCGCGGGACAGCTCGTCCGTGCCGTCCGCCGGCACGTACGCCTGGCGCACCACGAAGCTGCACCGCCCGTCCACCGGGGCGGAGCACACGACGACGGTGACCACGCCCTCCCCCGCCGACGCGGGGACGGCCAGGCCCTTGCGCTGGAAGCAGGCGACCGGGCGGGAGAGGGCCGCCACGTCGGGGTCGCTCGGCGCGAGGCTGCGAGCGGGCAGGCCCGGCTTGGCGGCCCGGGCCGAGACGAGAGCGTCAGCGAGGGCAGCGGCCGGCTGCATCGGCTGCTGGGGCGAGGCGCGCACGGCCTCGCAGACGGCGCCGGACCCGTCGATCGAGGGGGTGGCGGGGCAGAGCCCGGATCCGAGCGGCGCGCCGTCCTCCCCGCGCTGCGCGGAGCCGTCCGCGGGGCCGCCGGCCGTCGATTCGCCGTCAGCCGTCACCTCGGCCTCGCCCAGGCGTCGCTCGGCGTCCACGAGGGACGGGAGCGGCTCTGCCGTCTGCCAGTCGCCTCCCAGGAGGCCGTAGAGGTGCAGGTGCGTGAGGTTCCCGGGCGTGACGGCGGGCCGCGTGTGGTTCATCTGGATGTGGAACACGTCGACCTTGGAGCCGCCGAGGGCGAGGACGGACAGGTTGAAGTCGCGGCAGCCGCCGGGGCCGGCGCAGCCGTCGGCCACCACGACGAAGGCACCGTCACTGCGGAGGACGAGGGGAGGGCGGGTGAAGGTCGTGGGGCAAGCAGCGCGGCACCCACGCTCGGGTGGCGGGGGCGAGGGGGTGGCAGGGGGCGCGGCACCCACGATCGGGGGGCGGGGGGGGGAGTCGAGCGCCGGTGCGGCCCGGCGTCGGGTGCGGGCGCGTCTCACGGCGTCAGGGTCTTGGTCGATGCGGTGAGGGCCGCACTGGTGGGGGCCTCGCAGCCGCCGAGGGCCTGCCCGGGGCCGGGCCCGCACTGCTCCGTGCGGTGCGGCGACCCGTCGTGGGACAGGGACTGGTGCGCGGGGCAGGATGCGGTGTAGTTGAGGGCGACGTCCATGCTGCAGCGCGGCTGGCGGGCGTCAGCGGCGTTGTCCTCGGGCGTCGTTGGCAGCGCAACGTGGTCGCACGCCACCACCAGGAAAAACGTGTCCGCGCCCGGCGGCGTGCTCGCGCCAGACACGTCGAAGCACCGCGCGCCGCTCTTGCTCCAGCCGTCAAGGCCGACGAGCGGGCTTCCGCCCTGCACGTTGCGCATCATCGGAGCCGTCATTCCGAACACGCTCATGCGTGCGCCCTGCCCAAGAAGGTCAACAGTTGCTCTGCGTGGGAGCCGGCGCGGCGGTAGCCGTGGGAGCGCCTCGCCTCGCGGAACGACGCAATCAAGACCAGCCGGCGGTGCTCGTTGCCTCCGTGCCTGCGCTGGCCGCCTCACTCCACGTTCTGGCAGCCGGCCGCCCCGCAGCCCGTCAGAGGCACTGCGAGATACGACCCTGCGTGAACCTCGAGGCGCCGGATCTGCGGGACAAGCGGCAGGTGCGAAGGGCAGCGCAACGTTGCGATCCAGCCACTCCCTGGCTCGGCCGCCATTCCGGGCCAGCGGCGCCCAGGTGACGCACCAGACGGATGTCCGAGCCGACGACGTCCACTGCGGGGGCACAGGAAGGCCGGGGTCGGAGCTTGGGGCCGCGCGTCCGGCCACGGTCACGTGGCACCAGAGCGACCGGAAGTCGAACGAACCTGCCTGCTTGCATTCGGTGTTCTGCTTCGGCTCCGCATCAGGTGAGGCGCCGACAGCAGCTACACACGACGCCACCGCGAGCAGTACCCGGAGCATGGCTCCCGTCGGGGCGGGTGTGGGGTCTTGGCGATTGCAGTGGCGGCAAAGCGCAGCAATCGCTCTGCGCCATCGCACGCCCGCGTCCACTCAGCGGTTGACAGCCCCGCCGCCGTCGCCGCTGGGCGCCTCTCTGCCGGAATGTCGGACTCGAGCGCCTCCGAGCAGGGGAACCTGCTCGATTACGCCGCCGCGGCTGGTGAGCCAGGCCTGCCATGCCGCACCTCGCCCTGCAAGGCCACGCACATGCCCAGAAACGCCATGTGCGACATTCTGGGGTTGGTCTCGCAGGAGTTGCCATCGTTTCGTTCCTGCTGTACGTCTTTGTGGGGGCGCTGTTCAGTGAGCTCATGCCGCGCACGAGCGTGCGAACGCGCCGCCCCCTGGCACTGCCCCGTCCAGCACCAGTCCCAGTGTTCTGACGGGCGACCTCGCAGGCTACCTGCCCCGTCCGCGAGGCCTGGTGACCCGGGCGATGGTGGCGAACCTGTCGTCGCTGCTCTTCCAGCTGCTCGTCCCGTGCCTGCTGCTCTCGACGCTCGGCCGGAACCTGGACGCCGCCACCCTTGCCCAGAGCGCGGGGCTCGTCATCTGGGCGGTGATCAACATCGGGGTGTCGTTTCTCGTGGCGTACTTTGTTCTCCCCCGCTGCGTCAGGGTGCCCCGCCACCTTTTCGTGCCCTTCCTGCTGGCCATGACCTTTAACAACAGCGGCTCGCTCCCCATCGTGCTCATGGAGCCGCTGGCGCGGAGCCCCGTGCTGGCCTCGGACCCCACCGCGTACCAGCGCGCCATCGCCTACATCTGGGTCTACAACCTCTTCTGGCAGACCACGATCTGGGGCATCGGGGCCCCCGCGGCGGAGAGGGACGCGGCCGCGATGAGGGACGTGGCGCGTGCGGGGCGGGCGTCGGGGACCGCCGCGGCAACGGAGCTCGCGTCGCTCAAGCCGTCGACGTCGACTGGAGACATCGCGTCGCTCCGCCCGGCGACGCCCACCGACGCCGGGGGCGGCGCCGCTCCGAGCTCGCCCGGCGCGTCGGCGCGGCGCCGGTCCAGCCCCCACCGGAGGCCGGACCACCCGGGGGGAGACAGCGTCCCCCACCTCCGGCTGGACAGCGGTGCCGCCGCGCCCGCCCCCGTCGCGCCGCAGCGGCCCCGGGGCTCGGCCTGCGCCTCGGCCTGCTCTACCGTCATCTCCCAGGTGCTGACGTCACCCCCCGTCGTGGCCATCGCCGTGGGGGCTCTGCTGGGCCTGGTCCCCATCCTGGGCGCGACCCTCTTTGAGGACGGCGGCGCGCTCCGCCCGCTGGGCTCCGTCATCGACACCCTGGGGGCTGCCATGGTGGGGATGTCGAACCTCGTCCTCGCCGGCTCGCTCTACCACGGGTCCGCGGAGACGCTGGGACGGGTCAGGGGCGGCTCTGCCGGGCCGTGCTGCCCCGAGGCGTGCGTCAGGCGTGGGCCGGCGTGCTGCTGCGAGGCAGAAGTGGCCGCTGCGGAGACGGAGGACGACGGAGCCGTCCCGCCGCTGCGGCCCGGGGACGAAGAGCACCTGTCGTGGTGCGCAATCGCGGCCATGGTCGTGGTCCGGCTCCTGCTGGCTCCCGCGCTGGCTTTCGCCCTGTACGCCGGCGCCCAGGCGCTCCGGCTCCCCCTGCTCGTGCCCCCCGGTGGCTCCATGGCCAGCCCCGAGGCCCAGGCCGCGGGGACGGACCCGGTCATCTTCGTCGTGGCCCTGGTGGAGGCCTGCACGCCGTCTGCCCAGTTCGCCCTCGTCATCACGCAGAAGGCAGGCATGACGCGCGCCGCCGAGGCGCTCAGCCTCGCCTACCTCGTGATGTACCCAGTCAGCCTCGTCACCATGCCGCTCTGGATCACGCTGGCGCTCAGCCTCGTCTTCGGGGGCTGAGCGGCCGTCCGGCCGCCTTGGGCCGGGCGCTCTGCGTGCTTGAGCATGAGTGTGCTTGCGTGCGTTTGGCGCGAGGAGCTGGGAAAGTGAGGGTTGCGCTGTTTCCACGGCGCCTCAACCACGCGGGTCGTTGGCGCACGGGTCGCGCTCACGGAGGCTGCCAGCCATTGGCAGCCTCGGAGCTGCGGGCGCTACCTTGGCCGCTGCCATCCACTGTTTGGGGCGCGGCCATCGATGAGAGTCCTAGTTCGGGGCCTTCACGAAGCGGACGGGCTTGTCGGTGCCGCTCGAGGAAGCGCGGGGCACCGCGGCGGCTAGGCCTCAGGACATGGGCCTCGCCGGGGCGCCCATCGGCGCCTCGTCGGCGCGGGAGGTGGCAGGCTCGTCGGCGACGTCGTCCACCACGAGGCCCGAGCCGATGGGCGACCCGCCGCTGTCATCGTTGCCGGCCGGCCCACGGCCGTCGTGCTGGGCAGGCGACGTGGCGGATTCCCCGTTGCTGTCATCGTTGTCGCCGGCATCGTCGGCGCCGTCATCGTCGTCGCCTTGGCCTTGGGCACGCCGGGGGGGGTTGCCTGCGTCGTCACCGTCGTGCGAGGGCGGGGGCATCGCTCCCAACAGATCCTCGTCGGCGCTGGCGTCGTGACTGTGAGCCGCGGGGAGGCCGGCGGGGCGCTCGCCGATGCTGACGTCAGCCATACTGGCCGGTGCGATGGCAGCATCAGCGGCGGGCGCCTCGGAGCGGGGCCCCGCCGGGGCTGGGGTGACGGACGAGGCCCTGGGGCCGGACCGGGGCGGCGTGGCAGCCTCGTCGTCGGACAGGGCATCTTCCAGTTTCAGGGGCGGCCCGTCGTCCTGCGCGGACTTGGCCGACTTGATGTGATCGGCGTCCTTGCCGTCGAGCCAGGCGATGACGCGGCGGCCCCAGGTAAGGTGCCGACCTGGTGTCCCGGGCCGGGTTCGGCCCCCGCCACGGCCACCAGGCCAACTGCCGCGAGTGCCACGAGCCTTGCTGCGGTGAGCATGAACAATACAAGATCGCACGCGCACAAATGGAAGGGCCGTGGCCTGAGCGACGCTGGCAAGCGCTGGGTTTCTTCTTCGTCGCCCAGTTCAGTTCGAGTCAACAGAAACCGACTTCCGTCCCACCGCCGCGGGCATGGGCGCGCCAAGGAGCCGCCAGAAGCCCGGGACGGCGGCACAACGCCATTGCACAGGACATTGAGCGACAGATGGGCGATGAGCCCCGGCAGTGCATGCCAGGCTGCCGCAACAGCGGCAGTGGATTAACGCTCACCTGCGCGCCTCATCATTGCCCCTGTGGGCTTGCGAGTGCAGCACGAGGTGTGGTGTCCGGTCACACCGGCAGTGCTGAGTGCCCTGGCACGCTGTGGAGGGAGCACGTCGGGCGGGAGCGCCCCGAGTCTCCCGACGTTGGGATCCGCTTTGCTCCGTCGGGGTCAGCTCTGCCGAATGCAGCAACCCCCGTCCGATGCTTGCACGCAGGTGTGCGTCGCAGTTGCGTGGTGAGGGCGCGGGTGATGAAGCGCGCGCGCTGTTCCCGCGCGGCTGAGCGGCTTGTTAGGGGAAGCAAGCACTGTTTCTCAGAACCTTCGGCGGCGCCTGGGGCTGCTGCTGGAGCGGCCGGGGGTCGGCTCGGGCATGGCCGTGGCCGGCGGGTCGAGGGGCACCGCCGCGCCCGGCACGAACCCGTCGGCGGCCTCCCTGTCCACGCTCTCGTACACGGCGCCGCCCTCGCCGAAGAGGTTCTCGCCGATGGCCGCGGGCATGGGGGCGCCCGTGCGGCCGAGGCGGCCGCCGTGCTCCCTGTGCACGAAGGCGGAGAAGAGCCCGATGGCGGCGAGGGCATCGGGGCAGCGCACCTCGACGCCCCGCCGCGCGATGGCCATCCCCGTCTCGGCGTCGACGCCGGGGCGGACGACGGAGAGCGCAAAGCCGGCCGCTGCCGGCGCCCCGGGCGGGGACCGCTTGACGATGACGGGGCAGCCGGCGAGGACGAGCTCCTCCGCCTCGGCGTCCGTCTGGGGCGGGCGGGTCCGCGTGAAGGCAGCGGTGAATCGCCCCGCGGGGGCCTGCCGCCCCGTCCGCGCCCCGGGGCGGGCGTTGCAGGCGTACCCTCCGCCGTCGCCCCCCCCGACGGCGTCGAAGCCCGCCCCGGCGTCAAAGCCGGCTGCGGGGGCGGCGGCCTCCGTCGCCGCGTCGGACCCGTCGCCGAACGGATCGTCCCCGTCGTCGAAGGTGTCGGTGAGGGCGGAGGGCAGGGCCGACATGGCCGCCGCCTCCCCCGACGCCCCCGGCGCGGCCGCCCCGTCGGGGTTCGACCTGGCGAACTCTGCCAGGAAGACATTCATGTACCGCTCGAACCACTCCATCACCACCCAGTCATCCGAGACCGACGCGACGGCGTCGCGGAGAGCGATGCCGTCCCGCCCCGCGGCCTCCTGCCCCGCCGCGGCGAAGGCCTCGAGACGGCCCAGCGCCTGCCGGATGCCCTGGGTGCGGGAGCGGGCGGAGGGGACCTCCGGGACGAGCCCCTCGAGGGCGGCCTTGTCCTGCCAGAGGCTCAGCTCCCGCTGGGAGCGGCGCGCGGCGGGGCGGGAGGAGGACCACGACACGTCCTCGGCGCCCTGCTGCGGCCGGGCCCGCCTCCCCCGCCAGGGGGCGGGCCCGCGGCGCGATCCGGCGTCGGCCGCCGCCGCCTCGGCCGCCTCCCTCGCCTCCACCATCACGTCCGGGACGGGGCAGCGGAACACAAAGTAGCGGCGGAGGTCGGGCGGCGCCTCCAGGATCATGTACTCCATAGCCTCGTCCAGTGTCATGTCCCGGGAACGGCCGAGGCGGCGGCGCCCCGCGGCCTCGGCCCGGCCGGGGTCCATGCCGAGGTTGCGGAGGAGATCTGCCGAGGCGCCGCCGCCGGCCCCGCCTCCCATGAGGGCGTCGTCGGGGTCGTAGCGCGCGAGCGACTCGTGTCGCTCCAGGAGGCGGAGGAGGAACTCCTCCGACACGGGGACCGGGGGCCGCGCCGAGCGGCAGGCCTGGAGCAGCTTGGTCGCGTTGAGCGCGAAGGGGGTCAGAGTGTTGGTCCTCACGGCGACGGCGAGGGCGGCGGCGGTCTCGGAGCGAAGGCTCCTGAGCTCCGCCGCGCCGAGGCCCGACGCGGCGGCGCGGTGGCGGGGGAGGGCGGGCCATGGGACGACGAGGACTCCGAGCTCGTCGGTGGTGAGGCCATCCTCGTCGTCCGCGGCGGGGGCGGCCCCGGCGGCGCCGACGGTCTTGGCCCACGCGTCAGAGGCGGAGGCTGCGGCGTAGGCTCGGCTGGCCGGCGAGCCGAAGCGGGGGGCGGCGCGCCGCTCGGGGGAGAGGTACTCCGCGAGGGCGAAGCGGCTCTGCCGCTCCCCGCGGCGGTCGGCGCCCGCTGCCGTGGAGGTGCGCCTTGAGAGCTCTGCCAGGGCGGCGGTGACGTCGTCGCCGTCGGTCGCGTCGTAGCGGCGGGGCCCCTGCGCCCTCATCCGGCGGGCGAGCGCTCCCATGGCGGCGGCGGGGGAGGCGACGAGGCCGAGGGCGCGGGCGGCGGGGGAGGCCGCCACGGACGCGGCGTCGCGGCCGAGGGGCCTGGCTCCCGGCGACATGATCGAGGCGGCGGCCTCGGCGGCGGAGGGGAGGTCGGTCCAGCCGGCAGGGCCGCCGGGGCCGAGAGGCAGGGCCAGGGCGGAGGCCGGCGAGGCGCCGCCTCGGGAGAGGGCTCCGGAGAGGGCGGGCGTGCCCAGGGCGGAGCGGGCGCCGGCGTCGGCGGGCGTGGTCGACGGCGCGTCGGCTCCGGACCGCGACGAGGCGGAGTCGGAGTCCGCGGGGTTGAAGGGGCGGAAGACGCCGTCACGCCAGGTGTGGCGGCGGAGGAAGCCGCGGCCGCAGCAAGGGACGACGGTGCCGGCGCGGGCGCACGCGTCGTCGACGGCGTCGACGGCCTCGGCGAGCCGCGGCACGGCGTCGGCCGGGGGCAGGGACAGCGCGGAGCGGGCATCGGGGGTCAGGCTCGGGTTCCCGGACAGGGAGGAGAGCAGGAAGTCGGCGCGGACGCGGCGGGCCAGCTCCAGCGACGCGAGGAAGAGGCAGAGCCAGGCGAGAGCCAGCGGGACGAGCTCCGTCACGTGCAGAGCCGCGCAGTCGACGAGCGCCGGCAGGCCGACCCCGGAGTCGCTGCCGTAGCAGCGCGCGACGAGGGAGCTGGCCGAGCGGTCCGCGATGTCTGACGTGGCCGGGCTGCGGGCGGGCGTCGGCGGAGGGCGAGAGGCGCACGAGCGGCCGTCGCGGCGGCAGGGGACACGGGCGGCCGAGCCGCCGGGTGGCTGGTAGCGGGATGGACGCACGCACCACACAAGGCAGCAGAGAGCGGCTCACACGGGGGTCTGCATCATCCAGGCGGCCGTGGCCGACATAACGGCGCCGGCGACCAGCATCGCCACGCGAGCCGGCGCGCGCCGCGATGAGAGGACCAAGGCGTACACTCCTGAGAATTCGTCAACCCAGGCCTGCCCGAGCTTCATTCTGTCGGCCGCCTCCAGCCTGGGCGCGAGGATCCCGTCGTGCTCCTCGTCGTCCAAACGAACGACGCCTCGAAGCGCGGCGCGGGGCTTCTTCAGCATTCCACCGACGCAGTCTAGAGCATCAATGAGCGTGGACATGCCGAGCGCCGCTCGAATCGCTGCCTGGGCCGTGTGAGGCGCGAGGCGCGCAGCTTGGGGCGCCCGGACGGCTCTGCAAGGTCGCCCCGCCCCCGAGCCCACCCCGCTCCCGAGGCGCCGACCATGGACTCGGAGGTGAGTTTTATGCTGGCTGTGCACGTGCGGTGCGTGGAAACGCGGCGGAAGCGGGAATCGGAGGGGGAAGGCTGCTTTCTCGGGCTGCTTGTGCAGGCCGCAGCCGGCCGGCAGCCGCGCGAGCCTCGTCACGAATGCCATTCCCGCCGGTGCCGCCGAATCCGCTGCAGATCGTGCTGCTGTGTGGCGACATCCACGTGCCCTACCGGGCCGAGGGTGTGCCCCAGGCGTTCAAGGACATTTTGGTGAGCTTCAAGCACCGCGGCCGCGGCCCGAATGCCCGGCCCTGGATGCCGCCGGCGGCGTGCGCGCCCGACCTGGCTGTTGCCCACGTGCGTCCCCTCCGCAGCTGCCCGGCAAGATGCAGCACGTGATGTGCACGGGGAACCTTTGCACGCCGGAGGAGGGCGCCTGGCTCAGGTCGCTCGCGCCCAGCGTGGCGGTGACCAAGGGCGATTTTGACGACGACGAAGGACTGGAGGAGTCGACTGTGCTGACCGTGGGCGACTTTCGCATCGGCATGTGCCACGGATCGGGTGTGGTGCCGTGGGGGGACGCCGAGGCGCTTGCCGCGGTCGCGCGGCGGCTTGACGTTGACGTGCTGGTGACGGGGCACACCCACGAGCAGTCGGTGATGGAGGTGGGCGGCAAGATCCTCGTCAACCCGGGCTCCCTGACCGGTGAGCTCCGCGGCGCCGCGGCGCGGACCGGCCGGGTCTCGAGCGCGAGCCCCCGAGCCCCCGTCGCCTCCCTTGCGCCGCCCATGCCTTCCTCGTTGCCGTCCTCTCGCGCTGCGTGCCACCGCCGCCCCGCCGCCGCCGCCGCCTCCGCCTCTCCCCGCAGGCGCCTACTCGGCCACGGCCTCGGCCTCGGCGCCGTCCTTCCAGCTGCTCTCCCTCACAGGCCACGCCGCCACGGTGTACAGCTACACGCTCCGCGCCGGCAAGGTCGAGGTCCTGCAGAGCGACCACGCCAAGGGCGGGTCCGCGGCCGCGAGCAGCTGACGCCCTGGGGGTGCGGGAAGGAGCGCGAGCCCCGGGCCGCAGGGGTCGTGCGGTGTGGTGCGAGCCGGGCCGTCGGCCCGGCTCCATGTGTGCGTGGAGTCTGGCAGCCTTCGATTCAGGGTGCTGCCGGCGTGCGTCTTGATTCAGGCCCAGCCTGGCTTTCATCGCCGATTCAGTCTTGCACACGCCCGTCACGGCCCGGCGCGGTGACATCGCCCGACTTGCGCCGCCCGGTGCTCTCGACCGCCACGCGCAGCCGATTGGCGCTGCGTGCGCAGGCCCTCAGATGGGGTCCGAGCCAAAGACGCGGGCAGCCGGGTCAATGACACGGCGAAATGCTGTCGAAGCGAGCGTGCGCTGCGACTGCACGCCACCGCACGAGCCGGCCCCGCTGCATCCATGCACCCTGCGCCCGCAGCAGCTGGTCGATCCTGGTCGAACGAAGGCGTAGCCGAGGGCGTGTCTTTAAAACCGATGTGACCGAGCTGGGGTCGGCGCCAGACCGAAGCAGGCGTGCGACGGTTGAGTCGCACCGTGACCGAGCTTTGGAGACACAACAAGCTTTACTTTCTTCCGCCGCAACGGCCCGTCCGCCGCGCGTAGCGTCACGTGCTCGCTACCCGCGATGGAGGCGCACGCCGCGAGGCACAGCCGGACGGCCCGTTTCCTTGCCCCGGACGCACCGCCGCGCTGCCCCGTCCCCCGCCGCAAGCGGCCGCATGGCTTGCTCGGGCCCCCTCCACGGCTTGCTCGCGCCCCCTCCACGGCTTGCTCGGGCCCCCTCCACGGCTTGCTCGGCCCCCCTCCACGGCCTCCTCGCGCCCCCCCCCCCGCCTTCTCCGGCCCCCCCCCCCCCCCGCCC
>Ga0136560_1001700_pt1 | contig 11322 bp, 4 predicted proteins | sample AntRauMeHopE1497_FD_104925 | JGI IMG/M metagenome (GOLD analysis project Ga0136560, IMG submission 104925) | Saline lake microbial communities from Rauer Islands, Antarctica - Metagenome Hop E1 #497 | ecosystem: Environmental > Aquatic > Non-marine Saline and Alkaline > Saline | place...
GGCGGCGGGCGAGGCGGCCGCAGCAGATGGCGTTGGCGCGGACCATGAGGCGGCGGCGGAGGGCGGCGCGGGCGGCGGCGAGGCGGCGGCGGGCCTGGGCCTGGAGGAGGACGACGCCGCGGCGCAGCTTGACGTACCGGCGCCGGCAGAGCCACATGCGGATGGTGCGCTGGGCGGCGGTGACGGCGTTGCGGCGGACGGCGAGGCGGCGGAGGAAGCGCCTGCGGGCGGAGCGGCGCCTGACGTGCGCCTGGAAGACGATGATCAAGGCCTCGATGGCGCGCGCCTTGCGCTCGGCGATGGTGTTGCGCCACTGCCGCTGGGCGAGGACGAGGCTGAGGCGAAGGGCGGTGTAGGCCGCGCGGCACGACGCCATGCGCCACCAGCGCTGGATGGCGAGGACGTGCATGGCCTGGAAGCGGCGGTGGATGGAGTCGAGGCAGCCGTCCTTCATGAACACCTTGGTCCGGCCGAACCGGAACTCTGCCTCGCCGAGCAGGGCCCGGCAGAGGGCCTCCGTGCCGGCGCGGCACCGCCCCAGGACGGCAGGGGTGAGGCTGGCGTCGAAGGAGGAGCGGTTCCCCGCCTCGTCCTCCCGCTCGCGGTAGTCGGCGGGCGGGGGCGGGTCGACGGCCCAGGAGTCGGGGACGAGGGCGCGGTAGCCCGCGATGCGGCCGCCGCCCCCGGTGCAGCAGCGGCGCCAGAACTCGCCGTACCCCTCGCGGAAGGGGAATCCCTGCCTTCGGATGCGGACGGTCTCGAGGACGCCGCTGTAGAGGAGCTGGTCGAGGACGCGGCGGAAGTCAAAGTCGTGGGCGGCCTTGTTGCCGTTGGGCTTGATGCAGCGGACGTAGTGGGGGGAGGTGGCGAGGAGGGTGTCGTTGAGCTCGGAGAGCTGGCGCTTGAATTTGGAGGCGATGGTCTGGGGGCCGGCGGCGCGGGCCTTGGCCGAGGCGGCCGAGGAGAGGGCGGGGGTTGCGGTGGCGGCGGCGGCGGCGGCGGCCTTGGGCGAGGCGTCGTCCCCCCTCTCGAGGGCGGCGTCGTCGAAGAGGAGGCGGACGAAGACGTCGTCCGCGCCCTGCATGGCCTCGAGGAGGTCCTGGGTCAGGGCGTCGTTGTTCTTGCCGATGAAGCCGTCCACGCAGTAGTGGACGTCGCCGGCGAAGTGGGCGACGACGAACTCGTTGCGCTTGCGCGTGGCCCCGTAGAATCGGTGCTTCCCCTTGTGGGCCTGGTCGACGCGGGTCTTGAACTTCTCGTCGTTCATGGAGCGGGTGGCCTGGCGGCAGACGTCGTCGAGCATGGGGAGGATGCCCGCGGGCTTGCGCTCGATCAGGTCGACGCAGGGCTGGTTGTTGATGAACTCGATCGAGGTCACGTCGACGCCCTCTTCGGCGTACTGGGCCTGCTCCATGACGAAGATGTGGTGGTTGAAGAGGTTCTGCAGCTTCTCGTTGGCGTAGTTGATGCAGAGCTGCTCGAACGAGTTGACGTCGAAGATCTCGAACCCGAAGATGTCCAGGATGCCGATGAAGGCCGAGGCCGCCTCCGTGGACTCCAGGCAGTGGTTGGCTCTGCCGATGAGCCAGGTGAAGAGGCGGTCGTACGTAGCCTTGGCCAGGGCGTCGCGGGTCTCCGTGGCCTGCCCCGCGGAAAGGGGGACGGTCACCGTCTCCGTGCGGGTGCGGACCTCCCGGGTGACGAGCTTGTCGGACATGCCGGGGGCGCCGAAGAGGGCCTCCACGCGGGCCACGAGGGCGGGGTCCGACACCTGGGAGGCCTCGGGGTTGCCATCCACGGGGCGGAAGTCGACGTCGCCGAGGTGCGCGATGGCGGCGACGGCGCGCCACATGGAGCGCTGCGTCTCGGCGTCGATGCCCACGTCCGTGAGGGCGGCGAGGACCAGGTCGAACTCCTCCTTGTCGTCCATGCCGGGCACGGTGGTGGTGCCGCCGGCGCCCAGGTACCGGAACGACGCCGGGTCCCTCAGCCCGAGCTCTGCCAGGGTCTCGTCCGTGGCGCCCCTGCAGAGCTGGTAGAAGATGTGGTAGTTGCGCTCGCCGCCCTGGGGGCTGACGACGCGCGCCTTTTCGAGCAGGTAGTGGCGCATGCGCGCGCCGATGATGGCCCCCTGCCGGTACTCGATCTTGATGAACTTGCCGAAGCGGCTGGAGTTGTTGTTGCGCAGGGTCATGGAGTTGCCGAACGCCTCGAGGAAGGGGTTGCAGTCGAGCACGCGCTGCTCGATGTTGGCGGTGGCGGCCACCACGGAGGGCCGCCGCTCGTGGCGGGAGGAGTAGCCCTCCGAGAGGAAGGCCAGGTACTGCATGATGCGCTTGCAGGCCTCCGTCTTGCCGGCGCCCGACTCGCCCGACACGATCATGCTCTGGTTCTTGCGGCTCGGATTGGCCTCCTCCCGCATCGCCTTGTACGAGCGCTCCGCCACGGTGAACACGTGGGGGATGTGCTGCCGCAGGAAGTGCTCGCCCATGTCGGCCTCGTCCGTCTCGGGGATGTCGTAGAGCGCCTCAATGTGCTTGTACGGGTTGATGCTGATCAGGATGTCGCCGGTGAAGGTGTAAATCGCGTCCTCCATGTAGCGGCGCCGCAGGAGGTACAGCAGCGGTGCTTGGTGAAGGTTATTCATCATCGCGATGTCGGGGAGGTTCTCCATGTGCGACGGGTCCGACGGGTGCGTGTTGTCCTCGCCGCTGGGGTCCTTGAGGGTCAGCTCGGTCTGCGGCGGGCGGTCGGGGCGAGACGGGGCGGACCGTGTCACCGGCAGGGCAATGGTACCACAAGAGGCATGGCTGACGGGGGCCGGGCCGCGGGGAGCGGGGGGGTCGCCCGGGCTCAGACGAGGGCCGAGCGGTTGCAACGCGGGCTGCCGTGGTCACCCGAGCCTCCGGCGCCCCGCCCGGACCGGGCCTCAGTGGGCCAGTGACACCCTCGCACAAGGATCGCGGGCGGCCGCTCCGGCCGAAGCATCTGGGGCCGGCGGCGCGCCCTAAACGGACGGCCGGAAGCCGGCAGAGGCGGACTCGGGCTCCGGCGCGCGGTGCGGCCCGTGCGGCGCCAGGCGTGAGCGCCGCCCGCTGCCGGCAGGGACGACCTGGTGCGCTGGCCGCTGGACGCACGGCCCTGCTGAGCCGGGGGGCAGCCGACGGTTGCGGCGCTGCGCCTATCTCACGGTCTCAGCGGTCTCCACATCTCGGACGACGACTGACGTGCCAGTGGCCTCCGCCACGTCCCCCAGGGCCCAGCATTGCGTGGGGTGCCTGTACCAGACACGGTCGGCCATGGCGCCCTGCGGATCGGGGGAAGCCGGGACGAAATAGGGACGGATGACGGCTGCGACCCTGCAGATTGGCGGCGCCGGCCGCTTCACCGGCCTAGGCGAGGAAATTCACCCAAAGGCCGCGCCCCAGTACGGCTCATTCTACAAAATCCGGTTTGCGCGACGACGGGGCCCCCAAGGCGGAGCACTGGGCGCGCAGGGCGGGTGCGGGCGGAGCAGCACAGTCGTCCTCGGCCAAGCACTGCCCACCGGCGAGGCACACGCGCGTTCGGCCCGAAACCACCCGCCAGGACGATGGCACGCATATCACGCAACCCCTGGTGCGGCCAAGCGCGCTCTGGCCCCACTCACGCCACGGCCTCCACGTGTGATGCAGTCGCGAGCGGCGGCACGGCCCTGCCCAGCTCACCCGAACCTGTGGTGCCACCACTCGGCGCCAAGCGGTGCACGGTCGATGCTTCCTAGCAGGGAGAGATTCAGGGGGCACCAAGAGTCAAAGCGCGCCTGCGGGGACGGCAGGGTTGCCGGCACAACGCAATTGCGGCGCAGTCGCTCCTGGCGTCGAGGCTTGCGCCACGAACTCTCGCAGGTTGCTTGCGTTTACGCTTGCATCCAGTCGCAAGCCGCCGAGGTGGCCGCGTCGCGTGCGCATGGCCGCGGCCGAGCAAAAGGTCCGGGTAGGCCCGACTTGCAGCAGTAGTCTGGAACACCTGGCGGCCCAATTGGGGCGGTAGTGAGCACCAGCAAGAACTTATGTTGCATAGGTGGTGTGGCTACCCGCGTTGCGGTGGTACTGCCCCTCGGCGGGCCTGTGCTGGCGCCCTGTTGCAGCGTGACTGAAGGGCATGAGGGCTCACACAGCATTGCATTCCGGCGCGGCAGACGACTCACACACGCTCCAACCGGACCAGGCCGCCCATCAGCCACTCAGGAGCGCTGACGACGACATGCTGACCACCGCCGGCTGGGTCTGCTCCCGCACCTCGGCGCACACGCAGCCACAGCCGCAGCCGCCCGAAACGTCAAGGGCGGACGCATCGGCCTCGAGGGTCGCTCGGGCGTCCGCGTCGGCGCCCCTGCGGTGGAAGCGGCGCCGGGCGACGCACTCGGTGTCGCAGCTGCAGTCGCATGCCGCTTCCAACAGGGCCGAGGTCTCCTCCTCCTCCTCCTCGGCGTCCTCCAGGGCGCTGGGGCTCGTGAGCACGTCTGTGACTGCGGCAGAGCTCGTGTAGGGAACCCGGCGACGCTTCCCGGGGGACGGGGCCCGGTACCGGTACAGCGCCAGTGAGGATAAGACGACACACACTGACGACAGGGCCATCGCCAGCGCCGCCAGCTCGGGCGGCAAGGCAACCCGGAGGGCCGGGTAGAGCGCCCCGGCGGCGATGGGGATGCCCGCGGTGTTGTAGGCAAACGCGAAGAAATAGTTGATCCAGATGCGCCGGAACGCCACGCGGCTCAGGTCGACGGCGGTTACCAGGTCCGAGAGGTCCGACCGCACGAGGACGACGTCGGCCGCCTCGATGGCCACCTGGGTGCCGGCGCCGATGGCCACGCCCACCGTGGCCCGTGCGAGCGCGGGGGCGTCGTTGATGCCGTCGCCGACCATGGCGACCCGCCTGCCGGCGCCGAGCGCCCTCTCCACGGCCTCGATCTTCCCCGACGGGAGAACCTCGGCGTCGACGCGGTCCTCGCCGATGCCCACCTGCCGTGCCACGGCCAGCGCCGCGCGCCGGTTGTCGCCCGTCAGCATCCGGACAGCGATTCCCATCGCCCCGAGCCGGCGCACGGCGTCGGCGGCGCCGGGCTTGACCGCATCGGCGAGGGCGATGATGCCGGCCGCCTCGCCGCCGACGGCCACCACCACGGCAGTCCGACCCAGCTCCTCCATCACGCGCAGCTCCCGAACCGGCCCCTCGGCCAGGGCGACGCCGTGCCGAGCCATCCAGCGACGGGTGCCAACCACGACCCGCCGACCCTCTACGGTTGCCGCGACGCCAAAGCCGGCTTCCTCCTCGAACGCCTCGGCGCCGAGCGAAGCGGCGTCGCCGCCAAGGAGCTCCTCCGCACCGGCCACGACCGCGCGCGCGAGGGGGTGGTCGCTCCCGCGCTCAGCGGCGGCGGCGAGGGCAAGGACCCGGTTTGGGCCCGACAGTCCGGCCGCCGCGGCGCCAGAGGACGACAGGACAATGCCAGATCCGCCGTCGGCCGCCCCAGCGTCAATACCGATCGCGACCCCCGATGCCGCCGCCGCCGCCTCGCCGTCGCCGCTGTGGGGCAGCACGCTGACGCTGACGACCCTTGGCTTTCCCTCGGTGAGGGTGCCCGTCTTGTCGAAGATGACGGTGTCGACGGCGTGGAGGAGCTCCAGGGGCTCCCCGCCCTTGATCAGGACTCCGAGCTTGGCCCCGACCCCCGTGCCGACCATGACGGCGGTGGGCGTGGCGAGGCCGAGGGCGCAGGGGCAGGCGATGACCACGACGGAGAGGCCGAAGCGGAGGCAGAAGGCCACGGGGCCGAGGGCGGGGGGCACCCAGTCCGTGGGGACACCGCCCGCGGCCAGGGCGACGGCCCAAGTCGCCGAGACCAGGACGGCGATGACGAGGACCGCGGGGGCAAAGATGCCCGAGACGCGGTCCGCCACGGCCTGCACGGGGGCCTGGGACAGCTGCGCGCCCTCCACGAGCCGGATGACGTTGGCGATGGCCGTGTCCCGGCCGACGCGCGTGGCCCGCACCAGCAGGGCGCTCCCGCCCACGTTGATCGTCGCGGCCAGGACCTCGTCACCCGGCCGCTTGGGGACCGGCATCGACTCACCGGTCATGGCGGCCTCGTCGGCCTCGCTGCGGCCAGCGATCACCACTCCGTCCACGGCGAAGCGCGCCCCCGGAGCCACCCGCGTGACGTCACCGAGCTCGACGGCCGCGGTGGGCACCGTCTCCGCGACGAGCCCAGGGTGGTTCGTCGCCGACACGAGGCCCAGGGCGGCGCCGGCGGGCGACACCATGGAGCGGTCGTCGTCCTCCTCGCCGCCCGCCGTGGACGCCCCGGCGGCCTCGCGGACCTCGATCGCGGCGCCGGGGCCTGACGGGGACAGGACCACGGCCTCGTCGGGCTGGAGCATCAGCAGGGCCGTGAGCGCGCCGGCGGTGCGCCCCTTTGCTGCTGCCTCGAGGTACTTACCCAGAACGACAAACGTGATGATGAGGGCCGAAGCGTCGAAAAAGTCGGCCGGCATGAACCCGCTGCCCCCGTTTGCCACCGCGACGGCGAGCTCGGCGACGGAGTACCAGTACGCGGTCATGGTGCCCACGACGATGAGAAAGTCCATGCCCATGACGCAGCCGCCGCGGAGGCGCTTCCAGGCGTGGGAGATGAAGGGCCACGCGACGCCGAACTGCACCGGCGTCGCGAAGACCCAGGCGAGGAGCATGCGCCACGACATCCCTGGCACGACGGGCCGGTTCAGGGCGGGGATGGCCCCCGGCGCGATCTGGCCGAGGCCGAGGGTGAAGAACGTCACGAGGACGGCCGGGCCAAGGGCCATCAGGAGCCGCGTCCGCCAGTGCTGGACGTCGGCCGCGGTCTGCTCCGCCGGGGTCGGTCCGGACGCACCGAGCGACGCGGATCCACCGTCCCTTAACTCCGGGAACCCACAGCCGGAGGCCGCGGCGAGCACGTGACGACGTCGGAGCCACTGCCCCGCGGCGGACGCGGAGCGCCTCACAACTAGGTGCCCGGCGGCGTCGACGTCGGCCCCCTCCGCTCCTACCAGCGCCATGGCCGCCTCGGCAAGGCGTGAGGTGTCCGCCGCGGCGGCGTCAACGGCCACCTCAATCGTCGCTCCGAGCTCCCCGTCGTGCTGCCTGGCGGTGGCGGCGGTTGCGATTGCCTCGTCGCTCGATGTCGCGGCCTCGAACCCCGTCGCCTCGACCGCCTCGACCAGGCGCTCAGGCGTGGTCAGCTTGGGGTCATAGCAGACCCGCGCCTCGTTGGTCATCACTGACACACTGCGGCAGGAGAGCGTCGTGATATTGTCAAAGTTGGGCGGCGCGAGCCCCGCGAGACCGGCCGCTGGTGGCGAGGCAGCGCGGCGGGGTGCTTGCACATCGTTATTCGATGCTCACCTTGCCGAAAGAACCCCGCGCTCGTCGCGCAAGGCACCCTGCACCGCAGTTGAGCACGAGGCGCACGACATCCCTTCGATGCGAAGCATCGCCCGGCGCTGCCAAGGCTTGGGCGGCGATTCGTTGGCGGCTTCGCTTGCGTCGAACCCGACCGCCTCTATCGCCGCGATGATTGTCCCGGCCGAGACGGGCGGGCCGCCCGGCAACATTGTAACTGTCGCCTTGTTCGTGAGCGCGGAAACCCTGCGGATTTCGAAACGAGCAGTCGGAGTCCTGGTGCAACGTCAAGCTGAGGCTGCGCGCAGCACATTGTTCGGCGTTCCTCGTGGCTGACCCGGCCTGCAGCCAGCTTCGGTCCACCAGCAAAAACGTTTGCGGATGGGTGATATCTCGAATGCCCGGCGCCAGCCCATGCGCGCGGGGCAAAGGGACGTGCCGGTCGCATTCTCACGCCGCCTTCTCGACGCCTTCCACGCCCTCCGCCGCGCCGCGCACCGCTCCGGCGCAGGACGCGCACGTCATGCCGCCGATGAGTAACTGAATGCTGCGCCCGCCGCCTGACACGGTCGCCATGACAATGATGCGGAGTGTTCAACCTGGTCAGCGTTCGCGAGGGAAGCGTGGGTGCGGCAGCCACACACTGCAACTTGAAGTCTGTTCCGTCGTCATACCGCTCACGCAATCAATGGCAGCAGCCCTCGCCGGTGAGCTCCGACTCGAGGGGCCCGTCCTCGCCGCAGTATGGCACCGCGGGGTCGAAAAGCAGCATGCCGGCGACTTCGCCAACGATGACCGCGAAGAAAAGGCCGTAGTTGAACGTCATCAAGATGAGCATGTTCGCCCCCCCAATGGTGCTTGCCACCAAGGCCAGCAACGCATCGAGCGCGTTCCTCCACGCCCCAGTGCCGCTGCAGCCCCTCGGGCGACGGACTGCAGGCTTGCTCCAGCTCAACGAGGCCGCGTTCACCGCCGGGCCGTCAAAGTCATCCAGGAGCCCGGGCGCCCCACCGCGGACAGCGAGGCGCGGTGCCGCAGCGCCCACTTTTGCTGCTGCCGCGAAGCCGGCGCGCATGCGGCGGCGCGTGGCCACGAGCCAGGAACGGCAGGCGGCGGCAAGGAAAACGACGACGATCGCCGCCGCGTACGCGCCGCACGACATGACGACGAGGCCGTCGAAGAGGAGCATCTCCTCGCATCCCTGGTGGAACCCGTTCATGTCAGCGTGGCAGGCAATGTGTGCCCAGCCGACTGCCCAGTCGCGTCCCTCGGTCGCGCTTCACCGGCAGGGCTGCGCGCCCCCGGAACAGTCGACGGCTCCTGCCACACTCGGCGTTGGCTTCGATGGCCGCGGCATCACCAGCAACAGGCCCAAAGGACGACATGCCCCCGGTGACGGCCATCATCGTCGGGGCAGGGGCCAGAGGAAAGGTGAGGAGGGGTGCATGCGCCGACGAGCTGGTGAAGCCCGGCTCGGCCGTTTGTCGCGGCGGCCTCTCAGGCCCGCGGGCCCGAGGCCAGGGCACCCCCTAGTGTGGTCCGCCAAAATATGCGCCGGCCGGTGTCACCGTCGTCCCGGGACCCGCTGCTTTGCGCCCGCAGACGTACGCGCAGTACGGCGTCGAGCACCCGGACCGGCTGCGCATCGTGGGGGTCGCCGAGCCCAGAGCACACCACCGCAACATAGTCAAGGCGCGGTGAGCATGACCCACCCGCACAGTGTCGTGGTTTTGTTTGCCTACGCTGAGCCTGCGGCCGTGCAGAAGTCTTCTCGTCGTTGCCAATCTCTTGCAACCCCCTCGCGCGGCCCCGCAGGTTCGACCTCCCCGACGAGGCGGTGTTCACGGACTGGAAGCAGCTCGCGGAGCTGCCCAGGATGGCGGATGCCGTCGTCATCGCCACGCACGTGAGCCAGGTCGCCGGGCCAAGAGCGCTTCGCTCAGCTGCTTCGGAGCCCGATCCATTCGCATGCCTCCGGCTGCTCCCGACCCCCGCCGCAGGACACCATGCACGTTGACCCGGCGGTCCAGTTTGCGGCCAAGGGGTACCACATCCTGCTGGAGAAGCCGATGGCGGTGTCGACCACGGATTGCAAGCGCATCGCTGACGCCACCAAGGCCAACGGCGTCCTGCTTTGCGTGTGCCACGTGCTGCGGTACACGCCGTACATGCGCAAGCTCGTGGAGATCGTGCGCTCGGGCGCCATCGGCGAGGTTGTGAACATGACGCACCTGGAGCCCATCGGCAGCTGGCATTTCGCCCACTCCTACGTCAGGGGGCCCTGGTGAGTCGATGATGGTGGTCTTACATCCCGCCCCGGCCGAGACTCGGCCCGGGCTCGTCCGCCCGGCCCCTCCCCCGCGCCCGGCCAAGATGCCGAACGCCCAAGCCCTCCTCCCTCCCTCCCCTTCACCCTCACCCGCAGGCGGCGCGAGGACGAGTCCTCGTTCATGCTCATGACCAAGTGCTGCCACGACATCGACCTCATCCGCCACGTCATCGGGAGGCCGTGCAAGCGGGTCTCCTCCTTCGGCTCGCTCTCCCACTTCCGTCACGACAAGAAGCCGGCAGGCGCCGGCCCCCACTGCCTGGACTGCGGGGTGGAGCCCACGTGCCCCTTCAGCGCCAAGCGCATCTACCTGGAGCCGGTGCGGGCGGGTCACACGGGCTGGCCGGTGTCGGCGGTGATGGACAACGAGCCGACGCCCCGGGACGTGGAGGAGGCCCTGCGCACGGGGCCGTACGGGCGGTGCGTGTACGACATGGACAACGACGTGTGCGACCACCAGGTGGTGTCAATGGAGTTTGAGGGGGGCGTGACGGCGACGCTCACCACTGCGGCCTTCACGAAGAAGGTCTGCCAGAGGCACACGCGGGTGTTCGGGACCAGGGGGGAGCTGGAGGGGGACGGGGACAGCGAGATCGAGTGGTTCGATTTCGCGACCCGGACGCGGAAAACCATCGTGACGGACGTGGCGCCGACGGGCACGCGCATGACCGGCCACGCCGGGGCTGACTACCACCTCATGGACGCGTTCGTCACCGCGCTGCGCACGCGGGACCCGGCGTCGGTAATCTCGGGACCGGACGAGACGCTGGAGTCGCACCTCATCGTCTTCGCCGCCGAGGCCGCGAGGCGAAGCGGCCAGGTCCTCTCAGTCCCGGCCGCGCTCGCCTACGGTCTCCGGGGCGCCGTCGCCGAGGCCAGGGGGCTCGACCCCGTGGCTGGCGCGCGCACCCTCCCGGCAGAGCTGGACGCGATGCTGGGTCGGCTGGAGGAGGGGCCGCCCGCGTCGGTGCCCCTCGCCCCCCTCGGCATGGCCGTGCCACCCTCCACGACGGTCCCCATCTCCGCCGCCTCCTCGGTCCCCATCGCCGTCCGCCACGCCCTCAGCGCCGTCCTGACGCCAGGGACCAACGTCAGGGAATCCACCGCCACGCCCACCCGTGACATGGGGGCCGGCCCCAGCCACGGCGTGTCCGCCGCCTTCTCCCCGCTGCGCTTCGCGCCGCCGGGCCAGGGCGACGAGGACGACGTCAACGAGGACGATATCGAGGCGCTCACGGCGGTGCCGGCGGGGCAGCCGCTGCGGGCGGGGCGCGCGTCGTCCTCCTCCTCGGGGGCCGAATGACCGCGGCTCGGCCACGGGCGGGGCGCACGGCACTGATCGCCGGGCGTCTCTGCGCCCACGGTGGGGTGCTCCGGTCACGGGGCCGGCAGCGTGTGTGATCCTGTGCAAGGGAGCGCCGTCTGCCCCGGCCGACCCTGCGCTGGCACCGCTGTCATGACACACAGAGAGCACACACGGGCACGCGCACCCACAAGAGCGCGCCCCCACGTACCGGGGCAGTCTCCCGATGAGCTCCACACCGGGCAGTCACCCGATGAATTCCAACCCC
>Ga0136560_1001701_pt1 | contig 11320 bp, 6 predicted proteins | sample AntRauMeHopE1497_FD_104925 | JGI IMG/M metagenome (GOLD analysis project Ga0136560, IMG submission 104925) | Saline lake microbial communities from Rauer Islands, Antarctica - Metagenome Hop E1 #497 | ecosystem: Environmental > Aquatic > Non-marine Saline and Alkaline > Saline | place...
ACGTGCTCGACCATGTCCCCGTAGCGCTCCGCCTCCTGGGCGGGGGGGGCCGGGGGGGGAAGGGGCGGGCGATCAAGGGTGGGGGGGGGGGGGGGGGGGTAGGATCAACGAACGGTCGGCGAGGGCCGTTGCACGTTGGCGTGGCAAACGTCCGGCAAACGTGGCACAGGCCCGCCCCGCCACCCGAGAACGAGTAGACAGCCCCAGCACCACCCAACGGGCCGGCAAAGGCACCCCGGGGCGCCGCCAGGAAGGGCTCGGAACGGTGGGCAAGCCGTCCGTCGGAAGGATTTTGCACCGTCGCGCTTGAATAGCAGCCGCGGCGAGCTGGTGCGCCCCCGGAAGCCCCCTGGAGGAGCGCGCCTGGCCACGAAGCAACCCGCGACGGAGCAGGGGCGGGCACGGCGGCAGCAGGGGCGACCCTGGCGGCCCATTCCGGCCCGGAAGGCTCGCTCGGCGTTCGGAATGAACGCTCGAGCATCAGGGCCGTCGTGCCCCCCCGCAGTCCCTGGCACACCGCCGGCCCAAGGCGCGCCCCCGAGCCTGCCTGGTGCATGAATGCTGCTCACCTTGTAGACGAGGTCGTCGCGGGAGGCGGACATGCTGCTGTTGCTGAAATAAAGGGTGCGCCTTCGCTCTCGCCGAGGATCGTCGGGGGGTCATCGCTGCTCTGCGGCTCTGCTTGCGTCCGCGGGTCAACAGCCGCGAATTCCTGCGCTTCCGGGCACCAGAACGGCTGTTAGAGCCCGGAAGCTTGCATTCAGGGATACTATGCTCCGATTAGGGCTTCGCGCGCGCGTGTCATGTCGGGGTTCCACGCGAACGCTCAGCTCGGCGCCCGCCATCCCTGACGCCGTCGTTGACGGCACCGACGACGCCGGGCTCCTGCGGGCACTCGCAACGAGGGGATTCGCGGTGGTGCGCGGCGGCGCGGGGCCCACCGCTGCGCAGGCGGCCATGGCTGCTCTCGACAGGTCGCTGTTCGGGACTCAGGGAGGGTCCGGGACAGACGCAGCCCGCTCGGCTTGTCAGGGTTCTGGCGTCGGGCCCGGCTTCCACCGCTATGAGCTCTCGCCGGACAAGGAGGGCCCTGCTGCCGAGATGCTTGCGTTCCGTGCGTTGCCGGCGCGTGCCTCGCTGCTCCAGCAGCGCTTTCCGTACGCCCAGGCGGCTGACTGGCCCTCTGGGATGGCCGAGGACGTGTGGGGCGGGGCGGACAACGTGTGGCCCTCCGAGGAGGTGAGGATAGCGGTGACCGACCTCGAGGTGCGGCTTTCGGGCGTTGTGGACGGCGCGATGGCCTGCCTGGACCGCGCGCTGTCGCCGTGGCACGGGGGCACGGACGTGTTCTCCCCCGTCCACGGCTGCGGGGAGCGCGTGATCGAGGCGAAGCGGTACTCGCTGCCGCCGGGGCCGCACGCCGCGCCCGTGGAGGCCCTCCCCGTCCACTCGGACCTGACCACGCTCACCGCGCTCGTGGTCTGCCCCCGGCCGGGCGGCAGCGGGGGCCTGGAGGTCTTCGACTGGGCGTCCGGCGGCTGGAGCGAGCTGGACGACGGCGCCGTGTCCCCCGGTGACGTCATCCTCAACGTCGGCGAGTTCGGCAGCTCCCTCACGTCCGGGGTGCTCCTGGCGACGCCCCACCGCGTCGTTATGCGGGCGGGCGCGAGGGACTCGGCGGTGCTATTCGCCACGCCCGACGCCCACACGGACCTCGACACGACCCCCGCCCGCCTCGGGCACGAGGCCGCGGAGGCACTGGTGCGGGAGCTGTGGCCGTCGGGCCGCGGCTTCGACGAGCGCTTCTACCGCCTCTCCCCGCACCGCTACGGCCTCCGCGGCGGCGGCATGGTCGGCGACCACCTCCCAATCTGAGGCAGCCCGGCCGCCACTGGTCGCAGCCAGGTGCTGAGAAGCCGAGCCCAGCGGAGCTCCGTACAGGGGCACCCGTGTGGGAGTGGTCGCAGCAACCCGAGAATTCGGCATCGCATCCCTCGCCCGACCAAACACCTCATGCCCGTGATATCGAATCGGAGGCACACAGCACGACGGACCGCTTCCGTTGTCGCTATCCTCTGCCGCCGAGCGCGGGACGGCGAGGGCGGCCGCCGTCCCTGCCGGCCCGCATCCGCCCGCCCCCCGAAGCACTCACGCCCTGACCTGGCGGCCCGCTGCCTGCTCCGCGCGCGAAGCAGTCTTGAGCAGGGCGCTGCATCGACCCGCCTTTCGGCCCGGAGCTCGGAGCGGCTGCCGTTGTCCGTCCAACCGCCATGGCCGCAGCTTCCCCGTCCAGGAGAGCCGCGGCGACCACGCCGAAGCGCGCGGACATGGGTGCGCCACAGGCGTCGTCGTGGCTTCACGTCACCCCGGACGTTGAGCTCGTGGAGACGGACGCGCCGCCGCAGATCCGGCACGTCGCCTTCACCGCCGCCAGGACGGCGCTGCGCAAGCGGGCGACCGGCGGGCTGTCGTACGACCACGAGGCGGCACGGGAGATCGCGGCGGCGCTCACCGCCGAGCACAAGGGGTCCTGGCACGTGATCGTGGGGGGTGCGTTCGGCTCGTTCGTGTCCCACGAGGTGGGCACCAAGGTTGTGTTCACCATGGGTGGCACGGGTGTGCTTGTGTTCCGCCACGGCTAGGCCCGCGGTGCGCTGGGTGCGGGAGGGCGCGCGCTCCGTTGGCGCCCTGAACCAGTCTGATTGTTCGCGCCGCGCCTCGCCACACCCGGCCTCACCTCTGCCACCTGTCATGCCTGCCCTGCTGCGCCGGTCCGCCGCGCCAGCCGTCCCCGCCGGCCGGCGGTCCGCGCGGATCGGCCCCGCGCGGCGGCGGGGCCGGCCCAGGCCCGTCAGCCGCCGGCCTGTGCTGCCCCTGCGCGTAGGCCGGCGCGCCGCGCCTGTCGTCGCGGTAGCGGCCGTCGTCGTGCGCGGGCGCGCGGTAGCCGTGCCCGTGCGGCGGCGGCGGGCCCTGGTCCCGGGCGCGGGCGACGGCTCGGGCGCCGTACTGGGCCGAAGGGCTCTCCCCGAAGGAGTCAGCCCGGCGCGCCGGAGCCGGCCTGGGCGCGTCGTAGTGGGGCCCGCCGTGCCCCCAGCGCGCGCCGTCTCCGGCCGCGCCGGGGCGACCGCGCGCGGCGTCGGCGTCGACGTCGTCGTGACCTCGCCGCTGCCCTCCCCACCCGGCCCTGCCGTCCCGTCTATGCGCGTCGTGGCGGTAGGCGTCCTCCCGCCGGGGCGGGGGCGGCCTGTGGGGGCCGGTGTCCGGTCCGAGCGCGGTCCTGTATCCGCCCCCGCCCCCTGGCTGGCTGTGGGCGCGGTCGTGGCCTGCCGGCTCGGGCCTCGACTGCCAGGGGTGCGACTGGCGGCCTTGCTCGTGCCTCTCCGCGGCGCGAGCGAAGTGCGGGTGGGCAGGGGCGCCGGCGTGGGGAGGCGGGCTGCGCCTTCCGGCCGGGATGCCGTGCGGGGCGGCCGGCCGACCGTGACCGCCGCTCCCGCCGTGGTCGACGGCCCCGGGGCCGAACGGGTGGCCGTGGTGCGAGGAGGCGCCGGGAGGGCCGTGCTGGGTGCCGTGCATCGGCCGGTCGTTCTGGCCGTCGTCGCGCCGAAAGTCACGGGGGGCGCGGACGCCGCTGTAGCGGGGGTAGTCGGGCGACAGGATGCCGGGGCCCGCCGCCGCGGGGGCCGGGGGCGCGCCGCCGGGGGCGGGGCCGGCCGCCGAGGCATGGCCGTGCCGCTGCTGCTGCTGCTGCTGCTGCTGCTGCTGCTGCTGCTGCTGCTGCTGCTGCTGCTGCTGCTGGGGTCGCTGCTGCCACAGCCCCTGGCCCTCGTGCGATGCAGAGCGGCGGACCTGCCCCTGTGGGGGCTCTGCCGCGGGGTGCCGGGGCGCCTGGTAGTGGCCCGGCCCCGCACTCGGCCCTCGAGCGGCCTCCACCGCGAAAGGGTGGGGCGGGGCGTGGGCTCCTGCCGTCTCCGGCCGGCTCAAGAACGCCCGCTGGTGGGGGTGCGGGGGCGGGGGCGGCGCGCCGTAGCCGTGGTGCCCGTGGAGCGACGCGCGGTCCTGCTGGGGCGGCATCGAGCCGTCGCGGCGAGAATGGGGCGGGGCCTGTGCCGGGGCCTGTGGCGGGGCCGGGGCCGGGGCCTGTGCCGGGGCTGGGGCCTGTGCCGGGGCGAAGGCAGGCTCGGGGTTGGCGGGGGCAGGGGGCTGGGGGGCCGGCGCTGGCACCTGCACGGCCCGGATCTGCGTGCCGAGGAAGCGGCGGGTGGGAGCGACGCGGAGCGACGCCTCCCGGGTGGCGGCGGCGAGGCGGGCCCGCCACACGGCCAGGCGCGCGAGCCTGGCCGCCTTGCCGCCGCCCGTGGCGCCTGGCTGCAGCTTTGCCGCGTCCACGCCCTCCGCCAGGGCGGCTCGGACCCGCTCGTCCGCGTCGGTCGCCAGCCCCGCCGGCGCGCCCGGCAGAGCCCGGGGGAGGCGCGGCACGCGCCGCTCCAGCGGGGACCTGCCGTCAGCCGCGAGGACCTGGCCGCCATCAGCGCCCCCGTCGGCCTCGGCCGTGCCGTCGTCCGGCCCCGCCGCCGCCGGGGCCTCGTCCAGCCCGGCGAGCGCGTCGTCGTCGAGGGGGGGCGGCCGGCGCGCGCAGCGCGAGACCCACACCTCCATCGCCGCGTGCTCTGCCGAGAGGGCGAAGACGGCAGAGCAGAGCTCGGGGCCGGGCGGGGTGTCGACGGCGTCGGCCTTTGCCGCCGCGTCCGCGCAGGCCGCGAGCACAGCCAGGGCCGCCTGGGTGTGTGACGGGTCCATGGTGCCCAGGTCCGGCTCGACGAGGGGCCAGAGGCGGGCCCGGACCTGGCGGGCGAGGGCGACGGCCGCCTCCGCGGCACCGAGGGCGTCGGCGCGCTGGGCGGAGGCGACGGCGAAGGTGGCGACCGCGTGGGCGACGGCGAGGGGCGGGCCGGCGGGGAGGGTGGCGGCGTGGCGGCGGGCGGTCTTAGCCGACGGGGAGGAGGAGGAAGGGGACGAGGCGGGCCGGGCGCGCTTGCCCGGGCGCCGCGGCGTCGTGTCGTCGGCCGCGTCGGCCGTGTCTGCCGCCCTGGCCTCCTCAGCCTCGGCCTCCGTCTGATCCGTCACCAGCGCGTCGGCCCTGCCCCGCCCCAGGGAGTGGTACAGCGCCGTCTCCATGTCCATCTCGCCCCAGGGGCACCCGGGGCGAGGCAGCATCACGGCCGGCTGGCCCTCATCGTCGGCTGTTGCCATGTCCAGGAGGCGCTGGGACCGCCCCTGCACCCCGACCAGAGCCAGGGACATGGCCGGGTCGTTGGCCGACGTCCATGCGCCGCCCCTGCTCTCCAGCACGGCGTCGCAGGACATGGGGACGCCGCGGAGGTCGAAGATGCCGTCCTCGCAGTCGAGGGCCGGTGCGACGGCGAGCACGGCGTCCCTCAGGGCGGCGGGGGGGATGCGGTTCGACGGCGGCTTGCCACTGCCGTCCGGCCCCGTGCCGCCCGGGAAGGAGCGGAACGCTCGGCGGGTGGCGAGGGCAGGGGCGTCGCCGGAGGCCGGGGACGCCGCCGCCGCCGCCACCGCAGCCGCCGCCGAAGAAGGAGGAGGAGGCGGCGGGGGCAGCCCTGCGCCCTGCTGCTCGCCCGCCCCCGCCCCGCCGCACGCGACCAGCCAGCGCGCCCACAGGTCGTCCTCCTCCCGCGCCTCTGCGGCCGCGAGATCCTCCCTCGCGGCGACCAGGAGGCCGGCGAGACGAAGGTAGTCGGGCTTGCTGTGGTGCCCCAGCCCCGCCAGGTGCTCCGCGAAGGCCACCAGGTGGGCGCATCCCGGCAGAGCCGGCGGGAAGAAGGGCACCGGGTCGGCCATGAAGGACTCCTTCATCTTGTGGACCTCGTCGCGGCTGAGGCCGGTGCCAGCCTGGCCGGCCGACGCGGCGTCCGGCCCGGGGGACGAGTCCTCGTCGGTGTCGACCCAGTCGGCGCCGGAGGACGCTGCCGGCCCCGGAGCTGTCGTGGGCACAGAGCCCGCGGCCTCGGCCTCGGCCGCCGCCTCTGCCTCTTGCATCTCCACCGACTCCCTCGCCAGCGCGTTGAGGGCGGCCGCGGCCTTCCTCCGCTTGGTCCTCCAGTCCCTCTCCCTCTTGGCGTCGCGCCAGGGGAGCCCCCCGGGGGTGACGAGGTCCACGATTGTGTAGAAGAGCGACCACAGGTCATCCCGCCGCCCGAGGTCCTTCAGCTCGTGCGCGCTCGTGCTCGCGTAGCTCTTGGTGCCGCGGAAGATCCCCGTCTTGGTCTGGGGGCGGTGCGCGCCCTCGGCGCCGTCAGGCAGCGCCGCGAGGCAATCCGCGGACAGCCTCGAAGCGGCCTCGGCCTTCCCCTCGGTCGTCAGGTAGCAGCGCGCAAGGCCGTAGTCGAGCAAAAACACCTGCCCGCGGAGCTCACGGCACGTGTCGAGGTTCAGGTCGCGCATCGTGGGGGGCGCCGACGCGCGGGCGTACCGCTGCACGCCCGACAGCTCTCCCAGGTGCGGCAGGGACCGGTGCGACGCGGCGGGCGCGCCGACACAGAAGTTGGACGGCTTGATGTCGCGGTGGACCCAGCCGGCGCGGTGGCAGGCCTCGATCGAGTGCAGCATCTGGAGCGAGAGGTCCAGCGCCGTGCTCGGCCGGAACCGCCCGGACGGCTGCCGCAGCCGGACCTGGGTTATGCTCTGGCCCAGCATCTGCATGACCAGGGCGTTCTCTGCCTTGGACGAAGACGACCCTGAGCTGCTGCTGCTTGACTCCCGCTGCGGGATATAACTGCGGAGCGGGGAGGAGCGGCAGGAGGCACGCGCGGCTCGCTCCCTGACGGCCTGGTGGGCCCTATAACCACGCGCGAGGCACAGCCCGAGGCGGGCGGGGGCGGACGGGGCGGGCGAGCCCGAAGCAGGACGCCGGCCGCGTGCAAGGCGCCCAGCGCCCGGCCGTCCGCGCGCACCGACCCTCCCCCAATTAGCATGCTCACCAGAAGTGCAGAAGCCTCGGGAAGAACGGGTACGGCTGCAGCGACGAGAGCACCGCCTGCTCGGCGTTGAGCTGTGGCTTGGGGCTCGGCTTCTCGACCTTGATCGCCACCACCTCATCCGTGTCCCGGTTGTATGCGAGAAACACCTGGCTGAACGTCCCCTGGCCGATGCGCTCGCCCACGGTCCATGTGCCCGCGACCTTGGTTCCGGCCTGCGGGTCTCGGGCGGCGCGCAACATCGTTGGCAGGTGGCTCGTCAGCGTCGTCGGCCCGCGCAAGCGCCACAGGCACGCGCTTCCGTGCTCGCAGCCCTCACCCTCAGCTGGCCCTTGTTCGACGAGTTCGACGACGAGCGGTACGCCGCCATCACCCCGGGCCCAGGCGTGTGCAGGCGGAGCCGCCACCGACCCCGATCGGCAGAGAGGCTCGCACCCGGGCGGGCGGACGCCATCGCGTTGCAACAGGGCGGACACTCAGCACGCGCAAGTTCAATCACTGCTCGGCGAGCGTGGCGTGCACGCGCTCGGCGGCGGTCACAGGGCCCCGTGCTGCATGCGGGCCAGCATCCCGGCCGCCGCCGCCTCGAAGCTCTCCCCGTCGTCCTCGCCCTCGCGCGCGCCCCTTGCGATTTCGTGGGTGACGACTGGCCACGCCGCGCCGGCGTCCCACGCGCCGACCGACGGCTGCTCGAGCCGGTCGCCCTCGTCGTCCGCGGCGGGCACTTGCCCGTCGCTCGGCGACAGCACGAGCGGGCGCCGGAACAACGACGGCGGGTCCTCGGCCCGGTCAGACCCCGTCGCCGCCACGGCCGCGGCTACCCACCCCGACGGGTCCGCCTCCTCCTCCGCCCGCGCCGCCGCCGCTCTCGCCCCTTCCCGCCTCGACTGCGACGCCCCGGCGTCCCTCCCCCGCCGCAGCGCCGACGCCCGCTCCCTGTGGTCCCGCGCCTCCTCGCGCAGCCGCGCGATCTCAGCGAGCGTCGATGACTCGTCAACCGCCGCCGACGACGACGAGGACACCGCAGAGGCCCCCCCTCGGCCCGCACCGGTGCCCCGCCGCCCTGCCCGGGTCGTCGCCCCCACCCCACCGGCCCGCCTCCCGGCCCGCTGGCCCGGCCCCCCAGCCCCCTCCTCTCCCTCACGCCGCGCCTGAACCGCCGTGCCCCGACGCCCCGCCCGCGTCGCTCCGCCCGCTCCCCGCCCGGCCGCCGCCCCGGTGTCCTCGGCACCGGGCTCGAGCCACGCCGACGCCGACGCGCTCACCCTGCCCCCCCTCCCAGCGCCCTCCGAGTGAGCGACGCTCCGCCGCACCGCCTCCGCCGACGCTCGCTCAAGCCGCCGACGCTCCGCCGCCAGCACGCGAAACCGGGGGTCCGAGGGGGGGCGCACGGGGCCCGGGGGCGTCGCCGTGCCAGCACCTCGACGCGCCGTGCCCGGGCGACCGCGCGACCCCGCCCGCTCCAGGCGCCGCCTCAACACCACAGCCGCAGCCCCCCCCGGCGCTTCAGCGGCAACCGCGCGCGGGCGCGGCCTCTGCCCCGCGCCCGCGCCCCGCCCGGCAACCTCAAGGCCCATCGCTGCGCTGCCAATGCCCGAGGCCGTGCGTGCTGCCTCCGAACCAGTCGCATGCCCAGGCCGTCCTGCGCCCCCTCCCTCGGCCGCAGCCTCCCGCTGCTGCCCCCCCCGCCGCGATTCCTCCGCCGGGGCACGCCGCCGCGCCCGGCCCGCCTCGCTGCCCCGCCGCACGCCGCCCCTGTGACTGCCCGAACTCGGCTGCCGCCCGTCGCCCGGGGCGGCCCCCTCCCCGGGGCGGGCCGCCCCAGCACGCAAGCGGTTCCGGCCAACATGGTGCGTGACGTGCGGTTCGGTCGCCGCGGCCGCCTCCCATCGGGTCGACCCCGCAACGGCGGGCCGGAGCGCCGGAGGGGGCGCTGCCGCGACCTCCGCCGCAACTGCCGACCGGGCGGTCACGGGTGGGACAACTGCGGCCGGGCTCCTTTCCCCCACCGCCATGGCCCGGAGGTCGTCCATGGCGCTCGCACACATCGACTCGGCCTCGGCCATCGCCCAGGCCAGCATCGGACCCCCGTCCTCCACCGGAGAGCCGGGACCGTGGCGCCTAGTTTCCGGGCTGGCATGGATGACATCTGTGCCGTCACCAAACGCCGCCGATGCGGCAGAACGCAGGAACCCGGCGGCGTCAACAGGGTGCTCCGACATCCCAGCCCTCGGTCGACGGCTGGCCCGGTCGTAGCAGCTCCGCCACCAGCCACTGGCGCGCGCTGAGATTCCCCGTGCTTGTGGCGAGTGTTTGAGGCAGCCGGGAAGTGGCGGACGCACACGCGACGGCCGCCTCGCAGAGCGCCCGGTCACGACCTGCGCCCCGGGCACCCGAAGCCGTCCGGTGCGCGCTGCAGACCCGCGGCCAGCCGCCCCAGGCACCACCCGCAGAGATATTGCCATGGCATCGCGGGAGTCGTCGCGCCCCGGGAGCCCCGAGGTTGCCGCATCAACCAGCGAGGCCGGCGACGAGCGGGCTCCTACGGACCCGGCACGCGCCGCGGGGCAGTCCGCCTCACGCGTTACGAGGGCAGACCAGCTCGCACAGCGTCGCGGCGTGCATCCTGCCCTGGTCCTTCCAGGGGCCCGGCCAGGGGCGGCGGCGGGTGCGAGCCCGGCGGCGGCCGCCCAGACACCGGCACCGGGAGCGTCGATGTTTGAGATGCCCCCGTCGCTTGAGCCTGAGGCCTATGCCGCTTGGATTCGCGAGAGCCCGACGGGTATCCGGGCGCGAAGGGTCGAGGAGGCGCTGAGCACTCTCACGCTCGTCGTTCCTGGCATGATCGGGCAGGCCGGCGAGATCGTGAGCGAGGCCCTCACCGCTCTCTCGGGTCTGCTTTCGATGCACCACGCGGTGCTGCTGCGCGGCGACCCGACGCTGGCGCAAGCACGCTCGGACGAGGCCGCGGCGGCGGAGGGCGGCGCCCCGCTGCCCCTTTCGCCGTCCGCGGAGCGCCTCGCCCGCTGGGGCCTGTCCGTGCTCGGCTCCGTCGACGTGGTGGTGGAGCTCTCAGCCCTGCGGTCGGGCGGGCCGGGCGCGCGCTGGGGCGTCGTTTCCGCGATCGAGGCCGTCAGGGCCGCGGCCAAGCTGGCGCTGCTGTGGCAGAGCTCCGCGAGGAGGAGGCACGGGCACGAGGCCGCGCCGAGGCACCTGCTTCACGGCGGCAAGGTCGACTTTGAGGCCGGGGCTACGGCGGCTGCCAGCGCCGCCGCCGCCGCCGCTGGCACGCCCGCCGCCCCCGTCGACGCGTCGCACGACACCTCGCTTGCCAAGGCGTGGGCCGTCGCGGCGCGGGCCTCTGCGGTGGCCGGCCCCGGCTCCGCCGCCCTCGCCGCCGCCGCCGCCGCTTCGGCCACACCCGCCTCCGCCGCCGGGACCGGCCCGGCAGAGCCGCGCCGCTTCTTCGAGGGTGCTCGGTCCGGCGTGAGGCTGACCGTGCCCTCCGGCGTGTCGGCGTCGGAGGGAGAGGCCAGGGGGGCGGGGACGGACTTGGACGCCGCCTCGTCCGACGCCCGCCTCGCCGCGGAGGTCTTGCACGTCATCCGACCGCTCGTGTACGCCGGCGGGCGCGCCCTCATGCCTGGGGAGGGGGCCTCGGCGCCCTGGGCGCCCTGGGCGGCCTCCGCGGCGCTCGACACGGCCTCGTCGGCGCTGGTGTGGGCCGCCGAGCGACAGGCGTGCGGCGTCTCCCGGCCCCGGCCCCGCTCCCGGGCCGAGGGCCTTCTGTCGGCCATGGCAGACACCGTCGCATCGCTCGGACAGGGCCCCACGAGCCCCGAGGGGGAGGCCGGCGAGGAGATGCTATCCCTGCCCCGCCGCGGTGTCTGGGACGCTCTGACCCGCGCCGTCGGAGCCGCGCGGACCGCCGCCGCCGCCGCCGCCGCGCCCGACGCCGCCGCGGCGGGGCCGGCCGCCGCAGGGCTCGAGGACCCCGCACGGCGCCGGGGCCTGGCCTGGCCCTCGGCCTTCCTCCGCGAACTGGCTCTCTGGTTCGTCACCGGCGCTGGCTCCAGGGCCTCGACCCTGTCCGCGGGGGAGGCCGACGAGATGCGCCGGCGGCAGTGGGCTCTGCTGCTCTACCTCGTCCGGGACCCGATGTGGAGCCTCTTCACGAAGCCGGCGCTGGAGCGGGCCCTGGGGCCCCTGGAGCGGGTCCCCCTGCTGGGGATGCTGGTCGGGTACGTGCGCTCTATGGCCGAGTACTACCAGTCGATCCACTGCCACACCTCGGGGGAGGCGTGACGGGCAGGCGGGGCGCG
>Ga0136560_1001702_pt1 | contig 11316 bp, 4 predicted proteins | sample AntRauMeHopE1497_FD_104925 | JGI IMG/M metagenome (GOLD analysis project Ga0136560, IMG submission 104925) | Saline lake microbial communities from Rauer Islands, Antarctica - Metagenome Hop E1 #497 | ecosystem: Environmental > Aquatic > Non-marine Saline and Alkaline > Saline | place...
CGCCCTCCCCGCCAGGGCGAGCGACGCCCTCCCCGCCAGGGCGAGCGACGCCCTCCCCGCCAGGGCGAGCGACGCCCTCCCCGCCTGAGGAAGCCGCCGTGCCGATCCCGCCGGAGACTGCCGCTGCAGCGACGCCCCCGCGATCGGCAGGCGGGCCTGCGTCGTCCGGCGGTGCGGCGGCGGCGGCCGACGGCGCTCCTCCGGCACCGCCTGTCGCTGCCGAGGGTGCAGGCAGCGAGAGCCGGTCGCCGGACACGCCCGGCCCGCTTCCCGCTGGCGGGACTGTGTCGCCGGCTCCCTCGGGGTCGGACCCGCCCGTGGCCGAGCAAACCGGGGGCCATAGCCGCGGAAGGGGTCACGGGCCGGGCGCGGGCAGAGCCGACTCCTCTGCCGGGGTGTCATCGACGTGGCAGCTGCTCGCCAGGGCGTCGACGTCCCGTCACGGTAGAGCCGATACCGCCCCGCCCGTGCCGGCGATGCAGGAGCCTCGAGCCCGCGCGAAACCGCTGAGCAAGGCGCGACTGCGGCGTCTGATGGCGTCGCTGAGCCGTCCCACCGCCTCCGTGTCCGCAAGGACGACGTCGGCACCGTCACAGCGGAGTAGGGGCTGAGAAGGTGTGATGCACGCAGCACCGAAGCAGCGATCGCCCCGGGCTGGGTTGCGCGAGCACCCTGCCTCAGCCATACGTGTGATGCCGCCTGTGCGGCGCTGAACGTCGCAAAGTCGTTGCATCATGCCTTTTCAGGCACTCAAGGCCTCATTGAGCTCCGATGCGCGACAATCACCAACACGACTGAGGCGAGGTGATTCCTGTAGCAGAGTCTTCACAACGGAGTGACAGGCCCGCACGCCCGCGTGTGATCGAGGACGACTCGCGGCGCGTGCGTCTCACCGCACCCATGTGCCCAGGCCCCGGCCGTTCGCGCACACACGCGCACCACGCCTTGCTCAATACGACACCGGACCGCAGGCGCTAGCAGCAGCCGCCCTTGGCCGCGCCTTCCTTGTCGCCCTCGGGACCGGACATGACCAGGTGCGACGACCGGCTGCCGGCCCCACGTTTCGCCGACTTCACTTCCCGGAACAGGCCGGCCATGGGCGACCGTCCCGCCGCCGCGGCCGCGTCGGCCTCGTCGTCGTCCCTGTGCTCCGCCTGCAGAGCCGCCGCCGCCACCGCCCCGTCGGCGATGAGCGCAAACGCGTCCGTCACCCCTGCTCCCGTCTGTGCCGACGTCTCGTGGTAGAGCGCGCCGAAGGAGTCAGCAAAGCCGCGCGCCTCCTCCGTGGAGACGACCCTCTCGGATGGGGGCACGTCGATCTTGTTGGCGACGACGAGGAAGAGCACGTGGGGCGTGCCGGCGGCGGCGTTGACGCTCGAGAGGAAGAAGGGAAGGTCGTCGAAGGACTGCCGGTCCGAGACGTCGAAAACCAGCACCGCCGCCGCGGACTCGCGGTAGTACAGGCTGGACATGGCCCGGAAGCGCTCCTGGCCCGCGGTGTCCCACAGCGACGCGCGGAGCGTCGAGGCCGACCCCTGGATCGTGTGCTGCAGGAAGCTCACGCCCACGGACGGGCGCACCTCGCGCAGGTCCGTGTACGGCTTGGTCAGTCGCCCCAGCAAGCTCGTCTTGCCCACCGAGACGCTGCCGATCACGATCACCTTGCCCTCAAGGACCGGTCGCCTGCCCCCGGCCGAGCCGTGCGGCGCGTGGCCTGCTCCGGCCTCGGCGCCGGCACCGCGCGCAAAGCTTGCCATGCGTGACGCAAAGCACCCGCTGCTGTGGGACCGCGGCTCCCGGACGGCCGCCGAACGTGAGAGCCGGAACGCCCGATCCCGCCAGGAAAGTTCGAGGCGAGAGAGATCACCCCGCCGCTACCGCCTGCCTGCTGCCGTCTGTGGCCGGCCCGGACTGTATGGCAGCGCTTGTGGCCGCCTCCGACCGCCCTCGGCGCACGCATCGAGGCAGGCGCCGAGCAGCTCTGCCAGCCCGGTTTTTGTTTTTTTGGGCTCCCGCAGCTTGAACTGCTGACCACCCACCCGCCACCGCGACTGCGGCGCGCGCGACCAGAGAACACCCAGCAAGCCGGAGCTGACGCCAAGGGTCCGGGCATGCAGGCTACGCACGGGACCCCGGGACAGGCGCCCGGCGGGACGGCCGCCGTGCCCCCCGCCGCGACGGCCACCCAGACGGCACCGGCGAACCCCACGCCTTACGCTTCTGCCCCGCCAGCGGCTGCCCACGAGGGCGCCGGGTCGGCAGCTGCCGTCCTGGCTGCCGCATCGCTGAAGCCGCGGGTGTCGCCGTTTGCGGCGTCCGCCCGTCCGCCGGTCCCCGTCCCCGGCCTCGCCGCGATCCTCGGCAACGTCTGGCAGGTCATGGGCCTGGCCAGCCCGGGGGCGAGCGATTCCATCGTCGGAGCCCTGGAGGCGGCTGCGGGGGACGCGGCGCAGGCGGAGCTTGACGGCGGCGCCGAGGCGCAGCACGCCGACCGCATTCTCCCCGTGATGCGCGCCGTGTCCACGGAGCTCGCGGCAGCCATGGCCCGCGCCTCGGGCGTGGCGGAGTCCCCGTACGAGGCAGCGGCGCGGTCCGAGCCCTCGGCGCGGGCAGTTGCCCGCGTCGTGACGAGCCGCACCGCCATCGAGGCCGTCGCCGTCGCCGCCGCCACCGCGCAGCTCCTCCGCACCATCGCGCGCCGCCCCCAGCCCCAGGTCACGTCCCGCCGCGCCGCCGGCATCGTCGCCCAGGCAGAGCAGGCGCTGGAGCTCGAGGCAGAGCAGGTCGCGATGATCGCCGACATGGCACGCGCGGCCAAGAGGCCCAGGGACGGGGCAGAGCCGGAGCAGAGCTCGTCGTCGTCGTCGTCGTCGTCGTCTGAGGCCAAGGCCAAGGCCGCCGACACCCCCGCCCCTGCCGCCACGGACGCCGCTGCCGCACCTGGCACGGACGCCCCCTCCTCCTCTGCCACGCCCCTCCCCGCCGCCCCGCCCGCCCCCACCGCGGAGGAGGCCGCAGCCGCCGCCGCCGCCCGCCTCGACGATGACCTAACCTCCGTCCCCGCCGCCGTCGCAGCCCGCTTCCTCGCCAAGCGCGCGCGCGTCGCCGTCGACGCCGCGCTCGTGCCTCCCGCCAACGTCGCCTCGGACAACGCAGCCTCGGCTTTCGCCCTGTGGGCCTCGGCAGAGCTCGTCGCCATGGCAGGCGCGCCGCTCGAGAGGGGAAGGGGCGGCGAAACCGCAGCGTCGGCGGAGTCCTCCGCGGACGACGTCGTCGGCGGCGCCCCCGCCTCGGAGGCCGACGTCGCACTCGTCCTCCTCCGCCGCTGGCACGCCCTCGGTGCCGCGGCCAGGTCGAAGTGGCAGAGCCGCGCCCTGACTCTGGCGGCGGCGGGGGCTCTGCATCCCCCGGCGGCGTCGGACCTCCGCCCGGCAGAGGCGGCGCACGCCGACGCCGCGGCCGCCATCGGCGCGATGGCCCCGCCGTCGGGCCTCCCGTCCGTCCTCGGCGGCGTCGTCTCCCGCGGCGCCGTCGCGCCATTCCTGGCCCCAGACGTCCGGAAGCCCCTCGACGCCGCCACCGCCGCCGACGCCGCCGCCGCCGCCGTCATTGCGGCCCAGCCCCGCGTCGACGACCTCCCCCACATCCCCACCCGGCCCTTCTGCCACTTCGTCAGGGCCGCCAAGGGCAGAGCCGCACCCTCCTCGCGCGGTTTCGCGACGTCGGCGGAGTTCATGGGCGACATGCGGGCGGCGTGGGGCCGTCCCGAGGAGGCGGAGCGGGCGGGAGCGGCCCAGCAGAGCTTCGCCAAGGCAGTGGTGGCGCGGGAAGAGAAACTGCAGAGGTGGCGGCGCGGCACGGAGGCGGGGGAGAGGCAGGGCCTGCGCGAGGCGGCGGCGGAGGCCCTGGAGGCGGTGGGGGCCGACGCAGCGCCGGGGCTGGAGCCAGCGGGGGGCGCGGCGGCGGCCGACGGGCGGGGCGTGCCGCGGCCGCCGCTCACCGCCTTCATGGCGTTCGCCGTGTCGGTGCGGCGCCGGATGCGAGGGACGGAGGCGGGCGCGGCGGTCAGGGTCACCGAGCTCTCCGCGCGCGACGCGGAGGAGATGCAGGCGCTCGGGCAGAGCTGGAGGGCTCTGCCGTCGGGGGGGCGGGCGCCGTTCGAGAGGATCGCGCGGCACGACGAGGTGCGGTTCGCCTCGGAGCAGCGCGCCTGGGAGGCCCGGACGGCCGTGGCGGCGGCCCGGACGGCCGTGGCGGAGGCCCGCGGGGCGGTGCTGGCGTGAGCGGGGCGGTGCCGCACGGCGGCGGGGAGCGGCTTTGTGTGGGGTTTGTGGTCCGTCGGACGCGTGAATTGAAGCCAGACATCAAACCATCGGCGCGCGTCCATCCTGAGGCGAGCCACCCCGCACACAAGCCCTCACGTTGATGCCTGCTCTGGCCCACATGACGTGCGCCCTCGCCCCCGCGTGGTTCCGAGGTCCTGGTGGCCACTCCTGCAGACCGAGTGAGGGGGTGGCACCCAAGTGATCGCCTGGAAGCCAGCATCAGCGAGTCGGCGGGCACGAAGAGTCCCGCGCGGGAGACCAGGGGTAACTCCGGTGTTACGGCCCGAACCAATCAACGTGGGGACAGGCGTGGGGACTGGCTGGGCCGGGTGCTGCTTCCCCGGGTTCACGAGTGGTGCGTGGTATTGATGCCTTTCAACGTTCGGCCGAACCGCCACCCACATCTCACCAAGCCTGGGAGTGGCTGCGTAGATCGTGAGCGTGCGTGGCTGCTGCCTGCCTAGCGCGCCTCGGGGCAGGCGACAAGGAAGCTGGCGTAGTCGGACACCGGGACGTCGTCCACGGTGTACACGCCGTGCCCGACGTGCCACGACGCGACGCGCCACTGCGTCAGGGCGATGGGGTCCACCCAGCAGAGATCGTCCGCCGACAGGCCGTCGCCGGCGATCGTCACCGTGGAAGTCACGAGAGGGGTGTCGTCGGCGTTTGTCGGGGTGTGTCCCTTCAGCCAGATGGTGGCCAGCAGCTCGCCCGTGACGTTCTGCTGGTAGACGAAGCCCTCTGGCACGTAGCCGCCGAATGACCCGGCGGCGGGGCTCACGGTGATGTTGGCGTCGGTGCGAAGCACCCACGAGTCGTCGAGGACCGAGGCGATGGCGTTGTATGCATAGTAGGCCGTCTTGGGCGCCACGACCTTCTTGCTGGGGCAGTCGGCCTGCAGCAGGCCCTTGTTGTTCTCCTTCTCGTCGTAGCACATGTCGACGATGGAGAAGATGGAGCTCCAGATCCCGCGCCCGTGGTCGCCAAGCATGCGGCGTGTGGTCCACTTGGCCTGCGAGCACTGCGTCCAGTTGTAGTCAGAGAGGGCGCCGTATGTTCCCTTGACGCTGGGGGCGCCGTTCTCGCCCTGCCGGATGGTGATGCTGCCGTCGCCGAAGCTCCCCACGACCTTTGCTAGCTGGTCAACCCCGCCGTACACCTCGTCGGGGTCGTACTGGTACGGGTGATAGGTGACCGATTCCACTAGCCCCAGGCCCCCGAGCGACTCCATCGTCGAGAGGATGGACTTGGCAGCCCCGGTGTCGACACCGGCAAGCGCGCCGACCCAGATGCGCGCGCTCGGGTTTGCCGCCCTCACGACCGTGGCCGTCATGTTCTCAAACGCCCCGATGACAGGCAGGGTGGCGTGGGAGTGCCCCTTGGGCTCGTTCCAGATCTCCCAGATGCCGACCCCGTCGCTGCTCGCGAGCCCCGGCGCCCGCTCGATCCCGGCGCAGGCGTCCGTAGATCGGTCCGCGGCCTTGGCATACCGGCACACGGCGGCGGTGACCCAATCGCGCCACCCCTTGAGCGCGGCCTGGCCAGTCGGGAAGGGGCTGCTCGACGAGTTGTCGCCGCCGCTGGGGTACCGCTCGTTGCCGTACGACGCCTCGAGCCACGGCTCCACCCCACGCGCGAACATGCCCGTGACGATGCCATCCATCCACGCCCAGTCGTACTTGCCCGTGCCGTCGGGGTCGCAGCGCATCCACCCGCCCTGGACCCGGGCATACTTGGCCCCCGAGCCCCCAAGGTAGTCCTTCCACTCGTCAAACACCGTAAAGTTCCTGCGGGGGTCGGAGTGCGCCCCATGCGCGCCGTACCGGTGGCCGGGCGGTTCACAGGATTACCACGAGAGGCCAGGCGGCGGCTTGCTCACCGTCCCATAGTCTCCGCGCCGACAGAAAACCTGGAGCTCTTGATTGCAGATGACGTGCGGGACTGCGATGGTGCGCCGCGGGCGTCAGGCCTGTCGGGGCGGCGCGTCCGGATCCGGCAGCGGGCAAGGGCAACCTGCCGTTCCTTACCGGGGAAGGCCCGACCTTGGACCAGGACGAGGGCACTGGCGCCGAGCAGCTTGCGTCTGCACGTGCAAAGGCCGCAGCGGCAGCGAGGACCAGCAGCGCGGGTCTCATCTTTGAGAGTGCTTCCGTTCGTTGCTGGCCTCGTCGTCCGGACGGCTCCTCTGCCGTCGCTGCCATTGCTCACGGCCCGCGGCACAGCCAGAATTCATCAGGCATGCCTCGCTTATCCCGGGCTGACCGGGCGCTGTTTGCAGCTACCGAAGTCGGGGGTGCGACTGACGTCGAGAATGCCATCGCGCAAGGCGCCAACCCCAGAGCCCGGGACATCGTAAGCAGGACAACAGCGGCGCGCAATTCCGCAACATCTGATAGTAGCATGTTGCAGGGTTCGTGCAGCGTCGCAGTCACAAGTTGTGGCCGGCCTCGTCACTGACGCACGGACCCCGCAGGAGGGAGTCCCGGCCGTCGTCCGGGCCGTCATCAGCGGCAACGAGGACGCATTCCGCGCTCTGGTCCGGGCAGGGTGCGACCCCTTGGGAAGGACGGATGCCGTGAGCAGCGCCGGCTAAGCGCCGGCAGCCTCAGCCCGTCTCGCGGCGCCGTCGCCCGCTGCTACACGAAGCCCACGGTCAACTTCCCGCAGGATGCTGACAATGACGAAGGCGGTGCGGTCTGGTGGGCGATGCGCGGGCGCAAGCCCGCGTTCCTGCGGGCGACGGCGGAGCTGCTGCCCCTTGCCGAGCTGCTGACTGCCGGCGACCCGGCCGGGACGACTGGGATCATGCTTGCGTGTGCGGTCGGCGACGTGGCGTCCGTGACAGCGTACCTTGCGGCCGATCCGGCCGCCAAGCACGCAGCCCCGAACGACTATGGCTGGACGCCGTGCGGCGCCGCTGCCGCGTTCGGGCAGACAGAAGCGGTCGGCGTGCTCCTCGCCGCAGGGGCAGCCGTGGCACCCGTTGGCCTCGAGGCCTTCGTGCGGCCGCTGGACCTGGCCTGCGGCGGCGGTCACCACGAAACGGTTTGCGCGCTCCTGGCTCACGCGATGCATGGCACCGCGGCCGGGGGATCAGCCCCTTACGACCTGGAGGCCGCTGATGACGCCGGCCTTACGGCCCTGCTGCACGCCGCGGCGGGGGGCTGCGAGAGGTGCATCCGCGCGGTCGCCGCAGAAGGCGGCAGCCTTCGAGCCGCCACGGCCACAGAGCAGTCGGCGCTTCAGCTGGCCACGGCCGCGGGGCATACCGACGCGGTCGCGGCTCTGATCGAGCTCACGAAGGCTGAGTGTGACGGCGGCGACTTCCTGGGATTCTGCCTCGTCGCGTCACTGCGCGTCGCGGCCCGGGTGCCATGCGCCGGTGACGTCGCAGCACTGCTGCTCGCGGCGGGCGCAGGAGAGCGGCTCCCCGAGGAAGGGCCGCTCTCCACCCTCGTCGACACCAGCCTGCGGTCCGGCGCCCACGAAGTGGCTCTGCACCTGGTCTGCGAGTACGGGCGGCTGGGGCTGCATCCCCTAGTGCTGGCGCAGCAGCTGCCGTTGGCAGCAGAGCAAGGGGCGACGGCCGTTGTCGCGGCCATTCAGCGGGTGTGGCGGCGGCACGCGATCGACCAAGCGCCGCTGCTGCTGTCGGACTCCGACGTCTGGGCGGCGCAGCAGCGCGAGGGCGTGGAGCTGGCAGCGGCGAGCGGGCAGTGGGGCGCCGCAGCAGCGCTCCTCGAGAGCGGGGCGGCTTGCGGGGACGGTCTGCTCGCGCTCGCGGCGGGAGCGGGCGCCGTCGGCGTGGTGTCCGCGATGCTAGCCAGGCGCAGCGCCGGCCGCCCGGGCAGGTTCGGCCAGTCGGCCCTGGCGGCTGCCATGCTGGAGGCAGCAGGCAGCGCAAACGGCACGGCAGAGCTTGTACGGCTTCTGGCCGGAGCCTCGGCCCCAGTCGTCCGAACCCACGACGACGGCCGGACCGCCGGGGACGGGGGGCCCGTGGGCGTGCACGGGGCCGCGGGAACGCTGCCGCTGGAACCGTCGTGCCAGTTCCCTCTCGTAGCTGCCGCCCGGGCAGGAAGGCTCGACGTCATCGGCGCTCTGTTGTCCCTCGGGGCCGCGGAGGATGTCAACAGCCGGACGCCGGAGGGGGCGTCCCCGCTGGCGGAGGCTGCCGCGGGAGGTCACGCTGCTGTGGTGTCGGCTCTGCTCGCGGCAGGGGCTCTGCCCGGGGCCGGTGTGCCTACGCCGCTCTTCCACGCCGCGATGTCCGGTGACGTCACGACGGTTCTGGCTCTCGTAACGGCGGACGGGGGGGCCGCCATCGACACCCCGGGGACGCGGGGCATGACACCGGTGCGGGCCGCGGCGGGGCGGGGTCACTCGGCGGTCGTGGTGGCGTTGCTTGAGGCTGGGTGCGACGCAGCTGCGGCCGACGAGCGGGGGGTGACGCCCGCCATAGCCGCGGCCGTTCTTGCCGGGGACGGCGCGACGCTCGACGCCGTGCTCCGCTCCGGCCGGGCTGGGGACCTGACGGTGCCGGACAGACGCGGGCGCGGCGTGATTCACGGCGCTGCGTCGATGGGACGGTCAGACCTCGTCCGTGGCCTGATCGACGCTGGTGTCAAACCATGCGCCCCGGACGCCTCCGGGCTGCCGCCCCTGGTGTGTGCGGCCGGCGGCGGGCACCTGCTCACGGTGCGGACCCTCCTCGGAGCCGGGGCCGGGGGTGCAGGGGCCGGGCTCAGCGCCGCGCGGAGCGACGCGCTGCTGGCGGCAGCGGCCGGCGGGCACAGCGCCGTGGTGACAGAGCTGCTGCATGCTGGTGTGGAAAGGCTGCTTGAGTCGGGAGACGATTGCGCCGCGGCGCTCCTCAGTGCCATGAAGTGCGGGGACGCGGCGATGGTGGCTGAGCTCACTCAGTCCCTTACCTACAGCTCTGCCGCGGCGGCCGTCGAGGTGTCACCCGGGTGCTCGGCGCTGCAGTGGGCGGCAGATCGCGGTGACACGGCGGTCGTGTCCGTGCTGGTCAGCTCGCCGGAGGGGCGGCGGTGGCTTCACGAGGACGGGGGGGCGGCTCTTGCACAGGCAGCCAAACGAGGCCACTCTGACGTTGTTGGCCTGCTGCTTGCGGAGGGCGGCCGAAACGGGGCTACGCTGCCGATCGGAGCAGCCGTGCTAGAGGCAGCGGTGAGCGGAAGGCACGTCGGCGTCCTGAATGTGCTCGTCGGTGCCGGCGCCGAGGTCAGCGCCAGGCTCCGTGGCGACCTGCTGATCCTGGCGAGCAAGTCTCGGGTCGGTAACAGCACCCGGCTGGTCAGGTGGCTGATACGCAGCCTGCCACCGCCGGACGTCGAGGCGCGGGGGGCGGACGGTGCGACGCCTCTCTTTCTTGCGGTGCAGAACAGCGTGCATCGCGTCCGGGTGCTCCTGGCTGCTGGAGCCAAGACTCGTGTCATCAACGGTCGCAGCGGACAGACTGCTCTCATGGCTGCCTGTGCGCAGAGCAGAAACGACGCCGCTGCCAGGGTGTTGCTGGCATCCGGCCGGTGCGGCGACCCACATCAGGTCGACAAGTGGGGCAACACAGAGATGGGTTTTGCTTGCAAGGCGGCCGGCCCGGCAACCGTGGCTGCAATGATCCGCCACCAGAAGTCGCTTGACGCGGACAGGTACCTGCATCATGATGACATGCGAATCCTCGTCAGTAGGCCAGCATTCCCGCTGTACCAGAGCGCCGTGCTTCCGGTGGCTCAGCGCGCGATCGGAGGAGCAGGTTGTGATGATATGCGGAGCAGCGTGTTGAGCATTGCAAGCGCCCTTGGGTCCGAGTTTGCGCTGCCGGCCCTGCTTGCGGCCGGCGGGGAGAACTTTCTGCTATCGACAGGGAGCGATGAGCCGCTGCTGGGGGCGCTGCGGCGGAGTACTTCAGGCCAGGCCGCGGTGGTCATGCTCCGCAGTGATGCCGTGAGGGGACGCCTAGCGGCATCGGAAGATCTTCGCGTGCTTGCACTCTGTGCCGCGTGCTCGGTAGGCACTCCTACAGCCGTGGGGGTGCTGATTAGGGCCGGGGCTGGGCCGGCATCCGTTTCTGCTGGCCGGATGGGTCAGGTCTTCGCATCGGCTCTCAGCGGCCAAAGAGCGGGTCGATGCCTTGAGGCACTGCTAGCGGACACGCCGCAGGGCCACATCCCGATGCGGCTGAACAGCGGCGAGATGCTCATCGAAGCGGCAATGCGACGAGGCGCGTCGGCCAGGGGTTCTGAGCTTGGGCGCTCCCTGGGAGCGAACCGTATGCTCGAGCTGCTGCTCAGGGCTGGACTTGACCCAAACGTCAACTTGAGCCGGACGGGCCGGCCTCTTCTGCACGCCGTGGCAGCCGGCAACTCTTGTCAGACGCTGCTCCTGCTTCTCGCCGGGGCTGACGCCGGTGCAAGGGGTGCAGACGGTGAGACGGCCGAGGATCTGGCAGCAAAGCACGGATGGACCCTACGCTGGCGGAGTGCGTCCAGGGAGTGGAGGTGGCTGTCAAGCCGACGCCTTGTTACGTGGCGTGCTGCGTCGGCTGGGTCGGGCACACGAAGCTGACTGGTCAGGGCCGTCAAGCGCCACCGCGGATGACGACGGAACACGGCATGGGTCTACCAGCTGCTTGAGGGCGCAGCAGACACACAGTGCCTCTCCAACGTGACAAAGCCAGCAAGCAAGCGTTCGTCACCATGTCCGTCGGCCGAAGCAAGGACTTGCCACTGCGCGACCCGCTCTGCGGGCGCAGTGCCTGCCGTGCTCCCCACAAACTGCCCCTGCCCCTCGCTCAGCCATCGATCGTGCCCTGCCACAGCACAAGACCACCCCGATGACGCCACCTCAAGTCCCACCCGTCCTGCACCTCAAGCCGCCGCGCAAGCGCCTCGTGCCACGCCGCCCCGCCCGCCTCCGCCCGGCTCTCGCGCAGCGCTGACACGGTCCTCGCCACACGCACGCGGACCGA
>Ga0136560_1001703_pt1 | contig 11315 bp, 6 predicted proteins | sample AntRauMeHopE1497_FD_104925 | JGI IMG/M metagenome (GOLD analysis project Ga0136560, IMG submission 104925) | Saline lake microbial communities from Rauer Islands, Antarctica - Metagenome Hop E1 #497 | ecosystem: Environmental > Aquatic > Non-marine Saline and Alkaline > Saline | place...
AGACTTCCACTCCTCAAGGGCCGGCTCTGCCGCGGCGTCCCCCGCGGGATCCCCCGACGCGGCGGCAGAGCCCGGGCAGAGCCGCGGGGCCGAGTCGTTCGAGGCGTCGGCGGCACTCGACGGCGTCCCCCGGCCGGGGGACCAACACTTCGCCGACGCGGGCCCGGAGCGGGGGGCCGAGGCCGAGGCCGCGGACGACCCCCGGGCGGTGCGCTGGCTGGGCGCCCTGGACGCGGCGTCGCGTCTCCCGGCGATGCGAGCCTTCGTCTGCGGGCGGGCGGCGCGGCGGCGGCGGCGGCTGATGCGGCGGGCGCGGCGGCACGACGCCGCGGGGGAGGCCGACGAGGCCGCCGCCGCAAGGCGCGACGCCGCGGGAGTGGTGGTGGGTCTGACCCTGGAGGGTGTCATGGACCTCCACTCCCGGGATTTGGCGAGGATGGGCGTCGACGGCGAGGACAGGCAGCTCCTCCGGACGGCTCTGCACTCCCTGAGGGAGGCAGCCGCGAAGATGGCCGAGGCGGAGCCGGTGCGGGCGGAGCCGGTAGAGCCGGTAGCGGGAGGCGGCGGGACGGTGCGGGGGGAGGGGGCGGACGGGGCCGAGGACGAGGCCGCTGCGGCGCTGCGGGCGGCAGCGGAGCGCGTCGTTGCCGAGGCCAGGCGAGCCTCGCCCCCGCGCCGCGCCGCCGCGCCGGCTCCCGCGTCGGCTCTCCCGGCGGGGCCCACCGCCGGGGGCGGCGCCTCCTCCCTGGGCCTCGCCCACCGCCCCCCTCCCCTCCCCGTGTCGCGCAGCGCGAGCGAGAGCTCGTCGCCGAGCCGTCACGGCGCCCCCCGCTCCCCCATGCTCCCCGACGACGACGACAACGAAGCCGGCCGTGCCCCCGTCGCGCCGGCCATGTCGCCCGCCCCCCCGGCAGAGCTCCTCGCCCGGGACCCCGGGACGGCGGTGACGGGGGACGACGAGTCGCTCGCAACGGATCTCGGAGTCGCTGCGTCGCTCGTCGCGTGGCTGCGGCGCAAGGGCATCGCTCACCTCGCCGGCCCGCTGAGGGACGGGGGAGTGACGTCGCTCGGCTCGCTCCTGGCCCTGGGAGGCGGGGACGACGACGGCGGGCAGGGCGGGGCCGCGGCGGCCGCCAACCCCGGCCTCGGCCACGACGACTGGGAAGCCATCCGAGAGGCCATCGCGGACGCCTGAAGCACGCAAACAACTGCCGCGCGTGGCCGCTAGTGGGTGTGCGGACGCGCCCGAGCCGTAGTTGAGAATCGGACATTCGCGCCTCGCCCCATCAAACACAACGGCCCGGGGACGTGCCAGTGTTCTCGCCGTTTCCGCTGGTCAGAGCCGGGCAGCGGTGGTCTGGCGTGTCGATGGCAGCGACAGTAGCGCTGCCGCTGCGGCGCTGGATCCGCGACGCCGCGGCGGCGGCCAGGCTGTCGCAAGGGTGCGGTGACGCGTCCCGCCTTGCCGTGGTGCATCCGCGCGTCGAGGAGGACTGGGCCGCGTGTAAGGGCAGCGGTGCGGGCTGCGAGACGGTCCTGGGCCCTGATGCCGTGGCAGAGGGCGCGTCGGGCGTGCTGCGGCGACACGACCCGACGTGCCTTCGGATCGCAATGGACGAGTCGGCGGTCCGGCCGTCAGTCCGGCGCCGGATCGAGGAGCTACTGCTCACCGCGGCCCCCCACGCGCGCCTCATGACAACGATGGGCTCCGCCCGCACGGGTGCGCCGAGGCCCAGCGGGGGACCCGCCCAGGCAGGCAAGCCGGGCGGAGCGGGGGCTCCGAGGGGCATGGTCGCCTCGACCCTGGCGGCACGGGCGGTCGCAAGCCTCTCCGGCGGCACGGCAGAGCTGCCGTACGTGGTGGTGTCGGCCGTAGAGTACGATCACGCGACGTCGGCCGGCTCTCTTGCCGGCCTCCCGCTGTCCACCTTTGACGTCCTGGCGGCCGTGGAGCGTCTGGTTGGGCCGGACGAGCCCCTGGGTGCGATCCTCGCGGCCGTGCAGCGAGCGTCGTCCGGGCCCGGGGCGGCCAGAGCGCCCAGGGCAGCGTGGCGCCTCAAGGGGGGTGTCGAGGTCCGTGAGTGCACAGAGCCCCAGCCCATGTCCTGTGCCGATGCAACGCGCCAACACCGGTGGTTCCGGGAGGCCTGAGGAGCGGTCGCATGTCGGGCGGGGCGTCTTGCGTGCCACCCTACTCGGCAAGCAGCCGCAAGGCTCACCTGAGCTGTGTGGTTTGCGCAGAAGCTGCTTCGAGCGAGCGGCGCCGTGTGTTGTTGTCACCGACCGGCACGGTGCACTCATTGATCGCTGGGCCGTGTGATGATTGATGCCACGAGCGCCGAGGCCGAAACAGCTAGCGTCGACTCCCGCGCCTCACTCAGTCACACCCACGTACTGAATCCGCCTCGCGCCGTTAGGCGGTGGGCGCCCGCCGCTCCGCGATCCGCATCTTGGCGCGCCCCACCGCGGCGGCCGACAGCGCGCCGCCGTCGTCAACGATGGCCGCCGCCCGACCCAGCGCGCCGCTCACGCTGCCTCGGGCCCTGTCGCTCCGCGCCGCGAGGAGCATGCCGTGCAGAGCTGACCACGGGCGCAGCTGCCGCGTCGGCACGGGCCTGCTCAGGCTGAGCCCACAACACGCCAGAAGCTCCGCGATCGCCTCGGCCCGCAGAGCCGGCCCCTGCCCCTGCAGAGCGATTCCGGCCTCGAAGAATGCCAGGAGGCGGGCGCTCTTGGCAGCGCTCTCCTCGTCCCGTGCCCCGCCGCGGGGGTGCCCCGCACGGCCCGCGGCGGTGCCGCCATCACAGGACGACTGCGCCTCGCCCTCCGCCTCACCGCTGCCCGGCACGACCAGGGTGGGCAGGTCCTGCGCCCCGGACCGCAGCTGCCGCAGCAGGAGCGCGAGGGCCCTGGCGACGCCCGCTCCCGGGATTTCTGGCGCCGGCGTCGTAGCGCCCATCGTCGCCCTGCGCACAAGCACCCACGCCGCAAAGCCGGCCGTGTCGGAGCGGCCGGGCTTCAGCCACGTCCTGAAACCCGCCACCCGGAGCTCAACCACCTCGTCGAAGAGCCGGTGCGCCCCTGCGAGCAGGCCGCGTGCTTCGCGGAAGCTCGCCGAGAGAGCGTCGGCGCTGTCTGCTGGCGGGGCGTTCTGCAGCGCGGCGAGGTGACCCACCGTCTGGAGCTGCCGCATCACTGTCGGGTCCAGGCACGGGTGCGCCCAGGGCTCCGCGGCGGGGCCGGGCAGCCGCCCCACTGCACGCGCGAGCGCGGTGAGCGAGACCCTGCGATCTCGCGATCCTGCGGCTTCCGCTCCGCCACTCTGGGCCTCACCGGGAGGCTCTGGCCTGTCCGTGATCCCTGAATCGGACCTGGCCGCACGGGCGGGTGAGGTGGCGCTGTTTGTGGGCGGCAGCGGCGACTCCGACGCCGGGTGCTGGGACACCAGCGACACGGCTCCTGCCATGTGCTCGCCCGGAGAAGTGGCTGCCGCTGAGGTCGCACGCGTACGCGTGTTCGGCGTGCCTGTGCTCGACCTGCCGCGGTCGGCCGACCTCCGAAGGAGGGCTGCCGTCCCTGGGAAAGGCCTTGAAGCCCGGTCAGGCGTCAGGGAAGCGGCGCTCGCAAGCCTTACCGGCGCGCTCCTGCGACCGGGTGAGCCAGCCTCCGCTCTAGGGGACAGAGGGGGCGATAGGGACGGCGACTCAGCCTCCGCGGCTCCGGCTCTGATCCGCGGGCAGGGCCAGCCGCCCGAGCGTCTTGACGCAGCACTTGCCGCATCCTTGTCGTATGCCGTTCGGGGCAGGCGCGGGGACCGAGGACCACCGGAGTCCGCCGCAGCCTGCCGCAGCAGCGCGTCGTCGGACGACCGCGCCAGCCGTCTTGGCTCCATCAGCACCGGTTTGACTGCGCGGGACCCGGCCAGTGGAGGTAAGTGGACCAGTGGACGAGCGTGGCGGAGGTGGGCGCCCCGCGAGTGGACTCGCACGCACACATGGCTGCAGCGAGCCGAGATTGTACAGAGCCTTGGCACGGCGCCCGCGACCGCCGCTGGCTGCACACCGCCGAAAGGCCCCGCCCGCCGGGCTAGCCATGCCACCGCACAAGCGGAAGGGGCGCAAGCATGTCGCGGCGGTGCGAATCCAGAGCCTGGCTCGCGGCCATCTCGCCCGCAACCGCCGGGCGGACCTGGCGGTGGCGCGGTCCAGGCAGGCGCGGTCACCGGCGGCGGGGGGCTGGACCGCGGACGCTGCGTCACCTACGGTGGGGGCGCCCAGGGCGTGGCCGCCCGACTACCGCGTCGGGGACGACTGGGGGCCGTTGCCGCAGTCTGACACCGCGGTGCTTGCCGAGCTGCGGCGGACGGGGGAGCTCCGCACGTTCGCGTGCACCTGGAACATGGGCGGCAAGTCCCCCGCGGCGCACACGCCGGGCGGGGCGGCCCCCGCCGACGGCGACGGCGCCGGCACCACGCTGCTTGCGCCCCGGGGCCGATTCCACCTGCTCGTGTACTGCTCCCAGGAGTGCGAGCGGTCCATCGCGGCGTCGGCGGTTAACACGTCCAAGGCCCGGTGGGAGGAGGCGCTGGTGACGCTGCTGCGGGCGGGGGCCGACGAGGCGGTGCCCCACGGCGCCGCGCGCGCCGACCTGTACCGCCTTGTGGCCTCGCACACGCTCCAGGCGACGCACGTTGCCGTGTTTGCGCACCGGGCGGTGTCCCCGCTGGTGTCGGACGTCGTCTCCGAGGCGGTGCCGTGCGGCGCGGGCGGCCGACGCCTCGGGAACAAGGGGGCGGTCTGCGTCGGCGTCTGCGTCGGCAAAACGTCCTTGCTGGTCGTCGGATGCCACCTGGCCGCGGGGGAGGGCCCGAAGGCCGTCGCGGCGCGTGTTTCCGACGCCGAGCACATCGAGAGCGCGGCGACTCTCGCTCCGGCCGACTGGGCAGGCCCCGCCCCCGGGCGGTCCCGCCTCTCGGAGCGGTACGATCGCACGGTGTGGCTGGGGGACCTGAACTTCCGGTGCGACGCGACTCGGGCCTTCGCGGACGCGTGCCTGCGCGAGAGGCGGCACCAGGACCTGCTGGCGAGGGACGAGCTGCGCGCGGCGATGGCCGACGGGGTCGTGATGAGGGGGTTCGGGGAGGCGCCCCTTCGGTTCCGGCCGACGTACAAGCTCGCCCGCAAGCCGCTGAGCGCGGCTGTGCATTCGGGAATGTCGCTCGCCGTCCCGGTCTCGGAGGAGGAGGCGAGGGAGGCCGCGTCCCTCGGGCCGCGCGGCGCCGGCGCGGCCCTGGTCGACGTGTACGACCCGAGCAGGAAGAGGCGCGTGCCGTCGTGGACGGACCGGGTGCTGGTGCGGCCGGCGGACGGCCGCATGCGAGTTGTGTCGTACGGCTCCGCCGCGCGGGAGAGGCTGTCGGACCACCGCCCCGTGACCGCGTGCGTGGCCGTGAGGCTGCGGCGGAGCGAGGAGGCGGCGGGGGACGCTGCCGGGGTGCTGCCGTGGTCGGCGGGCGCCGTCGTGGTGGGGGAGGGGGAGGGGCACGGGGTGATGGCGTGGGGGGGCGAGGCTGCGGACGCTGAGTGGATGGGGTCGGTGCACGCGGCGGTGCGTGCGGGGAGGCGAGCGGCGGAGACGGTTGTGGAGGCGCTGGGAGGCGGGCGGGCGGCGGCGTGCGGGGTGCGGTGATGCCGGCGGGGCGCACATCCCGGAGTTGTCGACCGACGGCGCGCGTGAGCGTTCTGGCCTGTTTTCGCGTGTGCTGGCGAGGGCCGTATGGCCGGTGGGCGGGGCACCGTCCCTATTGCCCCGCGCGCCGCACACACGGACAGGCGAGCAGCGATGCCGCTCTCCGTCCTTCCCCCTCGCCCCGCGCCGCGACCACGCTTAGCCGCGCCCTCAGTCGTAGACGAGGCACTTGCCTCAGTCGTGGACGAGGCACTTGCCCCAGTTGTAGACGCGGTATTTGCCTCAGTTGTAGACGAGGTATTTGGGCGTGGCGGAGAACTTCCGGTAGTTCTTGATGACCTTCTGGATGGCGTCGAGGAAATCGCGCTCACTGATGCTCTTGCGGCGTGCGCGGATGGCGAACATGCCGGCCTCGGTGCAGACGGAGCGGAGCTCCGCGCCCGTGGTGTTGGCGCAGAGGCGTGCGAGGAGCTCGTAGCGGATGTGCTTGTCCACGCTCATGGTCTTGGCGTGGATGCGGAGGATGTGGGTGCGGCCCCCGAGGTCGGGGAGGCCAAACTCGACCTTGCGGTCGAGGCGGCCGGGGCGGAGCAGGGCCGGGTCCAGGGTGTCGGGGCGGTTCGTGGCCATGAGGACCTTGATGTTCCCCCTCGAGTCGAAGCCGTCCAGCTGGTTGACGATCTCCAGCATGGTCCGCTGCACCTCGCTGTCGCTGCCCGAGCCGTCGTCGAAGCGCGTGCCGCCGATGGCGTCGACCTCGTCGAAGAAGATGATGCAGGCCTTCTTGCTCTGCGCCATCTGGAAGAGCTCGCGCACCATGCGGGCGCCCTCGCCGATGTACCGCTGCACCAGCTCCGACCCGATGACCCGGATGAAGGTGGCGTCGGTGCGGTTCGCCACCGCGCGCGCGGACAGGGTCTTGCCCGTCCCCGGCGGGCCGTACAGCAGCACGCCCTTGGGGGGCTCGATGCCCAGGGTCTCGAACCGCTCCGGGTACAGGAGGGGGAGCTCTACAACCTCTCGCAGCTTCTCGAGGGCGTCCTTGGCGCCGCCGACGTCGTCGTACGTCACGTCGGGCTTCTCCTCCACCGTCATCGTGGTCACGGACGGGTCGATCCTCGGCGGAAGCGGCCTCTTGATCTTCAGCATCGACCGCTCCACGCCGACGCGCATGCCCTCCTCGATGTCCGTCGGCGGCACGTCCTCGGCCAGCTCCACGACGTACTTGGCGATCTGCCTCAGGTTGATCATGTACTTGGCGCCATCCTCGCCAGCATCAATGATCTTGGTGCACATCGCGACCTGCAGGGGGGGCTCGCCGCGCAGCGCCTGCTTGTCGGCCTCGAGATCCCACTGGGACGGGGGCGCCAGGCCGGTGCTGGACTCCTTGACACCTGCGGCAGGCAAGGCGTGGTGCGGTATGCCACCTTGGCGCTTGGCGAGGCGTGCTGGGCGTGCCGCCTCCGCCGCGAGCGCGGGCAGGAAAACGTTCGCGGGTGCACGGCCTCACCGATGAGCGTGTGGACCTTCTTCATCTCGTCCAAGATCTCCTTCTCCAGAAGCTTGATCTGCACAGAGTACGGCCCTTGCCCCTGCGACACGTGCGGGCGCAGCAGGCACGGCAGCAAGGTCGGAGGGGCGGGTGGCCGTGCGGCCGGCCAGCAAAGCGGTGCGGGCGCCCACGGCGCCGCCTTTCGGCCGCCCCGCGAGGCTTACATAGCTCTGAAGGATCTTGATGTCCGACTCGTCCAGCGGGACGATCTTGGAGGAGCCCTCCGCCTTCTTCTTCTCGGCCATGTTCGAGGGCGAACCGTGTGCCGGAAGCAAATGAAAAAGACTGTGACCCACGATTGCCTCGGCTCGACTGTGAGTCACAGTGTTGCAGACGCGGGCGGCTACACTCTCTCACACGCGCATGGTCACACTTGCTGCGCCGCCGTCGCGTCCACCAGCCTGCCCATGGCGAAGCAGAAGTCCCTGTAGTCGACCCGCCTCGCGCCCTGCAGCCCGAGCCCAGCGACCAGGCTGAACTCGGAGCCCGCCTGAAGCCGGGGCATCACGTCGCGCATCGCATCGGCAAATGCCGCCGACGTGATCAGGCCCGACCGGGCGCGGTCCCGGGCCTCGCACGCCTCCTCGATCGCCGTGAACCAACCGCGGCCGCTGGGCACGGCCACGCCCGTCCTCGCGGCCGAGTCGGCGAGCGAGGCGATCGCGCCCGATTCGGGGACCAGGCCCTGCGCCTGGCAATGCCGCAGCAGCTGGTGCATGCCGGGCAGCGGGTTGAACGCCGGCGTGTCCGCCTCGAGCGCCTCGGGCGCCGCCGCGAGTGCAGGGGCCGAATGGGCGGCCTCGTCCGACGGCAGCGCTGACCCCAGGCTCGCCGCCCCGCCGGACGCGCCGGGGGAGGACGGGCGCGATAACGGCAGCGACCCGGGGCCAGACCCCGCGGCGAGCTCGTCGTTCCCGACCGGGAGCGCCCGCACGGCAGCAAGCCGAGGCGGGCCCGACTCCGCCGACGGGGACCGCCGGCCGTAGCGGCGTGGGTGGGCCGCCGCCGAGCCGCCGCCGGGCCTGCCACCTCCCGCGGCGGGCCGGAGCGGGCCCGAGCCGCCGAGCGATACCGCGTCGCCCGGCCCACCCGCCCGTCGCGGACCGCCGGCAGAGCCCCGGCTCCGGCTCCTCCTCCGCCCGGCTCCCCCTGCCCCCGAACGCCCCCCGCCGCCGAGGCGCCGCGCGGCCGCCTCGGCCGCCTCGGCCGCCGCCTCCTCCCTCCGCCTCCGCTCCTCATCCCAAGCAAATCGGCGCGCGAGCACGGACCGTGACAGGGTGTGCGGCCGGGCGCCCCACCCGACCCTGTCTCGCCCCCCGGCAGAGCCGCGGGCAGAGCCCCCGCCCGCGCTCCTCACGGATCCCCGCGACCGCGACCTCGCGCGCACGCTCCCGCCTGCGGGCGCCGCCAGGCCCTCGCCAGCCCCCGGCGCCGCCCCCCACCGCCCCCTGCCCCGCTCCCGCCGCCCGTCGCCGCCCGCTGGCCCGCCGCCCTCCGCCCTCCGCCCCTCCTCCCCCCCCCGTCCCAGCACCGCGCCCGCGTAGGCCCGCGACGGCGACGCCTCCCGGCTCCCCGCGGTGGCAGAGCTCCGCCTGACGTCCACCTCGTCCTGCGCGTAGGCGTCCTCAAGGCTGTTCTTCCTGCCCCGCCGGCGCAGCATCGCTCGCTCCCGCCGCTCGCGGCCCACGGGACTGAGGGAGCGGAGCGACGCGGTGGCAGAGCCGTGCGGCGCGGAGGCTTCGGCTCGGCCTCGGGACGACTCCCGGCCGGGGGAGGCCCGCGCCGACGAGGCCGTGGGGGCCCCGCCCCACGCGTGGCGGCCGGGAGACGGCGCGGCCGTGGTGCCGGGGAGCCGTGGCCGGGCCCGCGGGGCGTCGCGCGGGGCTGCGTGGGGCCTCCGGGCGCCGGGCGGCAGGCTCGACGCGGCGGCGACGGCGCCGAGCGCGCGGAGGGGGAGGAGGACGGCGCCGGTGCCGGCGGGGCTCGCGTCATCGGCGCCCGGGCGGCAGCGGAGCGCAGGGTGGAGCGGAAGGCAGTGAGAGCCGGCGATAACGTGCAGAGCCGCGACCCCGCCGGCCCGGCAGGCTTGGTCGAGGACCACCGACGCCAGGCTCTGCGGCTCTGCCGGGGAGCCGGCGCGGTGGGCGACGGCGGTGCTTGCGACGTCCCTCAGCTGCGCTTCCAGCCACGCGGCCCCCAGGCCTCCAGCGGCCCACGGCGCCGCGAGCGACGCGAGCTCTACCACGGTGAGCGACGCGCCGCCGTCCCCGCCCGGCCCCGTCACGCCGATGCGCAGCACCCCCGACGACGCCCCGCAGGCCGCGGCCGACAGGTCGGCCTCCTCCTCCTCCCCCCACTCCTCGCCCTCCGCCCTCGCCGCCCCGGCCAGCCTCGCCCACGCCTCCTCCCGGCGCTGCGAGAACGCCCCCTCCAGCACCGCCAGCGCCGTGGCCGCCGACCCGCACTCCACGCGAACCAGCCCCGACAGCCTGCCGGCCGCCGCCGCGCCCGGCCCCGCCGCCTCCGCCCCGCCCCCCGGGTCCCCGCCGCCCTGCATGCCCCGCAGAACGTCCCGGAGAACGCACCCGAGCTTCCCGGGGAGGCTCTGCCCGGGCCCCGGGGGCCCCGCGTCCGCGTACGACACCGTCACGGCAGAGCCATCCGGCAGAGCCTCGAAGACGGCGCGGAGGCACTCGCCGTGGCACGCCCCGGCGGCCAGCGGCGCCAGGCCCGGCGTGCACGCCACGAGGACCGCGCTGCTTCGGCCGCCCGAGGCCACGGCGAGAGCAGCATCGCGGCAGGCGGCGCGCAGCGGCACCGGCTCCACCGCGGGGACGGCCCCGCCGGCGCTGTCGATGACGTCATCGAAGAGGTGGAGCGCGCTCCCGCCGCCCGAGCCCGCGGTGACCACCACTCCGGCGCCGATCCTGCCGGCGGCGTCCCACGCTCCCGACGCGGCGAGGCGCTCCGGCGCCGCCGCCGCGACCGTCACGATGGGTCCGACCCCCGCGGCGCGCTCGGCCGCAGCCTCCACCACGGCCCTGGTGCGGGGCGAGGGCGGCGGGCCGCCACCCAGGTCAGCCTCGGACCGGAAGGCGGCGTCCGCGGCGCGGCGGGCCCTCGCTGTCCGCTCTGCCAGCGCCTCGAGGGCGGCACCCCTGTGGTTGGCGACCGAGCAGGAGACTCTCGGGACCCCAGGGGGCAGCCGGGGCGGGGGGGCGGCCGCGGGGGTGGGCGCAGGGGCCGCGGCGGCCCGGGGGCTGGGGGCGGCGGCAGCGTCGGGTCCGATGCCGCCCGAGACGACCGGCTCGCCGGCACGGGCATGCGTGGACTCGGAACGGGAGGCCGGCGGCGCGTCGGCCGGGCCCGCGGCGGGCGCCTGCGCTGGAGCCGGGTGCGGTGCCGCGGCGCTCGCGGCCGGCGCCTGGGAAAGCCGGCCGGGTGCCGGCCGGGCCTCGAGGTCCCTCGCCCGCTGCTCTGCCCTCTCCTTCCGCCTCTGCAGGGCGGCGACAGCCCTGGAGACGCCGCCGCATGCCTCCGCGAGAAGCTTCGACGCATCACCGAGCAGGCCGGCCACCTGACGGGACGTGTCCGACGCCGACGCCGAGGCGGCAGCCGCGGCGCCCCTCGCCATGCCCGCCGCCTCCCCCACGCGCCCGAGCCTCGCCCTGAGCCGCTCCCCCGCCCGCTCCGCCGCCGTGGCCCGCCCCGCCGCCTCGGCCGCCGCCTCCCTCAGCGCCTCAAGCCTCCCCGCCGCGTCGCCCCCCGTCGCCTCCGCCTCCGCGGCCCGCCGCTCCGCCTCGTCCGCCCTCCGCTGCGCCCGCTGCAGAGCCTCCCTCGTCTCCGCAGCCTCGGCCTCGGCCGCCTCGGCCTCCCGCCTGAGCCTGGCACCCTCGGCCTGCGATCGCAGCAGCACAGCGGCGAGCGACTCGCTGCCCCCGCCGTCCTCGTCCCCCCCCCCCTCCCCCCCCCCCGCCCCCCCCCCCCCCGCGGAGGGGGGTTTTTACCGCCCCAACCCTTTTCACGGCGGGGGGGGGGCGCGGCGCCCGGGGGGAAGGCCGGGCTTGTTCCGGCG
>Ga0136560_1001705_pt1 | contig 11314 bp, 7 predicted proteins | sample AntRauMeHopE1497_FD_104925 | JGI IMG/M metagenome (GOLD analysis project Ga0136560, IMG submission 104925) | Saline lake microbial communities from Rauer Islands, Antarctica - Metagenome Hop E1 #497 | ecosystem: Environmental > Aquatic > Non-marine Saline and Alkaline > Saline | place...
CCTCCGCCTCCTCCTCCTCCCTCCCCCGCCCCTCCGCCGCCCGCCGCACCTCCTCCTCCTCCCTCTCCTGCGCCCGCTCCTTCGCCCGCCGCGACACCCCCGACAGGATACTCTCCGCCTCCACCTTGGCGTCGTGAAACCGCAGCTTGGAGCCGTCCTTCAGCGTGACCATGCCGGTCTCGTACTCCACGTCGCGCAGCGCGTCCATGATCGCCTGCGCGCGTGCCATGGCCGCGTCCTCCGCCTCCTGCTCGCGCAGCGACGCCTCCTGCTCCTGCAGCTCTGCCCTGGACCTCTCGAAGCCCTGTAGGAGCGACGCAACCGCGCCGCTCAGGCTCTGCAGCCTGGTCAGCTCTGCCGTGCGCTCCCCCGCCTCCAGCTCGAGCTCCTTGCGCAGCCTCTTGTTCTCCGCCGCGAGCGGGCTAAGCGCCCCGCACGGGCAGAGCCGCGAGGTCCAGGGGTTGGAGTCGTCGCAGCGGAACCACGCGGGCGGCGGCGCGGGGGCCGCATCTGGCCCCTTCGCCCCGGCCTCGGCCTCCGGCACGCGGCGGACGAGGCAGCGGGAGGGGAGGCCAGCGGCGGCGGGTCCGGGCGGGGGTGCCGAGGCGTTGCCCCGCCCGGGCCAGGGGGCATCGACGCCGTCGGACCAGCCGAGGACCATTCCGGGGAGCGCCTCGGCCTCCGTGGACGCCAGACACGCCCCGTCGCAGCCGAACGCAGCCGTCAGCAGCGGGCAGTGGTTCGCCTCATCGGCGCGCCGGCGCTTGCACTGCGTGTCGCCCGAGCGCAGGCACGCGTCGGTGCACGACTCGCCGACGCGGGAGGCGACGAGGAGGAGGTCCGTCCCCGTGACGCGGGGCGGCGTCGAGGGGCTCGGCGACGGCGACGCCGCCGACGCGTTGCCCGCCCGCCCCGGGGAGACAGGGCCCGCGCTCGCGCCCACCGCCTCTCGCGGCAAGTGCGACGGGGCCGGCCCCTCGGCGGCGCGCCCGCTGCCGGCCTTCGCCTCTGGCCGGGTGTCGTTCGCCGGCAGTTCCGGCGTTTCCTCCGCGCGGAGGACCGTGACGTTGTGAGCGCCCGCCTGGCTTCCCTCGGACGGACGCTCGAGCTCGTCATCGTCCGGGGAGGCCGCATCCGCCGCCGAACGGTGCCGCTCCTCGTGCAGCGAGGCGTTTGCGCGGGACACGTCTCTGGTTGTGTCCTGCAGAAGCGCCTCCAAGTCCTCCTTGAGCGTGGAAGCCCTCTCCGCCCACTCCCTAGGCTCAAGATCAGGGGCTGCCGATGGCGAGGGGGACGGTGTCGGCGAGGCAGCAGGAAAGAAAACTGCGGAAACGTCTGACCGATTGTCTCGCATCATCGCGCCTGCTCCGGCCTCCAGGGTCGGCGTCATGACGGATTTCGCTGAGCCTGAAGGCTTGATCGCCTCCGTCCTGCGGCCCGTCACTTCTGGGCTGCGGCCTCCGACCAACGAGGCAGCGTTCCGTGCCGCTGCTCCCTGCCTCGAGGACGACACAGCGCCCCGCGCTGGGACACTCTTCTCGCCAAAGTTGGCTGCATGGGGCTCGCTGGCGGGTGCTGCACTGATGGTGACGGCCACCAGCGCGAGCAGTAAGGTGGTTGCCGAGGCGCCTGGCCGTACGCGCCGCATGGCGGCCCGTTCCGCCACCAGATGAAACTTCAGGGGCAGACTAGCAGACCCCGAGCCACCTGGACCCCGGCGCTCGGCGTGTGCACGCCCACGCGGCGGACTTGCAGAGCCCACGGCTGGCGGGCACCGCGGCCGCACAGGTGCTGCCGGGGCCAGCCGGGGCTGCGAGAACCCCCGGTCTACGGGTGAATGGCAGCACGCGCTGATCACGCGGGGGGCTCGCTGCCCGGGGAGGAGGACGGCCTGCTATCGGGCAAGGGCAACGGAGGCCGGCGTAGCCCGCCCGCTGCTAAGCTTGCCGCAGTCGCGGCGGTGGATGATGCCAAGGACGATGGGGCGTTCGCTTGCTCGCAAAGGCATGCGCTGGGGGCGCTCCTGCTCGTGGTCGTCTCGGTGATCTGGACGGGCGCCTCCATGCTGGTGCAGTACATCATGGTCACACTCAAGTTTGAGAGGCCGTTCTTCCTCACTTACGTCAGCAACGGGCTGTTTTCGATACTGTTGCTGATGGAGCTGTGCCGGGCCAGGCTGGGGGCCAGCGGTGCCGCCAAGTGGCTGGTTCACCCAGGCGATGCGAGCTGGCGGCAGGAGGGGCGCGCAGCCATGTTCGTGTCTGTGGTGTGGTTCGCGGCCCAGGAGACGTACAACGCGTCGCTGGGCGGCACCACGGTGTCGGTCTCGACCATCCTCTCCGCAACGTCGTCTGTTTTCACGCTTTTCCAGAGCTTCTTGTTCCTCAGAGAGCCGTTCAGCTGGGCCGTCGCCCTCGGCGTGGCCGTCTGGTGAGATCGATGCCGCTCCGCGCGCAGCCAGCCGCGGCGCGCCGCTCCGCCGCCTTGGCCCAGACCCCGCCGGCTCTCCACCGCTGGCCGCTCCCCGTTCGCCCGCCTCGCCCCCTCCCGGCCACCATCCGCCCACCCTTCCAAGCCTAACCCCCTCCTGCCGCGCGCAGCATCGGCGGCGCCGTCACGGCCGCCCTCGCCTCCCAGCGAGCAGGGCAGGGCGAGACCACGTGGCTGGGAGTCACCCTCGCCCTCGTCTCCGCCGCCCTCTACGGGTCCTATACCGTGCTCATCCGGAAGGCCGCGCCGGTAGAGCCGGAGCGGGAGCGCGAGTTCAACCTCCGCGTCCTCTTCGGCTTCATCGGCCTCTTCAACCTCGTCCTCCTCGCCCCCGTCGTCACCGTGCTCCACGCCACGGGCGCGGAGGACCTCAGCGCCCTGACGCCGTACATCTTCGGCCTCATCGTGGTCAAAGGCCTGATCGACAACGTCCTCTCTGACCTCCTCTGGGCCCAGGCCATCCTCCTCACCTCGCCCACCGTCGCCACCATTGGCCTGAGCCTAACCGTCCCCATGGCGATGCTGGCGGACCTCATCACCCCGTGAGCGCACGCCGTGCAGAGGGCCGCGATGCCGCCGCGTTTCGACCGCCAGGCAGCTGGCGACCAGCCGCCGTGACCTTGCAATGTGCCAGCAACGCCCCGCCACGGCCCGCGACCGCCACCCCCGCCCCATGCCCCCGCACGGCCACCGCAGAGGAATCGTTCCCTCCTGGGCCATGATTCTCGGCGGGACGCTCGTCACGAGCGGTTTCGTCATCGCGAATCTGGCCAACACACCGCCCGCGCCCAAGGACGACGATGACAAAGAGGCGAGCGAGCCCGGCACGCTGACGCCCGCTGCCGGCCGTGAACAAGCCCTTGACGACTCAGCGCCGCGGCCCGGGCCTTCCAGGAGCCCCCTGAGCGAGGATGAGCTGGGTGCATAGCCGTCGTCACCGGGCATTCGTGTGTGCCTGACCCCATCAATGACAGTCCTGCGCCGTCCAGCCGGCGTGTGGCATGCCGGCTCCCAGTGCGGCGACGCGGGCTCTTCCACCCTTCCGCGCCACGGCCTCAAACGACTGGCCCGCAAGCCCCATGGCAGCCATCCACATGTGCGCTCACCGCCTGAACGCGACAGCGAGTGGCGACCGGGGTGTCACCACTCAGGCCTCTTGGGGCCGCGCTCGGCGAGTGTCATCTCTTGCCGCCCGCGCGCGCACGCCACCCACCTTGCGAGGATGGCGCCTCTCACTCTCTCCGATCCCGACTATGGTGGGCGCGCCGCTCACTTTCCCTGCTTCCTCGCTGCTGCGCGCTCCATGTCCGCGCTGAGGCGCATGACGAAGTGTGACTCGTCGTCGATGATGCCCTTGAGGGTCTTGGCCACGCCGTGGCGGAGAAGGTGGAACTGCTCAGTGCTCGCGGTCATCGTGTGCACCGCTCCGTCGCTCAGCGTCCACTCGAGCACCACGCACGGGCGGAGCACCCGCGCGGCAGAGCTGCTCGCGATCTGCACGTCCACCCTCCAGCGAAGGTTGGACAGGCCAGGCAGCCGTGGCGCATCCGAGAGGGCGGACGCCGCAATCGCGCTCGCTGACCTTTCCGCCGCGGCGGCCAGCGCCGCGGACGTTGTCGACGGAAAGTTGGCGCCCTCCATGGCGGCCTGGACCCTGGAAAACGGCGTCCGGCGCTTCACGGCCTCGCGAAGCACCGCAAGCACTCCGACCACCGCCGTCACAGCCGATGCCAGCGACGATGGCGCGCGACACGCATCCTGGAGCAAGAGTGTCGCCTCTTCGGCGCGCAGTGGGTCCTGCGGCAGGGCAAGGCAGGCAGGCCCGGCGTCACAACAGCGGCTGCATTGCATTTGCCGCATCATGATCTGCCAACGCGCGGCTCACCTGCGCAATCACCTCCACAGCCTCGACCACAGCGACCTGCTCGCCATCGCTCAGACCGTGAAGACAAGGAACCGCATCCATCACAGCCTTGGTCGCCGGCACGAAGGTTCCGGACGCGCCTGAGGCATCAAAGCTCGTCCCAGGACCCTTTCCGAAGCCCTTGGACCGAGATTTCTGCGTCACCAGAGGCAATGTCGTGATTCTATATGGCGGGGCGCAAGCTGGCATGGCGGAATCGCGGGGCTGCACCCAACTTGATGCCGAGCTCACGCCGGCTCCGGACGACGCAGCAGCGGAAGCCATGCCTCGGGATGCACACACGCCGCACGAAACACCGGCCCTGCCGGTGGCGGCTGAACGGCAGGCAGCGGAGTGGCTGCCCGACGCTGGGACCGGCGGTTGTCGCTCTGCGAGGTCGGGTTTTCGCGATCTGGGCACCGGCGTCATGGACAAGGTCCTTGTCTGGCAGCTCGAAAGCATGCAGGCGGCCGTGGCCGGCGTTGCGTCCCGGTCGACGGATGCACCGAGCGGACGGGCGCCAACACCGCCGGCCGCGGCGACGGTCGCCTCGCGGCCCCGGCGAAGCCCACCAAAGGGACCCAGGGCGCCATGGCGGCCAGCCGGTTCTACACCTCCAACGTTTCGGGATGCAACGCGGGTCCGGCGGCCCCATGTCTCGCCGCCGGCGGTGCCGCAGGCCGGGCAACGGGAGCCGAGACGAGTGACGCTGCGCCGCCGAAGGGGAGGCGACACCGGGTCCCCGGTGCCGTCCAGGCGAACCACTGCATCACGCGGCACATCGCCTCGGGATAAGCGGGCTCGGGAATCGCGCAAGGCCGGGGCAGCGGTGGACGCATCCACCGAAACGCCGGCTCGGCCTGGTCGTCTCGAACGGGTCGTCTCAGCCGCACCCGGTGCGAAAGCTTTCAGTGGCAGGGCCGACCGTGGCACCAAGCTCGTGCCGGCTGGGCCCAAGCCGGCAGAATCGCTGGCATCGTTTGCACCCGCCTCCTCCGCTGACCCCGTCGAGCTGCGGCAGCAGCCCCAGGCTCGTGCTGCTCACGGGGACCAGCACCCGCCACCCGTCGCACCCAAGCGGTCACGGCGTGCGGGGGACACGCGGGACGGCATGCGGGGCGGCTCGTCCGTGTCGTCGGTGTCCTCGTCGTACGTGGACCGAGACAGCCTCCCGGACGCAGCAGCCTGCATGATCGACGTGCGTGCAACGAAGGATCGGCACGAGCTCGGTCCGATGGGCCGCACGACGGATCCTGCGGAGTCAGGAGGGCATTCCACCGGCAGGATCTCTGCGCGACCACTGGCGGGCGACGCAGCGTCGCTCCGAGTTCGCGCGCAGCGCTCAAGACCCCGGCGCGCTGAGCTTCCCGGTATCGAGCGGGAAGACCGTATCAGGACCGCGGTCCTCCGCGCGATGCAGGCCGAGGAGGGCAGTGATGACGAGTCGGCCGCGTCATCTCAAGCCCCCAGCTTGACGACCTCAGCCGACACGTCGACAGCAGGCCAGCGCCAGGGTCGATATGGGACGGAGCATCGGCTTCCGCGCTCGGGGGACACCACACCGCCTCGGCGAAGTGCGCAGCTGGCGCTGGACGGCGACCTCTGGCCAATGGTGGTGCAAGCCCTCGGGATGGGCGCTGCTGCTCCCGCGCCGCTCGCGATCGGGATGAGTACGCCGCATGCTGAGGTTGATGGCACCGCTCGGGCCGTCTCCGCAAGGCTGCCTATGACCAGTAACGGAGCCTCGTCGATGTGGCAAAGGCCATCAGTGCCGCACGTGACGTCGCTCGTCCCGGGCTCGACAGCAACAGCATCGCTCACAAGTGAGCCAGGAGACACGGCGTGCGCCGAAGACAGCGCTCAAAGTCATGTCGATGCAAGGCATCCATACTACATGCCGAGCTCCCGCGAGCGTAGCGGGCAGACGACCATCGTGGCCAGGGAATGCGGAAGAAACGGCAGGGCCCAATCAGCTACCCTAGGTGATGGGCTAGGCGCCCTTGACCTGGCGCGGCAGGCAGAGGCGGTGGCGTCGCAGTTTCAGTCCCTTCGAGAGCGGGGAGTGCTCGGGTGAGCCAACGTGACACGCGTGAAAGCGCTGGCTCGGCGAGAAGCATCATCAAATGAGATTCTTTGCGACTTTATGCCCACAGCAATCGCACGTGTCGCAAAACGTGTCAGCGTGCACCAGCGTTTCCACGGCAGCCATGACGCTCGCCATCGCATCAATCTGCGCTAAAGTGTGCTTGCGGAGAGGCGCCCACCGTCCAACGGGTGCCACCATCCTGGACCTTGACCCCCGGCGGCGTTTTGGGGGTGGGAGGCGAGCTCAACGACTGAAACTGGAGGGCATGGCTGAGTGGCATCGTCGGTGTCGGCAGCCGACGATCCGGCCGAGAACCGACACGAGCCGTCCGGATTCCATGCCCAGCTCGCGCCTGCTTCGAGTCAGCTGCTCTCGGAGACACGGTTCGCCGAAGCTGGAGCCGGGCACGGGAAGCCTTTGTGCTGGAGTCAGCACGGGAGCGGATCTCGGACGCCACCATTTGCCGAGTCTCGGCGTGGCGAAACACAAGCTCTTGCCGAGCCGCTTGGCTCTTCGTTAGGCGGCTTGACAGCTCCGCTCCGATTTGCTCGGCCATCTTGGACGAAACCTTTTTGGCCGAGCGAATGCCTAAGCCGCGCTCCCTGGGCGATGCGGTGCTCATGGCATCCACAACGCCGGTGGACGGTGGAACATATGATCCAGAGAGCATTTGGCCCCTAGGGGTAGCCAGCACAGCACGCTTGTGGGCCGCTCTGAGACACCGGGGCGAGAGCGAGATTCCAAGGCGACTCCCACCGTAGCTACCCTCACGGCTGATCGAATCCAAGTAAGTCTGCGCAGGTGACCCGTACACCCGTTCCAGCCGGTCTGTCTCTGGTATGGCCTGCCTCAGAGGCGCGTAGCTGGCGGGCACCGCTGCTTCGCCTCCAGCCGGGTGGTCGGGAGAGCGGTCACTGTGGCCGTTTCCCCGCCGTGGTCCCGAGCGGCCCTCGCGCTGCTGCATTAGTTGAGCGACACGCCCACGAGGCTGAATCGCATACGCGGGCACCTCGACGGGTGGGCTTATCGGGAATCGTCCAGCCGAGGGCGTGTGATGGTCGGAATCAGACGACAGGGACGTGAGTCGGCCGCTGGGGATCACACTGGTCTCTGCTGCAGCCAGCCACCGCGCTGCGCGCTCTCTGACTGATGCTACCTCCTTCCGGGCGGAGCTTCGCGAGTCGAAGTGGCGCTGCTGAGCATGGTTTGTGGCCATCCGCCGAATTCCAACGATTGTCTCCGGCGAAGGGCCGTCCACCGGGGCTGTCCCGAGCAGGTCAGCGACTGTTTCCGGTCGGTGCTTGCCGCCCAGCTCTGCTCGAACTGTGATACGGCCTGCCAGGGCGTGGTCAGCCCGGGCAGCACGCTTGCACGCGTACGCGACAGCGCTAGCGAACCGGTGGGGCCGCTCAATGCAGGTGCGAAGCGCTTCCACAGCGCAGTGCATGTCACCCCCTGAGCTCTCAACGAACGCCGCCTGCAGAGCGTCGCATGTGCTTGTGAGAAGTAGATGCTGAGCGCCCTCCAGGGGCGCCTGCCGGGGAGAAGCAGCTGGAGAACGCTCTTCAGGGCTTGGCATCATGGCAGCCACAGCTGGGCGAAGTGCGGCTCGCAACATCGCGGCTCGTCCAATGCTACCGACAGCCTGGAGCAGCATTGGCTCGGGCATGTGATCCAGCAGCTTCTCCAGCAGCTTGCGACTCTTGGGTGTCACCCCCACCACGATTTCCGTCACAGCGTGATTTGCGACGGAGACGAGCGCATCCACGCTCGCCTCCTGACTCATCAGTTGCTGTGGTGACCTCACCAGCGCGGATCGGGGGGTGCCCGGGCTGGCAGTCGTGCGATGAGCCTGGCCCTGCGATGGTTGGTCGCCGGTTGTCCGACGAGTGGCATTGACAAACGCCAAGTCGTCCGAGTCGTCCACGTAGTGCTGTGTCAATGATCCGTCGGCTCCGCCGATGACCGCTTCCGGAGCCTGGAGGGGCGGCATGCCAGGGCTGCCGGGTGCAGCAGATGAAACCCGCCACTGATCGATGCCGAGCTTCTGAACCAAGGAACCGTGGCCGAGCTGAAAGCCGGAGAGGCGCCCGCCTTGGTTTCTTGAGCCAACGAAAGGATGCCGCGGGGTCGGAGCTAGTTCCCCCGGCGGTGTGCTGCGCTCAACCCCAGTGAACTGCGAGCTGTAAGGGTCACGGGCCAGCCAAGCAGGTGTGGATTCTGACTCAACGACGGGTAGCGGCTGGTGCTGGCCAGATGACTGGCTGAGCCCGCGATCATCCATCGCACGAAACCGGCCGTGGCGATGCTGTCCCAGCTGGGCAGTCGCTCCGTCTCCTCGGAAAGCCAAGGTTTCATGGAGCAGCGCCTGGGCCTGGGACTGGATCGAGCGGATCCGACTCGGAGACACGCCAGTGTCGAATGGCCGGGTCGGGGCATCATCATGAGCCTGCCGGCCAGTGAGAGTGTGCGTCCCTGGCCGTTTCACCGCCTTGGTCTGCACAGGCTGGGACCCGTGCATTTGGCGGCTAGTCGACAGCTGGGACTGCTGTGTCGCAGCAGCGAGATCAGAAGCAACGGTGCCCACGGCACCCACGAGGGCTCGCAACGCCCTGACCGTTCGGACGGCTGCCCGTGCGACTTCTCGCAGCTCCAGCCCGAGGGCTGTCAGCCCCGCGCACTCGGCAGCCTCTGCTGCAACGACGTGCCTGCTGGAGTGGAGGAAATCCTCCGCGGCTGCAGTTCGACTCGGCGAGTTCCCGAGTCTAGTGGAGGCAGTCGGAGCGCTCTCCATGAGCCGCCCATCTGAGGCAGCCAGGCTGGCATGCATTGCCTGGTCCTGCACCAGCGCAGATTGGTGCTCTCGAAGCACCGCGAGCCTGCGCTCGAGCGACGCCAAAGATCGGCCGCTTATTCTGCACGCAGCGAGGAAGCGGCCGGATGAATCGATGATCGGCCGGGCAAAGCGGTCGAGCCCGTCGGTTGCACGCTTTCCGAGCGCCTGGCAAGCCGAGACTGCCTCATCAAGCCGTTGCTGGTCTGATGCCATGTCGGATACGACCTGTGCGTCTCTTGCTTGCAAGGTAAGGTTGTCCCGCACGATTTTGTCGTGCAAGGCGAGCTGGGTGGACAGCAAGAAGCAATCAGCTTGAATCATGGTCGCCTCAGCGCGCTGTTGAACCGTGAGCTCCGGTGTGCAGTTTTCACCAACAAAGCTGCCTGACTGGGCTGCCTTGAGCCGGGCTTGCCTGGCAGCGACGGCCTCTGCCTGGGCAGTGGAGACCACGAGGCGCAGTCGCTGCGCTGCTCCGCGTAACAATTGAACCTGCGCCGCAGCCCCCGCAGCTCGTGCCTGCTGTGCCATTCGAGTGGCATTGGCATGCACAGCTGCTGACTGGCACTTCGCCGAAGCGACATGAACAGCACTCAGGGCAGCTTGGCCAGCCTCCCTGAGCTCTGTGACAGCACTAGTGGCTGCATCGGTCACGGCCAGCGTCGAGGCAGCATCAGCTGGTTTGGTGGCAGCCCCAGTGCAGTCCGAGATCGAGGCCTCAAGGCCAGCACAAACCCGTGTCATGGCTGCAAGAAGATCCGAAACTGCCTCCTCGGCTTCGGCAAGCGTTGGCTGCGAGGATGGCACTTTCGTTGGCGAGTCGGTTCTCGGCACGAAGTCAACTCGTGGGCTGAGGATCTCGCCCACGAGTTCACGTGCGACGTCTGCCATCGCTGACGCCGAGTCTGACAGCGCTCCCTTGGCTAGGGCAAGCTCTCTCCCGATGCGGTGCGCCTGCGACGCGGCGACTGCAGGGATGTTAAAGTGCCGGCGTTGCTGGCTTGGCTGAGCTGACGAAACGCGGGTGTCCTCCCGCAAGCCGATCGAAGCATCGACCAGTCGATCGCCAGAGCTGGGCCAAGCATGGCTTTCGAAGCCAGCTCCAGTCGCTGGGGTCGAGCCAGCAGGCGCCAGTGCAAAGCCAGCGCCTCGTCTCACCCTGCCGGATTCCTCCCGCAGTGCTTGCTCTCGCTTCCGGAGCTCAGCCACCCGCTGTCTGGCGTGCGATGGTGCCCTGGCCACCATGGCACTCCTGTACCGGCGTTCCTGCTGGGAGAGCTTTCGTTGCGCTGCTCTGTCGCCTGCCGCTCTGGCAGCCTCAAGTTGGTGACGCAGTCTTTGCAAGTGCTCAGCCTCGTGCTTCGCGGTGGACCCAAGTGCAAGCTTCTCTGCTTCGGCAAGCCTTGCCTGGGTAGCAGTAAGCTCGTCGTCCAATTCGCTGAGACTTCTCTCATTGCCAGCTTGGTCGCTGCTGCCATCGTCTTGAAGCGCCTGAGCGACAAATATGTCCCGAACGATTGCGGATCCAGCCCCGGCGTAGTCAGTTTCCGCCTTGCTGAGCCTGTGGTGGTCACCGTGGCCACCAGGCTGGTGTGTCGCCCCAGGCCCACCAGAAAAGGGTCCACCCCCGAAGCGAGGCTGTGCGATGCCTTCATGCAGCGACATCACGGAAGCAGCCTCCTGATCCTGGTCCTTGACTTCAGCGACGGTTGCTGCAGGGTCCAGCTGCCCAGGGCGTGGCCGACCATCCAAGTCGGTGATTGTTGTTCCGTCCATCTGCGCCTGTGTCTGAGCCGCCTCCATGCTAGAAGTCCCGTGCCCAGCCGAAGATGACGAGGCAGTGCCTTCCGCCGGCATCTCAACGACCGGCTTGGGGCTTGCGGGCTTGGCGGCCGACGATGCCGGCTCTGCTCCAGCGGAGGCTGACTCCGGGCCGCCCTCCGTGTCGGCATCTGACGGCGAGGACTCGGCCGACGCCGCCGACGAGGGCTTGTCCGTCGCC
>Ga0136560_1001706_pt1 | contig 11312 bp, 8 predicted proteins | sample AntRauMeHopE1497_FD_104925 | JGI IMG/M metagenome (GOLD analysis project Ga0136560, IMG submission 104925) | Saline lake microbial communities from Rauer Islands, Antarctica - Metagenome Hop E1 #497 | ecosystem: Environmental > Aquatic > Non-marine Saline and Alkaline > Saline | place...
CCCCCCCCACCCCCCCGGCGTGCTCGGCCGCCCGCTCACCGCGCTCTGAGCAACCCTCCCCGCGACCCACGCAGCTGAGCGCCCTCGCCACGATGCACCGCAAATGCTGCATGATGCACCTGGACGTGAAGCCCGACAACATCTGCGTCGGCCGCCCCCCGTCCTGCACACCGACGGGAGCCGTCGCCGCAAGGTCCAAGTCCGCCGTCCCCGTCGACGTCACATCCTCCCTCATCGACCTAACCACCTCCATGCTCATCCGCCCCGCCACGGGCGAGAGGCCCCCCGTCGACGTCCTCGGCGCCTCCGCCTACACCTCCTTCCGGCACCGCGAGGGCCACGGTGAGCCGCCTGTGGGCAGAGCCTCCCGATACGGCAGAGCCACTTCGGAACGAGGCCTTTGTTCGCGCCGACCGAGCCCCGGCGTCCCGAGCCCTACGCTTATGCGGACGCAAGCCCCGCCTTCACCGCCATTCCACCCTCCTCGCCCCCCGTCCGAGCCCCCTCCCTCCCCCGCCCCCTTGCAGTGCTGGTGCCTGCCATGGACCTCGACTCCCTCGGCCTCGTGCTCGCCACCCTCGTCGGCCGCGTCGCTCCCTGGTTCAGCGCCCCGCCGGGCGAGGTCGAGGCCTCCCGCCTCGCCCACGGCAGGGCACACTTCGCAATGGCGGAGTCCCCCAAGCCCCGCCTCGCCGGCGACGACCGCCGCGCCGCCGCCAGCCTCGCCGCCTGGTTCCGCCGCCTGCCCGCCCCCCTCGCCGCCTTCCACACCGCCGCCGCGGCCCTTCCGGACGACCCCCTGGAGGAGTCGTACGCCGACCTCAGGGCCCTGCTGCAGCCCTTCGCGGACCGGGACGAGCTCCTCGCCGTCCTCGAGTCGTTCGAGGCAGCGGTCGCGGGGGAGGCAGAGCCGCACCCCGACATGCTGGCAGAGCTGCGGGCGGAGGGCACGGCCAAGGCGTCGTCCTCCAAGGGCGGCCGGCGGCGCAAGGCAGAGCCGGAGGAGGAGGAGGAGGACGACGACGACGCCGACGACGATGATGACGTCGAGTCGGTGCAGTCCGTTGCCGCTCGCGTGCGTCGCTCCCCGCGCCGCTCTGCCCGGCCTCCGAGCCGTGCGTCGACGCCCCAGCCCGTGGCGGAGCTCATCCTCGTGAGCGACGGCGACGAGAGCGACGCGTCGTCGGTCAAGTCCGTGGCGTCCCGGGTCCGCGGCCGCCGCCGCCCCAGCGCGGCGCCATCGACCAGGCCGAGGCGCGGCCGGTCGCCCAGCCCCGCCAAGCGCAAGGCTCCGTCACCGGAGAAGCGCGGCCGGTCGCCCAGCCCGGCCAGGCGCGCGTCCCTGTCGCCCGCCAAGCGCTCCCGCGTGGAGATGGCAGCGGCCGTCGCCGCTGCGTCCGCTGCCGACGACGTGGACGACGTCGACGACGACGAGGTGCAGGTGACGGCGGCGGGCAAGCTCCGCGCGGCTCCCAAGCGCCGGCGCCGCCGCAAGATCGTCCCTATCGTCAAGCACTCGACCAAGCCCGCCGCGGGGCGCGGGCGGTCCAAGACCCCGACGTCGGTGGCGTCAGGGCGCGGGGAGTCGAGGTCCCCTTCCGCTGGGCGCAAGGGCGGCAAGCGGGCCGGTGCCAAGGCCGGCGCGGCGGCCAAGGCCGGTGCCAAGGCCAAGCGTGGCGGCAAGGCGGCCGCCGGCCGAGGCCGGAGCTCCAGCGCCGCGTCCTCCCGGGGCGGTGACGCCTCGTCGCCCGACTCTGCGGCCGCCCGCGGCACGGCCACCCGTGCCCGCCGCTCTCGCCGCTGACCGGCCGGCCACCGCGCCGCGCGGCTTCCTTGCCCGGCCCGACCCGTGTGGTGAGTTGACTTCCGATTGGCTCTGCTCCGCGCCCGAGGCGCCGGCCGCTCACACACCACTCCGGCGCGCGACAATCAGTGCCAGGGCCCCCACGCGCCGCCGTGCTTTGACGGGTCCGCGGCCGGGTCGGGCTGCGGGAAGCGGCACGGCACTGCGGTGGCGTTGTACGCCTGCAGCCTCGAGCGCAGCTTCGCGACGACGTCGGGCATGCCGGCGGCGAGATTGTGGAATTCCCTCGGGTCGGCCGTGATGTTGAAAAGGCCGACGAAGCCGTCGTCGGGGAGGGGCCCGGGGGAGGGCGGCTGCTCCGAGCTCGGGGGCGTCCAGCCGGAAGGCACGGCCCAGTCGTTGTAGCCGATCGCCCCGAGCAGCAGCTTCATGCTTCCCACGCGCAGAGCGGCCGTGCGGCTGATCGGGTCGATGTTGTGAAGGATCTCGGTCCGCTGCGACGCCTCGCCCGCGGCGATGGCCGGCCACTGGTTGACCCCGTCCAGGCCGTCCGCCTCGACGCTGACCCCCGCCAGGCCCTCCACGATGGTCGGCAGGAGGTCCGACACGTGCCACATGCCGTCCCAGTTCCGCGGCTTGGCCACGTCAGGGTGTGTGCCCCACGCGAACATTCTCGTCTTCATGCCCCCCTCCCACATGGTACCCTCTGCGGCGGATTGAAAGGGGGTCAATGGGACGGGTTCGGGGGCTGGGCCGGCGGGTGGACCTGGGCGGGAGTGCTCGGGTGCGGGGCTCGCATCGGGGTCTCACTGTTGCCCCGGAGCGGCCAGTTGTTGCCGCCGGCGTGCACCTGGCCCCCGTTGTCCTGCATCGTGAAGATGACGGTGGGCGAGTCGTCGGCCATGAGCCCTGAGTCCTTCATTGCCTGCGTGATGTTGGCGGCCGCCATGTCCGCGGCGAGCATCATGGCAGCGTACGTGCGCCGCGCCTCGCTGCCGATGGGGGCGAAGCGGTCGATGAGGTCACCGGGCGGCGCCTCGAGCGGCGCGTGGACGTTTTGCAGCGGCACGTACAGGAACAGCGGCTTGTTGTTGCCGTGCTCCGCGGCGTGTTCTGCGATGTACCGCTGGGCCCGCTGCGTGAAGAGGTCGGCCGAGTAGGTGCCCTTGGCGTTCCAGTCCACGTCCGACCCGTTGCGCAGGTCATAACCCTCGGCGCGGCCGTAGCTGCGCGTGTGTTGGTAGTAGTCCTCTGCCCCGATGAGGTACCCAGTGTACTTGTCAAACCCGCGGTTCCACGGGCACGCCGCTTCGACGTCGAACCCGACGTGCCACTTGCCGACCATGGCCGTGGCGTAAGGCGTCGACGCCCGCTTCAGGTAGTCGGGGATCAGGCTGATGTTCAGAGGCAGGTGGTTGGGCACAGTCGGTCGGATCACCCCGTGCTGCAGGCCTGCGATGTCGGCGGGATGAGACACTGGACCTCTGTGACACGCCTTGAGCACGGGCAGCCTGGTCCTGCGCCGCCGGAGCAGGCCTGCCCGCGACCGGGGCGCCTCGGCAGTTGCACCACGCTCGGCCCGCGCTCACCCGTGTGGATCTGGTAGCGCCCGCTCAGGAGCTGAGAGCGGGTCGGACTGCAGATTGGCTGCACGTACGCGTCGGTGAACCAGACGCCCGCCTTGGCGGCCGAGTCGAGGAACGGAGTCTGGATGTAGTTCTCGTTGTCCTTGTTCACCGTGCCAAGGTCGTTGTGCCCCCAATCGTCGATCAAGAAGATGACCACATGAGGTGGTCTCCCTGCCGGGGCGGGCCCAAGGGGGCTTTTGTCGGCAAGCGCTGCGGGGAGGCGATGCTCGGGACGGCTCCGATCGGCTTGCCTCGCGCCCGGCACGCCATGACTCATGGCACCAGGCACCAACGAGCATACGCACCAGAAAGCACAGCTGCAGCCAGCAGCACGATGAGAGCCCGGGCCATCGCGGCGCCAGGGTGTGTGGGGCGGCCGACAGAGGCGAGCATGACGATTACAGGGGGCGAGCGTCGGCGACACCCGTCAATGTCCAAGATGGGGGTGCTCCACCATCACTGAGTTGCATACGAAGGTATTCTCCTGCGACGCCCTTCAGCTGCGCTGGTCAGCCTGGGCTGCCGCCTGCGCGCGGGCCAGCGCGCCGACCGGCTTCGGGTCCGTGATGATGGCGTCAGCCATGCCGGTGGCGATGGCCTTGTCAATCTCGGTGACGATGAGGGTGCTCGAGCCCGGCAGCTCGAACAGCTCGGGGGACTCCTTGAGCATTTGCTCGGCGTCGTCGCGGATGCGCCCGAGCTTGTTCCCGAATGCCATGTCGGCCTGGAACGCGGCGACGAAGGAGATCACCACGACGGGGCCGAGGAACGCCGGGTTTGATCGGGCCCGCGCCAGCAGCGGTGGGAATGCCACCGCCGCGAACGCGCCGTAAAACATGAGCATATCCTTGGCCCTCGCGCGTGCCGCGGCCATCTGCCTGCGAAAGTATGTTGAGTCGGCGCGGGCGAGCGGGGCGATGATGGCAGCTCACGGTGCGTCGGGCGGGCGTTGCGGAAGCAGCAACCGCACATTGCGCCGCCAAGCTCACCTCGCTGCGACAGCCTTCTGCATCGCCAGCTGGCGCTGGAGCTGCGGATTCATGTTCGGGCAGAAACAGGAACTCGGGCGCGCAACGCGTGGGCAGACTCGGCAAGCGGGCCGTCGGCGGGATTGCTGTTTACCCGGGCGGGATATTTCGCAAGCGCCGGGCAGCTTGAACGCACCATAATCGTCTGCATTTCGACCTGCTTGCCCAGCATCTTCTCCTGAGCTGCGGCGGCAAAGGACGGTCAAGAGCCGGGCTTCGGGGAGCGCCCTGCGGGCCAGGGCGGGGCGAGCTTCCTGCGTGCTGCCCGAGGCGTGCAAGCAGGGGGCACTGCATAGCAGGCTCACATGCCTCCATGGCGCTGGAAATGGTGGATCCCATTGCTTGAGCGAGCTGCGTGTCGGGTCGGGGGTGCGAGAGTGCGGGTGGGGGCAGGGTGTCTGCTTCACTTGCCTCTGCTCGGCCACCCTAACGCCGTGGCGGCCCCATGCAGGGTGCGGGGCAAGGCGGGCGGGGTCTCTGCAGGGGTGACGGCGAGGGGAGCACTCGCAAGCACGGCCGGTGACCGCCCCGGACTGGTGCGCCGGGAAATCGAAACTCGCCTTGCGGCCGTTGCCACTGGCACTCTCCCATCAGGTTCGCGCCCTCACCCCGCGAGATGGCCACCGTTGCCGCCGCAATCGCCCAAGCATCCGCACAGCGAGTGGCCAGGGCGGCCGTGATCGCGGCCAACATCACCAGAGGGGCGAGCCCGTCGCCAACGAAGGCTGCCAAGGCGCCCAAGTCCTCGAAGAAGTCGCGCTCAAAGGCAAAGGCTGCAGATTCGCCATCCAAGGCCTCGCCTAAGCCGGCGCGCAAGTCCCCCAAGCCACGCTCCAGCGCCCGCAAGTCGACCAACCGTCGCCGGGCCGTCCGTCCTGCCAGCCCTGAGTCGGACGCCGAGGACTCGGAGGAAGACATGGCCGTGTACCATGAGGCTATGACCCGGCCTGGCACGTCCCCGCGGGGGCGCAAGCCTCGGACTCGGTCGCCCAGCCGCGGGAGCTCCCGTTCTCGGGCTTCCGAGGACTCGGCCCCCCGTCGCCGGACGAGCAGCGCGGTCCGCCGCCGCAAGAGCGCCTCGCGGCCGACGCGCGCGCGCGTGCTTCCCGTGCGCGAGCCCACGCCGGAGCCCGACACCGAGGAGAGCTCGGACGACGAGCGTTCTTTCGTCAAGACCCGCGGCATGGACTCGGACATCGAGCAGACGTACTCCGACGAGGAAGAGGCCGCGGCGGACGAGGAAGAGGAGGAGGAGGCCAGCCCTGCCCCCGTCCGGTCCAGCAGCGCGAGCAAGCGGCGCTACCGCCTGTCGATGCGCCGCGCCGAGCCCGCCCTCGCGCGGTCCCCCCGGGTCCAGGCCCAGGCTGGGGGCGCGTCCCCGTTCTCCGTCGCGTCGGACGACGCGGCGGAGGAGGAGGACGAGGCCGACGTGGACGAGCCGCTGACGGCCGGCGACCGCTTCTGGTTCGCCCTTCTGGCCGCCCTGTCCGCGGCGCTCCTCTCCTTCGTCGCGTGCTCCGTCACCGAGGGCGACGGCGCCCTGGCGGCATGGGTCGAGTACCGGGGCAGCCTCACCAGCGCCCCCGTGGCCATCGTCGTCGCATTCCTCGCCTCACTCCTCGTCGCCGACGCCGCCACGATGAAGCCCCTGGTGCGCCGCGCCGCAGCCTGCGCACGCTTCATCGGATGAGTGAACAGAAACGGCGCGCGCCAACGAGACTGTGTGATTGGGAATGCGCGAGCTGGCATTGCCGCCGCGTCGCCGATGGGCACCAGCGCACACACGCGCCCACACCCTTGAATGGAGATACAACCCCTGCTCTGGGCTGTGCGGTCAGAGCTCGCGGGTCTTGAGGCCCGCTCCGGAGTTGGCCGACGCGCGCAGGAAGTACACGGCCGCCATGGTCCCCGCAAGGCCACAGACGAGGCCAGCGGGCATAAACTTGCCAGTCTTGTTCCAGCGGACGCCCATGGCGACGGCAAGGACGATGGCAAGGGCTGCGGGCACTCATGGTCGCGCGTGGGATCGTCTGTCAGGCCGGGGTGCCTGGCCTCCGGGGACGCCATCAGGCGTCAAAAGTGCCCTATCACAACGCAAGTGCCAACTCTCTCTCACCGGCAAGGGACACGGCGCCGTTCCAAGCCGCCTTTGCATCGCCGGCGGTGATGCAAGAGCTGAACCAGGATTCGAGGAGCCCAACGAGGAGCCCGGACCCGACGCCCATGACGAGAGAGACCACCGACTGCTTCGTCGCAAAGCCTGCGGATCAACACGTCCTGGTGCGCGCCTGCCATGGAAACGCGCGATGCGTGCGCAATTTCGGCTTCATCGCTCCTCGCTCTCACCCATCACCCCGCCCGCCGCAAGGATTGCGGCGAATGCGTACGAGAGCACAGTGACGATGAACGGCGCGGCAACGACAGCCATGGCCGGAACGCTTGCGAGTGGTTCCGCGGCAAAGCGTCACAACGCGCCCTGCTCGCAGACGGGACCATTGCAAGGCCGGCTGGGCTGGCACCGAGCGAATCGCGCACGAGCACACACCCTGTCCGCAGCTCCGGCCCACGACCCGGCGGTGCGCTGTGGTGCCCGGGGGCGGGAAGGAGCGCCGCGGGGCCTAGTCCGCCCAGAAGCGGCACACGCCGTTGATCCCGGCGCCGGAGAAGATGACGGCGATACCGTTGGGGTACGACACGACGGCGGCGAGGGCGACGAGGATGTGACACGCCATGAGGACGGACGGCCTGACGGGGCGCTGCTTGATGTCCGGCTTCTGGCACACCGTGACAAGGCGGTACTTGTCGAGCCAGAGGGAGAGCACGGTGGCGACGAGGCCGATGACAGGGGCGAGGGGGAGGACGGAGGAGCCGAGGTAGATCATGAGCTGTCGGTACAGCAGCTGCACGAACTCCTCCGACAGCTCGAACTCGGGCCGCAGCTCGCGGTCCCCCTTCCCCTTGCCGAAGCCCAGCCGCCGGGTGGCGCAGAGCGTGGCGGCGGGGAGCGCGATCTCCATGAGGAGGCCGAATGTGACGTCGCTGACGAGGAGCCAGAAAAACTGGTACGCCATCCCGCCCAGCGGGCAGCGGCAGTCGACCGTCGAGTCGGCCGAGGGGCACGAGGCCGAGTCCGCGGCCGGGTCCCTCCCTGCCTCGGCGGCCACGATGGCCTTGACGGCGTACAGAGTCAGGATGTTCGCCACCTTGACCACGAAAACCTTGATCGTGTCCCACTCCGACGCCGCGGACTTGGTGCGGTGCGCCTCCAGGCCCGTGAGCTTCTTGGAGACGATCTTCCATACCACGTTGAGGCTCGGGATGACGAAGGAAATGATGATGGCCGTCGTGGAGTCGCCCGTGGACGAGAGCACGCGGTGTAGCCACAGCATCAGGAACGCCTGCCCGACCACGATGCCCAGGAAGACGACAATGCTCACGGTGCGGCGGACCGCGCGGCTGCCCTCCCCGATGCTCGCGTTCTCGGGGATCGGGTCGTCGGTCGACCCCATGCTCTCGTCCACGCGGTTCTCGCCCTTCCAGCGCTGGGCGTACCGGGAGCCGATGAGCCAGAAGCACGGCCCGGCCGCGATCGCCAGGAGCACCTGCAGTGCCCCGAACGCGAACCAGGCGGTCCTGGAGCCGGTCGGAAACGCCGCCACAAAGTAGCGCGCCACGCCAGTGTAGACCCCAGTCGGGTCCAGCCCGCTGCCCGTGCTCGCCGCCAGCGCATACTGGGCCGCGGCCATGGCTGCGAGGACCGTGTTGATCATAATCAGGAACTGCACGTACCGGAAGTAAAGCAGCGTGCCGGTGCCGAACTCGGACTTGATCGTGAGCGTGCGCTCGCCTCCCGACGGCGGAGACTGGCAGCACGAGATCCCGCACGACTGGCAGAGGGCAGTGATCAGGCCGACGTCATCGAGGGGCGTGCAGAAGGTCGCAAGGCGCGAGTGCTCGCGAGCTGCCTCCGACCTAATCTGGGCCTTATTCGCCGCCGGCGTCGCGCCGATCCTGCGGTCTACGTTAATGGGCACGGGCGCCGGTCCCGGCGTCCCTCCGTACGCGCCGGGCGCCGGTCCCACGGCCGGGGCCACATGATGGACTGTGGTGTGGCCGCCCCCGTAGCCGTACCCAGCGGACGGGTGGCCCGTTGCCGCGCCTGGCACGCCTGCCACGGGTCCCGGACTCCGGACCGGGGCAGCGCCCCGCCCGTACCCGTGCGCGGAGTCCCCGTAGGGCCGCGGACCTGGCGCTCCCAGCGCCGACGCCAGCGCTCCTGAACCCGCCCCCCCGGGGCCTGCTGGGTTCTGGTAAGACATGGAGCTTCACAGCGCCCGAGTCTGTAGGCGTATGTGCGCTTTAACACGCGCCTGAGTGCGCCTTGACGAAGCCGTAAGTGCTGCGTCGCGCTGAAAGCAGCGCAGAGGCGGCGTGCGGCCTTGCTGCACGCTTGTCGCTCAAGCCGTCACGGCGCCTATCAGTGCCGTCACCAGCGCTGGGCCGCTGTCCCCGTCGAGGTCGGGCCGAAGGCGAAGCGATTGCACAAGCATCGCCGAGCCGGCGGTCCTGGCCACGAGGCTGCGCGCGGCGGCCGGGGCGAGCGCTGCGCCCGGATCTGGCGCGGGGAACACCCTGCCCGCCAGGGCCGCGGCCCCGATGGCGGCCGCGGCGTCTGTCCGCGCGAGAGCGGAGAGGGCGTCGGCCGCCGCCCCCGCGTCGCCGCGCCGCATGAACACCAGGGCCTCTAGCGTCGCGGCCCTGGCGCCCCGTGCTGCCTGATCGGCCGGCGAGAGGCTGATGGCCCGCGCGGGCCGGCGGCTCCACGCAATCAGGCCGCCGCCGTCTGTCCACGCAACGCCCGCGGTCTCGCCCGCGCCGCCGTTCCCGCCCCATGCCGGCCCTGCGGTGGCGTCGAGGCCGCATGCCGCGGCCTCGGGCGGGGAGGCGAGGAGGAGCGACGCCGCGTCGCTCGCCGCGGCGTCCCGAGCGACGACGAGGACCGAGGCACGGGCGGCGGAGGAGAGGGGGTGGGTGAGGGACGAGAGAGACGCCGGAGGGGGCGACGACCACTCCCAGGGGGGGAGGGGCGGCACGACGAGGACGATGGAGCGGGCGGAGACGACGGCGAGCAGGCCGGGGCTGAGCCAGCAGACGAGCGACGGAGGGCCGAGCGACGCGAGCGGGGCGGGGGGCGACGCCCCGGGGAGGGAGACGGAAGCCACGGGCCGGAGCTCCGACGAACCGGCTCTGCCGCCGACCTCGGTGAGCGAGAGGACTGACACTCGCGTGCCGTAGCCGAGGCCGAGCAGGCGGCCCTTCCGCGCGGCGGCGGAGCCGAACGGCACGCCTTGCGGCTCTGCCGCCTCCCACTCGAGCCAGTCGGGGCATGGCATGGAGGATCCGACGCCCGTGGGGCGGACGTCAGAGTCGCCGGCGGCGGGCTTGGCGCCGGCCCAGCCCGCCCCCACGGCCTCGGACGGCAGGCACGGCCACTGGTAGAGGTGGACCACCACTCCGCCGTCCCCCGGCTGCCCTCCCGCGCGCTGCGCCATCGCCACCGCGAGGAGCGGCCCGCCCCAGACCCGGAGCGGCGCGTACGGCAGAGCCAGCCGGCAGAGCCGCGACGCGTGGATGGTTGGCCGGAACTCGGGCCGCGACGCGTCGTGCGGGGCGCCCGTGCGCAACGGCACGCCGTAGCCGCCCGGGGGCAGGGGGAGGGTCGTGGCGAGGAGGCGAGTCACTGCGACGCGGGGCGGCGTGTCGCCCGCATCGGGCCCCGCGGGCCCGCCCTTAGTCGACTGCTGCGGCCTGGCCCGCCCTCGCTCCACCGTGGCGAGCAGGGCCGACCAGACGAGGGCTGCGGGGTCGGGGCCGGATGGGCCCGAAGGTTCGGCCGCTGGTGCGGCCTGGGCGGCTGTGCCCGCTGCGGGCCTGGCAGGAGGCGCCCTGGCTGCCTCGGCGGTCGCTACGGCCGCTAGCGCCGCCTTTACCGCCGCCTCGTCGCTTGCTACGGCCGCTAGCGCCGCCTCGACCGCCGCTGCGTCGCTCGCCAGATCCTCGCCCCGGCGCCTGGCCCCGTCCCCTAGTGCCTCGGCGCGCGGCCTCCGCCCGGGCGAGGCCGGCCCGCTGAGCGACGGCGCGTCGCTCGCCGCCGGGCTCCCCTTCACCCCAGGCCGCGGCCCCGTCGCTCTCGGCGACGCTGGCCTCACCCCGGGCCCCGTCGGCGAACCAGGCCCGGTGGCACGTCCCATCCCGCCATCCGATCCGTCGTTTGACTCGTCGTCTGACCCGTAGTCGGAGCTTCCCGACCCGCTGTAGCCAAAGCTCACCCCGTCCGAGACGGAACCACCGGACGCGGCGTCGCCGTCCTCCCCGGCTTCGCCCCCCTCCGCCTCGGCGACCGCCTGCTCGACCCCTGACACGCCACCGGCACCCGAATCGGCCTCGCTCCCAGCCCCCGCCCCTTCATCCTCATGCCGCCCATCCGCGGCTCCCGCGTTCGACCCCGCACCGCTCCCTCCCTCCTCATCCTCCGCCCCGTCGCTTCCAACGCCGTCCTGGCCGTCACCAGCCACCCGGGCGCCGCCGTCCTCCTCCGCAGCCGCATCACCGCTTCCCGCCCCCACGCTTGCCTTGTCATAGGCATCGCTTCCCACCCTGTCGTCCGAGTCAGGGCCGCCGCGGCCACCGTCTCCGCCTCCCGCCTCGCCGCTCGGTCCGTCCTCGTCGCCGAAGCCAAACGAACCGTCGTCGCTCGCGGCATCGGTGGCCGCCGCAGCTCCCGCCACGGCCCCCGCAGCTCCCGCCACGCCCCCCGCAGCTCCCGCCACGGCCCCCGCAGCTCCCGCCACG
>Ga0136560_1001708_pt1 | contig 11304 bp, 14 predicted proteins | sample AntRauMeHopE1497_FD_104925 | JGI IMG/M metagenome (GOLD analysis project Ga0136560, IMG submission 104925) | Saline lake microbial communities from Rauer Islands, Antarctica - Metagenome Hop E1 #497 | ecosystem: Environmental > Aquatic > Non-marine Saline and Alkaline > Saline | place...
CCGAGCGGAAGTGCAGATGTGGCTCGCAACGCTGAATCGTAGTTGCGGTTCGCTCGATTTCTGGCGTCTATCATTCGAGCTTGGATGGACGCTCAGGCGGGGTACGGCAGCTTGAGTTCTGAAGAGCTGCAGGCTGGCCTTGCTCGTGAGGTGACGACATATGATAGCCGCCCAGTCACCCAGCTTCTTGAAGATACCGTTGCTCTATACACTAGATGTGTGCTTAGTGCCCTGCGGATGGGCAGCCAGGCGGCCTAGGCACTCCTACCGTCAGTACTAGCGTTCACAGATGCATTCTGCTGCTCTGAGACTGTAAGCACGTACGCAGACTGCATCAAGACTGTAGATCCATGCAGTTACGCAGAGTGGGCACCACAGCTCGTTGCATTTGCGACGTCAGCGTGCTTAAAGTCGCCGACGATTCATGACCCGAGTCACAGCTAGGTCCTCCGTGATTTCTCGAGGGCTCTGGTCGATGCAGTGAGGGGAATAGCTGCTGTTGAGAGTCAGCGAGTTGCAGTCGTCCTGCGGTGCCTCCCCAGTCACGTAGATAACATGGTTTCGGAGCAGATCAACTAGGCTGCAGAAATCGTGTCGGGTGCTGCGGCCGCAGGCTCGAAGCGACCAAGAGATGCGCGACAAGACGATACTGGGCCTAGTGGTGGCGCTGCTGGAGCAACACCATAGTCGCAGCAAGCTTCGAAGCGCACTCGGTACTCGAGTAATACCAGCCATGGCAGTAGCTTAGTGTCTCTAGACTCTGGTTCTGCGTAGGCTTCGGTTGGACTAGGTCATCGAAGGAGAGTGCTGGCTCAGCTCTTTGGGTCGATTTAGCGATAGGTACATTCGTCGTCCCTGCATCGATTCTTGGAAGCTGTGGAAGATTTGCAGTCTCCTTGCTTGCGCATGCTAGATTGGGTCAAGCGCACACATACTGCAGCGACTGGTCTCGACCGTGAGCTACGATCTGGGTATGTTGCTCATGAGTGGGAGGAATTTCTGCCTTGGCTCAGACGTGCTCTGCAACGAGATTCGCCGAGGCTTGTGCGCGATGCCATTCTAGCCTGTGACCGCGTCCCGAAGAGCAGAATATTGCGTGGTGTGTCCAGAGGCGAGGTAGCCCCGCCCACCTACGAGATGCTGCAGGGCTGGCGAGAAGGCCTCGCGCGCTTGAAACCATCAACAACTGCTGCGCATTCGAATGCTGGCAACATACATGACTTTTCACCTTGGTTGGCGACCTATCGCTCCAGCTCATACTCACTTGACAACAGAATTGAGATGCCGCAGTCATGGAGTGGCGAGCCGCCTCCAAGGAGCAGCGAGCGAGTATTCGTACAGACTGTGTCATCCCAGATGCTTGTTTTAAGAAGCATGCGGGTTCCAAGGCGCATAACACTATACGGCAGCGACGATAATTCCTACCGATTCTTGGCAAAAGCCGGAGAGGATATCCGTCTAGATAACCGCATTGCTGGGCTGTTGAACGCCTGCAACAAGTTGTCAAGGAAACACGCACCTAGCAGGTAGCGAAACCTTGCTGTCAGATCGTATGCAGCTATTCCAACTTCACTGAATGCTGGCCTCATTGAGTGGGTAGATAATACACAAACCATGATGACACTTTTAGCAGAGACTTCGGGCGTCGACGAGTGGGATGCCCTTCGGAACGACCCGGCGGCCTATGCCGCTCTGAGTGGCTTGCGAGGACGACCGGCGAATCCGCTTCAACTCTATGAGTCCCCTTTTGGTTCAAACCCACGGGTGGAAGAAGCGTTTGAGGAAGCCATTAGAGCCAGCGGTGCTGGCAGCATCCGGGCCACGATCAGAGGCAGGTCTGCGTCAGCTGTTTCCTACGTGACCCGCAGACAAGTGTTTATGCGCAGCTACTCGGCGACTTCTGCAGTTACGTATTTGCTAGGTCTTGGAGATAGGCACCTTGAAAACTTTCTCGTGTCCGAGGATACCATGGAGGTGTTCCCGATCGATTTCGGTGCTGCTTTCGGGTTCGCTCGGCGTCTGCCAATCCCGGAGCTGATTCCTGTTCGGTGCAGCCCGTGTATTCGGGCCGTCACAGGACCTGTGGACGGCAAGTGGCTTGCTATAATTCACTTGCAGCACCTGTTTGATGCCGTTCTGACGAACGACGGGCGCGGAGAACTTTCATCGCTGCTCGAAGTCTTCGTTGCGGAGCCACTCGCAGAGTGGCAGAACGCAGTCATGGCAGCTCAGTATGGTGATGAGGTGTCTAGTGGGGAAGCTGATAACGTGTAGATGTCTGATAGGCAAGCCAGGGAAAAGGTTGCTATCGCTAGAATGAGGCTTTACATGGTTCACCCAGCTGACATCCACGCAGCAGAGTTGTCTGGCCATCCAAAGCTGAGCATAGAAGTAGAAAAAGCTATGGTGGCGTTCATGCGGGCATCTGGCCCCTATGAGTAGTACCGAGAAGCCATCGGAAACTCCTCAATAGTCGCAGGCACCTCCAGTGGACAGGGCACGGTGAGAGTCCCCGACACGATGGAGCTTGCCAAGGTTGTCCTAGGAATGTCCACAGATGCAAGTCTGGGGGCAAGGCACTTTGGTGGAATGTGCCTCCACGTATGATGCTAGTCTCTGCACGTGGACTTGATCGCACGGTCAACTTGGGAACGAATTAGCAAGAATGACTTATCATATTCCGGATCTTAGTGATCGGATCAAGGCAATTGCCCGGTTGTATTTCTCCGATGTTGCTCATTTTCTGCATTCAACTCGAAAAGGCTATTTCACTCTCATGTCAGACACTGTTGTTGATCCCACTGCCGAAGTGCAGGAAGAGCATGGCGATGATTTATCTGTAGTGTATATTTCCCTTGTGCTCCAAAAACTGGAGGCTACTGCTGACAGCTCGAAGTCACGGGCAAGTGTGGGCAGAACGCGAGCAACCACTGCACTAGAGTCAGGGGACTACACAAAATTGGGATACGCTCTGTATGACACTGATACGGGTAGCTTGCGAGTCGGTTCTGTCGGTCTGAAGGAAGACGAATTCGAATGCGTAGTTGAGAGGGAAATAGCTGGGAAAGCACTTGGAGGCAAGCGACTTGCTGGCGTTGTGTGTATGCGCGACCAAGCTGATTTTATTCGCGTGCCTCTTCGGCCATTCTTGATCAAGTCAGCACCAAGAGATACCAGCGAGCCACCGGCACTAGGTGATGCTGATGCTGACGCGAGTAAGCCACACAAAAGCACATCTTCGGACCGAGGCGCACATCACGGCAGTGGTGCTGCATACCTAGACACCGTGCCCGCTTCGAAAGGCAGGGCGGCTGATAATGCTGGGGCGATACTACATACCATGTTTACGAACATAATTGAGATCCTTGGATAGTCACCTACGCGGCAGGAATATCGGATGGCAGTCGCAGCCGCCATCGACTTCGCAGATGCCAGCCAGGTAGTCAGCGCGGGTATTCTTCTCTCTCACCTCAAGAAGTTGAGAGTTATTGGGGGCCGCTTCAATCGCGCACCATCTAGCGTGGAGCCAGGAGATGGTCGTGCGCAGGGTCTGTGCGCGGTTGCGAGCATCGGACAGCTTCTCCTGAAGAATTATGCCTACATCGACTAGGCGACGCTCCACTCTCTGCAAGTCTTTTCTAGCGATGCACATCCCAGCCAGGTGCGAGGACGTGGCCGCACGAAGGAAGGGCTTTCTATGCTTGCTTTCTTCGAGCGAAACTTGTCACGGTTGTCGTCACGCCAAAGGCTACGAGAGATGCTCCGACAGCCTTCGAGTAGACTGGAGACTATCTAGATCAGACTTAATGCCGTGGAGCAAATATTCACTAGCCAGCAAAATCATCCGGAGGCTTTGTCACGACTTCGTTAGCTCCTTCGGCCCACAACCTAGCTTGGGTCGGTGGTCGCACGATTTCGTCGATTCTCCAACTCGACCTCCGACTGGGGCTCCCTGCACAGGGCCCTTGCATCTCTGCCATCTGTGCTTGACTCGCTGAAGAGTCTCGTGAATAATGATACCTCTCCTGAAGAAGTGCTGCCTATTGGTCCTTCATACCTCGCCACTGTCGTGAGCGACCTAGTTGACTGTCATGAATCTTTCGACTTGCTTCGTCGGCTGGCGGAGAGCATAGACTGGGAGAGATCTTGCCAGTCCTCGTCTGCCAACAACGTGATTGTGCAGCCAGGTATCAGTGAGAAGTTGGACGAGCTACGCACTCTGCAGGACGAGATGCCCCAAGACCTTGAGGCTGCAGCAAATACGATCCGTTTAGCCATTCCGAGCCTAGGCCATTTCGAGGTAGAGGCCATGCCCCAATTCGGCTGCCTAGTATCCCTGCCGAGAACATCAATGCCAGCCAGTGATGCAGCTCAAGATGCACTAGGCTCGCTAAGTTTCGTGCTTGAAGACACCTCGACCGTGTACTTCAGGCATGCGTCGACTGAAGCTATTGATGCGAAATATGGTGACATCCACTAGCTACTTCAAGCTGAGGAAGCCGTTGTATTGAGAGATCTGCGAGAACTAGTACAGGCTACAGCAGAGGACATGATGTTCGTCGACTCAATCTTAGCTGACTTGGACGTTATCATGTGCTTTGCTGCAGTCTCAGCAGACTTTGAGTTCGTGCGTCCAACCTTGGATGCATCGACCACCACTCGAATCCGTGGTTGCCGGCATCCCATTCTGGACTACCTTCACGAAACGTGAGTCAATTCCGTATCAGCCTCTACCCCGGTGCCCATGGTTTAATCTGCATCTGATACCCAATATTTCTGGCATCAGTCATCGCAGCTCCATCCCCAATGATGCAATGCTCGGGGCAGACGAACCAAGTGTTGCAGTCATCACTGGTCCAAACGCATCCGGCAAAAGCGTGTACATTAAGTCTGTCGTCCTTACTCAATACCTTGCCTAGATTGGATGCTTCGTGCCCGCTGTTGAGGCTCATCTTGGAATTGCATCGTCATTCATGGTGTGCATCGGCCCCACTGACTCGTGAGTTGGCCGGAAAGTAACAATATGTCTCCAGCTTCATATTCGATTGCAACATGCTCATTTCTTGATTAGTTTGCTGCAATTTTCTTCGCAGTGCTACCTCTGGCCTCTCATCCTTTCAACACGAGCTTGTTGACGTTGCCAGGGCCCTGGCGTTGTGCGATTCTCGCGCAATCGTCGCGATTGATGAGTTCGGGCGAGGCACCAACTCTACGGATGGTGCTGCTTTGTTTGGAGCCCTGGTGCGGCACCTTGCACTGAAAAAATCAGGCGTGCGAGCCCTCCTTGCTACTCATTTTACCGAGGCGGTCTCAACTAATGTGCTAGGCATACCGGTCAAGTTTTCAGAGCCTGTGGAAGGGTCGCTAGGCTCGTAGTCTGCGCAGCCAGATGCAACCGAAGGCCCATCTCGAGACACTGGCGTGGCATGTTTCCGAATGGACGTTAGATTCGCTGATGAAAACGAGCCCTCGATAGGCTCCAAGCGCATTTAGCGGGGAGCTGAAGCCGAGGTTGAACCTATGTTCAAGCTCATCAGAGGTACATCAGATGGATCGTTCGGTGTGCAGTGCGCCCTTGCAGCTGGAGTTCCTCAAGGTGTTTGCGCAAGAGCTGCAGCTGCAATACAGCAGATCCGAGAAAGTAGAAGCAACTCGCCTCGATTGGGTTCTGGTGCTCATGCCGTTGATGCATACTACAGCTAATTTCGAGCTTTCGCATGGCTCCATTGAGTGACCGAAGAGATTCCCCAATTTTAGCATACAGTCAGAGACTATCGTTACAGCGGTGGCAGCATGCCGGGCAATTGCCTACCTTTCTTCTTCGAGCGTGACCTTTTCCTCGTTCGGCGCGCGATGGCACGTTGTGCATCTGCGCGACCAACTATACCGCTGGCATATGTGCTACCGTACCGCTAGACCAGCCCGCTGCTCCCACCGGCATCCCGGACAGAACCAAGTCGAATCCCTGTATCGCTCCGACCCATCGATGTTCTACTTGGCCTTGCACTCTGCCCGAAACCGGCCATCCCAAGCTGAGGTGCCATGGAATTAGCTGGCTTCAGGCGTTTCTTGATTTTTTGCCTACGTGGTTTGGAGGCGTTTCTAGCCGGTGTTCTGCGCGGTCGCCGTACTGGAGTTGGCCCGCGCAGGCCGATCGATTCACGGTTTCGTTGCGGACTTGAATTTTCTGGCTCAAGATAGAACTCCTAGCTTTTGTCCAAGTCTTTGTCATCAGGATGTGGTGCGTATGCGAACGTTGCAGCGGCTGCATTTGCATCAATGTCACTTGTCGGAATGTCTCCGTCCAGCTCGTTCTGGTCATGGTCCGATCTATCATGCTCTTGCTACTCAGACTTGGTGCGCTGCGCACTCACATACTTGAGAACGCGAAATTCTTTTGTTGCCATGTCATGCCAACGGCGTTCGCCGCTGTCGTATACGACCAGGTGCATTCTCCTAGGAGCATCGAATGCCGCCACGGTTCCTTTTAGCAGCGTGCCGTACCTCGCTGCTCGAATTGCGACTCGGCACCCAGCATCTTTACGGTCGAACTGGAATCTACCTGCACCCGGGCCACCCAAGGCAAGCGACCCCATACCTCTTCGCGATGGCTTCTTAGCTCTAGTATTTCTGCCGGATGTCTTCGTGCTGACTTTCGCCTTCGGAGGTTTTGCATGCATGTAAGCCACAATATCGATGTCAAGAGCCCCAACTCCGCCCTTGTGGAGCTGGCTGAGTTTCCAGTTCTTCGAATCGTCTTCATCGCTCGCCTCCCTGCGCCCCATTGCCCGCCCGTCCTTGTACAGGTCGCCGGCTCGAATCTCACTACCCGAGCTACCCCGGCGAGCTTTCTTCTTCTTCGGTTTCTTGAGCGGTTTCGAACTTGCTCTCACATTCGAACGTGGGGAGCTTCCTGAGCTTGGATGATGCGCTAGCAAATCGATGCGCATTTTGCCGTCATCCATCTCGCCCCTCTCAGCGCCATCCTACGGGGACCACCCCCTTGAAGGCGTCTCGTTGCCTATGCCCCACCCGCCGGTAGCCCCAGTGTCTGCGATCATGGCGTCAATAGCAGCTGCACTTCTCTGGTGATTCCTCTGCGGAGAGAGTGCACAATTCTTCCTGGTTGATGCCTTTGTCTTCTTGTGCTTACGGTTTGCCCGTGATTCTCTGCGCCTACCAGACCCAACAGGTGTTCCCGCCATGCCGATCCCGTTTGAATCTGCCTCGCGTCGACTCTCGGGTGCAAAGCCAAGAGATGCCCTCCGCGCAGATAGCAACCCATCTTGGTTCAGAGGATCCCCAACTGACGCAGTACGTCCCCTAGAATCATCAGAAGCATGTGACAACCCTGGGAGACCTCGCAAAGCAGCTTCCACTGGTGCTTCCCAGTCAGACCCGTACTCGTCGCTTTCCTCGCTGCCATTACCACCCGCACCTCCACTGCCTTGTGACAACGCGTCCAATTTGGCGCGCACCAGCTCCTCTATGTCACTGGTATCCTGCCTTAGTGGTCCGTTGGCGCCACTATCTTCTGGCCCGACGGATACAGCTCCCGCTGCCCCACCTTCAAGAAGCTTCCGCAGCATCTTCTGCAGGTTGTCTTTCTCCCTCGCGATGGATCTCACTCCCCGGAGTAACTCGCTTTCTTGCTGCAGAATGGTCCGCCTAGCCTCATCGGCCAACTCACTTAGCTTCACCTGTGCGACGATACCCTTTGACTCGGAACGAACAATTAATGCCCCCCCGGGGTCTCTGGCCACCTGGACGTCCTTTCCCCTGAACGAGTTGGCCAGCCTCATGATGCGCTAACCGACCTCAGTCTGTTCTTCATCGCTATCGATTAGGTTGGCCAGCGCGACATAATACTTAACTTTATCGCTCTTTGGCTCAAAAGGGCGGTACAGGTCGTCATGCTCGCCATTATCGTCGCTCTGTGAATCATCATCGCGGTTGCTAGCGGTGCCGTCTGTGCTGGAATCATCATTCGAATACTGGTCGGAAGACTCCGAAGCTGAGGAGTTTCTCGCCGACTGCCTAATGCTTGGGCCCGGCTGAGGCATTCTGGATACATCTCGCCTTGTGATTGGACCACGGTCATGGCCACTAGTTGACCGACCGATTGTGTTGGAATGTATGGGGGCTTGTTCATCCTCGGAGGAACTCGCAGACAGACCGTCGCCATCATGGGCGCCAAGGGCCCCTGACCCGTGGACTGACAGCACGTGACCAAGCCGAGCTAGATCCTGTGTGGAAGTTGCCGCGGCCGAAGCAGGCTCATTTCGTCCAGAGCGAGCATCAGCCGCGGATGCCCTGCGGTCGTCGTCTAGCTTCTCACCGCTTCGAGGCGGTCGCAAAACAGCACTGGCTGCTCTAGGAGACGTTATTGGAGACACAGCTGGCCTTCCAGCTGGTGGCTACCTTGGATGCATCAATTCTTGACCGCTGTGAGTGCTCTGCTTGGCGTGCTTGGTGCCGGACCTGATCTTGGGCTTGCGTTTGCTGCTCGAGCCACGCTGCCCCAGCAGCTGCCTCAGTCTTGAATTCTCTTCGCGAAGTTCAATCACAATGCGTTCAAGCTCTGCTGCCCGGCGCTCAGCCCGGTTAAGTCTTCTCACCTTGGACCGCAGTCGGTCAAGGTCTCGGTTCGCCTGTGCCAACAGCACGGCATCATCAATCACCTCGTGCGGCCTCACATTGACCATCACGCGGCGAGCTCTGTCGGCAAACACCATAGTACTGATTGAATCCTCCTTGTTTGCCTCCGTGGGGCTTAGAGTGGCTATAACGGTCGTCCTTGCTGTCCCCCCAAGGGAGTCCTGCAGCAGTCTCGTCAGCTTGGAGTCTCTGTATGGTATGTGCTGCCTACTCGTGTCGGTCAGGGCAGCGATACAGTTGCCGAGGGCACTGAGGGACTTGTTAATATGGGTCAATTCCTTGGCGCGCGCTCGACCTAATTCTAGCTTGACGTCCCATTTCTCCGACCCTGCGAGATCCACAAGAGAAAGCTTTGCCCTTCGTAGTACTTTCACTCCCCCATCCATGCCCTGCTCCACATCTACCTATAGCTACAAAATGGCATGGCTGCGACTACTGGATGCGTTCAGCTCCGTGGCTCTGACTGCCCTGTGCCTTGACCCCCTGTGCAGTGCTCTCATGACCCCTGACGTGGAATCCACCACCACCTGAGAGAGGCCTTCAACGTATACCTCAGATGAACGACCTGCACCTTTCCTCTCCCGAATTGCAAGAGGTTTTGCACGTCGTGGATCTTGTAGCAAATCGTAGCATCTATCGTTATATAGCTCAATGTACGACGCAGTGACACTGGCTGAAAACGTGGCATCGCTTGCCTGACCCTATGAGATCAACTCAAAGATGCGAGCCACCGCCCGAGGCATGATTCCCCAGCCTTCGTCGACGGGCGACACGGAACTATCATTTGCAGCTTGTGCAGTTACAGAGTCTCCAGCAACACTTCCTGATGGCGTAGGCTCGTCCCCGTCGCTCGCAGCATTCTGTGAACTATCAGCACGCGACCCAGGCGCAGCTGTGCCAGACGCAGATCTTGTCAGAAGGATGGGAGTCGCACTCGAGGATACACTAGCCCCCATTCTAGTGCTAATGCGCTACTCCTCCGGCAGCGACTCCAGTCCAGCTCCAAGCATGCTGTACGTCTTACCCGAACCGGTCTGCCCGTATGCGAACACAGTCGTGTTCACTCCTCGCAATACCTCGTCCACATGCTCAAGGACAACCCCAAATATATCATTCTAGCTACTTTCTGGGCCAAAAACCGCATCGAACTCAGCCTGGTGAGTATCAACGCGAACGCTTGCTATCGAGGTATCAACTGACACAATTGACTGATGCCTAGAATCATCTTGCTGCGACGCTTCGAAGGGAAGTACGGGGCGCACTCGAACGCATACCTATATTGCTTCCCCAAAGTCCATTCTTATTAGCAAATTTAAACCTGCAGGGTTGGTAATTTGAGAATTAAAAAAATTGGATGATTTGAGTATTCGGAGCCAATATGAGGTAGACGGCAGAAATCATGGAGAATGATCAAGTAGCATATTTTGTGCTCCCAGGGATGCAAAAAGCGTAGACTACCGCGATCGCTGCAATTTTAGTCGTTGGGTGTGTAGCGAATGATGCTCTGATGTGGCCGATGCCCCAGAAAATGGCATGCACCGGAGAAGTATCGGATGTTGCAGGCATGACACTGTCAACTAGTTTGACGACCGATATGCCGGAGACAGCTATCCTGGAGAACAGATTCTAGAAGTACGAAACATTTGTATTCGGAACTACGGGGTGCAGCGCAAAGTGCTTGAACGTTTCTGTTAAAGTGCAGAGTCCTGGAGCAAAGCTTGAGTTCGGCATGAACGAATCTTTCGCTCTAGAAGTGGACGCCTCTTCGCGGCTTGTATCTATTGATGCTGCAACCGTGTGGGGTGCACTCCGTGCGCTTGAAGCGCTGAGTCAAACGGCTAGTAGTGCGAACGCTACGAGCAACCAGACTTTCTCTGGTTGTTCGATCCAAAGCGAGCCACGCTTCTCCCACAGAGCTTTGATGGTCGACATGGCGAGGTACTATTTCAACACGAGCTTTCTAATGCACACGCTAGACGCCATGTCGTATAATAGCCTGTCTGTGCTGCACCTGCACGCCACGGATGCTCAATCATTCCCGTTGGAGCTCCCTGGCCTGGAGTTTATGGGCAAGGCCGGAGCGTTCCCCCCCCACCAGTTCGGATGCCCCTACGACAACTGCACCCTATCAGCAACAGACATGGAGAAGATTGTCTCTCATGCAAACAGCCTTGGCATCCGAGTCGTCCTGGAGATGGATACCCCCGGGCACGCCCTCTCGTGGTCCGCTAGTGCCGAACTGAGCGGGGTCGTGGTGCGATCGTGCTTCGTGCCCATCCTATTCAATAGGGATCAGGTGCCCATGGACCCGACGAACGCCACGACCAATGCAACGATTCGCGCCGTCTGGAAGGCCGCACTTAGCTCGTCAGGTGCTACGGGTGGGGACGGCTTGTTCCCTGACGGGTTCGCGTTCCTCGGGGGAGACGAGGTGGATTTCTCCTGCTGGAAAGATACTCCGAGGGTAGCGCAGTGGCTGCAAGAGAGAAACATCACTCCCGAGCAGGCCCAGGCCGAACTGGTTGCAACTGCTCAGAGTGCCGTGGTGGAGCAGGGCCGAGTCCCCATGCAGTGGGAGGACGTGCTGCAGCCGGGGGCTGTGCTCGATCCCACCACGGTCATATCTGTGTGGAGGAACGCTTCTCG
>Ga0136560_1001710_pt1 | contig 11302 bp, 3 predicted proteins | sample AntRauMeHopE1497_FD_104925 | JGI IMG/M metagenome (GOLD analysis project Ga0136560, IMG submission 104925) | Saline lake microbial communities from Rauer Islands, Antarctica - Metagenome Hop E1 #497 | ecosystem: Environmental > Aquatic > Non-marine Saline and Alkaline > Saline | place...
CCGCCGCACCGCCGACGGCGTGACCGCCCGCATCGCCGACGCGCCGCCGTGCGCCATCGCCGTCGCGAGCGCCGCCGCCTGCCGTCGCTCCACCACCCGCTGCACCTCCCTCTGCCGCCGCGATGCCCGCTTCCCCGCCCGACGGAGCTCCTCCTCCGTCGCCTCGTCCGCCGCCTCCCTCGCGCTCGCCGCCGGCCGGGCCAGGAGGTGCCGGTGCTTGTACCGCACCTCTGTCATCAGCCCGCCGTCCTTCGCCTCTCGCTCGGCGGCGCGCTGCGCCTGCACCAGTGCCTGGATGTGACCCGGCCCGAACGACACCCGTCGCAGCCAGCGGGCACGCCGCCGCCGGGCCTGGAACGTCAGCGAGCCGTCGGGAGCCCGGTCCCCCGGCCGCGTCACGAGCCGGGCCAGGTACCCGCGAGCCGACGGCGGCGCCAGGAACCGGCCGTCGCCCGCCCCGCCGCCTCGCACCTGCATGATCTGCGCCGCGAACGACGCCACGTCGGCGTCGGCGGTGCTCGGCCGGCTCCCGGCGTCGTCGTCGGAGTCGTCCGTCGTCGCGCCGCCCGCAGAGCCGAGCCCCGCCCTCCCGCCGCCCGTCGCCGCGGCCAGCTGCGCCCTGGCGCCGCCCGCGCCCGAACCCGCCCGGGGCGGTCTCCCGCCCCCGGCCGCCCCGGCGCCGGCCGCCTCGGCCTCCGCCGTTGGCCCGACTGCGCGGAATGACTGTCCCATGCCCCGGAGCCGCCGCCTCGCGTCCGCCTCCCGCCGCTGCCGCGCCAGGGCGAGGAGCGACGCGGCGACCGTTGCCGCGGAGCCGATGCCCGCCACGCCCCCGCCACTGCCGCTGACCGCCGCCGCCGCCGCCGCCGCCGCCGCCGTCGCGCCGTCGGTACGACCCCCGGCGCTGGAGGCCGGCCGCTTCGGGCTGGAGGGCCTCGGCGACGCGACGGGCGACACCACGGCCGACGCGGGACGAGCCATGCCGCCCGACGGGCTGCCTTCCTTGCCCTCCAGCCTGCCCGCCGCGCGCCCCGCACCGCCGGGCGCGGACCCGTCCTCGCCTGAGTCCGACCCTGAGCCGCCCGGGACACCGATCGCCAGCCCGCCGCCGCCGCCCGCCCCCGCCCCGCCGGGGAATCCTTCCCGGCGTACGCCCCCCGGCAGAGCCCCCCAGCCGAGGCCGCCGGCCGACGTAAAGTCGGCCCCGAGGCTCGCCCCGTCGTCACCGACCGCCGTTGCCCCGGCCCCGTCCCACGCATCGTCCCCGTCCACCTCCTCCTCCTCGTCCGAGCCGGGCCCAGGCAGCGTAAAGGAAACGGACTTGGCCACAGAGACGCTTCGGCCGCCCGGCCCGGCGGCCCCCGCTGCCGAGGGATGGCCGGGGGCTGGCTGCGGCCCGGCCCCAGCCGCCCCGGCCCCGCTAGGCCCGGCCCCAGCAGGCCCCGGCGGCGGCCGCAGCCGGACGGGACCCCCCGATGCGGCGGCCGCGCGCGCGCCCGCCCCCTCGGCCACGGAAGCCAGCCCGCCGCTGCTGGCGGGACGGCCCTCGCTGCTCCCGCCGCGATCGATCAGGTGGTCCCAGTCGTGCATGCCGCCCCAGCCGGACCGAGGGGTGGGCAGCAAAAGCCTCTCGACCGGGATCTGCTCCCGCATCGCCACCTCGTGGGCCTCCCTCACCCGCGCCTCGGCGAGCCTGCGCTCCGCGACCGACAGCTCCGCGACACGGAGGTCGGCTGAGGAGCCAAAGACGCCGCCGGAGTGCGAGAGACCGCCCTTCCAGGCCGGCTGGCGCGCCCCTACCCGCCCCGCCCCGCCGTCGCGCCACGGCCAGTACTTGACGCCGTCGGGAGCGAGGTCCGGCTTGGGGGACGCGCCAGAGCGCTCGGCTGCGAGGTCCTCGGCCGCCTCCGCAACCGCCAAACGGCTGGACGCCCCCGAGCGAAGCTCGTCCCGCTCCGCCTCGCCGGCACCCCCACGAGAGGGCGGCGTCCTGGCCGATTCGTCGCCGGCACGCGATCGGATCGCGCTCCCGGCGTCGCTCCCGGCGTCGTCGGCGTCGGCGGTCGAGATGGCAAGGGCAGCGACCCTGCGTCGCCCGGGCGAGCCGCTCGGCCCCGTCGGCGAGGTGCTGCCGGCAGGAGGTGCCCGCAGCGCACGGGGCGGCGGTGCCGCGCGCCTGCTCGCTGACATGGCCCGCACAGGCAGCAACGCCCTGGCTTGTCGCGGCGCCTGGCCTGCCGCTCAGCAGCAAGGCCTGCCGGACGCGGCCCGCGCTCCGCCGAAAGTGCACAGGCCTGCGACCACGGCCTGGCGGACAGCGTGAGCCGCGAAGCGGCTCGGTCGTTCGCGGCGTGTGCGCGGCGGCCGGCAGGGCAGGCAGGCCGCGATCTCACGCACTCCTGCTATGGCCGCCGCGGCCTCGGCCTCGTCAGAATCGGGCGCCAGCGTGGTAAGGACGTACGACCAGGAGCTCAAGTTCATCAAGCAAATCACGGACCATGAGTTCCGCATCCAGAAGGGCTTTGTGCCCGGAATGAACGTGAGCCCCGGGCCGGAATCCACCCGCCCCGACACAGCCTCGCTGGGCGCGACGGCACATGACCAGCGTCTTCAAGGCATGTTGACCGACGAGGTCGGGGCAGGGATTGCCGTTTTGCCGCCGGTGTAGCGCAAGCGTCACCGGGCGACGGAAATCTCGGGTGGTTCCGCCGCCTCGCAGGTCGAGGGCCGGTTCTTCGTGAACCCGTCGCTCAAGTCGCTGCTGTTTGACGAGATCATGCAGCACACGACCAGCCGCGGCTTTGGGGGCTTCCTGCCCGCCGTCAAGCAGCTTGCCAATGTCGCCGCGCTCCCCGGCATCGTCGGCACCTCGATCGGGATGCCGGACATCCACTCGGGGTACGGGTTCGCGATCGGCAACGTGGCGGCGTTTGACATGGACGATCCCAAGGCCGTGGTGTCGCCCGGCGGCGTGGGGTTTGACATCAATTGCGGCGTCAGGCTGCTTCGCACGAACCTCTTCGAGAAGGACGTGCGCCCCGTCCAGGAGGAGCTCGCGCAGCGCCTGTTCGATCACATCCCCGTTGGCGTGGGGAGCAAGGGCATCATCCCGACGACGGAGTCGGACCTGGACGCGGCCCTCGAGATGGGACTGGACTGGTCGGTGCGGGAGGGCTACGCGTGGGCGGAGGACAAGGAGCACTGCGAGGAGTACGGGCGCATGCTGTCGGCAGACCCGAGCAAGGTCAGCCGGCGGGCCAAGAAGCGCGGCCTCCCGCAGCTGGGCACGCTGGGCGCGGGGAACCACTACGCGGAGATCCAGGTCGTGGAGGAGATCTTCGACAAGGTGGCCGCGGCGCGCATGGGGCTGGAAGACGTGGGGCAGGTCTGCGTCATGATCCACTCGGGGTCCCGGGGGCTGGGGCACCAGGTCGCGACGGACGCCCTGTCGGCCATGGAGGGAGCCATGGCGCGGGACGGGATCCGGACCAACGACCGGCAGCTGGCGTGCGCCCGCATCGCGTCGGACGAGGGCCGCGACTACCTGGGCAGCATGGCAGCTGCCGCCAACTATGCCTTCGTCAACCGGTCCTCCATGGCATTCCTCGCTCGCCAGGCCTTCGCGAAGCAGTTCGGGAGCACGCCGGACGACCTGGACATGGCGACGATCTACGACGTGAGCCACAACATCGCCAAGGAGGAGGAGCACCTCGTCGACGGCCGACCGAGGCGGCTCCTCGTGCACCGCAAGGGCGCCACGCGGGCCTTCGGGCCGCACCACCCGCTCATCCCCGTCGACTACCAGCTCACCGGGCAGCCAGTGCTCATCGGCGGGTCCATGGGGACGTGCTCGTACGTGCTCACGGGCACCGACAGGGGCATGGCGGAGACCTTTGGGTCGACGTGCCACGGCGCCGGGCGCGCCTCGTCCAGGGCCAAGGCGCGCCGCGTGCTCTCGTACGAGGGCGTGCTCGACGCCCTGGGCAAGAAGGGCATCTCCATCCGCGTCGCATCGCCGAAGCTGGTCATGGAGGAGGCCCCAGAGTCGTACAAGGACGTCAGCGCGGTGGTGGACACGTGCCACGCCGTCGGCATCTCCTCCAAGGCCATTAAGCTCCGGCCCATCGCCGTGGTCAAGGGGTGAGCAGGGCGCGTGCGTTGCAGTCGGCCGAGGTGAGCCCGGCGCGCTGTTGGGCCGGCGCTTCAGGCAGCTCCCTGCACAGATCGAGCCCGAGGGGGCGGCGAGCAGGGCAGTTTCATGCTGTGTGTGGATGGGCGCGCCGCACGCCGACTGAAGCCACTTGCACTGTTCACTGTGGGCACCGCGTGCGTCAAAGCCAACAGCAGGCGTCGCTCCGCCGGGTGGGTCCGGCTCGGCCCGAGGTGGCTCAAGGGCGTCAGCAGCCAGGGACGGGGGCGGTACCGTTGGCGTTGAAGCACCGAGGCCAGTACTTGAAGCCGAACTGGCCGCAGTTGCACCGAGGGATGCTCGTCATCGGGCTGGGGATGCCAGGCGTGATCCGGGCGTCGCTAGCACGGCATGCGGGCAGGTCCGCAGGGGGGAATTGATCGGCCCCGGGCAGGCGGATCTGCACAACGGTGTGGTGTGCATGAGTGTGGCCAATGGGCGATGGCGTGCGCTCTCGCGCATGCATTCCCGCCCACTGTTTTCGACGTCAGCGCTGCCTGAGTGGGGAGTGGCGGGCCCCCATAGCGTGATCCGCGAGCGCGCGCTGAAGCGAGACAGTCGTGCAAGCTCGCAGTCGTGCGCCATTCCACGCAACCGCCCCGGCTGTGACTGCCGGCGTCCTGTTCACAGCTGCCTGCGTGCGAGGGCCCGCACACCGCTCGCCAGGGCGCTGGTACCGTCCCCGTGCCGACCAAGGTCGCTGACCCGCAGCGAGCCGCGCGACGGCCGGCCGTCGAGGCCCTGGTGCCGACCCCTCGACGCCGCGGCGGACGACGCGCCGGACGAGCCGACGACGGAGCGTGCCATGGCGTCCTGGACCGCGCGTCTGCGGGACGCGGCGGCACCGGCGATGTTCATGCCCAGGGAACGGCCGAGCTCGTCGAGGTCGACGCTGGGGGCGGGGGCGGAGGCAAGGCGGGAGCCGGGCGCGTGAGATCCGGGCGACAGGCCGCGGAGGGCCCGGCCGGGGTGCCCGTCGCCGCTGGCGCCGCCGAGGGCGTCCGGCGTGGCGGGCGCGGTGGCTGGGGCGACCCAGCCCGGGGATGCTGACGCCAGCGTCGGCCGTGATCGTCCTTCCCGGCCGCGCCTCGGCGCGTCGCCCCCGCCCCGTCCGGAGCTGGTCCGGCTGCGAGAGCTCCCGGCGTCGCTTTCGCCGTCGTGGAAGCGCCGGATCGCGCGGGGGCCGGCCTCCAGAAGTCCCGCGGCGCCCAGGCCGGGCGACACGGGCGACGACCGAGCCCGGTCGATACGGGCCCGGGCCTCGGCGGACCGCCGCCGCGCCGCCGCCGCGCCGTGCCCCGTCAGCTCATCGGCGCGGCGGGCGAAGTAGGGCCGGTGCTCCAGCGAGGGGGACGGGGCGAGCGACGCGCGACCCCCGCCCGGCATCCTGGTCCCGTCGTCACCGGCCCAGCCGTCCCGGAAGCCGCCGTCGGCGCCGCCGGGAGGGGAGCCGCCGTGCCGCGGGGCCGGAGACCGCTCGACGCCAGACGGCGCGTCGCTGTAGCCATCGTCGACGCCGCCGCCTCCGCGGACCGACGGCGCGCCGGCGCGTGCCCGGTGGAGCGAAGACAGCGACAGCCCGGCACCACCGCCGGCGGCGGGACCGCCGCGGGGTAGGCGCGTCACGTCGTCGTAGTCGTCCTCGTCGTCACCCCCATCGCCGTACCCCCCGTCGTCGTCGTACGGGCGTCCCTGGGCGTCCCGCCGTGCCCCGGGCGCGTAGAAGGTGGAGGCCTGCCCCTTCCAGCTGGCAAACGTCGCCACCAGCATGCGCTGGCGGAGGAATCCGGCCGCGCGGGCGGCCTTGCGACGGGAGGTGCGGGCTGCGGCGGCGGAGCGCCGCCAGCGGCGGAGGAGCCGGCTGGCCGCGCGGGTGGGCGCGCCTCGCTCCAGAGACGTCGCGATGGCGTTGCGCCGCCACGAGCGGAGGAGGCGGACGGCGCGGCGGCGCTGGGCCGAGGCCCGGAGGCGCTGCGCGCGGGGCATTGTGGCGCGCCTGCGCTCGGCGTCGGCGCTGGAGGCCTGCCGCCAGCGCACGAAGGCCCGGCGCGCGGTGACCGCGGCGCCCATGCCGAGCGCCCGCCTCTGGACGTTGCGCGCCCGGGCCCCGGACCTCCAGCGGAGCACCAGGCGGCGGAGGAGGGAGCGGTGGGCGATGCGCGCGGCCCGGCGCGCCCGCTCCAGCGCGTCGCGGCGCCCCGCGGCGTGGGTTGCGAGGGCCGCGAAGCAGCGGCGGCCGACGTTTGCGACGCCGAAGCGCCGGGCGATGCCGCGGCAGCGGCGCGCAAGGCCGGCCCGGCCGCGCCAGACGGCAAAGGTCAACGCCACGAGCCGCTCCCGCGCCCGCTCCTGCCGCCTAGCGATGTGCAGCCGCACCATCTGCTCCCGGCGCAGCTCCACCCGGTACTCCCGCGCCCGGGACGAGTAGGCCGCCCAGCCGAGGAGGGCCCGGTGGATCTGGCCGCGGAAGACCACGGCAGCGGCGACGTCGCCGCGGTGCCGCTCCGCCGCCGCGGCCTGCTGGACCGCCCTGAGCGACGCGAAGGCGCGGCGGAGGACGGCGGCGCGGCCGGCGCGGCTGGCCACGAAGGCGCGGCGCCACGTCATCCAGGCGCCGCGGGCCGAGGCCAGGCCCATGCCGGCGCGGACGTGGTCGGCGGCGAGGCGGAGGCGCCTGCCCCGTGCCGCGGCGCGCTTCCAGCGGCCGAAGCGGGAGGCGAGCTCCTGCCCGCGCGTGCGGCCCGCGAGGGCTCGCACCGCCCGCGCCACCTGAGCGCCGGCTCGCCAGGTCCGGAAGGCGTGGGCCTTGGCCCCGTGGACCATTGTCTGCGCTGCCCGGAGGCGCTTGGCGTTGAAGGCTCGGGAGAACTCGGCGTTGGAGCGCCACTGCCGCAGGGCGGAGTGCTTGACGTCCTCCTCCCGGGACCGGATCATGCGGGCGAAGCGGCGGGTGACGCGGAAACGGCGCCAGGCCGCGAGGCCGCGCCAGAGCTTGCCGTGCCGGATCCGGCGCGCGGCCGTCCGCGCCGCGCGGCACACCCTGGCGTGGTCCTTGAGCCGCGCCATGGCCTTGCCGTACAGCAGCCGGGCGAGGTGCTGCCCCGCGCGGCGCTCCGCCCTCGCCGCCCGGCCGAAGTCCACCCACGCGTAGAACGTCGACGCCGTCGACCGCCCCTGCATGATGGCGAGGAAGCGCTCCGCCTTGCCGCGCGCGTCCCGCCGCCACCGGAAGCCGTCCAACCACGCCCCGAACACCGCCTCCTGCGCCCCCGCCAGGCGCCGCCGCACCATCTTGGTCACGTGCTCCTCCCGCCGCCGCAGCCTCTCCCGCTCCTCCCGCTGCGCGTCGCACCCGTCCCGCAGCCGCCCGAACGCCCGCGTCATCAGGCCCGACGTCCACCGCGAAACCGCCGCGCGGACGGCCTCCCTGTGCTCCGCCCGCTCCCGCGCCGACTGCGCCCAGCGCCGCACCGCCGCCGCCGTCCGCTGGTTGCGCATCACAAGCACCGCCCGCATCATGGCGTCGCGCGACGCCGACGCCTCCGCGGCTGCCTCGGCCCAGCGCCGCAGCGCGCGCACCGCCCCCGCGCTCCGCATCCGCGCCACGGCCCTCCCCATGGCCTCCCGCCCCGCCGCGCGCTCCGCCACCTCGTCCCGCCAGCGCTGCAGCCCGAACGCCAGCCGCGTGTTCCGCATCCGGAGCACGACCCGCGTCGCCGCCGCGCGCCGCCCCGCCAGCGCCGCGGCCGTCTCCCGCCACCGCACCAGGGCCTGCAGCGTGCGCGCCCGGGTCATGCGCACGACGGCGCGACGCATCGCCGCGCGGTTCGCCGCCGCTGCCGCCGCCGTCTCCGCCCACCGCACGATCGCACCGTGGGCCTTGGCGTGCCGAAGGCGGCGGAGGAAGACCAGCGCTCGCTCCCGCCGCCCCGCGGACCCCCTCGCCTCCTCCCGCCACACCGCCAGGGCGCGGACGGCGCGGGCCCTGAGCATGCGGCGCACAGCGCGCCGCCCAGCCTCCCGCGCCGCGGTCCGCGTCACCGCCGCCTGCCTCCACCGGACCAGGCCCCTGGTGAGGCGGCGCTGCGTCCAGCGGGCCACCACCGCCCGCATGGCCGCCCGCACGCGGCGCTCCTCCGCCGCGTGGTCCCGCAGCGCCTCGAAGCAGCGGCGGGAGCGCGTCGCGAGGAGCTTCATGACGTGCTGGGCCGCGGCGCTCCGCTGGAAGCGCTCCTTCCGCGACCAGTCTCGCCAGGAGCGGAAGCACGCCGGGCGGAGGTTGCCGGCCAGGAAGCGCCGCCGGAGGCGGTCGGCGGCGGCGCACTTGGCGGCGTGGGCTCGCCACTCCGAGAACACCTGGCCCACGGACCGGTTGGTGAGCGCCTGCCGCAGGAGGGCGGCCTTGGCGTGGCTGTCCCGCGCCCACCGCGCCATGCGGACGCGCATCTGCCACTGCAGGAGGCCGCGCCGCGACGCGCTGCGGGCGAAGAAGCCGTCGGCGAGGCCGCGGTGCCGCCTCGCCTCCCGCGCGCGGTCCCGCCAGAAGCGGAAGCGGAGCGCGGTGGCGGTGGCGGCGCTGCGGGACATCATGGCGTCGGCCGCGGCGCGCAGGCGCCTCGACGCCGCCGCGTCGGCGTGCCACGCGAGCAGCACGTCGCGCTGCAGGGCCGTCCGGGACCGAAAAATGCGCTCCGCGGCGCGGGCGCGGGCCACCTTGGCGTGCACGTAGGCCGAGGCCCACGCCTCGAAGCCGCGCCGGGCCGCCCCGAGCCGGGCGTGCATGTCGGCCGAGGCCTCCAGGACCTCGAACCGCGCCCGCTCGGCCCGCTGGCGCCTCGCCCCCTCGACCAGGCCGCGGAAGGCCTTGGCCCGGAGGGTCTCCAGGTGGTAGTCGTGCGCTGCGTGGAGCTCGCGCCGGAGCTGCACGAACAGGGCCCATCGGCGCCAGGCCCCCGCGGCGAGGACCGCGTGCCGGTGCTGCCGGGCCATGAGCGAGCGGAGGCGGCGGACGCGGCGCATGCGCGCGAAGAGCGCCATGGAGCTGAAGGCCCTGCCGGCGTCGAGGCGGGCCCAGCGGAGTCCCGCGGCGCGGAGGAGCGCGAAGGCTCCCGGCCCGGCCTCGTCGACGCGCCGGTCAAAGTCCGCCGTCTCGCGCCGCTCGGCGCGCTGGAGCTCCGCGCCTGCACGCGCGGTGGCGAGGCAGCGGCGGAGGAGGGCGGCGCGGTGGAGCGTCTCGACGTGCCCCGCCACGCGCCACGTGCGCCAGGCTCGGACCGCGAGGCGGCGGGAGCGGGCGGCGGCCACCGCGTTGCCGCGGTCGAGGAGGGAGCGCTTGCGCTCGGCGTGCCGGCGCCACGCCCCGAAGACCCGCGCCGTGGTGCCGTTGGTCCAGAACGAGAGGGCGCGGGCGGCGGCCTGCTCCGCGAGGGATCGGGCCTGCTCGGCCCGGCGTGCCTGCTCCCGCCACCGCTCCCACGCCGCAGCCTGCCGCGCGACGCGCATGCGGCGGAGGATGAGACGGGCGCGGGCGCGGGCCACCAGGAAGGCCCGCCAGCGCGCGAAGGCCGCCGTCGTCTCCCGCCGCTGCCAGCGCGCCACGGCCCGGGCCATGGCTCCGCGGTGCCAGCGCGCCTCCCCCGCGTTGGCCCGCCACGCCTCGAAGGCCTTGGCCGCCGCGAGGATGCGCCCCCGCCGCACGAAGTCCCGCATCCGGTCCTTGACAACGAGGTTCGCTTCCCGGTTCGAGGCCAGGGCAGAGAAGCACTTGCGCGTCGCGGCGCCCCGCCACCACTGCAGCGCCCGGCGGCCCGCGAGCCGCGCCTCCTTCCTCTCGTCCAGGGCCTCGACCCAGCGGCGCACCGCCCGCCCCTGGGCGCGCATCGCGAAGCGCCGGGCGCACGCCATCATGAGGCCGCGGCGGGAGCGGCGCTCCGCGGCCGCCTCGGCCCATCGGCCGACGGCGCCCGCGAGCCTCGCGTTGCGCGCCCGGCGCACGAAGCGGTCGGCGATGTCGCGTCGGCGCCTGCTCTCCTCCGCGGACGCCTTCCAGCCGCCAAAGGCGGCCGAGGCGGCGCGCATCCGGAGTCGCCTGGCGGCCTTGTCCATCACCGACCGCACGTGCCGCCTCCTCGCCGCGGTTTCGCGCCACGTGACGAGGGCCTGCACGGTGCGGGCAGACCGCCACCGCGCCATGACGGCGGCGGCGGCGGCGCGGCGGCCGGCCCGGGCGCGGACCTCGGAGCGCCAGCGGTCGAGGCCCGACGCGACCCGCCAGTTGGCGAGGCGCGACGCGGCCCGCGCGGCCACGGCCCGGGACCGCGCGCTGTCCTCGGCCTGGTCGCGCCACGTGGCAAAGGCCGCCGCGGCGGTGCGGTTCCGCAGGAACGCCGCGGCCCGCGACATCTGGGCCCGCTGCTCCCGCCACGCGCCAGCCTGGGCGTGCCACGTGTCGAAGGCCTTGCCCGCCGTGGCCATGCGGAGGCGCGCGGCCGCGACACGGAGCATCGCGCGGTTGTGCGCCGCGGCCCGCGCCGCCCCCCGCCACGTGACCAGCGCCCTGACGGCCCGGGCGTTGCGCAGCCGCGCCGCGACGCGGACCATTCGCGCCCTCGACGCCGCGCGGCCCTCCGCCGCGGCGCGCCACGTCCGCAGCGCCCTCCCCGTCCTCGCGTGCCGCATCCGGAGCACCACCCGCACCATCCCCGCCCGCCGCTCCGCCGCCGCCGCCACCGTCCCGCGCCACGTCCGCAGCGCCCGCAGCGCCCTGGCCGAGAGCATGCGCCGCACCACCGCTCGCATGCCCTCCCGCCTCTCCGCCCGCTCCTCCACCACGGCCCGCCACGTGCGCAGAGCCCGGGCCGACCGCGCGTGCAGCATCGTCGTCGCGGTGCGCCGCAGCATCGCCCGCGCCTCCCGCCTCGCCTCCACCGTCGCCACCCACGTCCGCAGCGCCGCCCCCGTCTTGACGTGCAGCAGCCGCCGCGCCACCGACCGGAGCCTGTCCTCCCGCTCGTGCCGGTCCTCCACCGCCCCCCGCCACGTCCGCAGCGCCTGGGACGCCCGCCCCAGCCGCATCCGCCGCACCACAGACGCCATACTCTCCCGCGCCGCGCG
>Ga0136560_1001711_pt1 | contig 11298 bp, 17 predicted proteins | sample AntRauMeHopE1497_FD_104925 | JGI IMG/M metagenome (GOLD analysis project Ga0136560, IMG submission 104925) | Saline lake microbial communities from Rauer Islands, Antarctica - Metagenome Hop E1 #497 | ecosystem: Environmental > Aquatic > Non-marine Saline and Alkaline > Saline | place...
ATTTCTGCAGCTGCCGTTTTCGCTATGTCGCTAGTCAGTTCTGAAGCGAGGGAGTTGGCCTCGTTCACCTAGAGCACGCCGATCAGTACCGCAGCAACGCTTGGCACCACGATGAGCAGCGCTGCAAACACGACAATCCGCCAGTCCATGCAAAACATGGATGCTCCTACACATACGGGTCTGCACGATTCACAGCAAATAAATCGTTCCCAACAGCCAACGCTGTTTACACGTAAATCCTCATCCTCATCGATTGGCGCAGCTTTTACGAATCTCCGAGATGCCACAGCAAGTCCTCGATAGGTTTTTCGGGTATTTGCATGAGGAGAATCGATGCCAGGTTCTGGCTGCGGGTTATTGGCGTCGTTGTGCTAAACTGATATCTACACAGCTTCCGCCAGCGGACCCTTGGCAGTGTCAGCCCCTCCGGCAAACGACAACTCCTCTGCCATGCCCTGAGTTCACCAAAAAAGACAGATGTTTAATCCTCGCCGATTACCGCAGCACGAAGTAGAATAGGCGAATGTTGTGGGGGGAGGGGACAAGTTCGCATGCGACGGGCGAACGAGCGGCGAATATGTTGAATGGACCAAGTTGGTCGCAAAGTGCTACGAGGTTTGTCATTCACAAGGCTAGCTTCAAGTTTAAGTACCAGCAAGCTCGTTGAGTTTATCTACATTAAATTTGAAGCAAGAACGTGATTATCTGCCGGAGGATGAACCCATTGACGCATAATCATGACCAAGACCTGGTTATGAGGTTCTGGATCTAGATCAGCAGGTCGATGGATCACTCATCATCATCGGCATAGTAAACATCATCACCAACACCAAGCCCTGCTTCAGCTGCGCTACTTGCCATAAGCGCAGAGCGAGCTCCAGTGAGCGCGCTTCGCTCAGAGACTGATAGCGCAGCCGCTGACCCGTCCATGTCGGCAAATGAGCCAGTACCAACGACAAATCTCGGCGGCACGTAGCTCTGTTCAAACCCTGCATTCTACCTGCCACTTCGGGCCATTCTATCACGGTTTCCATGCTGAAGTGACCCCACTCCACCAGCTCTCACGGCTGCCGCCCAGCCCTCCCTGGGAGGAGTCTTCATCGCGTTGCCTATACCACCTCGCCCTCTGCCACCACGGTGTCCGTAGTCCCTGACGCTATCCCCACCGCGATAGCTGTCGCTCTAGCTCCCCTCACTCATCGACTCACGCATGCTGCTTCCCTCAGTGGACCCGCGGTTCCGGTGCCCGCCACTGCTACGCCCATTCCCGCGCCCTTGCCCTGGAGACGCACCATAAGGCGATGCACCTCTTCCGTCACTCGTAACACCAACAAAGTCTGGTGGGTGGTACATCTAGTCTCCACCTGCTCTTCGGCTCTCTTCCTCTGCAGCGGCACCGTCGATCAGCAGTCGATTCGTCTCCGCCTTGGCCCCTCTCTTGGCCTGTCTGTAGGAGCACTGTCCCACCGTCACTGCTATCAGCACCATGCCCAGGCATCCAGAGGCTACAATGATCCCGATCAGCTGCAGGTGGGACAGCCCCTGAGGAGGCACGTATGGACAAGTACCAGCAGCCGTCCCTACTCCCGGCATCTGAGCACACCCAGCCATGTGGGGGTGTTCGAAGGCGCAGGCATTCATCTCCGACAGGTCGTACGTGTACCTCCGGGAGCACGCTGGCTCTTCTTTACCAAAGTAACGTGCCTTTTTGGCAGTAGTGAGCATCCCTTGTGCTGCGCATCTCGCCAGTGTGTGTTCCTCAAAGCAGTGATAGTACATGCAAGAACCAGGTGTCATGTATGCCTCCATGGAGCATCCAGCAACTACGGCGGAACCGCCTGCAGACCTCGCGCATTGACTCAGGGTTGTCTGAGTCTATAAAAGCGCCACATCCACGGACAGGGGCAGCCGCCATCGCATCTAGCTATCATCCCCGGGCACACACTGATACCATCTCTACGAGGCAGGGTTTCTGAGCTCCTTTCTTGACAGCGGCCACCGGTCCCTTGGAAGGGCAGCGGCAAATTGAGGGTTCCACCTAGACCATCGTTTGACGAATTTAGCTCGCCCTTTTCCTCCACCTTCTCCTAGTTCGCTTGTTCTTCCTACTCGCTGCTTCAGACCTGTTCGTTGGATTTGAGCATATGACTCGCCGTCGTCGAGCATGGTCCGTTCGGCAACGGCTGTACTCGTCATGAGTATGTAAGGCCTTGGTGATGATCGATCTAGGTGAGGATCTTGGATGTTACCGCACAGTTCCCCAGTGAGAGACCCGTCAGGTGCAGCGGCGCATCGCATTTCGAACCTATCTGAGGTTAGGTTGAAAGCCAGGGCAGCAAACCCAGTCGAGCAGAAGGGCTCGAACCCCGGCGAATAGAATTCTCCCGATGCCTGGTCAGTGTAGTAGAGGACTAGGCTGCCGAGAGGGATGCTGCCGACAGCAACACACACTGGTTCCGCCGGGGAATTCTCGCTTGTTCCTTCAGGGTCTCTGTCCGGCTGCCAGCACACACTGCCACTCTCGCATGGATCCACCATCGGCATCTATCCCGAGTTACTGCCGCAGACATCCCCTGCATCCACTCGCGGCATGCACTGGCCTGGGATACCATCAGGGTATCGCACTGTGGTCTCAGTCGTGTTGCGGTGGGCAGCATTTGAGGGGAGTCGTCCACGGCTATCGGCAAGACCAGCCCGGCGAAGTGCTGCCTTCGCGCTGGCTGTGGCTGCAATCGCCGCCTGCCTTGAAACTTGACTCATCGCACCCCATGGATCCAGCCACATATCTGAAGAAATTGACCCCACTACCGATCCAATAGAACCACGCACAGGCGCTGGCATATTTGAGCTATCACCGGAGCCGCGCATTACTTGCCAGGCGATTGCCGCAGCTGCTCTCCTTGACGGTGCAGTGAGCAACTGCCTAGCAAGGCTCGCTCGACCCTGAGCAGGCGCGCTTGGCAATATATGTGCACTTAAAGTTGCCACCCATTCAGTACTTGCAATTTCTGTGATGATTCTATGCCGAGATACCTCGTACTCGGTCTGAGTTACGTTAGCCGGCATTTTGCAGAACAGGCCCGGGAGACAGGTTTCGTCTCCGAGTGGATCATCGTCCGCACCTCCGCATGGAGAGAGTCGACTCAGGCCCTAGCATACACCTTGATCGCACGGCAGTCGAACGCTCCCGTTCGAAGTTGCGATGGCTGCATTTTGCACGCATGGCAACATATCCGAAGAGCATCCATCTCCAGGAAGCATAGGGCCATGTTTTGGAACGCAAATGGACCGCTAGTCATCACACTATAAAAATTCGCCGCACTAGCCCCAGCTTGAGCTCTAAGACGCGTTTTTCGAGCATGCCGCACCAAGCATCACGTCAGGACGCCGCACTCGCACGCACACGCCCTTTTCATCGGAATCATCGTGCGGTCTATCATCATCTATCACAGGGCCCGTGCTTGAGTTATAATGAGGGCCAACGGTACAGAACAGGTCTGCGCCTTCGCACGGTGTAAACTAGCCGCAAGCCTGCCCTTCAGAGGCACATGTGCTGCTGTCCAAATTCCAATTTCGGATTCCATTTGCGGAGGCCAGAGCTGTTACGACGGCTGCTGCGCAGGGAAACGAAATCCTTGGCATATATGTGGCCAATCTTAGGATTATTGGTGCGCCAACTTTACAAAATGAATGATTTGAAGCTAGTTTGTATGCGTCTTCTGCACTTGGTCTAGGCTTGTTGTGCGTCGCAGAAGGAAGAGACGCGAGGCGGCGGCGCCGCTGGAGCAGATTTCCCGAGTGCGGAACATATGTAAGCATGCGTTGGGGGTCCACGATAGAAAATCTAGGGAAAGGCCTGAAATACTCATCTTGGCCGTTGTGTGCGAATCAGCGTTTCGTGCTTTATCTTTCGCCTGATCGCGCAGTGTGGCGGGACGCTGAGGCTCTTGATCTTACATATAAGCGGAGGTTTGATTAGTGTTGGCACTTCTCGCTTTGCTCAGAATGCTGCTGTACGTTGCTCCGTTTGTTTGTTTTCTTGCTAAGCATAGTCTTGGGCAGGTTCCATCTGCAACCCCAAGCCCGCTTCCCACGCCTTCAATCACCCCTGGACTGCCGGAGGAGCAGATTTGTGGATATGCTTCATACGTGCAAGCAATAGACTTTGAGATTGAAGAGGGCTTGGCGAACCGCGAGCTTCAATGTAGAGACACGGTTGATAACCTGAGGAAGCAATAGTTTGGCCCGCCCACGGAATGGGAGATCTTCAACACTTTATGCAAGGGAGAGTGCAGGAGCTACGCGGATAGATTGCTCAGAATTGAAGCTTCGAGCAACTGCAGGTGTACGCGCGTCGAAGACCCCGATTATGCTTGCTTCAGCACGCCAACTGACTACTTATGCTAGCTTCTGGAGATTTGCAAAGACTTTCAGCCGTACGTTAACGACTACTGCTCCCCTTCGTCGTGCGGTCGCTTTGCTGGGAGCGAAGCTGAATGGAGAGACGCGCGGTCGGCATGCGGGGCCACGAGAGCGGCTGCAGGTGGACAGGGTGGCATAGGTGCGATTGGAATGGCAGCATTGGCGTCGTTTGCTTCGTTGATGATCGGCGCATCAGCTCGCTCGTGAGAGTTAGCTGATCAAGCGATGCGCTCCTCACATCCGTTGGTATCCCCTCCTCGTCGCCCATTGTGCCCTAGTGGCAGTAGGCACCACTGGCAGCAGAGGGTATTCGGATATGGAACGTATGTTTTGTTGTTTACTGAAGTAATACAAATTGCTGGAAGAGACAGACAACATTCCGGAGTTGATGTGGCATAGATCTGCTTCAAGTTCCGGCCTCTACTGATGCTGCTCCTATTCTGCCTGATAACTCCCTCACTTCATCAAGGAGTATCTTTGCGTGAATATCCAGAGTGACCTTTGCTGAGTGGACCTCCTATAAACTGCTATCACATGCCAGCAACAACCAGCGGTCGTCTGCCACCCTGCGTGACAGGACAGCAGATGCCTCGGTGAGCACCTCGATCGTAAGCGCGACTGACAAGAGACCACGCGTACTACCATCTTCATCTTCGCCTTTGTCAGCATCTACCCAATCATTTGCATCAGTTCTGGTGGGCCTTGCACACACAGAAACTGTCGCTGAATCTAATCTCGGCCCCATCGTGCCAGCCGTGGGTGGATGTGGATGTACCTCCCCCAGTGAGTGCTTTGTCCCTTGGCCACTGCCTCCCAGCAGAAGAGGATGGGCCAGAGCAGTGGCACCTGGGGCCCGGCTGCTGGTCTAGCTTGTGCTGCTCTACTACGAGTACAGAAACCCCTCAGCTGCAGCTCCCATGCTATCGACTGCCAGTGTAGGTCTATCCCCTGATCCTCGCCTTCGCCTAGTAGTAGCATGTACCATGTCATCGGGATGTACTGGGGAACCGGCGATGTCGGCCGACGCACCTGGAACGCCGCCTGATGTATCGAGCTTCGACTTGCTATGATCATCGGTCGGATGACAAGGTCTAGTGCTGCTAGACAGGGATCTAGAATCAGCTGCTTGCACTTGATTTAGTCCACAGCGGCTGCAGGTGACGCCTTGATGCCCATCTTCGAGTCCACCGTGATGCGCACGAGCGAGCAAGCGATCTAAAAATGAGGCATACGCCGTATGAAGCGCGTTTTCAGCTGCACGAAGCAGCTCTGGCCGTCTTATTGCATGCGGTCGGGAAAATCTTTCGAGGGCAGTGTCTGGCTTCTGAAGCAAGTTATCAACGGTCATCAGCGCTAAACCTGAGGGAAGGAGCATCCACTCTGGGGGGGTTGTCATGCGCTGCATGATATCTAGTGTATTGAGCTTGTGCCCAAGCGCCACCAGTTCCGCTGGTTTGTCGCTCAATGTGGCAACGGCGTTAGGTGCAGACAAGTGCAACCCAAGCTTGATTCCGCCCTCTCGCTGCATTGTTAAATCATCGGGCATGGTGTGCTCAGGCGCAGAGGTGAAGGATGCTACATCTTGCTAGCTAGCGACTTCGATGTCTGGGCGAATTGCGCCCATTAAGATGCTATCTATCACCGATACTTGGCTATCTGAAGTACTTGCTGGTGCAGCGACAGGAATGCTTCTCCGGCTGACAAAACAGGCATCTGCAGCATCTAATGCCCTAACGAACACTCTGAAAAACTTGGTGTGCTATATTATACTGGCGGGCATACGTGCATGAGGCGAAATGACCATGGATGAATAATTCTCGGGAATGCTAAGATTCGGAGTAACTAAAGAAAACGAGTCAACCGACCTAACACATATATGCCTTTATTGCTAGCCTTTGGCCAGATCCAATCCCAATACATAATCAGACTTCTTATTGACTATTGTGGCTGTACGGCTCAAGCTAGCAAGAAGCGGTGGAGGGCATCACATATTCATATCCGCTAACTGTTGGTGTAATGGATGCTCCAATGACAATGAACGATCTTGGAACGTCGAGACCCGCACGTTCACCAGATCTACATGTAAAACACACGCATATTGGAGCCTCAGGTGTGGGTATGCTTCCAGATAGCCCCAAAGGATCGTTGGGGCTTGCTGGTGCGGCAAAATAGGTTCGACGTGAAGCAGAGTCGATCCAGAGAATAGGGGCTGAGTCTGAAGCAAGAATCAAAGACCCGAGGTTCTCATCGACTATCCGATCACCAGGAGTGGCAGCCGTATCACTTGCGGAGGAGAGCATGGCTTACACAACGCAACCGTCGATCCCTTTGCCCAAGTTCAATGACACTTAGGTCAATCGAGTATCTGCCTCGTCTGCTCAGCGCAAGTTGCCTTTTGGTGCGCATACCATGAGCCCATCTCGTATGCAAGTTGTATAGCCGCTGCCAAGAGATGCGAATGGTTGGCCTCTGCTCCATATCGGGGACAGTGCTAGCTCGCCGGCATTCGATGCGTTGGGAGGCAGGGCCGGAGACCCTAGGACTGGGTCTTTCGGGCGTGAGACCGCAGGGGTAGTCGCAGTACGCGCCTCGAGGACGCAGGCTCGGCTTCACGGGGAAGCGCAGGCAATTGCTCTCCGGTAGCAGGAGGAGCGCGTCGCGGGGGTATTGGCGCAGTCGGCACACGCGGTGGAAGTCAGTCGAGCCCGTGGTCTGGCTCGCACAGCAGAGAGAGAGCTGGCATCCCAGGAAGGAGAAATAACCCGCCTGCGCAGGAAGCTTGGCACCATAGTGGCTCGTGGATCCGTCGCGGATGTACAAAGGTCGGTGTTGGAGGGCCGTGTCACAGCGGAGAGACAGCGACTGGCTGCCAAGGAACAAGAGGCAGTTCGGCTGGAAACGGATCTAGCGCAGAGCGTTGGGCTAGCTGAGCAGCAGCAAACTCGACTTGAGGCCACCACGCGCCGTGTGGCTGCACTTGAGGCTCAGGCAAAGGCCAATGCAGTAGCTACTTCATAGCTGGAGGCAAGGTTGGAATCAGCGAGGGCCGACGCCAGGGAAGAGTGGGCGCCTAGATTGCAGGCAGCGGACGACAAGAACGCGAGAGATGAGGAAAGACTGCGGGGATTACTTGAATCACAGCAGACCAGGGCCGAAGAGGATCGATTGGCTGCCGCTCGTACCATCGAGAGACTCGAGGCTCAGTACACAGCTTGTTAGTCCAAGCTGCGCGAGGCAGAGATCGATCTGCATGCTGCTAGGGCAGATACGGAAGCTACCACCAGGCGCGCAGAGAGGGCAGAGGCAGATTCGGAGCAAAGCAGAGCCGCCCGCATCGCGGCAGAAGGAGCCACGGAGCTCTCAGAGGAGCGCAGACGGTCCTCTGACGAAGTTGCAGCAGCATCCGAACGCAAACGAATGGACGCACAGGCTCTTGCAGACCGGTCAGCTGCAGTAGTGTAGGAAGTCACAGAGCGATTGGCGGAGAACACGCGGCAGTATGAACGGCTTCGCGAAGAACTAACATCGAGCGAGCAAGCACGGGCGGATGAACGAAGTGCAATGCAAGAGTAGCTATAGGTTGCGATTGACTAGGCACGGAGTTAGGAAGAGCAGCTAAGCGCGGCTGCAACAGAGGCCAAGTAGAACTGGGAGGCGCTAGAAGAAGAAGCTGCAGGCTTGCGGGATGAGCTAGAGCTGCGGAGTGGAAAAGAAGTCGAGCTGACGAAACAATCAGAGGCAGCTCGAGCCGAGATTTCGCTGGCCAAAGAGGAGGCAGAAAGGGGCCGAGATAGAGCGCAAAGGCTGGAACAGGAGCTAACAGAAACATAGGCTCTATTTGAAGCAAGCAAGCTCAGACAGAACGAACTACAGGTGCAGGCAGAATCTGCACAGCGGGAATCAGCCGATGCTCAGGCAGAAGCAAGGCGAAGTCGAGATGCTCTGCTTGGAGTTCAGGCAGAAAGCTCACGATCAGGCAAGCGATCCAAGACGATAGAAGCACTTGGACACCGATTACGCGAGCTAGAAGCAAAGCTGAGCAGGTAGAATGACAGCGAAGCGGACGAACATGACGGCATGCAGGGCGGAGAGACCTTGCTGGGAAGCTTTAGTAGTCCACACTTGAAGCGAGCATCTACCTCCCCTGGCCCCTTCTCGATGCGCAGTAGCCCGGCAACATCGACGCCTGGCCGTCCTTCAAAGCCACTTTAGTCCTGGACCCGCGAGCGGGTGGAGATGCAGCAGCAGCTTGACTAGGCCCGTCGCATGCATGCCGAGGCTCAGTAGTAGCTAGACCAAGCACGTGGCGAGCTGCAAGTGATTAAAGCCCGAACTAATGACGTAGAGGGCCGTTTACAGGAACGTGTTACTCAAGAGGAGCTCCGTCGTCGTGCGTTGTCCCGTGAACTAAATCGAAAGATGTCGAATGCATCTGCTATAACCATGGCGGTTGCAGGAGACCGCGTGGAGCACAACGCACCACTGAGCCCACATTCGTTCGCAGGGAGCCATAGAGGCATGATGTAGGTTCGCTTGGCATCTACAGGGCATTCGTCTGGTCAATTTAGTGCCGGGAGCAGCCCTGGGCTGCGTCGGTCTCTTACAGCGCAATCCGCAGCCGTGTTTGCTGGTCTAGCTCTCGGTCAGTCGCCATCCGGGTACTCTGCTGCTGCTGCTGCGTCAGCCTCGGCGGCATCCTTCGGAAGCCCTCTCCGGCGAAAGGTCACATTTTCCTCTCCTCCGAGCCCGGAGACGCAGTTGTCTTCGTCTGGTGGACTGCCTCCTGCGTCTCCTCAGGCAACTCCGAGAAGCTATCGCGAGGAGCCTGAGTTTGACTCCATGGGAATGGATGACGTCGTGCATGTAGAAGAGTTTGAAACGGCCAGTCACAGCGGAGATGATCACGTCAATGCCGATTAGGTTCAACAGTTGCCCGATGGAGAAGGGAAAGGTCTAGCCGCGAGCTTAGGGTCCAGTGGTGCAGATCGAGCAGGATCTAGAGCATCTTTCCATCGCACCGCTGCCACATCAAGATCCAGATCTGTGTCGCTCTCAAGGGAAAGGGATCGTGATGAAATGACAGAAGCCTAGGAGCAGCTTCGAGAAAGTCAGTCAATTGCAAAGCGCCTTGAAGCGTCTAATTAGGCACTATTCACGCAACTAGAAGCAGCTCAGTTGCAAGTGGAGCACATGCACGGCTCAGAAGTTGCGCGCGGAGTCGCATAGGCAGAAGTGAATAGGCTGGACCTAGAGCTGCAAAACGCACGGAGGACGGCCGCAGCAGCAGAAGCAGCATCCATTGCATCCCGGCGACGCATCGATGATCTCCATAGCGATTTGACCCGCGTTGAGGCTGCCAAGGGCGCAGCCGAAGAAGCATGCTCCCGCTTGCACTCATAGGTTGAGGAACTAACATCCCGCCTAGCTGAGGCTTCAAGCCAACTCGCGCACTCGTAGGCTGCAGTTGCCGAAACCACCGGTAAAATGGCTGAGCAGCGCCGCAAACACCGCAAGGCGATGAGATACTCCTCGCCGGATGCCCGAGGTCGGGGGGTCCACCGATCGGCCACGGCCTTTAGCTCCAGTAGCCCCAGCAGATCCATGCATGCGGCATATCCTGCAGCGGTGTCGAGCGCTTTGCTTGCGACGACTAGAATGCGCCAGCGTTCTGACGGTACCCCGGATGGAGACCTGATTATGGCGTAGAACCAGGTTGATGAAGCAAGGGAGCAAATGCTCAAGTTGGCAAGCAGACGCAGTGCGCTATAGCGTGATATTGCCTTGTTGTCAGCGGTATCGCAAAGCAACGCTACGGGGAAACGGACTTTCCTCGGGCAGTGCGTGATTGCTGATGCTGCCCTAGCAGCGGCTGAGGGGGTCAGAGATGCAGCCATGCAGGCAATAGGAGCTTATCGACAGGCGCAGGGGGAAGCACTCGGGGAGAGGGACGACTCGTCTGATGTTAGTTCAATCGCATCATCAGCAGCTCCCACGGAATCCTTATATCCCTCGGAAGTCCTTTTATTTGCTGATAGTGCCCGCCGTGCCATTGAGGCCGCGTCAAAGGCCACATAGCTCTCAGTTGCAGTACCTCTATCCGTCGGAATGGCAGCAGATGCTGCCGACCACCAGAGCAGCCGCCCTCGCATCATGCAGCGAGGGGCCTCTTACCCAGAGGAATTTCTCGGCGTGACTTCCTTGGACCAGGTGCAAGGGGCGGTCACCAGGCGTGGCGCCCAATTTTAGCTAGATAATGCCGTATCGCGAGGCATATTGGACGGCGCCATACAGCGGTTGACCCGTACCAACGTATCAGCGTCGGAGCGACCGGCGCACTAGGATCAGAGCATTGTTGCAAGTCATAAAGATGTTTCGCCCGTCCGGTAGTGGCGCTCGCTTCATCGTACCTCCGACACAGCACAAAACATACAGGACACTGCTAATCGTAGCACCCGGGGGCGCCCGGCTGGCGACATGGGAGTAATCAGCGAAGCAGTGCGGCGCATCGTGGAGGGGCCGTCTGGCATTGCATCTGGCAGTAACCAGAAAGGTCGTGCCCACCAAGATGGTTTCAATCTTAGTGGTCGAGGTCTTGAAGCAGCCGAGGCATCTTTCTTGGAACAAAGCGATTTGCTCAGAGGGCCGATCAAAGCTGCCGACTTGGATGGTGATGCGAGAGCGACAACCCGCACCGATTCATCCCCGGCGGCATCAACAAGTGACCCCCAGGCTGGAGGCGTCCATTGGGAGCCGGATGCCAACGGTCGGAGCCTTACCACAGGTGGTACCTAGAGATCTTACACCCAGAGCCACTCACGTCTCGACGGGCAATCTCATGCCATTTCGATTGCCAGTGATAGCATTCAGAGATTGGGC
>Ga0136560_1001712_pt1 | contig 11294 bp, 14 predicted proteins | sample AntRauMeHopE1497_FD_104925 | JGI IMG/M metagenome (GOLD analysis project Ga0136560, IMG submission 104925) | Saline lake microbial communities from Rauer Islands, Antarctica - Metagenome Hop E1 #497 | ecosystem: Environmental > Aquatic > Non-marine Saline and Alkaline > Saline | place...
TGACGGAGGGGAGAGGAGTCTCCGCCGGCTATGGAAGTAGCGTGTCATTTACGACGAGAGCACCTTCGTGCGCCACGAAGAAACGCCTGCCGGTGCACAGACGGCGGCCCACGCCAGGGACCAGTCGAGGCTCGCTCTACGGAGGACCCTACATCTTGTGTCATTTATCGACGCTGCATTCGTAGGAGCTGGTGACCTGGCCGGCGAGCCTCTCCTGTGCCCTAGAGGTGGAAGTGGAAGTGGAAGTGGCAGTGGAAGCGGAAGTGGCGGTAGTAACAGCGGCATCAATGGAGGTGGTTCCATCAGCGGCTAGAGTGTGCCTGCACTGGGCCCCCATCGGATGTTCCGACTTGGCTCAGAGATCAGGGATACGAAGGAACTGCTTAGGAGACTACTGGTACCCCTCCTAAGCGGGGAGGCAGACCCTGTGAGGCATGTGCTGGCTCTAGGGGTGTCAGCGATGGTATCGCACGACAAGATGGAGCTAGAGGCATGGGGAGTCCCTCGCTGCAGGACGGGACAGGACCTCGGGGCGTCACTCGCTGATGGCGTGAGACTCGCCCTCCTGGGGGAGAAGCTCCTGTCGGCCACCGAGGCACATGGAGAACAGTCAGGGTTGAGTCGGGATGAAGACAGCCAGGCAGGGAACAGCGCCATTGTGCCGTTTCAGATGGCAAGGCGAATGCTGCGCTATCCTGCTGGCACCCGATCCATCCGGAGCCGAAATGTCGGGGCGGCCCTAGAACTCCTTCGACGGGCAGGCGTAAATACTGGCTCCGTCGCTGTTCCATCAGCAAGGCTCCGATCGATGAGGCAGCGAAAAGGCGCGGCGCCCGATGCCGCCCTCGCCCAAGCGGTCGCAGAGGGATCCCCAGAGGCATCGGTCAGTCTCCTCTGGGCGGCTCTTCAACGGGCAGCCGACCTGGAGCAAGGGCCATCTGCTGGATTGGTGCCGGGACAAAGCAGTCGGGCCAGCCGCTGGGCCTCTGCTGCTTCTCTTCATTCCCTGGCTGACGAGATAGAAGCTTTGTGCAGAGCAGACCCCACCGGGACCGCCTCTAGATTCGCACAGCCCTGGCTCCAACGAGCGCTATCGTCATCTTCGTCCACCTCGACTTCTTCTTCACCGCTGCCTTCCATTGCGTCGTCCGACCGTGTATCCAGTTCAGCCACGGACTCTAGGCAGCTGCAGGTGGGGGTATCAGGACCCGATGCCGGTTGTCTCGTGATGGCGTGGCTAGTGGCATCCGCCGGCCCTGCCCTCCGGTCTGTGGATGTACCAGGAATAGAGACTGGGACTGGGACTGGGAGCAGTGGTAAAGGTGTTGACGCGTCTCATGCCATAGATGTAATCGCATCGCCTGGCATGACCGCAGCTGGTGCCGCCGCGATCTTATGCACCGATGGTCGGGCACTGGCTCTGGCTCTGCACCGGTATCATCCTGCACTCCTTCCAAGGTGTCTGGCCCTTGGTGCTGGCGTTGGAGTCACAGGCGGAGATGGAGGCGGGGGCCTGTCCGAAGCAGCAGTGCGAGAGAGGCGCATTGCAGTGCAGCGAGCGGTACAGGCTCTCGACGGCCCGCCTCTCCCTCTCCCACCTACCGAGGCGATCCGGGCTGCAGCTGCGGCCGTCGCTGCTGCCTCTCAGTCATCGTCGTCACCATCATCACCATCCGGGCGGATAGGGCAGGGAAAGGGGGTGTCATTCGGTTCCCCTGTAGCTGGCAAAGCTATCCTAGCATGTGGCCGGTTGCTCTGGGCACTCCTGGCTCCGATTGCGAGGCGGAGTCGGGCGGCGATGCTGCTACAGAGGGCATGGAGAGCAACTGCTCGCAGGTGGGCAAGGTCTGGGCTGCATGCTGCCTCGGCAACGGAAAGACGAGCAGTAGCTGGCAGGATCCTGGCGTCGTGGTGCCGCAGTGCAATGCATCGTAGAGCTTTGGTACAGCACCTGGCGAGCCAGAGGGTGCTTAGAGGAGTATCCGCAAAAGTACAGCAAGCAAGGAACAGGGCAACCGGCGTATCGGCCTCAGCAGCGGCCCCGGTCCATGTGGAGGCTGCTCAACCACCGCACGTCCCTCGGGGCCGTAGATCGGGACGTGGCAGCCGTCGTGTCCTGGGGCATTCCGCCAGAGCAGTGCACTCTTCATCTACATCTACTTCAGGCACAGCTCCCCCTTCGCTTCCTGTAGATGTAGGAGGGGCTGTGGCGCGTGCTCGGAGAGCCGCTGAAGCATCTGAGCAAGCCTCTTAGAAACTGCGAGCCTCGAGAGAGGCCCGGATGCGACTTATGCAGGAGGCGAGGGCCAGGCGGCGAGCCCAGGCGGCAGGCGAGCGGTAGGGCGCGGCACAGGCCGAGGAAGATGCTGCGAGGGCGAACGCGGAGACAGAGGCCGCTGCTACCGCTGAGAACGAAGAGCGTGTACGGGCCGTCGAAGTCATCGAGGGGTGGTGGGACATGATACGAACCAGGGAGACGATCCAGGAGCTTATGTGGTTGGCAACCCAGCTGAGTGCGCTTGCCAGAGGTCGTATGCAGCGGCAGAAATTCCGTGTGCTGCTTTAGGTATCACGGCAGTAGGCTGCAAAGGCAGCTGCGGATGCCCAGACCCGACAGGACGAGGAAGCAGAAAGGGCTCATGCATCGATACTTGCTGAGTAGGAGGCGGCTCGAGCAGCTGAGGAATCGAAGTAGACTCTCGCGGCTATCGTCGTGCAGTCGGCATGGAGGGGCCTGACGGGCCGGTCTAAGGCTCGAAGGGCGAGACAGGCAGCAGCAGCACAACAGGCGAGTAGGAAAGCCGCTGAGGAAGCGACCCGACTGGCGTAGGAGGAGCGCTCCCATGAGGCGGTGCAGCTCGAGAACCGGAGGAAGATTCGAGGGAGGTGGGCTGTTACTGCGTTGCAGGCACAATGGAGAGGAGTGCATGCACGGAAGTAGGCGCCGGATGCGGTGGCCGAGATGGCCGCTCGGCTTGTGGATGCTGCCGAAAGGGCGCGAGTAGATCCAACCTAGCGCGTGGGTCGCCGAGCAAGGATCTGGGTCCGGCAATTGCTTCAGTCGAATTCTCTCTCGGAAGTTCAGGAGGCGTGTCTGGGCCTATTGGACATCGTGAAGCTCGGTTCTTTCGCCGGAGATTCCCTTGCCCGCTCTAGTGCTGTCCCCGTGCTGCTGGCCGCACTCAGGTCCTGCAACCTTAGTAGGCCTCATCGTCGATTGGCCTCTATCTGCTTACAGCTGCTGCAGGAGTGCGTCGAGAGATCTCCAGCATGTCTCCACGCGCTGGCACATGCTGCTGAGGCAGCAGATGTGCTGGCTGATGCCGCCCAGCTCTATCGTGATGATCCAGGTGGGCTGCTGGCCTCCTCATTGCGATTGCTTGCCGATGCAGTGGCAGCGAAGGCGAGTGCGAGGGCAGGGGCAGGAGGGGGACACAAGACAGGTGGAAGCTTGGCAACGATCGTAGGAGGCAAGTGGAAACTAGATGAGAGTCTACGGAAGCGACTGTGCGCTCTCAAGCAAGCGCTGCGCCGCAAACTCGCTTCCATGCAGCAGCAGGGAGGTGCATCAGGTGGAGGGAGTATCGGTGTACGGACACGATCCCAGGCCAAGGCTAGAAGGCAGAATGCACTCGCTCTCTCGCCGACCAGGAGCGAATGCATCCGTGGACTGACCGCATCATTGTCGTACATCGACGATGCCCTTCACGGCGGGAGTGCCGTGTCTCCCATTAAGATGCCAGCCGTGGAAATTTTATGATCTGAAATCATATTTGCACGTCTCGCAACTGAACTTAAAGTTTACAACACCCGTTATATATCATTTCTCTTGAGTATTCTGCTTTGAAATAACAGTTTGTTCTCCCGTTACGGATTCCCGTACTTCGTGACACTGTGTTGCCAGACCTGTTAGTGTGCCGCATTACTCTGCCAATGGCACCAGCGAAGTAGAGCCAAGTCGGCGACAAGGCATAAGCCGTCCTTTCACGTGTGCCCCAATTCTTAGCCATTAGCGGTGCTCAGAAACTCCACATACTTGCAGCTGACTGGGGCGCTAATGGAGTCTGTACTTCGCTTGAGCTTGCCGCACCTGTAGTGCTGCCCACCTTATGTGTTCCCTAGCTAGCTGATTCTTGCTCTTCTCTCCCATCTACCCCTCCAACAGCATCCCCTCGATCTGCCAGTTGAGCAGACCTTCTTCTGCCTCGACCTGCGTCGTCTTCCTGCGGGTGCGCCTGTGCTAGGGTCACATTGGCTGATGTGGCCGACGTGGCTGATGCACGCTGGCTGGCATCGGCACCGGGACCGGGAGTATGAGCTACACCATCATCTTCCGGACTGCCGGTGCCAGTCGTGGCTGTCCCTCCCGATTGTCCCATAGCCAGGAGGGCAGCGAATGTCCCCGCCACACCCCCTCCACTGGCACTGGCAGCAGTAACCACAGCGGATGGCAGAGATGGAGCCTAAGCAGGCACACATTCCGCCGTTCCACGACTGGCACTATATCCGGTCAATGACTACGTCTCCTCGCCACCGAGAACACGGATAGACTCGTCTCTATCTTCATCTTCATCTTCATCTTCATCTTCATATCCGTAGTCATCGTCATACGTCACCTTATCTACTTCTTCTACTTCTTCCTCTAGCATCGCTGCCGCAAGGCCCCCCTGTGTCCCACGCCCTCTTTTGCCACCCACCCGTTTGTCATTTGTCAGCCGACCATATGCATTTGCCCCGGCGAGTCCAGCTCTTCCCCCCTTGCCACTTGCATATTTCTTGCCTTCGGTTCCACCCGCTTTATCACCCCCAGATGATGTACCCCCAGCTAAATCTGCCAGTGTAGGACTATGTGTACCCGTACCTTCCCCCCTGCCGTGTTCCCCAGTCCTGGCATCATCTAGCTCTAAATACCCCATGTCCACAAGGACCCTGCTATCACCATCACCCTTTTTCTCTACCCAGAGAACACACCTCCTACCACATGTCTCTTCCGTGGTGGCACCCCGTACAACTACTCCAGATGTCCATTGAACCCGGGCATCCGCCGCCCGCCCAGCCCCAATCCCACCCCGCAAACCTCCGTCCTTCTCCTTCTTGTCTCCCCCCTCCTCACCCAGTTCACCGCCTGGCTTCACTTCCTCCCCAGCCCTGTTCCATCGCACTGCAGCGCCGGTTCCGAAGTCTCCACGGCTATCCCATACCCTCAACATCACTGATCGAGTCATTGCATGCAGGCACAGCAATGCCTCTACCCGCCTTTGCACAGGGACTGCCAGCCTAGGTAGCATCGCATCCTGGAAGCGGGGTGATAGCAGCAGGTGCCGGGCTACGGCACCCACAGTGGGGAGCCCATGACCCCATAATGATCGTGCGGCATCAACCCCGGCTGCACCCGATGGTCCAGGGAGCGATGAAGGGGCGGGCTGCAGCCTGAGCCTGGGCTAGCCGGGGGCGCTCTCAGCGTATGAGGCAGCATCGATGGGCTGAGTGTCGTCGATGAAGGGGCGGAGCCAAGACCACAACGTGCGCTAGTCGGCACAATATCTTAGTAATAGCAAGGCAAGAATCCGTGGCGCTGCAGATGCACCCACACGGTGCTGCGGGAGTCCACAAATTTCTAACGCGCGAGCTGGGCCTCCGTCTCCAGCAGCTTCGCTAACAGCCACTGCATCCTGTGGACCGGCAATCGAGCCTTGCAGAATCCTAAGGACCTATTCTCGCGTTGGTCGCATCAACATGAGTTTAAAGAGCAAGCAGAAGAATCGAGAAGGGGTCTTTGCCGTTGTGCGAACTTCCCACGGCTCATAGTGTGGACATTCTGCGGCCGTGGAGCAGACGTCATCAAGAGTTTCGAGCAGCGCAGCGCTATGACTAAATGCTCTGTGGTGCACGATTGCTCCAGCGAGTGCAGGCTCCACATTGAACGTCGCTAGATTACCTTTGTAGGACAAGCCACCCGGGGGCGGTGGCCCAGATGCGTCCCGGCTATCTCGTGCTGCGAGCTCAAACGGATCGACACCAAGCCGGCCCGATTTTGCAGCGATTCTCTCTTTGCGTAGGAGACAACTACGCGACATGGCACCCAGAGTAGAGGCTTGTATAGCAGTGAAGCAGCTGCCGGAGCTTTGTGCATGTATAAGTTCCGCAAATATAAATTGCGCGGCAGAATAGGGTGGCCCGCTCTGCTTGCAGAGTTGCATCGTAGCGATTCGAACGTCCTGCACTACAGCAACGAAAAATATTCATTGTCAACTCCTTTCAATACATTAATTGATAGGTACTTACAACTTTCTACAGCTTACGCATGGGGAAAGGAGGCCGCAGAGGCGGGAGCCGCGGGCACCGAAGTCACCATGCTTCCCACAGGCACACAACCCATCATTCCAATATACACGTCTCCTAGTTCGGGTCTCATAACCACGCTTCTCACAGTATGAATCTTAGGATTAGTAGGAACAGGTACGGTAATCGATCGCGACCTGCACACAGCAGCGGCTCTAATGACTGCAACGGCGATGAATGTGATGACTGCACTGGAGCATTGTGTGCAGTATTTCCGCTCATTGAGGAAGGCTGCCATTGCATGCAGATCGGGTGCAATACTCAGCAGATACTACCGTCAAATCTCGTTACGAACAAGCGTAATAGCGGTCTTTGCGGTGAAGATAGCCACTTGTCCATGGCATGTTCGTTTTTGGCCTTCCTCATGTTCGGACTAGGATTGTTCTCAATTCTCGAAGCAAGCTCAACTGCGTCCAATGGGGCCATTCCCGGCGTGTATGGCGATGTGATCGTGCCTGTCCGTCCTGCCACAACTCCGCTAGCCGTGTGCACTTATAGCGTGCCTGCAAGCAACCGAGGGAGGTTATTCTATCTCGCGAGCAAACAAGGTCCAGGTGGTGCAACGAACACGATCGCGTACGACCCCGCCGCGTTCGAAGCAGAGTATGGCTCCGAATACAGCGAATGGAATGAGGGATGCACGATGCTCGAAGTCGCCATGCAAGTGCCTGGGCGAGCATCAGGCGATGATCCGATCATCGGCAATGTCACGATGGCTGAGGTGTGGCCCCCTGTCCATATCCTAGGGCCAATCTAGGGGACACAATCGTACGGACGATTCAGTTCGTATCGATCTGGGAACCTGCCTGAACCCCCGGCCGCTGTGGAGAGTGTCCTTCGACGGCCCCGACTCAGCGGGGGTATCCCTGGGACTGGAGTTCCAGGTCTAATCCAACTTGGATATGCGGGCTAGAGCTGTGCTGAGATCGTGGATGCCAGGTCTGGTCCCCAGCCATGCTATCTGGCTGCAGCAGAGGCCGCCGTAGTCGGCACTCGCACTCTCCCTCCGGTATCCATCTATGATGATGATGCCCCACTCCCCACTGAGCCCATCCTGGAGCTGAAAGACGCCTCAGCAGATGGCTCCGATCTACAGGCGATGGAGCACGCCCTCTCCTTGAACCACTCTAAGATATGTGTCTCTCAGATGGGGCCGCAAGCGGAGTCTCTCGGACCCGATGAGGAGCTTCAGGACAACCCCACAGCTGCCCTCAACGCCGCCGGGTACTTTAGTGCGGGATTCGGAATCCTTGCTGTCCTGCTTCTGTCAGCTACATGCAGTGACAAGATGTGGACGAGAAGCTCCTGCGCCTCCAGTTGCGCCGTGTGCTCCCTGATTGCCCTCGCCCTGTCCGTGTCCCTCCCGTTGCTAGCAGGGACCGCCTCTCGCTCCTTCGGACCTGGATATTCGATCCCTTTCAGTGAGACCTCCAAGGCGTTTAACGAGGAGGTCTACTATGCACCTGTGCCCACAAGATGTGCTGTGCAGCGAGCGCGGTGGGAGGGTGAATCATGCAAGTCGTGGTTCCGAGTTGCGACTATGAACAGAGGACTCCCTGTCTATGAGGATCGCCCGGAGGCATGGGCAGACGACGATTTCAGGGGATTTTAGACCGATGACAATATTGTAGGTGCAGATGACGATGGGGTCACTCGATCCAACAGGGGCAACGACAACACTAATTTCTTCCGCTACTACTCTGCGTTCGTGGACTTCGGACGACTGCCATCGGACGAAGTGCCCAAGGAGCTGTCCACGTAGGCAGGTTGTGTTATGGCCGACCTCAGGGGCAGGGGCAGGTCTGTGGACGGAGTGTCAAATCCACCCGTGGATATACCGTGCTGGTACGACCGTTACTGGAATTACCCTACGCTAATTGCGAACCGCTGGGGGGACTACAGCTCGACAATCAACGATTTCCAGGAGGTGGCCATGAACCCAGCCCTGCAGGGAGTTGAGACCTTGGACAGTTAGGGTGCGCAATGGTTCTGCTCAACCCGCCGATAGGGGTCAAGGCCAGCTGAGCTCGTGTCCTATAACTGGTACGGTGCGGTGGAAGACCCGGTCCCTTCCTGGACGGAAATCTTCTTCGACTCGGCCGGGGAACAGCACTGGCCCCAGGGGATGCCCTCCCTGTACCGCCGACTTCAGGAAAAGATGCAGCAGGAGGTGAGTGCCCGGGTCACCGCCGGGACTGTGCCTGTTACCGTGATACTTGCTCTCATCTGGGTCCGGTTCCTCTGTGTTGGGGGCTCTCCGTGCGCCTTCTGTCTCGAACCTGCATCTGTCGAGCTGGGACCTGCACCGTGGGAAGATGCAGCGTCAGCCATTTCCTCTTCATCTGCTGCTTCTGTTGGCAATGACGTTTCAGACACCTCAGTGGAGACGAGTGGTAAGATCCTGTAGCTGGGTAATCAAGACGACTTGTCATCTGACGATATCGCTGGGCTCAAGAGTATTGACCACGTTCGGGCGCTCGAATATCCAGACGCGTGGACCGCTGCACATCGAGCTACCGAAGATGGTTATAGAATTGCAGGCGGGTTAATAAGTGTCTCGAAGTGTCTTGCGGTCAGTGAGGCTGGAGAAGGTGGCTTCTACTTTGGTAGGAAGGTCACTGGTGGAGGTGATGCGGTGTTGCCTAAGATCTTGACCGATACGGCACCGTGGGAGGTGCACAGATGGTTGATCCGCTGGTAGTTGTATGCAGATGCCGATCTCCCAGACTCGTCAAGGGTATCCCTTCGTACCCTGGAAACACTCAAAGCGGACTACAACGAAAGGTTGAAGACCGGCGATTCCCGAAGCCCTGTTGGCAGAGGATACGAACCACTGCCACCAGTCAAGTTCACGGTCTCACAGGCACCCCATTCAGGCAGGGGTTCTTCCGGCGGGGGTGCGGCGGGGGCAGCGATTCCTGCGCCTTCTGCGCCAGGTTTCGGCGAATTACCGTACGGAGTGAAAACCGACACGGGGCAAGGCGTGATGGCCGGTCCAGCTCCATCTGCACCCATGTCATACGGAGCTGTGGCAAGAGGCGATGTCCCTGCCTATCCACCGGGTTAGAGTGTATCGACAGACCCCTACGCGCACATCTCCGCGACTACGAATCCGTTGGAGGGAGTTCACCCTGCCGGTCCTCCGGCTCCTACCGCACCCGTTGCCCCAGGCGCACCAGGAATGGGAGGGCGATACCAGTACGGAACTGATGCAAGCCAGTCGGCACCTGGTTTTGGCGGTACCAGTTCAAACCCTTACTACTAGGTTTAAAAAGGGTCGCACAGCTGTTTCATCTAACTGTGAACTCACTGTGAACTCCTCGCGTTAAGCACACGGCCAAGTTTACTGCAACACTGCAACACACTTAGTACAAACCGTCATTTCAGGCTATTTAGAATATTTTACGAGGCATGCATTCAAGCTTCTGATTGCATGTCATGGATAATCACACAAGTCTACATACAGCCAATCATTAATCGGCCCATCGTGCTCCCGTCCACCCGCGCCGCCCACGCATGGCTCCATGCCAGTAATCTGCCCCTACGAGTGCAGCCAGCTCGAATCGTTTCCCGAATTCTCCCACGTGCAGTGATCCATCTACCTGTGCCTAATTCGTACTATTGCCCACGCCACCATCCCCTCCACTTGCACTCTATTCACCCACTCTAATGACGTCCCAGTCCTCGCCTCGCATTAGAGGCACCTCAACCCCAGCTCTGCCAGAGCTCTCCTCTATCGCCCTGCCCGCGCGTCTGGCTGCTGCATGTATGTCTCTCCTCTGGGCATCATCTGTAGCCGCGCGCTGTCGCCTCACCATGAGTGCACTGAGTTGGCCCACATCGGGCCATCGCCCCAGGTCTACTGCTTCCCTCATCAGAGCCAGGTGCGCCAACCTGTCAGGATACGCCTTCTCGCATGAATCTACGGCGCGGAGCCTCGCCAACCCACGGGAAGGAATGCCCTTGGGATCCCGGGGAACAATCTGAGGCTACAAACCGGCTCTATCGCCAGGCTCTGCCAAATCCGCAGCCGCAGTCAATTCGTCGTCAGGACCTGTCGGAGCATTGCATTGCTGCCGCATCTGTTCTTGGACCTCTATGACGCTAGCCACCGGGCACACGGACATCTCGGATCGGTACATCCATAGCCCTCTCCGAATGCATCGCGCTGCAGAAGGCGTACCGTGAGGCCCGGTAGCAGCGATTCTCAGCATCATCTGCCAACCATCTGTTTCACTCGCAAGCAGCTTATTGGTTGAGTCTGCAGTATTGATCGATGGGTCACTCGCACTCATATTGCTGCCCTGATCCCCTTCATTTGAGTCGCTATTCCCAGCTGCTGGATTTGGCGCCTCAGAACCCGTTTCCAGGCTCGACACGGACTTCCTACCAGTGCTACTAGCATCGATCGCGCCAGTGATAGTCTCATCGTCTCCCTGTTGTGCCACGACCCCTGCAGGCTTTGTCTGCACCCCCGCCAATGTACTACCCGCCGGCAAAGGGCCTTCAACGCCTGACCCCTCTACTGCTTGCATGCCCCTACCTTCTGGAATAACATTCGGGAGGACCCTCCCGACAGCATCAGGAGGCAACGACCAGGCAGACTCACCGGTGCCCTCGTGCTAGTACCACACAGCGCCCGACTGGGCATCATAGAGCTCCACCCATACATCCCCACTCGCCTCACCTCCATCTCGCTTGCCTTCGAATCGGCGCATAGATACTGCCCTGGCTGCCATATCCGTAGAGTACTGTTCCTCAAACCACGCACCAGACCCTGCGTCTTGCCCCTGTGTGTGTTCCTACCCGATCACGGCGCCAGAAGTGCCACCCTCACCCCAGCCGCTGGCGCTCCCGTCGAAGCCGCTCCCTACTGGTGGCACCCACCGATATTCCCCAGACTCGCCATGCCAGTAGTAGTATGCACCAGCTTCATCACTCCAGCCGCGCCA
>Ga0136560_1001713_pt1 | contig 11292 bp, 5 predicted proteins | sample AntRauMeHopE1497_FD_104925 | JGI IMG/M metagenome (GOLD analysis project Ga0136560, IMG submission 104925) | Saline lake microbial communities from Rauer Islands, Antarctica - Metagenome Hop E1 #497 | ecosystem: Environmental > Aquatic > Non-marine Saline and Alkaline > Saline | place...
AGAAGTTCCGCCCGGGGAGTCAGAAGTTCCGCCCGGGGAGCCGACAGTGTCGATGACTGCGACGAAGGAATTGATAGTTCTCGACACTGCAGTAAGAGATAAATCAACAGACTCAACAAAAAATCCTGAGATCGGAATTTTGAATTTTACTTCATCTGGAGAAATAATGCATTATCCATCGCCGTTTGCTGTGTGCAAAAACACAGAATGTGTTGTATTACCTTTGTTGTCCGCCAATGAGACTTTTGCACTAATGTCTATATTCATGGACACAGAAATAAGTCAAGCCACCAGAAATTTACCAAACCAGAACGGGCAGTCGTTGGGTCACGAGGTGGTAGAATTGTCGATGGTTGCGATAATGGTCATGATGTGTACGTTCATGTTGGGTTGTATGAGCGGTCAAATTACAACCATGAAAGTACAACGTGCAAAGCGTCGAATGCAGGAGATGACAATTGAGCAACTCAAAGCGCTACAACAACAACTACAAGAGGAATACAAAGACCTATCAATCGATCTACAAAACGCCACTACTTTGCAGGCAGCAGCGCGAGATGAAGTCGCAACACTGTCAGCGCAATCCCAGGAGCTAGAACGCAATCTAGACACCATCACTATTTCCGAGGCAGCAATGCGAGAACAACTCACTGAATTGTCGGCGCAATCCACTGGATTACACCATAAACTAGAAGCGTTGCAGCAAACCGAGCATGCCGCGCAAGAAGAGGCCATTGCACTATCAGAGCAAAATCGTCTACTTTGTGAATTGTGCAAATCACATGAATCAGACACCGTGTATCATGCATTAAATGCATTGTTGTTACAAGATTCTCACCAACAAAGACTGCAGATACTAGAAGCGGCGCAAATTGAACAAGCACGGTTGGCTCAACAAAATCTACAACAACAAAACGACGATGCTGTGCAATCATTGAAGACAGCAGAATTGCAAGCTTCAAAAGCACTCGCCGCAGCAAAAGAGAATGCAGATGTGGAAATTGCACGTTTGGTAGCAATAAACCAGTTGACAGAGTTGGAAATAAAATCGACATACGAGACGACCAAGGAACGTGAACGATTGCAAAAAGAAGAAATTATAAATTTGGAAGAGACGACGAGGAAAGAATTGGAAACCCAAAAGAAAGCGAAAGTCGCCAGATTACACGAGATCGAAGCACAACATGCAGAAAACCTGTCTAGTATGCGAGCGAAATTAGAGTACACCATGGTCGAAATGCAAATAGCAAGCGTACTGCAAATGGAAGAGCAAACAAGAAAGAATGTCAGCATGATGCAAGAAGAAGAAAGAGCAAACCAAGCTCAGATTACGAAAAGTCGATGCGATTTGGAAAAATTATTTCAGGGACTGCAGACTTTGCAGCAACAGAACTCGTTGCAGAAGTCGGCTGAAAGTGCCGTCATCATGACGAACCTAGAAAACCAAAAAGAAATGGCAACAAAAATTATGGAACAACAAATGGCTCTTGTGCAGAAGGAAACCGCAATCACACAGCTCCAGTTATCTCACGAAATCGCGATGCAGTTGAGCATTGCACGTCAAGAAGAACTTATTGAGAAACAGAACATTGCGTCGGAAGAAATGTTTACAATGCTAAGACAAAAACATGAGCGAGACGTGAAAGAAAGTCGTCAAATCACAGACGAGAACTTGATGAGTGCGCGTGCACAAATTCAAGAACTGGTCGAAATGATCAGCAAACAAGACGATCTGCTACAAGGTGTGCAGGAACAAAAGACAGTGCATGAGAATGAATTCCACGCGGAAGCTGCACAGTTGAAACACAAGGAGCATGCACATGCAAACAGCGTGAAGTACGAAGAATTCAACGACCCGCAGGATGCGGAAAAATGGGCACAATATCTAGAAGAAAACAGGCAGGCCATTGCCGCATTCCATCAAAGTCAAAAGGAATTAGACAATTTTCTTAAGACAAGGACTATGACATACAGTGAAATAGACGCAGCAGGCAGCCCTGTAACGACTTCTATGGTAGGTCAAAAAAAGATACAAGGAACGCTCAGTAATGTCTCATTCGAAAAGACAATTTTGCACGAATCTGTGCCAAATGCACAGGGGATTTCCGGTCGAACACAGCACATGCAATGCGACAACGTGATCCACAATATGCAACTATGCAAGACCGATAGTATTGAAATCGGCTGTGTAAATTTGCAGCTTTGTCTGGTGAAATTTTTGCATCATGATGCCCGAGCAGCGCACACGTTGATTCAGCAAAATTTTTTCCTGAAGCACGAACAATACACCATGCAGTATGTGCATCGTCGGCAGAAGCGTCACTCAAAACAGCTCATGGAAGAAATCTTATTCCCGATGCCGTGTTTGATCAGTTTCATTTCCCATGCAAAGACACTTGTTTCTGTTCAACAAAGACAAAAGATTCACTTTCATCTTCACATCCTGTCGGCTTTGTTGGTCATAAAAATCAAGACACCTCGTATGCAGTCGACAACACCACACTCGACGGAATATATTGCGCAATGGACTACATTCCTGCACGATGTTTTGGCATGCAGAACACATCCCGATATTCCACATGAAATTCGTCACTGTTTAATGTTATTACACAGTAACAAAGTCACACAGGAAATCACTGTGGAGCCGAATTTAGAAGCAATGCAGAGCCATAGTATTAATTTTCAACGTCAAAAAATGTATGTACAGTACAACATTCTGATTGTGGTGCAACGAATTCTGTGTTGTCTGACGGATGAGGCATTTGGCTAATTCTCGTTCTATTTTGGGACCTATGTGGACAATTGTCCTCTTAAACGTCACCCTGCACTATTGAATTGATGGCAACAAGACAACGTCAAACACCTGCATCGTGATCCCGAGAAACAATGGCGTCCAGACGAGCTACCCTTTGTTCACACGTTGATCTGCTCTTGCCCGCTGGCATGTCAGAAAACGTCACACATCACGTAACTCTTGACGAAATATCAAACGCGTCTTATTCGTGCATGAAGTCGGATCTTATGCTGTTGGGTGACATCTGCAAATTCGACGACGGTGATGGTATACCGGTTCGACATGTCACATTTGACGCAGCGAACCCGTCGTTTATGACCCGATGCCTGCCGTATTTGAAGAGCGCACATTCCTTGAGCCTGCGCAAGCGTAATTTGAGCATGGACGAAGCGGAAGACTTCATTTTGACCGATGCTACAAATCGCACTCAGGCCGTGATGAGTACTGTGAACGCAGCCTATTTCTTACAAGACAGATGCATGGCGTGTGGTGCCGATCTTGAAGCCGATAAGCATCATACACATCATTGTGCCTTTTTCTGTGTTGCCGCTTGCGAGCAAGAAACGACGAACACTACGAGAATTGTCATTGCTTTTGTAGAGTTCAATGTGCTTGCGACGACCCGCACTGACTTGACAACAAGCGTCCCGTGTGTTTCGGTACACGTCCTCTCGCCATCGCAATTGTTGTCAGCATGCTTGAGCGTAGTGGATGCACTGCTTCTGATCTTGGCAAGGTGCAAGCCTTCAATCCATGTTCCTTCACACCTGGAGACGCTTGTGCCTTGTCCTACGATGCTATTTCGCGATATGCTGAGAGTTGACGTGACTTGTCTGCACTCCATCATCGCGTTTTATGTTGAGGCTGCGATTCCCAAAAATTGGGCTATCAACAGAAAGACTGCTATTGCCAGAGTCTTACTCGCAGTAGGAGAATATGTGCTTCGAACATGTGTGCGTAAACCGATGATAGTGCCATTTGTGCCCGTCAGCGTCGAAGCCCCTGATATTACGCGCCATTGTGTTTGGGTGCCGATGCGCCAATTGATTCAAACGTTACAGGGCAGCAAACTTCGAGTACCCGCGGAGTATAACAATTATCAATATACAAACCGTGTGAATGCAGTACCGCTGAACAACGACGATGAGAAGCGGGAGTTCCTGTGTTTTTTGTCACAATTTCTGGTTCAGGACAAGGATGTTAATCACGCTTTCCAGCCGTGGACACACGAGCGCGTCTTAGGTAGCGTTCGGGGTGATTTGCAAAAACACTTTAACACCGCGTCGACTGGACAAAGCAACGACAAATTGAAACTTTTGTTATATGCTGTGCGTTGTTTTTTTTACGCTAATCAACAAACGTATTTCAGAAGCGAGTTGCTCATCGTCGATACCTTATGTTTGTCATGCGAACATTTCCTCGAAGTGGAAATGCGTTTCTTGTTGCTTCTTTTCCGGAAATGTGTATCTCGCCAACCGATTCTTTTCGATGTCAATGACATTTGTGACGTAATCTGTCCTGCAATGTAAAAGAGGCAAACGAGACGGAGAGAGGCAAGAAGCAAACGAGACGGACGGAGAGAGGCAACGAGACGGAGAGAGGCAACGAGACGGGGAGAGGCAAACGAGACGGAGAGAGGCAAACGAGACGGAGAGAGGCAAACGAGACGGAGAGAGGCAAACGAGACGAAGAGAGGCAAACGAGAAGGAGAAGTACAAACGAGACGGAGTACAGAGTGCGTTTATGCACAATAAAGTAATCTTATTGACTCAGATAAATTTCAGATTTTATGAACATATTTTGCGTCTTTACGAGATCCATTCGTCTCACATTTTCATCAGCGTAAAATTTCAAATGTCTCGTGTAATATTGTTTGCATTCTTGTATGTAGATATCGTCGTGTTTGTCACATAGCGTATTCTTAATCTGATTTTGAAAATATCGAGTCATGCTTAGTAATGTAGTTGAGTCACATTCTTGCAGTATTCGTCGCATGAGAACGTCAGGCATCGGGCACTTCTTTTTGATGCCAGTACATGTGCAAATATATATAGTGTTGGTGCAGTCACGTAGATTGACATTGTTGGGGTTTCTCCGTTTCGACTGAGACCATTCGTAGCCAGTACTTTCGCCATACACGGTGCATGTATATGTATATCTCAATGTTGGTGTCGCGTGAACATATCCGTCCCGAATTCAATCGGTATATATATGTATCAAAGGAGTTGTTTTGTTTGTGAACGGAACACGCTTTCGCAGTGATGGTCCACACTGACCTAGAGGCACCGAGAGCGTCGGCCGATGGGGGAACATTGGATGCCCCTTGTCCACCTGCGCCACTACGATATGGCGCACCTCTGGGTCCAGGTGACACGCCAGTTGCTCTCGGTTACGGAGAATCCTTTGTTTTACTTCTGATGTTTTATGAGGTGCTTGGGGAACGCATCAGTCGTTTTGATATTCTGTCACGTCTGGTATCGCGATATGAACAATGGACAGGCAAGGGGAGACATCGTCACGTCGGAATCAGTTTGGGAGTACGAAAAGACACGAAACAAATCGCTCTTCTACCTTACGATTTGAGTTGCTGGAATTCTCGTTTGTCGGGTATAGGTTACATTGCGTCGCAGGCTTCGACGATATGGCGAGAGATTCCAAAAGAACATACACCAGAAAATTGCATCTCGGCGAGTGAGGCCCTTTACGTGGATATCGATGTGACTGTGGTAGATCTGATTTTGCACAATTTTCAACTGGGAAGCGGTGCGTACGTGTGGAATCGTCTGCCTCGAAAAGGCATCAAGTATCCATCGTTATGGACAATCTTACGCGATCATTTAATGTTTCTGATATTTTACCGGCGCACTCCCGTCGAAATGTCTCGCGTAGATGCCGAGATCGACGCGATCGATCACGAGGCACAATGTGCGCAATACGTTTTGGTGCTTTTGGTATACATGCTGAAGCACAACCTTGTGCAGGGTGCCGACGAGAAACATAAAAACTTGATTTACGCCCTGGTGTATCGCAAAACTTCAGTGCATCCCCATACGCTGTGGGTTGCACTTGTTTCTACGGGCATCTTTTCGATTGTAGACCGAAAGTGCACTGTCACAACGCTACAACAATTTACTCGCAATCAAAATACCCGTGATGAGACTCGTAAGCTCACTGACATAAAATTGACCAATCCATACGACACACTAATTGCTCTCAACGAAATTCTCGTATGGGAGTTCAAGTATACACATCTTTTTCCGATGTAGGTGTGGTGAAGACAGATCGTTGCGATCTGTACCAGCATTAAATACGTTTCTCGGCGGCTTGCGTTTGTAATAATAATTTGACGGCAATCGCGGTATCTTGAGAGCTCTTGGCGTCATTCAAAAGGTTCATTAGCACCGAGTTGCAAATTATCATACGCACAGTAGCTTCGCGCGGAGCTATGCAGAACATGACGTGTCGTGCGATCGCGTCGTCGGAATGTACACACGACGACGGATTCAATCCCGATTGCTCCAGGCGATCACTTCTCTTGTCACTATCGCGCCTATACAAATTCTGTGCAAATGAGGCAATTTCCTGGATCATACTGCTGAGAGTGTGATCCTTTGTCAGCTTGACAACATATTCCGTCAAGAGTTTGTTTTCGTCGGGGCCCATTCTCGCACAGATGTCGCACTTTTTCGACAGACTTGTGGCCACATCCGTATTGTTTACCACTTCGTCTTCGGCCTCCATTGTGATTTTGCCACACAAAGTGGAGCGACCAATGCGTTTATATATGTCACATAATAAAACTTTGCTTCTTCCAATGACAGATTTTTCCACATGATGATACGCAAAATGGCAGTTGCTTACGTCGAAAAGACGTGTCCAGCGAGGGGTTTCTCGCATCAACACCACAGTGAGCACATTTGTATCGCGTGTTCCAAAATGCTTCGGCCACAAATACTGGCAGCCATTCCACGCAGGCCGCTAGGATATTTCTCGACCAAAGCCAAATGTTATCTCAGAACAAATCGATTATCACATGTCATTCTGTGTCGGAGGGATTTGCAAGAGAGGATCCATATCGCCGGCAAGAGGAACAATGTTACCATTGGCATCTTTCTTCTCAATGGTTTTGAGGACTTGTATCAGCGCACACGATTGACAGCACATAGAGGACATGCAGTTGTGGCAACAGGGCTCTGTAGGGTAAACATGAGACCTCGTGACACATGTCAAACAACATCCGAAACCAAGGTAGTCGGCAGCGGCAAAGAGCATGAAGTTCTGGCAGAAGGAGCTAACGGGGTTGTTTTTTTGTTGGATATATGCATACGTGTAACAGGGCAGGAAACACGAAATGCACGCGTCCGCCGCACTGCTTCCATGTTCAGCTTTGCACCAATTGGTACACAAATTTCCACCTTTCCACTCCGTGATTTCGTCAGGCATCTGATTCGTGAGACACGGGGCACTCATCGATTCTTTATATATGTCCCGAGCCCCATGTTGAGAGTGTCGCAAAATAGTGATGGTAACGAACACATTTCCACCTGCACCGACCCATTACACGCACGTGTCTCGATTTTCGGCGTCTGTTGTCCACAGCAATGTAAGAGGATTCTGAAGTGTAAGGTCGCATTTTTCCAGTGAGCGTTGCATCGTGTGGCCAAGTTCACAAATTGGTCTGGGTGATGAAACCTATATAACCAATACACTTGTGCCTAATGACGATCCTCTCTGTGTAGTGCCGCCACATTCTCCGACTTGTGTGATGAGCACTAAAAAACAAGATGATTGCTTGTTACGTGAAAATTGGTACATGTTTCTGCAAGAACGCCTGGAACTCGAAAAGGGGATGCTCGACAGCCCACCTGGTTTTTGTGTGGTGTATGAAACCGACACGAGTGGAACAGACGAACATGATGCCAGTCGCTACGTGTTTTTATATCTAGGTGAAACGTCAATCTATTACTCTTTGTGTAAACGCGCACGCGAATGGAAGGAATTGTGGGCTGATTGGCTCTTTCATCGTGGGAATAGGCCGGAAATCGCTGTTTCACACACCCTGAGCTATGAGACACGTCTTGACGAATTACGTTGCAATATTCGGAAGTTTTCATGGCCTATCGACAACAAAGCGAATGGGACATTCAAAAATATTTATGCCACAGGTGTCTTTAAGACACTGCAAATATTCAAATCTCACATCCAATCCATGGAATCCGATGTGTTAGCTACACCTCTATTGCGTGCAGAGGTTGTGAAATGTGCTACTTCATTCTTCAATAAAATACACTGGCAGGAAACTCGCGACGTTTTAGTAGCAAAACGAGAACAATTAAATGCGGCACGCGAAAAGAGGAAAAAAATTGATCCAACACAGACAACAACCCTCAGCATCTGTGTCCGCGAAATCGAGGCATATACACTGGAATGCCAGCACCTGACTCGAATCTGTGTGTACAAAGTCGGTCAGTTGCACGGCATTGTCAATGTCGCCAGTTTTTATGAAAATCCCGTCTTGAGTACGCTGACGAACACCGGCTATACAGAGGCGGTCCATATTATGCTAAATGATGATGCAAATCACTTGTCTACATTATCTCACACTTTCACGCACTCGATGCCGATATCGAAAGAAGAGCAGACTCTGAAAACCCAGCATCAAATCAATTTAGAACTACGAAACAACACGAGCCTTGAATATGCCAATCGGTTATATCTGAAGCATTATATACAACAGTTTGAAAAGAATGTCATCGACACGAAAATCCATCTCAAGATCAAAAAACTCACAGACAAGCACATCGCCTGGAATAATAGGACTTTGAAGACAGTCGAATCATTATGTCTCGAATCCGATGATTCGACATGCTGTGTGCCAGATACAGCAAAGCTTCGTGCTTTCATAACGAATTTGCGCCAAGAGCTTGTTGTGCAATGGGAGTTTACACGACAAAAAACTTTGAAGTACCACCAGAGTGTAGAAAATTATCGCAAGTACACAAATGAATGTATAGATGTGCAGTCACACAAATCGGATACTGCACACATTGCACCTGATGATGATATAATTATGCATAAAATCAACAAATTACACGATGACGACATCTCATTTACACAAAAATTGAACTCGATAAAAACTGGGATGGAAAATGCCGCAACGCTTGTACTATATCATGAGGAACACGCAAGTCTAATGTCGAATACAGCCAAAAATGCACATGAATTGTTTGAAAAAACTTGGCAGGAGCAACTCAAAATCAGAGAACAGACAGTAAAAGCAGCCTAACAACGTGTACAGGATACCAACGCTGTACTTGCAAAATTCAAGGCACATGCACAAATCCGGACTGCACGTGGTTCTGCATCCCCAGGTCGAACAGATTCACATTATGCCCAGGTCAAAATAACCGGACAAGCAACATCACAGAGAGATGCAGGGAATAATTCATCACCGTCGAGTGATAGCGCTATAGATTCTGATCTTCAAGCACCACACGATAACGAAATAGTCGGACAAGCAACATCACAGAGACTTGCAGTAGAGAATTCAACATCGTCAAATGATCTGATGTCACATGAAGCGTTCTGTCTTGCGCACCACACGAATATGCCAAAAGACCACTTAGCGTTGACAGATTTGACGATAGCCGACGAAGATGTACTTTCGCTGCAACGTATTGTTCGTGAAAAACAAGTATTGAGCACAAGAGCAGCATCATCCGGGGGACAATGTCAAGACGTCGCTTCCTCAATCATAAACGAAATTTTAAACAACATCAAAGAAGACAGTAAAAGGATTTCTACACACGATGCAAACCATCCGGTTGTGTTGAGTACAGACTTCGGTGACGTTTTTCTGGAAAAGCTAAAACGCATTATCTCAGAACTCGACTTGTGGAGGGCTTCTAGTGTAGAACTAAGGAAATTTAGTTCCGATTGCGCAGAAACATATTCAAATGAAAGTACAGAACATAATAATGCGCATACGCAACCACGTTCTGAAGACAAATTGCCCAATATTGCGGTTGCTCCGCACAGTATTCGTGCTTCGCACGATGCGGACAAATGGGAGATTCACCCGACTGAGAATGGTCTTGTGCACTTCCCACACGAATCTGCGCTTGCTTCTCGCACCAGCACTCCAATACCGCGTAGAACAAACGACCCAGGTCTTTATCCGCCGGACACACATGTTCCCACCCCTTCACCAGCTACATTGCCCATACACAATGAAATGCAACTTGCAATCGCATCAGGACCTCTGGATACTTCCAATGTTGTAGGTATTGGGGCCTTCATTATCATAAATTCTCATCACGTCATGCACGAGATGACAGGGATAAGTGCATCCGTCCTGGCAGCATTGGTTTACAATGAAAATGATCAAACACACCCAGTTTTACAGTCGCTCTTCTCATGTTTGCAAAATCAACAAACAGGATATTTTAATGCGGTTCCCTTGCAAATTGGAAACGGAAGTTCAGGTGGGCTGTCACAAAACGATTTTAATATCCGTCCACTCATTGCGTTTTTTTCACAAAATTCGACTTGCAACACCACAAAACTTTTGAGTCAATTGATCAAACTGTGTGAACACGAAAATTCGAAAAATGTACAGAATTTGAGCCGTCTCTTCAGAGAATTGCAGCATGGTGCGGCACATGTCAGTCGCCATGTGTGTAATGCGCGTTCGTTTCTCGCGAAACATGCTCTCGACGTGGGTTGTAGTGTAAATGAATTTTCGGTCTTGGGATTGAATGCCGCCGTAATAGCGTCAGGTATGATGAGCCAATGTGCCGCACACAATGCTACTCGATTCATGCAAATTGTGGAATCCCGTCATGATCACGTGACAGCAGACACTCCTACTGCAAGTGCGGTCCCTTTATCAGAAGGTGCCGCAACATCAGCGTCGATCGGTCAATCCTTACCGAATCCCAGGACACACAAATCATCTCGGTTGGACGCTGACGTCTCTCATGAATCTGACATTCTTAGCCCGAATGATGAATTCAGAAACGACAGTGAACCACCCATGGTGTCAACATTCGAATATGATTCTCTGATTTTTCAGGAGATGCAGACTGCAATTTTGAGCATCAATGAAACATTGGCAGAGTATTGGCTGTGCACGACAGGACTACGTGGTGAAGACTGTGGTGAAATCTTCGTAGAGGATGTGGTCGAACATTTTATACAGCGATTGAACACAGTCGGCGACAGTGCTCGAAAATTACAGCTTCTGAAAGGACTGATAAACGGGCCGCTGCAAATTTCTGCAATTGCCAAGATGTTCAATGACAACAGTTCGACAGTGGGTCTGGAAAAAACTTTTTCGAGAGCACTCTTGCGAGCAACAGAATATTTGAAAGATGTATGTTCTAAGCAAATCAATGTTCGTAAGATGCACGCTAATGCGCAGCAATTTCACCGTAATGGAATAACTGCTCGGACAAACTTATCTAGTTCTGTGGCATTGGACACGTTTTTCCGCAATA